>ERZ772872.85-NODE-85-length-85401-cov-22.223982_pt1 | contig 85401 bp, 82 predicted proteins | sample MGYA00512132_ERZ772872 | MGnify/ENA primary metagenome ERZ772872 (study PRJEB29015, sample SAMEA2737724) | human gut metagenome | biome: human gut; feature: human-associated habitat; material: faeces | place: China | collected 2012 ...
TCTCTTGGGGGATCTAAAGGGGGCCATTCTCTCACGTGAGAGAATGGCCCCCTTTAACGCACCCCCTGCGCGGTGCAGGGACAAAAGCAGCGCTGCCGCGCTGCATCACCCCCGCGCCTTAGCGGCGCGCTTTAATTTATAGAGCTCTTCGGCGGCCAGCCGCGTCTTGGCGACCACATCCCCGCCGCCTTGCGGAAAGCAGTAATACAGCGCTTTGTGGTCGCCGATGCACAGCATATCGCCGATCTCGTACCAGAAATAGTCGGCGTACAGGCTGTACGAGGCCTCAGGCTTTTGGAAATAGTCCAGTTTCCCGCCGCAGCCGGTCAGGTGGAAGCCGTTTTCATCGTGGTGCAGCCGGCCTTCGCCCACGCGGCAGATCTCGCGCATGTTGACCATCATGCAGATCTGCACGGGAATATCAAGCTGATATGCGCCGCTTTCCAGCTCCTCGCGCACGCACTGCCGCTCCCAGGTGTACCAGTCCGGCACGTGGGTGAACGCGGCCTCGCCGTTCAAACATTCCAGCGTACCAATCTCTGTCAAGCGGTATTCCGTGTTACAGCTTCGGCAAATGAGTGATGTGCCTTTGCCCTCCATTTTCCCCTCGGCGAGGCAGTGCGGGCACTTGTAGAGCACGCGGTTGAGTCCGTCGGCGCGGAACGGCTCGCTGACGGAGACGCCGTTTTCCTCCTGCCAGCGGAAATTGTCGAAGCGGAAGGCGGAAAAGATGCGCTCATTGATCTCGGCGACGTTCCTCTCTGCAACATCGTCGGACGAGAGCAGGCACTGCATCTGCGCTGAGACCTTCGTGCGCCGCTTTTGCAGCCCGTTGTAGAGCGGGTCACGCGCGAACGCGCCGTAGGTGCGGATCATCACGACCGGCACATTCAGTGCCTTGACGCACTTGCCGATGCTCTCCGGCAGCGGTGTGGCCGTGCCGTCGAAGCTGTAGCTCGCCTCGGGGTAGAGCAGCACAGACGTTTTGAGCGTCCGCACGCAGTAGAGCATATCGCGCACGAGCGTCGTGTCCGAGCAGAACTTGCGCGTGGGGATGCAGCCGACGCTGCGCATCAGCCACTCCTTGCCGACAAAGCCGTCCGACGTGCAGACGATGTTGAACGGGCGCGGGTACAGCACCGCCTCCGCGATTTTGAGGTCGAGAAAGCATGAGTGGTTCATCAGGACAAGGCAGGGCTCATCGCTTTTGATCTGCGCCATGCCGATCTTCTCGCAGTGGAAATGCGTCGCCAAAAGGTCGGGCGCGGAGGCCACGCGCAGAACCGTCCGGAACAGCAGCGACGGCTTTTTCGGCTTTTTGTGCACCTGCGGCGGCTGGGCAAGAACCTGCTCGTAGGTCCGGTCGACGACTTTAATTTTCATTCTGTTTCTCCGGCACGACGTGGATGTTCAGATGATCGTAGGACATCTCCACGTTGTGCTTTGCAAAGGTGTTGCGCAGGCGCTCGTACATCTTAAAATAAGTGTCCCAGTAGGCGTCTGCCGCCGTCCAGCAGCGGATGGTGTATTCGATGGAACTGGCACCGTAATTCGAGAGATACACCGTCGGCGTGGGTTCTTTCAGCACGGCGGGGAAGGCGAGAACGGCGTCCATGCAGGCCTGCTTCACCTCGTCCGTCGGCGCGTCGTAGGATGCTGTGACCTTGTAGACGATGCGGCGGCGGCCCAGGACGGTGAAGTTGATGATCTTCGAGCTGGACATTTCGCGGTTGGGCTGGAGCACGATCTGTCCGTCCGGCGTTTCAATCTTCGTGTGCGTCAGTGAAATTTCACGCACCGTGCCGGTCGTGCCGCCGACTTCGATCTCGTCGCCGAGCGAGAACGGATGCGAGAAGAGAATGACGAGTCCGCCGGCGACGTTGCCGAGAATGTCCTCGGCGGCCAGCGTGACGCCCAACGTCAGCACCGACATGATGGCGGTGAGCGACGAGGTGTTGATGCCGAGCGCCTCGGCTGTGATGATGATGGTAAGCAGATACAGAAGCGTTTTGAGGCTCGTGAGGATGACCTTTTGCAGCCGCTCGTTCAGGCGGTTCGCGCGCGAGAGCAGCCGCGAACAGAGCTTGAGCACGAGCCGCACGACGATCAGGCAGATGAGGAACGTCAGCAGCGCGGAAAGGATGCTGCCGATGCTGTAGCCACCGATCGAGCGGGAGATGATCTTGGAAATATTGTCCATGGCGTTTCGCCCCTTTCGATGCCCAGTATATCAGTGTTGCCGCGCCTTTGTAAAGAGCACGCTAAGAATCCTCAGAATTCCTTAAACTTTGCCGGTTGAGAAACGGGCGGGAAGAGCGTATAATGCAGCGTGATCTTTTTTGAAAAGGAAGTGGCCGCATGCGCCCTTACGCCCTCATCGACCTCCACTGCGACACGTTGACCGACTGCATGTACGCAGGATCGAACATCATCGACACACTCGACGATCCCGCGCGCACGCTGTCGCTCACAAGTATTCCGAAGGACATCCACTGGGCGCAGTTTTTCGCCGTGTTCGTGCCCGATGAGCTGCGCGGGGAGAAGGCTGCTCGCTTTTTTGATGACGCCTGCGCGAATTTCGACCGCCAGATGCGAAAATTCGCAGATCTTGTGTCGCCCTGCCGCAATGTTGCCGATATGGAGCGCGCGTGGGCGGCGGGGAAAACCGCAGCCTTTTTGAGTGTGGAAAACGGCAGCGCGTTTGCGGGCGATTTGTTGCGCATCGGGGAGCTGAAGCGTCAGGGCGTCTGCGCCGTGACGCTGACGTGGAATGGGGAAAACGAGCTCGGCTCGGGCAATGTGACGGACCGCGGCCTGACGGACTTTGGCCGCGCCGCCGTGCGCGAAATGGAGCGCTGCGGCATTTTGATCGACGTCTCGCACCTGAACGACGCGGGGCTCGCGGACGTGTTCGAGACGGCGGAAAGGCCGTTTCTCGCCACGCACTCCAACGCCCGCGCAATTTGCGCGCACAAGCGCAACCTGACGGACGTGCAGATCAAGGAGATGGTGCGCCGCGGCTGCCTGATCGGCCTCAACTACTACGGGCCATTCCTGCGCGACGGGGGAGCGGTCAGGAGCTTAGACGACGTCTATCGCCATGTGGCGCACTTTTTCGACCTCGGTGCGCGCAAAAACCTCGCCCTCGGCTCGGACTTCGACGGCGCGGCGCTGCCGCCGTGCCTCGATTCGGCGGAAAAGACGGCGGACTTTTACGAGTATCTGCTCTCGCGCGACGTATCGCAGCAGGACGCGGACGGCATTTTCTTTGAAAATGCACGCGCTTTTCTGCGGAAAAACCTCGGATGAGCGCAAAACGCTTGGCAGCGGGCAGCGCACTGTGATACAATCAATAAAAACAGGGGAGGGGAGCACATGGCAAAAAAATCGAGCCGCAACACCAAGGCGCGCATCGTCTCGGCGGCGTGGAAGCTCTTTTACGAGCAGGGCTATGAGGAGACGACGGTGGAGGAGATCATCTTCGAGTCGGAGACGTCGAAGGGCTCGTTTTACCACTATTTTGACGGCAAGGACGCGCTGCTCTCGTCCCTCTCGGTGCTGTTTGACGAGCGGTATGAGGAGCTGATGCAGCAGCCCCACGACGAGATGGACTGCATCGAGCTCTTATGCTGGCTCAATCAGGAGCTGTTCACGACGATCGAGAACACGGTCTCCATCGAGCTTCTGGCACGGCTTTTTTCCTCCCAGCTCGTGACCAAGGGAGAAAAGCACCTGCTCGACCGCAAACGCACGTACTATCGTCTTTTGCGCCAAATCGTCTCTCAGGGGCAGGAGCGCGAGGAGCTGACCGACACGCGTACCGTGAGCGAGATCGTCAAGGCCTACGCGATGTTCGAGCGCGGGCTGATGTATGACTGGTGCCTTTCGGGCGGGGAATATTCGCTTGTCCAGTATGCGCAGCAGATGATGCCGCTGTTTTTAGATGGCTTTCGAAAAAAATAAAATTCGTTTCAAAAACAGTCTACTAAATCGTCTTACAGAAAATACAGTAAAATCAATCGAAAATTCAAAATTTTGCAGTGCCGTACAGGATTTATTCTGTACGGTATTCTGTATTTACGTCTACTTTCTTTTGTGCTATATTGTGCTCGTCTTAACGAAAGCTAAAGGAGAAAATCACATGACAAGCGCACAGATCATTATTGTAGTGACCATCGTTCTCTATCTCGCCGCGATGGTATTCGTCGGCGTGTATTTTGGCAAAAAGGGCAGCGGCAGCAGCTCGGACGATTTCTACCTCGGCGGCCGCAAGATGGGCCCCATCGTCACGGCCATGAGCGCTGAGGCGAGCGATATGAGCAGCTATCTTTTGATGGGTCTGCCTGGCCTTGCCTACCTCTGCGGACTGCCGGAGGTGACGTGGACGGCCATCGGTCTGGCCATCGGCACGTATCTCAACTGGCTGATCGTCGCGCGCCGCCTGCGCCGGTATTCGGCCAAACTCGGCGCCATCACGATCCCCGACTTTTTCGCCCGCCGCTTCGGAGATAAGAAGCATCTGCTTTCCTGCATCGCGGCGGTCGTGATCCTCATTTTCTTCATTCCCTACACGGCGTCCGGCTTCAAGGCCATCGGCACGCTCTTCAATAGCCTTTTTGGTGTGGAGTACCACACGGCGATGATCGTCGGCGGCATTGTGGTCGTGCTGTACACGGTGATGGGCGGCTTTATGGCCGTTTCGTTCACCGACCTGATCCAGTCCATCTTCATGACCATTGCGCTCATCGTCATCGTATGCTTCGGCGTGCAGCAGGCGGGCGGACTGGACACGGTCATCGACAATGCCCGTGCGCTGCCGGGCTACCTTAACATGACGCAGGGCTACGATGCTGCGAGCGGCACAGCCGCCTCGTTCAGCACGCTGAGCATCATTTCGACGCTCGCGTGGGGTCTTGGCTACTTCGGCATGCCGCACATCCTGCTGCGCTTTATGGCCATCCGCGAGGAAAAGGAGCTCAACCAGTCCCGCCGCATCGCGACGATCTGGGTTGTGATCTCCATGTTCATCGCTGTGTTCATCGGCGTCATCGGCTACAGCGTGTCCGCCGCGGGCAAGGTGCCTTTCCTGGCGACGAGCGCGGAATCTGAGACCATCATCATTAAATTGGCAGACCTGATGAGCCAGCACGGCGTGCTGCTTGCCGTCATGGCGGGCATCATCCTCTCCGGCATTCTGGCCGCAACGATGTCGACCGCGGACTCGCAGCTTTTGGCCGCGGCGTCCAGCGTGTCACAGGACCTCATGCAGCATTCGTTCGGTATCAAGATGAACCAGCGTACGACGATGCTGGCCGCGCGCGCCACGGTCATCGGCATCGCCCTTATCGGCATGGTGCTTGCGTGGGACCCCAACAGCTCCGTGTTCCGTGTCGTTTCGTTCGCGTGGGCGGGCTTTGGCGCGGCGTTCGGCCCCGTGATGCTCTTCTCGCTCTTCTGGAAGCGCGCGAACAAGCAGGGCGCGCTCGCGGGCATGATCACTGGCGGCGCGGTGGTCTTCATCTGGAAGTACCTCATTGCGCCGATGGGCGGCGCGTGGGCCATCTACGAGCTGCTCCCCGCGTTCCTTGCGGCGTGCATTGCGATCGTGATCGTATCGCTCGCGACGCCTGCGCCGGAGAAGGCCGTCACCGATACCTTCGACGAGATCTGCGGCAAATAAAAGGGAAGAACAGGCGAGGGCTGCGGCCCTCGCTTTTCTTTGTTAGCCAAATGGAGTGAAATGGAAAAATATGACAAAAAATCCGCATTGACTATTGAAAATGGAATGACTAACGTTTATTATTGATAACATCTATTTATGGGTGCTGACATCAGGCGGCGGGATACGTGCATTTGTCCTGCCGGCCGATACTACACTGATGGCAAGCAGTGAAAGGAGAAAACAGCAGTGTCAAGACTCGATATTATGACGCCCTCCCATGCCCAGACCGTCATCGACGGGCTGTACCGCGATGTGGAGCGGCGTATCGCCGCAAGCCCTCCGGGACTGTGTCCGGTGGACCTGGCCAAGAGCTTTCTGGACCTCTGCCATGCGCAGACGTGCGGCAAGTGCGTTCCCTGCCGTATCGGCCTCGGCCAGCTCTCTGAGCTGATGGAGCAGGTGCTCGAGGGCGAAGCCACGATGGAGACCATCTCGATCATCGAGCGCGTGGCGCGCGTGATCGTCAACAGCGCCGACTGCGCCATTGGCCGCGATGCGGCGCGCCTGGTGCTTGACGGCGTGCAGGGCTTCCGCGACGACTACGAAGAGCATATTCTGCGCCACCGCTGCCTTGGCGGCATGCGCGAGCCCGTTCCCTGCGTGGCACTGTGCCCCGCGGGCGTGGATATCCCGGGCTACCTCGTGCTCATCAAGTACGGCCGCTACGCCGACGCCGTGCGCCTGATCCGCAAGGATAACCCATTCCCCTCGGCCTGCGCGTACATCTGCGAGCATCCGTGCGAGGCGCGCTGCCGAAGAAATATGATCGACGACGCGGTCAACATCCGCGGCCTCAAGCGCTACGCAGTGGATAACGCGGGCTACGTGCCGCAGCCCGACTGTGCCGAGCCCACAGGCAAGAAGGTCGCCGTCATCGGCGGCGGCCCGAGCGGCCTTTCCGCAGCGTATTACTTAGCTTTGATGGGCCACAAGGTCACCGTGTATGAAAAGCGCGCGAAGCTCGGCGGCATGCTGCGCTACGGCATCCCCAACTACCGTCTGCCGCGCGAAGTGCTCGACGCGGAGATCGCGTCGATGCTGGCGCTCGGGATCGACGTGCATGTCAACGTCAATGTCGGCGACGATGTGACGTTCGACGAACTGCGCCAGCAGAACGACGCGCTTTACATCGCGCTCGGCGCGCACACGGATAAAAAGACCGGCATCGAGGGCGAGGACGCTGAGGGCGTCATCTCCGCGGTCGAGATGCTGCGCGAGATCGGCGACGATTACATGCCGGACTTCCGCAACAAGGACATCGTCGTCATCGGCGGCGGCAACGTCGCGATGGATGTCTGCCGCAGCGCGGTTCGTCTCGGCGCGCGCAAAGTGAGCTGCGTCTACCGCCGCCGCCAGGAGGACATGACGGCCCTTCCCGAGGAAGTGGAGGGCGCCGTTGCCGAGGGCGTGGAGCTCGTGACGCTGCAGGCCCCTGTCCGCATCGAGACCGATGCGAACGGTCACGCCGTCGCGCTGTGGACACAGCCGCAAATCATCGGCGAGATGGATAAAAAGGGCCGCCCTGCGCCCGAAAAGGCCAAGCGCAGCGAAAAGCGCATCGCGGCGGACGTTGTCGTTGTCGCCATCGGTCAGGGCGTGGAGACCCACGGCTTTGAGCAGACGAAGATCGCCATCAAGCGCGGCGCGTTCGTCGCCGAGGCCAGCGGCCAGATCGACAATATGGACGGCGTCTTCGCCGGCGGCGACTGCGTCACCGGCCCTGCGACCGTCATCCGCGCCATCGCGGCCGGCAAGGTCGCCGCGGCGAATATCGACGAATACCTCGGCTTCCACCACGAGATCGACCCCGGCGTCGAGATCCCCACGGCGCGGCTGAACAACAAGCCGCCCCACGGCCGTATCGACACCACCGAGCGCGAGGCGGGCGAACGCAAGCACGACTTCAAGTGCATCGAGTGCGGCCTCACCGATGAAGAGGCATACTCCGAGGCGTCGCGCTGCCTGCGCTGCGACCACTTCGGCTACGGCATCTTCCGCGGAGGGAGGAAAGGCAAATGGTAAGAAACGTTACACTGACCATCGACCACAAGAGCGTCACCGTGCCCGAGAATACCACGATCTTGGAGGCCGCGCGCTCGGTCAATATCAATATCCCGACGCTGTGCTACTTAAAGGACATCAACGAGATCGGCGCGTGCCGCATCTGCTGCGTGGAGGTCGAGGGCATGGAGCGCCTTGTCCCCGCGTGCGACAATGTGGTGGCGGACGGCATGGTCGTCTTCACGAACAGCGCCAAGGCGCGCGAGGCGCGCCGCATAAACCTGCGCCTCATCCTCTCACACCACGATACATCGTGCACGAACTGCACGCGAAGCGGCAACTGCACCTTGCAGCAGCTCGCGAACGACTTCAACATGCGCGGCACGCACTTCCCCAAAAAGCTGCGTCACGAGGCGGTGGATTATTCCACGCCGCTCATTCGCGAAAACGACAAGTGCGTGCAGTGCCTGCGCTGCATCCAGGTGTGCGAAAACGTGCAGAGCGTGAAGATCTGGGACCTTCTCGGCACGGGCTCGCGCACGGTCGTGGATGCGTCGTACAACCGCCGCATTCAGGACACTGAGTGCACCTACTGCGGCCAGTGCATCACCCACTGCCCGACGGCGGCGCTGCGCGAGCGCGACGACACGGGTCTCGTCTTCGACGCGATCGACGATCCGAACGTCGTCACCGTGGCACAGGTCGCGCCCGCGGTGCGCGCGGCATGGGCCGAGCAGTTCGGGCTCGACAGCGAGTTCGCAACGCCCAAGCGCATGGTCGCGGCGCTGCGCGAGCTGGGCTTCAACTATGTGTTCGACACCGACTTTGCCGCCGACCTCACGATCATGGAGGAAGGCAGCGAGTTTATCGAGCGCTTCACCCACAAGGACCAGTATCAGTGGCCGATGTTCACGTCCTGCTGCCCGGGCTGGGTGCGCTTTGTGAAGTCCCAGTACCCCGAACTGACGGACAATCTCTCCACGGCCAAGTCGCCCCAGCAGATGTTCGGTGCGGTGGCGAAGAGCTACTTTGCCGAAAAGGTCGGTATCGACCCCAAGCGCCTTTTCGTCGTCTCGATCATGCCGTGCGTGTCGAAAAAGAGCGAATGCGCGCTGCCGACGATGAAAAACGACGCGGGCGACCCCGATGTCGACGTGAGCATCACGACGCGTGAGCTGAACATTATGATGCGCGCGAATCACATTGAACCCAAGTATCTGCCCGAGGAGGAGTTCGACAGCCCGCTCGGCTCCGCGACCGGCGCGGCGGTCGTCTTCGGCGCGACCGGCGGCGTGATGGACGCGGCGCTGCGCTCTGCGTACTTCCTTGTTACGGGCAAGAATCCTGACCCTGACGCTTTCACCGCCGTGCGCGGCATGGACGGGTGGAAGGAGGCGACGTTCAACATCCCCGGCGCGGGCGACGTGCGCGTCGCGGTCGTGAGCTCGCTCGGGAAAGCCCGCAAGCTCATTGAGGCTGTCAAGCGCGGCGACGCAGCGTATGACTTTGTCGAGGTCATGGCCTGTCCCGGCGGCTGCGCGGGCGGCGGCGGCCAGCCCATCCACGACGGTACCGAGCTTGCCGAGGATCGCGGCAACGTGCTCTGGCGGCTCGATCAGGGTGAGCTTCTGCGCTTCTCGCACGAGAATCCGGACGTCAAGGAGCTCTACAGGGACTATCTTGGATCTCCGCTCGGCGAAAAGTCGCACCACCTGCTGCACACCGACCACAATGCGTGGCAGATGCCGCAGAAAATGCTGTAAGAATGCAAAAACTCCGTATGAGGATTTCTCATACGGAGTTTTTTTATTGCTGAATTTTATCGGGTGTACGTGCCGTACTCACTGATGACGGCGCAGAGCTCGCTGAACACCTGCTGCGCGTCGCCGTCGATCTTGTAGGCGACGGCGCGGTTGGCGTCGTCGTAGATGAAGCCCTCGTCCCAGTTGAGGTATAGGTCGTGCTTCTGTCCGTCTTCGGGGATCCACCAGATGGTGGCGTAGTTCCAATTCTGCGTGAAGCGGGAGAAAAGCGAGGTGGGCAGGCGGTAATAGCGCTGCACCGAAATTTCAGACATAGCGCTGCGCAGAGCCGCGGCGGCCTCGCTGTCCGGATAGCCCTCTACCCGGCAGTCGCCGGTGTCGAACGTGCCGTAGCCGTCCGGCGTGGGAACAATGGTCGAAATGTAGAAGAGTCCGTCGACGCGGGCGGTCTCAGGCGCGGGGATCAGCTCGCCGAGCGGCTGCGAACGGCGCGGCAGCAAAAAGATAGCCACGACGAGCAGCACTGCGGCAACAGTAATGAGCAGAGTCCTTCTCTTTTTGTCCATGGGGATCTCCTTTCCAACATCAAACTTGCTTTTGTCGTCTAACAGGGGAGAGGGGAATCGCTTTTCGATAGTTTACCTGAGAAAGAGCTTTTTGACAAGCCCTTCTTCGGGCGTGACATAGAGTGTGCGGTAATTGTCGTAGGTCACCATGCCGGGGCGTGCGCCCGCGGGCTTTTTGACGAACTTCACGGGGCAGTAGTCGACGGGGACGCTGCTGCTCTCCTTCGCCTGCGAGAAGTAGGATGCGAGCATCGCCGCCTCGCGCAGATCATCGTCGCTCGGCGTGAGCCCCGCGCAGCGCAGGATGACGTGCGAGCCGTGGATGTGCTGGGTGTGGAACCAGTAGTCGCGCTTGTCGGCCTTTTTTGTCAGCTGGTCGTTCTGCACGTTGCTGCGGCCGACGAGGACCTCAAGCCCACTCGAGGTTTTGAATGTGCGCGGGGAGAAGGCGCGCTTGAGCTCCTTTTTGCCGCTCGACTTTCGGATATAGTTCGTCTCCTGCAATTCGCGGCGGATCTCATTGAATTCCTGCTCGGTCTCCGCCTGCGAAAGCTCCTGCAGGACGCTTTCCAAGTACGCGCGTTCGTTTTCCGCCTTTTCGATCTGCTCGCGCAGGTGGAATTCGGCGGTCTTGAGCTTGTTGTACTGCTTGTAGTTTTTCGCGGCGTTCTGCTGGGGGGAGAGCAGCGGGTCGAGCGGGATGTCGATGATCGGGCAGCCGTCCTCATAGTAGTTTTCCGCATGCAAGACTTTTTCTCCGCTCTTCATGCGGTACAGGTTTGCGGTGATGAGGTCGCCGCGCAGGCGGAATTCGTCGCGCTTCTGCGTCGCGGCGTAGTCGTGCTTTAAGTTCTCGGCCTTGCGCGCCATGCGGTCGCGCGCGACCGTGACCGCGTGCGTCAGCTCGCGGCCGCGGCGGGCGGAGAGCTCCTGCCGCTCACGCGCGTCGTAGAACTCGTCGAGCATTTGCGAGAAGCTCTCACGCGTCTCGACCTGCGTTTCCGCGCCGTACTGCGCGATGGGACGGTAGGTGAAATCCACGGGCTTGCCGTCGCGGTAGAGGATGACGGGCATATAGTTATCTTCCTTTACAGCGTTGGCTGTATCGGAAAATTCCTGCACCAGCGCCCCGCGCTGCGTATCGTTCAGCGCGCCGAAGCGCACGTCGGTCTCGTGTCCCACGCGGAAGGCGAATTCACGCGCGATCAGCGGCGAAATGCCGGTGTAATGGTCGAGCACCCACTTGTCGACAGCCTGCTCCGCGTCGCCGCCGCGCTGCGCGAGGGCGAGGGAGTCCTCCTCCTGCGATAAAAGCGACAGCTTGTCGAGCGGCGTCGGCAGATGGTAGAAAAGGCCGGGCAGCAGTTGGCGCGTGGCGGAAAGGTCCGCGTCCACGCGGCGCAGACATTCGACGATACGCCCCTGCGCGTCGAGCAGGACGAGGTTCGACCGCCGCCCCATGCACTCGAGCACGAGCTGCTTTTGGCTGATCTCTCCGAATTCGTCCGTGCACTGGAGCGTTAAAATCACCATGCGCTCAAGATCCGGCTGCTCGATGGACAGCACGCGCGCGCCGACTAAGTGCTTGCGCAGCAGCATGCAGAACATCGGCGGCTGGGCAGGGTTGTCGCGCAGGATGTTCGTGAGCTGGATGCGCGGTTGGTTTGCGCCCGCGTTGAGCAGCAGGCGCAGATTGCCGCGCAGCAGCAGAACGATCTGGTCGCGCGCGGGCTGCTGCACCTTGTCGATGCGCGCGCCGATGAGCTGAGGTCTCAGCTCGTGTAAAACTGCCCGCAGGCAGATCGCGTCAAGTGGCATTGTCGTCCTCCATCATCCGGTTGAAAAGCTCGTTGATGCGCGCGTGATCGTCGCGCAGGTACAGCCAGCCGAACAGCGCCTCGAGGCCTGTGGCCTTCTGATAGTCCGCGCGGTCGGCGTGGTGGGGGATGGAATGGACATTCGCGTTGCGCCCGCGGCGGAACACAGAGGCCTCTTCCTCCGTCAAAAGGGGTAAGAGCTTTTCGGCAAAGCGCGCCTGCTGCGGCGCGCAGACGAGCTCGACCGTCGCGCGGTGCAGGCCCTTGCCCGTCGCCTTGCCGTGCACGCACAGATACGTGCGCACAAGCAGCTCATACACCGCGTCGCCCAGGTGGGCGAGGCCGATGGAGCTGATGGCGCGGATGGCGTCGTCGTTCATTTTGGCTTGTGTATAATCGTACATAAAAACTCCTGAGGTTTGAAAGTACACATATTCTATAACCTTGTCGGAATTCTGTCAATCGGCGCGCGCTGCCGCGCGCGAAAAGCCGTTGCGCTTTTGCAAAAATCCGCTATAATGGCAGAAAAGACAAGACACTGAATTTGAGAGAGGGACCCTATGAAAAAACTGTTTTCCGCGCTGCTTGCGGCGCTTTTGCTGCTGAACCTTGCCGCCTGCGGCGAAAAGGAGCCGGACGACACCCCGTCCGGCTACGACGATTCACTCATTTCCGAGCTTTACAGCGAGGAGGGCGAGTACACGGATGCCGAGAACAACACGCTCGCATACAGCTACCATGTGCCAAGAATCGTGTCGGAAACGGCGGTCGCCGCCGCGCTGAACGACGAGATCGCCGATCAATTCGGCGCGCTCGTGCAGGAGCAGAAGAACATGATGGCCTCCCGCGTTTCGCTCACATGCCTTTCCGTCACGTGGACGAGCTACTGGAACGACAGCCTGCTCTGCCTTGTGGTGCGCGCGGAGATGGACGGCGACACGAGCATGACGGAGACGTACAGCTACGACTTTTTCGGCGGCAAGCGGCTGATGAGCGAGGATCTGCTGGCGCGCTGCGAGCTTTCAACGCAGGACTTCATCACGGCGGCGCGCCGCACCGCGGCAAACTACTTTGATGAGACGTACCGAGATGCGCTCAGCGGCAGCATGGGCGGCGCGGACTTCATCGCGTCCTACGCCGAGCGCCGCGCGTGGACGCTCTCGGACGAGAACATCAACGCGGAGATGCGGATCTATCTCGACGGCGGCGCGCTGCACATGATCGTGCCCATCGGCTCGTTTGCCGGGGCGGAGAGCTACGACGCTGACCTCGCGCTCGACCTCTCCGCGCGCGAGACGGTCGAGAAGACGGCGCAGGACAGCTTTGTCAAGGCAGCGCTCTCGGGCGGCAATTTGACGGTCAGCTTTGAAAAGACGGCGGACTCCGCGTGGTACGCGGAGAATTTCCGCTTTGACTACGAGACCATCTACCCCGTGGAAGGCCTGTATTCCGACTACACGGATGTGTTCGTCGGCTCGGTGGGGCAGGGGTACTTCCCGTACATCTTCCTGCTGACGAGCGAGGGCACGGTGGAGTACGTGAACCTGCTCGAGGGCCTGACGGCGGGCTTCCTCTGCGACGGCGGACCGCTCGGCGGCGTGAAGGGCATTGTTTCGTTCGAGTCCGGCGAGGTCGAGGAGGACTACGGCACGTATCAGACGGTGTTCGCCGTCGACGCATCAGGGGAGAAACACGACCTCTCCGGCGCGGTCGGCGACGCGGACTACACGATCCCGTCGGAATTTCTCGGCGAGTGGACGGCGACCGTGACGCATGACACCGCCGAGCAGGGCAGCTACGACAGCGACTACATCCTGACGCTGACCGATGGCGGCGGCCTCACGGTGCAGGACATCAACAGCGAGGTTGGGATTTATTTTGAGTACACCGGCCAGCTCAACTACCTCGGCACGAACGGCGAGGGCATGGTCTTTGGCTATCACTTGAACGAGAATGCGGGCACGGTGCGCTACGGCGCGTTCACGCTGCTGCGCGGCAGCGACGGCCTGCACGTCAAATCCGTCGCAGGCGAAAACTTCTTCGACGCGCCGAGCGGACGCTACACAGTGTTTGCGAGAGGGTAAAAGGTTGGAAATGTCATGCAAACGGAGCGCTTTTCTCACCTGACAAAAAACTTTTTGAAAAAGCAAAAATTTCTTCAAAAAAGTATTGACAGTTTCGACTCTCTGTGCTATATTATCACTTGTTCCGAGCCTAACGGAACGATGAAAAACAAAACGGCATGGGGGTATAGCTCAGCTGGGAGAGCGCTTGACTGGCAGTCAAGAGGTCAGCGGTTCGATCCCGCTTATCTCCACCAAAAAGCATCAAAACCGTATGGTTTTGATGCTTTTTTCTTATCTTTTCCAAAGAAAACTTTTTGCAAGATGGCGCCGAACGGCGCGAAAATGCCCTTTTGGTTGCAGAAAAGTTGCAGTGTAAACAGGAGCGTTGTAATGCTATGTCAAAAATAAAGCGTGCACATTGTGCACGCTTTATTTTCCACCCATCAGTAACGCTAAAAGCTCTGCGAGCTTCGATTTGACCACGATGTCGCCAGTGGCGGCGCTCTGCGTTAAAATGCCGTCGCACAGCGGGGAGAACGCTGCGCTCCACCACTGGAGGGTATTAGTGCCGCGCGCGGCGCAGAAAAGCAGCATGACCGCGAGGCCAACGGCAAGGGAAAGCTCCCACTTTGTCCATTTCATCGAAAAACCGCCCATCTCAAAGAATTTGCTTCGAGTATGGACGGTTTTCTGAGTTTTCAAACAAATTCGGCGCAGAAAGTTTTGACGCACTCGCCTTGCAGTGCCTCGCACGCTCTGCGGCAAGCCGCTTTGTCAGAGAAGAGGCCGAACACCACGCTGCCTGAGCCGGTCATCGCTGATGTCTTCGCGCCGTAGGCGAGAAGATCGCACTTGATGGTCTCAATGCGCTCACGCTGCTCGCCGTCGAGCGCCTGCTCAAAGATGTTGCGCACGTTTGCACACAGCGTGTCCGCGTCGCCGTGCTCGATGGCGGCGAGCATCGCGTCTGTATCAGGACGGTCGGTGATCGTCACGCCGTCTACGCGCGCGAAGAGCGCGGGTGTGGAGATCGGGAAATCCGGCTTGCAGACGGCGACGAAGAAGCGCGGTGCGGGCTTGAGGACGGTCAGCTTTTCGCCGCGGCCCTCGGCCAGCTGCGTGCCGCCGCGGATGCAGAAGGGAACATCACTGCCGACGCTTGCGCTGATCTGCTCGAGCCGCTCGTCCGTGAGGGTGGGGGAGACGAGCTCGCGCAGCGCGCGCAGCACCGCCGCGGCATCTGCGCTGCCGCCGGCCATGCCGGCCTCGGACGGAATGCGCTTTATAAGCGCGATGTCGATGCCGCCGCCGTAGTCCATCGCCTCGCAGAAGGCTCTCGCCGCCTTGACAGCGAGGTTGCGCTCATCGCAGGGAAGCGCCGCGCCGTCGACACGGCAGGTGATGCCTTTGCCGTCTGTGAGCGTGACGGTCACATCGTCGTGGAGCGAAACGGTCTGCATGACCATCTGCATCTCGTGGTAGCCGTCATCGCGCTTGCCAAGAATGTCAAGCGTCAGGTTGAGCTTAGCATAGGCGGGGACAGTTATGCTGCGCACGGGCTCCTCGACCGGCGCATTCAGCGCCTTGCCGCAGTGGGGGCAGTAGGCACCGCCTTCACCTATGCGTCCGAGCGGTCTGCCGCAGTGCGGACAGCGGTAGTAAAGAACCCCAATCACGATGGCAAAGAGCATGATCGCGATACCGAGAATAACAAGCGGTACGCTGACGCTTGTGCCGACGCCGCTGAGCAGCGCGCCGGTAAGAAGCAGCGGTGTTTGGAGCTTTTGGACCCTGCGATAGTCCATCAGGGGCTTTTTGTCGTTCATCGCGGCCTCCTTGTGCGCTCAGTGCTTCTTTTTCTTGTGCTGGATCTTTTTCTTCTCCTCGGGCTCCGGCTCGTCGGCGACCCATGCACCGCAGTGCGGGCAGCGTTTCGGTGTGCCGCGGCCAAGGTGTTCGCCGCACTTGGGACAGCGGTAAAAGCGCCACCAGACGATGAGCGAAGCGCCCATCATCATAAGACCGATGAGTGCGGCGATATTGTTTTGAAATCCCCATGCGCCGACGAGGGAGACCAGCGCGCCGCCCCAAAGCAATACGTCCTGCCAGATCCTGGCTGTTTTCAAATCCATAATGAATCCTCCTGATGAGAAAAGCGCCGCAAGGCGGCGCTTTTCTGCAATGGTTACATTAGATTAGCGGATCTTGCGTGCCTCGACGTAGTAGCGCTTGTCCTGCGCGTGACCCATGGAGAAGGTCTTGCGCGGCAGAACGCCGTCGGCCATGACGGTCTTGAAGAGCTGCTCCTTGCCCATCGCGGGAAGCAGGAAGCCCATGTTGCCCTCCTTGGAGCCGAGCTCGCGGGTGACCTCATCGCCGTGGATGTAGTCGACCTCACCGCCGAACTGCTTGAGGTACTCGTCGATGAAGGTCTGCAGCGTGCCGACGGCCAGCTGGACCTTCGGGTCGGGGACGGTGACGAAATCGTCGTGGCCGTTCCAGCAGACCTCGATGACGTGGCCCTCGCCCTTGCCCTCGTGGGCGTTGGGGTAGAACTTCTTGAACTCTTCCATGAACTTCTCATGGTCGACGCCGAAGAGCACGCGGTGGATGGGCTCGAACTGGAGCGCATCGTCGTGGTTGTTCACGACCTCGACAAGTGCGTAGCGGGAGGGCAGCGCGAGGTATTCCTCGGGAGTCTTGCCCTTCTTCTGCTCTTCATAGCAGGCCTTGGCGGTGGCGAGGGAGTGGTTGCCGTCGCCGACGGCGAACAGCAGGGGCGCGACGCCGGAGACGCCGTACTTGCTCTTCATTGCCTCGTCGGTCGTGAGGCCGGTCAGCGCGTCGGCGACTGCGTCGATCTGCGCAGCGGAGAGCTTGTAGCCCTTGATATGGCCGCCGTTTTCCATCAGGTCGAAGTCATAGACGCTCTCCATCTTGTCGGCCGCGGCGGTCAGGGGCTCGATGACGGTCTTCTCGGGGTCGTCAATGAGCAGCATGACGTGGGGCAGCTCGATGGGGGCGTTGCGGCGCACGCGGGCGCGCGGGGGGATACGGTCGAGCACGGTGCCCTCAGTCGCGCGGATCAGCGCGCCGGAGCCGGGGGTGAAGTCGTACTGGTCGAGGTCGACCATACCAATGAGGCCGTGACGGATCTTACCGTCGCTCTGGCCGCGCTCGATGTAGATGAGGGAGTCCTTGAGCGTCTCGAAGATGCCTTCTTCGAGGTACTTGCTCATCGAGGCGTTGATGTCGGCGATGAACTCGTCGACGTTGGGGGCCTTCAGGTTGGCCTCGGGCAGGATGAGGCGCAGGGTGGAGGGCGCGTCGCCGACGGTCTTCTCCACGCGCTCCCAGTACTCGGGCTCAGAGGTGAACTGGTCGCATGCGACGACCGCCCACTTGCTCATATCGACATCCTTCTTGGGCAGCAGAATGTCGGAAGGATAAAAGCCAAGCTTGGAAAACTTTTCGTTCATGGTGATTCCTCCGTTATTTGTTTGATAAGCGGAACGCGGGGCGCTCCGCTGGTGCGATTGTAAAACAAATTATACAATAGCCCACGCGGAAAAAGCAATGGAGAAAGTGAAAAAATGTCCAAAAGCGCTTTATGGAAATGCCATGATAGAGCGCTTCGCGGCCCGCTTGCTTGACGAACGCCCCGCGGCATGATATTCTAACAAGCTATGCGGAAAAATACGAAAGATTCAGGTGATGATTTTGGATAAGCGCGCAGATCTGAGACACGGGGACGTCAAAAAGCTGCTCTTTTCGCTCTCCGTGCCGACGATCACCTCGCAGATCGTCAACATGCTCTACAATCTGGTCGACCGCGTGTTCATCGGCCACATGCAGCCCGCCGAGACCGTCGGAAAACTCGCGCTGACGGGCGTTGGCGTATGCCTGCCGATCATCATGGTCATCTCGGCGTTCGCGTCGCTCATGGCCATCGGCGGCGCGCCGCGCGCCTCGATCGCCGAGGGCGCAGGCGAGAGCGAAAAATCCGAGCGCATCATGGGGAACTGTCTGACGATGCTCCTCATCACGGCGCTGGTGCTGACGGTGCTGTTCGAGTTCTTTGCCGAGCCGCTTTTACTGGTGTTCGGCGCGAGCGAGAACACCATCGGTTACGCGCTCGACTATATGCGAATCTACGCCCTCGGCACGATCTTTGTCCAGCTGACGCTCGGCATGAACGCCTACATTACGGCCCAGGGTTTCGCCACCGTGAGCATGAAGACGGTGCTCATCGGCGCGCTCTTAAATACCTCGCTCGACCCGCTGTTCATCTTCGCGCTCGGCCTCGGCGTGCGCGGCGCGGCGCTGGCGACGATGATCTCGCAGGCAGTGTCGGCCGTGTGGGTGATGACGTTCCTCACGGGAAAAAAGACGCGCTGGCACTTAAAGCGCGAGAACCTGCGCGTGGACGCGAAGATCGTGTTGCCGTGTATCGCGCTGGGACTTTCCCCGTTTGTGATGCAGTCGACGGAGAGCCTCATCGCCATCTGCTTCAACTCATCTCTCCTGCGCTACGGCGGCGACATGGCTGTCGGCACGATGACAGTGCTGACGAGCATCATGCAGTTTTCGAACATGCCGCTTCAGGGCTTGACACAGGGCGCACAGCCCATCGTGAGCTACAACTTCGGCGCAAAGAACGCCCAGCGCGTGCGCGACGCCTATTTCTGCCTGCTGCGCGCGTGCTTTACTTATTCAATGGCCATCTGGCTTCTGGTCGAGTTCTTCCCGCGCGCGTTCATCCTGATTTTCAATAATGACCCCGCGCTGGTCGAATACGCGGCGTGGGCCGTGCGCATCTACATGGGGTGCAGCGGTATTTTCGGCATCCAGATCGCCTGCCAGCAGACGTTTGTGGCGCTCGGCAACGCGAAGACGTCGCTCTTCCTCGCCGTGTGGCGCAAGATCATCCTGCTCATCCCGCTTATCTATATTCTGCCGTACTTTTTCGTGGACAAGGCGTTCGCGGTGTTCCTGGCCGAGCCCGTGGCGGACTTCGGCGCGGTGGCGCTGACGAGCTTCACATTCTATCGTCAGTTCCGCCGCTCAATGCGCGAGCTGGAAGGTGCGGAAGCGACTGGGGAGCGGAAAAGAAAATTTTTAACGCAAAAATAAAAGGAGAGGGAACTCCCTCTCCTTTTATTTTTTACGCCTGGCCGCCGCTTTCCATCGGCTCTTTCTCGCGAAACAGCATCGTGATACACCAGATGCCGGCAAGGCCGACGAGCGTGTAGATCACGCGGCTGAGCATGCCGATCTGTCCGCCGAAGAGAAAGGCAACGCAGTCAAAGCCGAAAAGGCCCACGCTGCCCCAGTTGAGCGCGCCGATGATAGCAAGCGTCAGCGCGATCTTGTCGATGACCATGAAGTTCCCTCCTTAAAAAGATGGTTTGGTCTTCGGTAGTCTTCCCGTGATGGGCGAAAATATGCGTACGGCGTTTTCTGCGTTGCCCGAAAAAGAAAACTATGATAAAATTAGAATAAAATATTGATAACTTTAAGAGAGAAAAAGGGGGAAGGGCGCTTGCTGCACATACTGATGGGACGCGCGCGCACGGGCAAATCCGAGCGCGTGCTGCAAAGGATCGCCGCGCTGGGGGACTCGTCGCAGCAAATCCTGCTCGTGCCGGAGCACGCCTCGCATGTGGCGGAGATGGACCTGTGCCGTGTTTGCGGCGACACCGCGTCGCGCCATGCCGAGGCCTTGACGTTCAAGCTGCTCGCCTCGCGCGTGCTGAGCATCTGCGGCGGCAGCGCGGACGTGACGCTCGATTCGGGCGGAAAGCTCCTGACGCTCCAGCGTACGCTCACGGAGCTTGCGCCGGTGCTCAAGGTCTACAAGCGCCCGTCGCAGCGCGCGGCATTTTTGGAGAGCCTGCTCGCCGTGATGGAGGAATTGCAGGCCTACGCCGTATCGCCCGAGCAGCTATCCGAGAGCGTAGCGCAGATCGAAGGCGAGAGCGGCGACAAGCTGCGCGACCTTTCGCTCATCTACGGCATTTACCTCAGCAAGCTCCACGCACCGGGGCACGACGCGCGCGATGTGCTTGAAAAGTTGGAGGAAAACCTCGAAGCGTCGGGATATATTGAAAATAAAGACATTTTCCTCGACGGTTTTTCGTATTTTACGGGGCGTGAGCTGCGCATTCTGCGTATCCTGCTGCGGCGCGCGAAGAGCGTGACCGTCACGCTCCTTGGCGACACGCAGGACCGCGAGCTCTTTTCCGAGAGCCTGCGCGTGCGCGAGCGGCTGTACGCGCTCGCGCGCGATGCCGGCGTCGCATGCGAGGAGGAAATTCTTCCGCAGGGCGAGGTGCGCGGCGCGCTCGACCATATCGAGCGCTGCTTTTTCGGCGCGGCGAACGAATTTACCCAGCCGACTGACGCCGTCGCGCTCTATGAGGCGGGCAGCGCGTACAGCGAGTGCGAGTGGGTCGCGTCGCAGATTTTGAAATTAGTGCGCGAGCAGGGCTACCGCTACCGCGAGATCACCGTCACGGCGCGTGATCTCGACTCCTACGCAGGTGCGATCGAGAGCGTATTCGCCCGCTACGGTATTCCGCTTTATTATGCCCACCGCAGCGATATTTTGAAAAGTCCCGTGCTGACGCTGCTGCTCGGCGCGCTGGACGCCGCGAGCGGAGGCTTTGAGTATGAGGATGTGTTCCGCTGTCTCAAGACCGGCCTCGCCGGCCTCAGCATGGCGGAATGCGACATTCTGGAAAATTATGCGCTCAAGTGGGAGATCCGCGGCGCGATGTGGACGCGCGAGACGCCCTGGTCGGCGCATCCCGACGGCTACGGCGAAGACTGGACGGACGAGGCAAGGGCGCAGCTCAAGACGGTCAACGCACTGCGCGAGCGCGTGCAGGGGCCGTTTGCGCGCCTAAAAAAAGGCGTGGGCGGCAGCGGCGAGGCCGAGCAGAAGGTGCGCGCGCTGTACGGCTATTTGGAGGAGATCAAACTGCCGGAGGTCTTGCAGACGCAGACCGAGCAGCTTTTCGCCGCGGGCGAGGCCCAGCGCGCCGAGGAAACGGCGCAGCTGTGGAGCATTCTTTGCAGCGTGCTCGACCAGTTTGTGGAAATCCTGGGCGACGCGATCCTCGACGCCGAGGAGTTTGCGAGTCTGATGCGCCTTGTGCTGACGCAGTACAGCGTGGGCACGATCCCCGTGACGCTCGACGCGGTGAACCTATGCGAAATGACGCGAAACGACCGCCACACGGTTCGCGCGCTGTTCCTGCTCGGCGCGAACGACGGCGTGCTGCCTGCGGCGGAGAACCGCGGCGGCGTGCTGCGCGACGAGGACCGCGAGGCGCTCGAGAGGCAGCAAATCTTCCTCGCGCCGCACGGGATGGAGCAGTTTCATCTGGAAATTCAGAATCTTTACGCCGCGCTGGCCCAGCCGACGGAAAAGCTGACGGTGTCCTATCCCGTCTCGGACGGAAAGGGCGCGGAGAAGCGGCCATCGTTCGTCATCGGGCGCATCGCGCGTCTGCTGCCGTCGATCAGCGTCGAAACAGAGAGCGCTGACAAGGAATATCGCCTGTCAGCAAAGTCGACGGCGCTCGAGTATGCGGGCGAGCATATCGGCGGCGCGCTGTGGCAGTATTTTGAAGGACAGGGCGACGCGGAGCGTGCGCTTGCCGCGATGAAGGACGCTTCGCGCTATACACGCGGGCATCTGTCGCGCGACGCGGTGCGCGCGCTCTACGGCGGCGCGGTGACACTGTCCGCCTCGCGCATGGACATGGCGCGCTCATGTCACTTTGCCTATTTCATGCGCTACGGCCTGAAAGCCAGGGAGCGCACGGGCGCGGGCTTTGACGCGCCGCAGATCGGCACGTTCGTGCACGATGTGATGGAGCACACGCTGCGGCAGGCGAAGGAGTGCGGCGGACTGCATACGCTATCGAAGGACAAGCTGCACGCGCTCGTGCGCGCGTCGATCGAGGAATACATCGACCGCGTGCTGCCGGACTTGAGCGAAAAAAGCGCGCGCTTCCGTTATCTGTTCAACCGCCTGTGCGCGACGGTCGAGCGCATCATGGACGAGGTGAGCGAGGAGCTGCAAGGCTCCGACTTTGAGCCGCTGGCATTTGAGCTGGAATTTGGTGCGGACGGGCAGCTGCCCGCCATCACGATCCGCGAGGAAAACGGCACGGCGCGCGTTGTCGGCAAGGTCGACCGTGTGGACGGCTGGCTGCACGACGGCAAGCTATATTTGCGCGTCGTGGACTACAAGACGGGCAAGAAGAGCTTCGACCTCGCCGAGCTGCGCTACGGGCTGGGGCTCCAAATGCTGCTCTACCTCTTTACGCTTAAAGAAGAGGGACAGATGCTTTTCGGCGGACACGAGATCGTTCCCGCGGGCGTTCTCTACACGCCCGCGCGCGAGCCGATGCTGCGCTGCGCGCGCGACACGGAGCCCGAAAAGATCGAAAAAGCACTCAAAAAGGAGCTGCGCCGCAGCGGCATGGTGCTCGAGGACCCGGCGGTTCTGCAGGCGATGGAGCACAGCGCGCTCGAATCGCCGTGCTACCTGCCCATCGCGGTGAAAAGGGACGGCGCGGTGACGGGGAGCCTTGCTTCTGCCGAGCAGCTCGGAAAGCTCTCGAAATACGTCGACCATATTTTACATGAAATCACGCAGGAGGTCTTCGCGGGCAACATCGACGCCGACCCCTACGCGCGCACGCCGCAGCAGTCGGCCTGCACCTACTGCGAGTTCGCGAGCGCATGCCACTTTGAAAACGGCTGCGGCAGTGACCGTATGGAATACATCAAAGCGACGAAAAACGACGAATTCTGGCAGTACATCGACGAGGCGAACGGAGAGGGAGCGCACGAAAATGGCTGAAAAGCTGACAAACGAACAGCAAGCGGCGGTGGACAGCCGCGAGCGCAGTCTGCTCGTCTCCGCGGCGGCGGGCTCGGGCAAGACAAAGGTGCTCGTCGAGAGGCTCTTTTCCTACGTAGAGCGCGAAGGGGCGAATCTCGACGATTTCCTCATCATTACCTACACGCGCGCCGCGGCGAGCGAGCTGCGCGGCAAGATCGCGAAGGCGCTCACCGAGCGCATGGAGCGCGACCCTGGCAACTACCACCTGCGGCAGCAGATGCTGCGCGTCTACCGTGCGGACATCAAGACGGTGGACGCGTTCTGCACCGCGCTTCTGCGCGAAAACTGCCATCTGCTCGGCGAGGACGCGCGCGGCCACGCGCTGCGGCCCGATTTCCGCGTGCTGGACGAGAACGAGGCGCAGGTGCTGCGCGAGCGCGTGCTCGCGCGCACGCTGGACGATTTTTACGACTGTCTGACGACTGGCAGCACACTGCTGGCCGACACGCTTGGCGCGGGGCGCGACGACAGCGCGCTTGAGGACTTAGTGCTCGAGCTGCACGCAAAATTGCAGGCGCAGCCGTATGAGGACAAATGGCTCGAGGCGCAGCGCGCGTTTTGGCGCGCCGTGCCGGATAAGATCGAGAACACGCCCTATGGAAAAATCCTGCTCAACGAGGTGCGGCGCAAGGCGCGCCACTGCAAAAACCTTTTGCAGCGCGCGGCGCAGGAGATGTGCGCGAATGACGCGCTGAACCAGAAGTATGCGCCGGCGTTTCTCGACGCGTCCTACCAGCTCGAAGCGCTGGAGGGGAAGACCGCAGAGGGCTGGGACGCCGCGCGCGGCGTGACCATCGCGTTTCCGCGCCTCGCCGCGGTGAAGGACAGCGACGGCGGCGAGATGAAAGCGCGCATGAAAAGCCTGTGGGACAACTGCAAGGAGACCGTCAAGGGCTTTGCCGAGATTTTTTCCGCCTCGTCCGACGAGGCGGTGGAGGACCTGCGCACGATGGCGCCCGCAATGCTCGCGCTCATCGACCTGACGGCGGACTTTTCCCGCCGGTACAACGAGGAAAAACGGCGGCGGAATTCTGCTGACTTCTCCGATCAGGAGCACGAGGCCATCCGCCTTCTCATCGGAGAGGACGGCGCGCCGACAGAGCTTGCGCGCATCGTCAGCGCGCGCTACCGCGAGATCATGGTGGACGAGTATCAGGACACCAACGAGGTGCAGAACCGCATTTTTGACGCAATTTCTTGTAAAGGAGAAAATCTTTTCACTGTTGGCGATGTCAAGCAGAGCATCTATCGCTTCCGCCTAGCCGACCCGCGTATTTTTTTGCAGCATTATAACACCTGGCCGCCGCTTGAGGACGCAGAGGAGCACGACAGCGCGAAGCTGCTGCTCTCGCGCAACTTCCGTTCGCGCAAAGAAGTGCTGGACGCGACGAATTTTATCTTCTGCAATATTCTTTCCGAGGAAATGGGTGAGCTCGACTACGGCGCGGATGAAATGCTGCGCCTCGGCGCGAATTATGTCGAATCGAGCGCGTGCGGCGCGGAGTTCCATCTGCTCGATCTGCCGACGCAGACGGGCGAGCAGCGCGTGCGCGCGAGCGAGGCGGAGGCCGCGTTCGTCGCGGACTATATCAGCAATATGCTGACAAGTGAATTTCCTATACAGGATGACAAAACAAAAGAGCTGCGGCCCGTGTGCGAGGAGGACATCGTCATATTGATGCGCTCGCCGAGCACGCGCCTTTTGGACTATCGCCGCGCGCTGGAGGCGCGCGGCCTCCACTGCGCCGCTGACGCGGGCGAGGACTTTTTTGCCTCGATGGAGATCGCAGTGTTGTTCGCGTTCCTGCAGGTCATCGACAATCCGCGGCAGGACGTGCCGCTCATTGCCGTGCTGCGCTCTCCGCTCTTCGGCTTTACACCCGATGAGCTCGCGGCGATCCGCGCGCGGCAGCGCACGGGTGACTTCTACGATGCGCTGCTTTTGAGCGAGGATGACCACAGCAGAGAATTTCTCGATACGCTGGACGCTTTGCGCAACAGCGCGGCGCACCTGAGCGTGCGCGAGCTGCTGAGTGAAATTTACCGCCGGTGCAATGTGCTCGGTATCTTCGGCGCGATGCGCCGCGGGGCGGAGCGCAAGGAAAATCTGCTCGCGTTTTTGGAGCTCAGCGAAGACTACGCGCGCTCGGGGCGGCAGGGGCTTTTCGATTTTGTGCGCACGCTGCGCGAGCAGCTTGCCGAAGGCGAGGCGGGTTCGATGCAGACCGCGCACGCCTCTACGGGCGTTCGCATCATGTCGATCCACAAGTCGAAGGGCCTTGAATTTCCGGTCGTGATCCTCTCGGACCTCGCGCGTCGCTTCAGCAATATGGACTTTTTGAGTTCGGTGCTCGTGCACCCGCAGCTCGGGCTGGGGCCGGTGTGCGTGGACACGCAAAGGCACATCCAGTACCCGACGGTCGCACGGCAGGCGCTCGAGCGCACGCTGCGGCGCGAGGCGAAGGCCGAGGAGCTGCGTGTGCTGTACGTTGCGATGACGCGCGCGAAGGAAAAGCTCGTCATGGTGCACACGCAGGCAAACGCGAAAAGCCGCGTCGCCGACCTTCTGGCGCTGAGCGATTGTCCTGTGCTGCCCGAGGCTGTGGACAGCGGCAAGTGCATGGGCGACTGGATCATGCTGCCGCTTTTGCAGCGCAGCGAAGCGGCGTCCCTGCGCGAGCTTGCGGGGCAGAATGGCGAGGGGAGATTCTATGCTGACGAAACGCCGTGGACGGTGCGTGTGCACGACGGTTTGAGCTTTGTGACGCCGCAGCAGCGGCCCGATGACGCGCCAGTGGATGCCGCGCCGCCGAAGGATGAGCTGCCGGTGGATTTTGCTGCGCTGTCGTACCGCTACCCCTACGCGGGGCAGACGGCCTTTCCCGCCAAGCTGACGGCCACGCAGCTCAAGGGCCGCGCGCTGGACGAGGAGATATCCGAAAATACAACGCTCCCACCGCGGCTGCGCAGCCTATATAAACCAAAATTCCTTGCGGGCGAAACGACGCTCACGGGTGCGGAGCGGGGCACGGCGCTGCATCTTGTGATGCAGGACCTTGACTTTTTCTGCGAAGCAAGCGAGCAGAGCGTGCGTGAGCAGGTCGAAAAGCTCAGAGCGCAGCGCAAGCTGACCGACGAGCAGGCAAGCGCCGTCGATGTGCGCGCGATCGTCCGATTTTTGCGAAGTGATCTTGCCGCGCGCATTCGCAAGAATGCGCAGACGGTGCGGCGCGAGTACCGCTTCTCGCTGCTGCGGCCGGTGCGGGACTTTGCCACGCTGGACGCCGACGACGCGGTGCTGCTGCAGGGCGTGGTAGACTGCTTTTTTGAAGAGAACGGCGAGCTTGTGGTCGTGGACTTCAAGACTGACCGCATCGGAAGAACACAGATCGAAGAACGAGCTGAGCACTACCGCCCTCAGCTCGAGGCATACTCCATGGCCCTTATGCGCGTGATGGGCAAAAAGGTCAGGGAAAAGGTGCTGTATTTCTTCTCGGTCGGCGAAGAAAAGGTGCTGTGAATACATAAAAACACCCTCCGCGGGAAATCCGCGGAGGGTGTTTTACAAGATTTGCTCACACGATAAAATGCTCTAAGATCAGCACTGTCGCGCAGCAGACGAGCGAGACGGGGAGAAGTCCCAGTCCGCACCAGGCGGCGACGATGCCGATGACCATGGCCGCCGCGCCCGCGATGGGCGACTGCGTGGCGTTCATGATGGCGGGGAACGTCATCACCGCGAGCGTGACGTAGGGCACGTAGAAGAGAAACGAGCGCAGGAAGGGATTCTGGATCGGCTTGCGGATCAGCGTGAGCGGCAGGACGCGGATGAGATAGGTCGTGGCCGCCATGACGAAAAGATATAAATACGTTTTCATGCGACGAGATCATCCTCCTTGTGCGGGAACAGAATGGCGGCGGCAGCAGAGATCACGATGGTCAAGACCAGGATGCGCATGCCCTCGGACAGCTCGCGCGTGAACGGCAAAACGCTTGCAAGAAGCGAGCAGAGAAAGCTCACGCCGATGCAGCCGAGCACGATGCGGTTCTGCTTGCCGACGGGGATGATGATGGCGAGAAACATGCCGAACAGCATCACGGAGCAACCGCTGACGGCCCAGACGGGCATAAGATTCCCCATCAGCACGCCGAGCACGGTGCCGATGCTCCAGCCCGGCATGGCCGCGCACATGGTGCCGAAGTAATACCACACCTCAAGATACCCAGGCTGCGCGATGGCGAGGCCGAAGATCTCATCCGTCAGGTCATAGGCGATGAGGAGCCGCCAGGGAAGCGGCGTATCGGGCGAGAGACGCTGGCTGAGCGCACAGCTCATCAGAAGATAGCGCGCGTTGACGACCAGCATCATCAGCGCCATGGCCCAGAGGCCGGAGTCGGCGGCGATGATGGTGATGCCGCCGTATTCACCCGACGAGGCGTTGTTCAAAAAGCTCAGCAAAAAACCCTGAAAAATGCTCAGGTGCGCGTTGTGCGCGCTGATGCCGATGCCGAAGCTGACAGCAAAATAACCAAGCCCAATGGGGATGCCGTCGCGCAGTCCCCGCAGGAAATGTTTTTTCGACATAATTCTGATGTTCCTTTACTTCCAATCATCCGTGCGCAAGGCGCATAAATGCCATTATACGACTGAAAACGGCAGAAGTAAAGAGAAATTGCATAACGAGCGTTAAAAAATTGACGATGAAATTAGGGGAAAGTGCTAAGGAAGAGAAAAGCACGGAGAGGATCAAAAATTTCTCTTGCAATTTGACACAAAGCGTGGTAATATCCTATATGGCTTTTTTAGAAAAGTACATTTGGATCAGAAAGAGGTGAACACGAGCAATGAAGGAAGGAATCCATCCCAATTATCAGCAGACTACTATTACTTGCGCCTGCGGTAATGTGATTGAGACAGGTTCCACCAAGCAGAATATCAAGGTGGAAGTGTGCTCTAAGTGTCACCCCTTCTTCACTGGCAAGCAGAAGCTGGTCGATACCGGCGGCCGCGTTGCCAAGTTCAACAAGAAGTTCGGCCTGAACTAATTCAATCACAAAAGCAGCTCTGCTACGGCAGAGCTGCTTTTTTCTGCTTTTTTGGAACGCTCAGTTTTGCCCGTCGGGATATTCGACGATGAAGGGGAGCGGCTCAAGGGCCTGATCAAGATAATTTGTCTCCTCATAATAGTCGCTGCCGCCTGCAATGGTTTGCACCTGAAGAAGACGGACGCGCAGAACGGCACCGTCGGACAGTTCGACGATCATCTCGCAGATGAGTGGAGAGTCGGTGATTCTGATGCAGAGGTCAAGCGCATTCTCATCAATGGGATAGCGGATGAAGTACGAGGTACCAAGGTCTCGTGCTGCAGTTGCCTCAGCGGTATCACTGAGGTCGTTGACAGGGTAGGCCTCTTCCACAGATGAAACAGGAACAGCTTCGAGAGGTACAGTTGAGATCAGCTTGCCGTTGCGCGTGTATTCAAGCCGCATGGTGCGGATGTCGCGGTCGTCGTAGACGCCAAGGGTAAAGCTGCCGAATCGGTAATCCACACCCTTTTCAAAGGAAAGTTGATAGGTGAGCGGCGAACCGGAGTCTCGGCGCATATAGGAAAATGGTGGATTAAAACTGTAGAGGACAGGGGAATTCTGAGTTTTAAGGTTGTAGATCGTATCAAGCTCTTCTGACTGTGTTTCGCCGTGGGTCTTGAAATTGACACTGACGCTGAGCTCATCGCTCAGCGGTACGGTCACTTCGCCGTGCAGATAGCCGAAGCTGTCCTGTTTAAGATCGGCGGTGCGGGTCGGCGGACTGTCGCTCGTGTAGGATGAGCTGCTGCGGTCAGTCACAAGGAGAGAGACAGCCGTATTTTCGCCGATCGTCTTCGGCAACAGAGAGAAGGCAAGCGTGCACTCCTGCTTTTTGAGGTTGACGCTTTTGACCTCGCAGCTGTATTGCGAGATCAGGCTCGACTCGCGCTCCAAGATGTCCGAGACATTATTGCTGATGCCCGCGATCTGGTTCGAGAGGTTGTTCTGCACGTTGTAGAGCTGGCTGCGAAGGTCATTTACTTGCGTGCTGAGCGTGTTGATGCGGTTGTTGTAATGCACGCCGACGGCGATGAGCGCGGCGAGCGCCACGGCCGCACCGCCGATGATCTTCTTGTGCTGTATGCAGAAATCGCGGAAGCTCAGCTTTTCCGCGGGAGCTTTTTCGGCGTTGCTTTGAACCGGCGATTCGGCGGCATCCTGCTCGGGTTTGGCATGCTCCAGACTGAGCAGCTCGTCGACGGAAACGGAGTAGAGCTTAGAGAGTTCGATGAGCTTGCTAAGCTCCGGCTGCGTGGCGCCGCTCTCCCATTTGGAGACGGCTTGGCGCGAGACACCGAGCTTCTCCGCCAGCTCCTCCTGCGACATGCCGCTCGCGCGGCGCAGTTCGTAGAGCTTTTCATATAGTTCCATGAAAGGTTCCTCCTTTGGGGAATGATGCTGCGTTCGACGCCGTGCACTGCGCCTTTGCAGGAAAAGCATAGCAGGAAAACGGGAGAAAACACCACCAACTGGGCGTTTCTTTTTGTCAACCTGAGGTTGCGTCCACCCTATTTTCACATGAAAGGGGCGGAAATGTCAATGAAAAGCGTTTTTGCCTTTTCTTTTGGCGGAAAATACACTATAATAAAAATGATTTGTACAGCGCCGATTTCGGCGCGATAAGGAGAATCTATGGAAGAATTGAAAGAGAACAACGCGCCGCGCGACAGGGCGATTTTAGTCGGCCTTTCGTCGCCGCGGCTCGATCGGAAAGAGAATGCCGACGAGGAGAGCCTTGAAGAGCTCGGTGCGCTCGTCGAAACGGCGGGCGGCGTCAGCGTCGGCGTGGTTTTACAAACGCTGCCGTCGCCGAACCCGCACACATTCATCGGCGAGGGCAAGGTGGACGAGATCCGCGAGCTGGTAAAGTCGCAGGAGGCGACAATGGTCATCTTCGACAATGACCTCTCGCCCTCGCAGATGCGCGTTCTGTGCGAAGAATTCGGCGTGCAGGTGCTCGACCGCAGCGGCCTCATTCTCGATATCTTCGCCCAGCGGGCGAAGACAAAAGAGGGGCGACTTCAGGTCGAGCTCGCGCAGTATCAATACCTGCTGCCGCGCCTGATCGGTATGTGGACGCATCTGGAGCGCCAGGCGGGCACGTCGGGCAAGGGCCCCATCGGCTCGAAGGGCCCCGGCGAAACGCAGCTTGAGACCGACCGCCGCCACATCCACAGAAAGATCGACAAGCTGAAGGCGGACCTTGAAGAGGTGCGCCGCGTGCGCGCCACGCAGCGCGACCGCCGCAGCAAGAATGAAATTCCCGTCGTCGCCATCGTCGGCTACACGAACGCGGGCAAGTCGACGCTTTTGAACGCGCTGACCGGCGCGGGCATTCCCGCGAATAACCGCCTGTTTGACACGCTGGATACGACGACGCGCCTTCTCACGGTGTCCGACACGCTGGATGTCGTGATCTCCGACACGGTCGGCTTTATCCGCAAGCTGCCGCACCAGCTGGTCGAGGCCTTCAAGGCAACGCTCGAGGAACTCGAATACGCCGACCTTCTGCTGCACGTCATCGACATTTCCGACCCGCACTGGCTTGAGCAGGCGCAGATCGTGGACGAGCTCATCGAAGAGCTCGGCGCGCAGCAAATTCCCTGCCTGCGCGTTTACAACAAGTCCGACCTCTACTTCGGCGATATCCGCCCGCACGGGGAGGACAGCGTCAACATCAGCGCCAAGACCGGCGAGGGCGTGGATGAGCTGCTTGCGCGCATCGACAAGCTCCTCGACAAGGGCACGCGCCGCGTGACGATCCACCTGCCCTATGACAAGGGCGGGCTTCTCGATATGCTCTACCGCGAGGCGAAGGTCGAATCCGTCGAATACGGCGAGAGCATCGACATCGTGGCCACCTGCGTGCCGCGCGTCATCGGCCAGGTCAAGGACTATATCGAGGGCTACCGCGAGCCGAAGGAGGACTGGGAGGAATGACGCTCGAAACGAAGCGCCTTCTCCTGCGTCCGTGGTGCGAGAGCGACGCGGAGAGCTGCTATCGCTACGCCAGCGACCCGCTCGTCGGCCCCGCCGCGGGCTGGCCGGCGCATACGAGCGTGGAGAACTCCCGCGAGATCATCCGAACCGTCCTCTCGGAGCCGGACACGTTTGCGGTCATTTTGAAGGAACGGCCAGACGAGCCTGTCGGCTCCATCGGCGTGTTTCCGACGGAAGCGCCAGAAATCGGGAGTGAGCCGGAAATCGGCTATTGGATCGGTCGCCCGTTCTGGGGTCAGGGGCTTATCCCCGAAGCCGTGCGAGAGCTGCTGAGGTATTGCTTTGAGGATAAAGGCGCACAGCGGGTCTGGTGTTCGCACTATGCCGGCAATGAAAAGTCAAAGCGCGTGATCGAAAAGTGTGGCTTTTCTTATCAGCTGACCTGTGAAAGGCCGGCGCTTGTGGACGATGCGCTGCGGCCGACGCTTTTTTACGCCCTTACGAAAGAAAAGTGGGAGAAAACCCGCTGAAAGGAACCTTGAAACCATGACAGAGTACCTTGTCCCATACGAGAGCGCGGAGAGCGAGTTTGAAGAAAAGCGCTCGCGCTTCATCAGCCACGTTTTCCTTGTGGAGAGCGAGGCGGAGGCCCGCGCGCGCATCGACGAGATGAAAAAGAAATACTACGACGCGCGCCACAATTGCTGGTGCTTCGTCCTGCACGACGGTACCGTTCGCTACGGCGACGACGGCGAGCCGCAGGGCACGGCGGGCCAGCCGATGCTGAACGTCTTCCAGCGCGAAAACGTCGAAAACGTCGTGTGCATCGTGACGCGCTACTTCGGCGGGATTCTGCTCGGTGCGGGCGGGCTGACGCGCGCCTACGCTAAGGCGGCGAAGGACGCACTTGACAATGCGGGCAAGGCGCGGATGCAGCCGTTTTCCGTGCTGCTGCTCGAATGCCCGTACCCGATGTTCGAGCGCATAAAGCTGCTGATCGAGGGACACGAGGGCAGGATCGAGTCGAGCGATTACGGCGCTGCCGTGACGCTCACGTTTCTTCTGCCCGTGCAGAAGACGGCGGACTTTTCCGCCGCGCTCACAGAGCTCTCCGGCGGGCAGATGAGCGCGGAAGAGGTCGAGCAGCGCTTTCTGCCCGGCGCAAGGGAGTGACGGCATGAGTTTGCGAAGAAAAATCTACGAGGTCATCGAGGTCGCGGACAAGGACGACCGCGACAGTCTCATTTACGACCGCTTCATGCTCGTGTGCATCGCGGCGAGTATCGTGCCGCTGTGCTTCAAGGAGACAAATGCGCTGTTTATATGGCTCGATCGCGCAACGGTCACGGTGTTCATCGTGGACTATCTGCTGCGCTGGTGGACGGCGGACCTAAAGTACGAAAAGAGCGGGAAATGGGCGTTTTTGCGCTATCCGTTCAGCTTTTTCGGTATTGTAGACCTGCTGTCCATCCTGCCGTCGCTGACGATGCTGTCGTCGGGGTTCAAGCTGTTTAGGCTTTTCCGCCTCAACAAAGCGCTCAAGGCGCTCAAATTCCTGCGCTACTCGCACAGCTTTGAACTTATTTTGAATGTCATCAAGCGCGAGAAACGAGCACTCGCGGCGGTGTGTGTGCTGGCGGGCGGGTATATCGCGCTGTCGGCGCTCATCATGTTCCAGGTGGAGCCCGACAGCTTTGACACGTTTTTCGACGCCATCTACTGGGCGGTCGTCACGCTGACGACCGTCGGCTATGGCGACATCTATCCGACGAGCGAGATCGGCCGCATCGTGAGCATGATGTCGTCGTTCATGGGAATCGCCATCGTTGCGCTGCCCACCGGTATCATTACGGCTGGCTACATGCGCGAGCTCAGCCGTGAAAAGTGGGACTAAATAGAGAGGGCAGAACCATGGAGATCAGAACAGCAACGATGAACGATCTGGACGCGGTCGCGGCGGTGGAAGCCGAGTGCTTTCCCGTGGCCGAGGCAGCGACAAAAGAGGAATTCGCCGAGCGAATCAAATATTACGGCGACCACTTCTGGCTGATGTTCGAGGGCGACAAGCTCATCGCGTTTCTTGACGGCTTTGTGACGGACGAGCCCGACCTGACCGACGAAATGTACGCGAAAGCATCCATGCACGACGAAAATGGTGCGTGGCAGATGCTCTTCGGTCTGAACACCTTGCCGGAGTACCGGAAAAACGGCTGCGCGGGCGAACTGCTCCACCGTGCCGTTGAGGATGCGAGAAAGCAGGGGAGAAAGGGTGCAGTCCTGACCTGCAAACAGCGGCTCGTCGACTACTACGCGAAGTTCTGCTTTGTCGACGAGGGCGTGACAGACAAGTCCGTGCACGGCGGCGTTGTCTGGCACCAGATGCGCATCACATTTTGATCGAGACTGACAGAAAAAAGGAGCACGCTTGCGCGTGCTCCCTTTTTGCGATTTTTATTGCTTTCCTGCGAGGTAGTAGTCGCTTTGGCCCGGATGGTAGAACGGGCAGGCGGTCAGCTTGCCGCGCAGGAACGACGCCATCTCGTCCTCATCGAGTTGCTCGTCACAGTAGTAGCTGTCGGACTCTTCATCGTAGCTGTAATAAACGCAGTCCTCGCACAGGCTGATGGACATGAGATCATCTCCCGAAAGAAATTAGTGCTGATACTCGAATTCGAGCTCGTACATGCTGACGATGTCGCCGTCCTTGATGCCAAGGTCCTCAAGCTGCTGGAAAACGCCGTTTTCTCGCAGCATCTTATCAAAGAACATCCGGCTCTCGTAGTCACCGAAGTTGACGTTGCTCATAAGGCGTTCAAGCCACTTGCCCTCGACAATGTAGGTGTTGTCCTCGACGGTGATCTTGAGCGGCTCGCTCGCGTCGATCTTCACGGGCTTGGGAACGTACTCGGGCTCATAGACCGTGACGGGCGGGAGTGTGGAGAGCTTTTCGGCGATCTTGAGCACGAGCTCGCGCGTGCCGGTGTGCGACGCGGCGGACAGGGCGAAGAGGGGATAGCCGAGCGGCTCGACATGCGCGCGCAGCTTTTCGAGCAGGCTCTCGTCCTCCATGATGTCGGTCTTGTTCGCGACGACGATCTGCGGGCGGGTGGCAAGGTCGGGGGAATACTGCGAGAGCTCTGCGTTGATGGCGTCAAAGTCCTCGACCGGGTCGCGGCCCTCGCTGCCCGACACGTCGACGACATGAACGAGCAGGCGGCAGCGGTCGATATGGCGCAGGAAGTCGTGACCAAGGCCCGCGCCCTCGGCTGCGCCCTCGATGATGCCGGGGATGTCGGCCATGACGAACGAAACGCCCTCGTCGACGTACACGACGCCGAGGTTGGGGTAGAGCGTGGTGAAGTGGTAGTTTGCAATCTTGGGGCGCGCCTTCGACACAACGGAAAGAAGCGTCGACTTGCCGACATTCGGGAAGCCGATGAGGCCGACGTCGGCCAGCAGCTTCAGCTCGAGCACGACATCGTGCTCCTCGCCCTCAAGGCCCGATTTGGCAAAACGGGGCGCCTGACGCGTCGGCGTTGCGAAATGCGCGTTGCCCCAGCCGCCCTTGCCGCCGCGGCAGAGGATGAACGGCTCGGAGTCGGACATATCCTTGATGATCTCGTTCGATTCCGCGTCGCGCACGACGGTGCCGCGCGGCACGCGGATCGTGAGATCCTTGCCCTGCTTGCCGAACTTGCGCGCGCCCTGACCGTCCATGCCGTTGTCGGCGACGTATTTGCGCTTGTAGCGAAAGTCCATCAGCGTGGACATGTTGTCGTCGACAACGAGGACGATGTTGCCGCCGTTGCCGCCGTCGCCGCCGTCGGGGCCGCCCGCGGAGACGTACTTTTCGCGGTGGAACGCCACCGCGCCGTTGCCGCCCTTGCCCGCGCGGCAGAAGATGCGCGCCTTATCAATAAAAGATGCTGCCATGTTGGCACCTCCTTGGATTCTTGTTATTCCTGAACAAATAGTTTATCCGTTTTTTGACGATTCGTCAAGAAAAACGGAACGTTTCACAAAAAAGAAAAAATCGAAAAAAGTTGGGAACTTTTTTGTGCTCCCTTTCGTCAAAGGAAAAGACACAACGGGAAAGGAAGCGGAAACCTTGAAAAGACTGCTTGCATTGATGATGGTCGTCGCCGTAACGGCGGCGCTTCTGGCCTGCACGAAGGGCGGGCGCGATAACGAAGACGGAAATGATACGCCTGACCCCGAACCGCAGTACGTCGGCGCGGACACGATGACGCTGCGCGTCGTGGGTGACGGAGAAGACGGCACACTCATTTTGGCAGGGGAGACGGAGGTCTATGCCCTGCCGATAGACGGCGTGACGCTGTATTTGGACGGCGGCAGTGTGTCCGCTTCCGAGATCGAGAGCGGCATGAGCGCCGAGGTCTGGTACACCGGCGGTGTGCAGGAGACATATCCCGCGAAGTTTGCGCAAGTGGTGGCCGTGTCCCTCTCGCGTGAGGAGAATGCGCAGTATGACCTCTGCGGCCTCTACTTGCAGGTGCTTGAGGACCTGTGGAACGAGGACGACGGGCTCAACGGCGGTGCGGAGGTCGTGAGCGTCGATCTGAGCAAGGCACCCGGCGGGCTGACCGCGGGCGAAAAGGCGGCGGTCGCCTATGTGTTCGCACAGAAGCACGGCGTGCAGGGCCTGACGATGACATTCGAAGAGCTGCGGGAGGAGGGCTATCTCACGGGCGAAAAGCTGGAGGGCGGCAGCACGGCCTATTCGTTCACGAACGGTCTGCTCTTCACCATCACGCCCGATGAAAGCGCGGAGGGGGAGAGCTTTTCGCTGCCGGTGGTCTGCTTCAGCGCTGAAAAGTGGCGCTCGCCGCTCGGCGCGTATTACTTTACGAAGTGTACGGCCTCCCGCGGCGATAACGGCTGGGAATACACCGTCGGCGCGGAAGCGATCTCTTAAATTACAGCAGGTTCTTTAATTTGAGCAGCGAATCGACGATCTGGTCGGCCTCGCAGCGCTCCGGAACGGGGCGGTGCGTGTGGTTGTACCAGATCGTTTTCATGCCCGCGTTTTTGCCGCCGGTGATGTCGGCGGTCAGCGAGTCGCCAATCATCACGCACTCGTCCGCGGCAACATCGGGAAGAAAAGCGCGGCATGCATCGAAAAACGCCTTTTCGGGCTTGCGGTAGCCGAGTGACTCTGAAACGAACACATGGTCAAAATAGGGGAGAAGCCCCGCCATTTCAAGCCGGTTGAGCTGCTGGTCGTGGAAGGCATTGCTCGCCGCGCAGAGGATATATTTTTTCTTGAGGTAGCGGCAGATCTCGTCCGCGCCGTCGACGGGAATGGCCGTCTCGTAGAGGAGGTCCAAAAACCGCTTTTCAAACGCGGCGCCGTCAGCCTGGATGCCGAGAGCATCGAAGATGCGGTTCCAGCGGAACTGAAAAAGCTGCTGCGTTGTGAGCTCGCCGCGCTCGATCATGAGCCAGAGGCCGTCATTGATGCGCGTGAACGTCGCGTAAGTGGAATCGTCATAGGGGAGACCCCATTCGGCAAAGCCGATGCGCATGGCCTGCTCGGCGCATTTGCCGAAGTCGAGCAGCGTGTCGTCGATATCCATCAAAACTGCCTTGAGCATGAAAAGTGACCTCCTGCGGAAGAGATAAAGAAAAGAGCCCCGAGCATTCGCTCGAGGCTCTTCATTGTGCAATTACTCAGCGGGGTAAACAGAAGCCTGCTTACGATCCTTGCCGAGACGCTCGAAACGGAGCACGCCGCTCTCCTTGGCGTAGAGAGTATCGTCAGAGCCGATACCGACGTTGACGCCCGGATGGATGTGGGTGCCGCGCTGGCGCACAAGAATGTTGCCGGCGAGAACGAACTGACCGTCAGCGCGCTTGGGGCCAAGGCGCTTGGCGTTAGAGTCGCGGCCGTTCTTCGTGGAGCCGCCGCCCTTCTTGTGGGCGAAAAACTGAAGACCGATGTTCAGCATGGTGATTTGCCATCCTTTCTGTAAGATGATCGGAACAGGGGGCTTACGCCTCCATGACTTCGATATTATCCGGATATTCGCTGTGCAGCTCGGAAAAGAGCAGCATCAAACCCGTTAAAAGAGCCTGACAGGTGCTCTCGTTCGTGGCGGACAGACCGCCGGGGAGCCGGAATTCCACAGCGCCGGAGCGTTCATGGACCTTGACGGAAGCGGCGAGGCCTAAAACATCGTTCACGGTGCTTTCCACAAGGCGGACCGCACTTGTGACTGCCGCGCAGACGATATCGCTGCCCTCTTCGCTGTAACCGCTGTGGCCCTTAGCATCAAAACCGATGATGCGCTTCCCCTCAGTGAGGAATGTAACAGTGGTCATGCCTTAGACGGAGATCTTGCCGATCTCAACCTTGGTATAAGGCTGACGATGACCCTGACGCTTGTGATAGCCCTTCTTGGCCTTGTACTTGTAGACACGGACCTTCTTGCCCTTGCCGTTCTTAACGACAGTGGCCTCCACCTTCGCGCCCTCCACCACGGGAGTGCCGAACTTGGTGTTTTCGCCGTCAACGATCGCCAAAACCTGATCGAAGGTAACGGCGTCGCCCGCCTCGACGGGGAGCTTCTCAATGAACAGGGTGTCGCCCTCGTTCACAACATACTGCTTACCGCCGGTAACGATGATCGCTTGCATTGCTTGCACCTCTTTCCTTAATTACGGACTCGCTGTCGGGGGCGTTCGAAAAGTCTCGAAACCTTCCGAAACTTTAAGCCCATTCAAAGCGGCTGTTCAAGTATAACTTCTGACTTTGAAAAAGTCAATAGGTTTTTGGAAAATTCTCTGTGCGGTTTTGCTCAGGTGCAAAGTGAGTCGCGGCACGTGTGCCGCGAGGAAGCAGCGCCAAAAGCGCTGCACGGGTCAAAGGTGATATTCTCTTTCGCAAAAGAGAATATCCCCTTTGGAACCCTAAGAGAAAGACTTTGTATTGTCAGATTGCAGCTTGAAGAACTGCACGCGCTGCGCAATCAGGTGCCTGCTTGATGATGTATCTAAACGATTTGACTTTCTTCTATCTTCGCTGTCGCTTTGCCTGCGTGTCGTTAGCCTTACGCAATCTCCGTCTACTTCGGATTTGCACAAACTTGCTATTGCCTGCCAAGGCGGCATTGCTGTGCTCGCCGCAGTACGCATTACCAAGACGATATGTATTGCCGATAGTAGGTGATTAGGCTGCACAAAAACAAGATGAGCAGAGCGGCAGCGGGTAGTAGAAGTAGGCCAAGTCGTATAGCAACACCAAACGCGGCAACGCCGCGCGCAGGTATTCTCATTCCGGAGGCACAAGGGCCATTCAAGCCTGAGACTGCCGATCAAAACCTTTCTCTTGGGGGTTCAAGGGGGCCATTCTCTTTTGCGAAAGAGAATGGCCCCCTTGTCCGCGTCCCCCTGCGCGGCGCGGGGAACAAGGAGCAGCGCTTTGCGCTGTAGAAATGCAATTTTGCATACTTTTCACCGCGCGGTAAACAATAACTCCGCAAGTTTTATTTGGAAGGAGAGCATTTCAATATGGAAAAGCGAAAAGAATTCTGGCGCGCGCTGCCGTTTGTGATGGCGCTGCTGCTGCTCACCCTCGTGCCGGCGCAGAGCGCGTCGGCGCTGTTCGGCAAGGGAAAAGAGGAGGCGAAAGCTGTCGACGGCGCGCCGGTGGCAGAGAACATGGAGATCAAGGTCTACCGCGGCGTCGCGTATGAGGGCGAATTCCGCGCGGTGGACAACGAGGGCGACGAGATGACCTTTGCCATCGCGCAGGAGCCGAAAAAGGGCATGGTCGCGCTGACGGAGGACGGCCTCGGCTTTGTCTACACGCCGGGCGGCAAGCTGGGGACGGACAGCTTCACCTACACGGCGATCGACGCCTACGGCAACATCTCGCTGCCCGCGACGGTGAGCATCACAATCGAAAAGGCAAATAGCGGCGTCTGCTACGCTGATATGGGCGGCAGCCGTGCGCATACGGCGGCGGTCGATCTTGCCGAGCACGGTGTGTTTGTGGGCGCGAAGATCGGGGACAGCTATTTCTTTGAGCCCGAGCGCACGCTCTCACGTGGTGAATTTGTCGCGATGGCGCTCGCGGCGATGGATGTGAGCGCGGAGGATGTGCAGATGACTGGCTTCTGCGACGATGCGAGCATACCGACCTGGGCGAAGGGCTACGCCGTGAGCGCGCTGAATGCGGGCGTTGTGTCCGGCGTCAGCACGGCGGAGGGCGTTGCCTTTCGCGCGAATGACGCCATTACGCTCAATGAGGCCGCGGTCGTGCTGAACCGGCTGCTTCGCGTGACGGACGTAGACCTCTCGGACTACGATGTGCAGGACGCGGACAACGCCTGGTGCGCACAGGCGGTGGCGAATTTGCAGTCCGTCAGCGTGATCGAGAGTGGGCGTTTTTCCACTGACGAGATGCGCTCGGGCGTGACACGTGCGCAGGCGGCAGAGATCCTCAGCGCGGCGATGACGCTCAAGGACGGACGCGCGGGAAAGGGCGGACTGCTCTCCGGCATTTTCGGCTAAGGGCAAAAAGTGAGAAAAGCGAACAAAAGAGAGCGGTTTTCACGCCGCTCTCTTTTGCTTGTATTTGGGAAAAAGCTGTGGTAAAGTATAAATTAGTATAATATGGATAAACGGGGCGGCGACGTCTCTTTCAAAAATAAGGAGGAAAACGGTATGCGTATCGTTGTTTTAGCAGGTGGGCTGAGTATGGAGCGCAATGTGTCGCTCTCGAGCGGCAACAAGATCTGCCGCGCGCTGAGAGCGCGCGGACATCAGGCCATTCTGGTGGATATGTTCATGGGCTTTGAGGACTACGACGGTAAGCTCGAAGATGTTTTCGACGCACCGAACGGCTTCTGCGGCGACTATTCCGTCGCCGAGGCGGAGCCCGATCTCGCCGCTGTGCGCGCGAGCCGCAAGGACCAGAGCAAGAGCCTTTTCGGTCCCGGCGTGCTCGATGTGTGTGCCAAGGCGGACGTCGTATTTCTGGCGCTGCACGGCACCTGCGGCGAGGATGGCCGCGTGCAGGCGGCGTTCGACCTGCTCGGCATCCCGTACACGGGTGCGGGCTACTTATCGAGCGCCATTGCGATGGATAAGGACCTGACGAAGCGTCTTGTGTCGGAATATGTCATCACGCCGCAGTGGCGCACCGTGCGCTACACGGAAGGAGACATTGCGCGCCTTGTGTCGGAAACGAAGCTCCCTTGCGTCGTCAAGCCGGTCGCCAACGGCTCGTCTGTCGGCGTCTCCATCGCGCACACGGGCGCGGAGCTGAAGACGGCGCTCGAAGTGTGCCTGCAATTCGGCGCGCAGGTCGTGCTCGAACAGTACATCTCCGGCCGCGAGATCCAGGTTGGTATCATCGCGGGCAAGGCACTGCCCTCCATCGAAATTATCCCGAAGACGGGCTTTTATGACTACGCGAACAAGTATCAGGCCGGCGCGGCGGAGGAGATCTGCCCCTCGCCAATCCCCGAGGACTGGGAGATGCGCGTGCGCACCGCGACCGAGACGGTCTACCGCCTGATCGGCCTGAGCGTCTACTCCCGCGCGGACTTCATCGTCACGCCCGACGGCACGCCGTACTTTCTCGAGATCAACACGCTGCCCGGTATGACGAAGACGAGCCTCCTTCCGCAGGAGGCAGCGGCGGTCGGCATCGGCTACGAGGAACTGTGTGAAAAGATCGTCGAAGAGTCGCTGAAGCAGAAAAGAGGGCTGTAAATGGAGGCCATCACGGTAAAGGAGCTGCTCGCGGCGGTGCACGGTGAGCTCTTGCAGGGAGATGAGACAGCGAAGATCCTCGGCGTGAACACCGACAGCCGCACCGTCAAAGCGGGTGAAGTTTTCGTGCCGCTCGTTGGCGAGCGCTTCGACGGGCATGACTATATCGAAAAGGCGATTTCCGCGGGCGCGGAGGGCTGTCTGTGCGCCCGCGTGCCGGAAACGCTGCTGCCCGGAAAGTTTTACATCAAGGTGCCTGACACGCTGCTTGCGCTCAAGGACTTGGCCGCGTGGTACCGTGCGCAGTTTTCTATTCCCTTTGTGCAGGTGACGGGCAGCGTCGGCAAGACGACAACAAAGGAAATGATCGCCTCGGTACTGGGCGTGAAGTTCCATACGCTCAAGACCGCGGCCAACTATAATAATGAGATCGGCACGCCGCAGACGTTGCTGGGCCTCTCCCGCGCGCATCAGGCGGCGGTGATCGAGACGGGCATGGACCGCGCGGGGCAGATCCGGTATCTTGGTGAGATGGTGAAGCCCGATATCGCCGTCATCACGAACGTCGGCGACATGCACATTGAATACCTCGGATCGCGCGAGAATATTCTGAAGGCCAAGTGCGAGATCTTTGAAAACCTCAAAAAAGACGGCCTCGCCGTCTTAAACGGCGACGACGAGCTTTTGAACACCGTCTCTCTGCCGCAGAAAACGTTGCGCTGCGGCCTGTCCGAGCACTGCGATGTCCGCGTCAGCGAGGTCGAAGACCTTGGCATCGACGGCATTCGCTGTGTCGTGACGACGGCAAAGGAGCGTTACGCGCTCTCCATCCCCGTGCCGGGAAAGCACATGGTCTACTCCGCGGCGATGGCCGCGGCCATCGGTGAGTACCTTGGCGAGACCAAAGAGGAGATCGAGCGCGGCGTCGCGGCCTACGAGCCCGCAGGCTCACGCATGCACGTCATCACATTCTCTGAAAACCGCCGCCTGCTCGACGACTGCTACAACGCGGGTCCGCAGTCGATGGCGGCGTCGCTGCGCGTATTGGGCGCGAGCGGCGGCAAAAAGGCCGCCGTCATCGGCGATATGGCGGAGCTCGGAGAGCTCACCGAGCGTGCGCATAAGGAAATCGGAGAACTCACCAAAGAGCTCGGCATCGACACTGTCATCGCAATCGGCGCACGGGCAAAATACTTTACAGAAGGGAACCCCTCTGCGCAGTGGTTCGGGAGCGTGGACGAGGCGATGGGCGCCGTCAAGGCGGCGTTCACGGCGGAGACGGCGATGCTCGTTAAGGCCTCGCACTCCATGCACTTTGAGAAGATCGTAGAGGAACTGACCAAAGCATGATCGACATCAGTGTTACGGGACTCATCAAGTCCTTTGACCTCGAAAAGAAAATACTGGACGGTATCACCTTTCAGATCGACACGGGCGAGCGCGTGGGTCTTCTCGGCAAAAACGGCGCGGGCAAGACGACGCTTTTCCGCATCCTGACGGGCGAGCTCGACTACGACGCGGGCGAGGTGAGCATCGCCTCGGGCCGCAGGCTCGGTCTCATCTCACAGATCCCCGTGTATCCCGAGGGCTACACGGTCGAGGATGTGCTCAAGAGCGCGTTTTCGCGCATGCAGAGGATGGAGGACGAGATGAACGCCCTCTCCCAGCAGATGGCAAGCGGCGACGAGAGCGAAGAGACGCTGCGCCGCTACGGCGAGCTTTCGGCCAAGTTCGAGGGTCTCGGCGGCTACGACACCGAGACGCCCATCAACAAGGTTGCCAACGGCCTTTCCATCCCGCCGGAGATGCGCGAGCGCCTGTTCGACACGCTTTCAGGCGGCGAAAAGACGCGCGTGAACCTCGGCCGCCTCATTTTGGAGGATACGGATATTTTACTTCTCGACGAGCCGACGAACCATTTGGACCTGCACGCCATCGAATGGCTGGAGCAGTATCTCTCGACGTTCAAGGGTACGGTCGTCGCCATCTCGCATGACCGCTACTTTTTGGACCGTACCATCACGCGCGTCATTGAGGTGCTCGACGGCAAGGCGGAGTTTTACAGCGGCAACTACAGCTTCTACGCGGTGGAAAAAGAGCGCCGCTACCTGGAAAAGATGCGCCAATACGAAAAGGAGCAGGCCAAGATTGCCCAGCTTGAAAAGAGCGCCGAGCAGCTGCGCATGTTTGCTTTCAAGGGCATGGACAAGACGTACCGCCGCGCGCTGTCGATGGAAAAGCGCATCGAGCGTATGCGCACGACGGACAAGCCGACGAAGGAACGGGCACTGAGCGCGCAGTTCAAGTCGCAGGAGTTCTACGGCGACGAGGTGTTTGCGCTCAAAAAGCTCAAAAAGAGCTTCGGCGACCGTGTGCTGTTCCACGACGTGGACTTGCAGGTGCGCGGCGGCGAGCGCATCGCGCTCATTGGCGACAACGGCACGGGCAAGTCGACGCTCATCAAGATGCTGATGGAAGAGGAATATCCCGACGAGGGCAAGATCAAGTTCGGCCCGTCGGTGCGCATCGCGTACCTGCCGCAGATCGTCGAATTCGACGTGCCGGAACGAAACTTGGTCGACACGATGCTCTACTCCAAGCGCAACATCACGCCGCAGAGCGCGCGCAACCGCCTGGCCGCGTTCCACTTCACGGGCGAGGACGTTTTTAAGAGCGTCAGCGTGCTCTCGGGCGGCGAGCTTTCGCGCCTCAAGCTCTGCATCCTGATGGATGAGGAAGTGAATCTCCTGATCCTCGACGAGCCGACGAACCACCTCGATATCGCGTCGCGCGAGTGGATCGAAGAGGCGGTGGAGAGCTACGACGGGACGCTCCTGTTCGTGAGCCACGACCGCTATTTCATCAACCGCTTTGCAACGCGTGTGTGGGAGCTTGAAAACGGCGTCATCACCGACTATCCGATGGGCTTTGCGCGCTACCGGCAGGTCAAGGCACTGGAGGCGCAGAACAAGATCGACCACACGCCAAAGGCTGTAAAGGAAAAGACGGTTACAGAAAAACCGAAGCCGAACCGCTCTGCCCAGCAGGCGCGGCGGCAGCTCACCATCTGTGAAAAGGAAATTTCCGCGCAGGAGACCGCCATCGCCGAGATCGAGCAGCGCCTCGAAGAGGCGGGCGGCGACTACGAGCGCTACAGCGAAATTTATAAGGAGAAGGAAGCCGCCGAGCAGAAGCTCAGCGAGCTGATGGAAAAGTGGGAAACGCTCGCCGAGCAGGCGGGCGAATGAGGAACATACCATGAAGAGACAGAAAAGACTGTGGACGGCGGCAGCAGCCTGTGCCGTGCTCGGCGCGACGTGCCGGGCCGTCCCGGGTGTGCGCTTTGCAGGACTGCTGTTCTGGTGCCTGACGGCGCTTTTGATCGTCTTTGCGATGCTCGAGCAGTACAAAGAGCATGCGTGGGCAAAGTGGGGAAAACGCGTTCTGCTCGCGCTCGTGTGCCTAGGGCTTGTCGCATTCGGGTATCTTGAATCGCTCGTTATTCGCGGCGCGCACACGGACGGGCGCGCGGAAGACGCGCAGTGCGTGGTTATTTTGGGCGCGGGCGTGAACGGCACGACGCCGTCGCTGATGCTCTCGTCGCGGCTGCAGGCGGCGCTTGACTTCATCGCGGACAAGCCGGACATCCCCATCATCTGCTCAGGCGGTCAGGGGCCGGGGGAGGATATCTCCGAGGCCGACTGCATGGCCGACTGGCTCATCGCCCACGGCGTGGACGAGAGCCGCATCTACCGCGAGGACCGATCGACCAGTACGCAGGAGAACTTTGCTTACAGCGAAGAGATCATGGCGGAGCTGGGGCTTGATGCGGGCGACACGTTCGCCTTTGTCACGAACGACTACCATATTTTTAGGGCGGGGCGCATCGCCGGAACAGATGCGGCCTGCGGCGTGGCGGCGACGCTGCCGCGCAGCGCCTATTACGATGCCTTACAGCTCAACTACTATGTGCGGGAGGCCTTTGCCACCGGTTGGCTCCTGCTGAGAGGAAACTGAGTATGAACGATAACATTTTATGCCTTTACTATTCCCGCACGGGAAACACGAAAAAAGCCATGGAGGAGGTCGCCGAGGCGCTGGACTGCGAATGTCTCGAAATTCGCGACAAGGTCGATCGCAGCGGCACGATGGGCTACCTTCGCTGCTGCTTTGACGCGATGCACAAGCGCACGAGTGCGGTTTCGCGACCGAAATGCCAGAAGCCGCTGTCGGACTACAAGCTCGTCATCCTCGGCACGCCCGTGTGGGCGGGCCGCTGTTCGAGCGTTATTCGCGGCTTTTTGAAGCGCCGCGGCTATGAGATCCAGAACGCGGCGTATCTCATCACGCACAAGAGCGAGCAGGACTATAAGGACGTCTTCCGCCAGATGGACCTCTATTTGCAGACGCCGCACGTGGCGGAGGTTTCGCTCTGCCCCGATTCCGCGGGCTACCACTTCTGGCGCGACCAGTTCATCAAGGCCTGCTCTGACTTTATCGCGGAGGACAAGGCCTGATGTGGGAAAAGCTCAAACAGCTCGCGCGCCGCTATGACGAGATCGGCGAGCTGCTCGAAGTGCCGGAAATTTACGCTGACCCAAAGAAGCTGCGCGCGCTCACGCGCGAGCAGAAGGAGCTTTCCGCCGTGGTGGAGACCTACCGCGCGTACCAGAAGTGCGAGGACGACATCGTGCAGGCGCTGGAGCTTGTATCCGATCCCGAGCTCAAGGACATGGCGCAGGAGGAATTGAACACTGCCAAGGCGGAAAAAGAGCGCCTTTTTGACGAGCTGCGCGTGCTGCTCCTGCCGCGCGACCCGAACGACGACAAAAACGTCATCGTCGAGATTCGCGGCGGCGTGGGCGGGGAGGAGAGCGCGCTTTTTGCCGCCGACCTCTACCGCATGTATGCGATGTACGCGGAAAAGCGGGGGTACCGCGTGGAGCTGCTCAACTACAACGACACGGAGCTCGGCGGCGTGAAAGAGGCCGACTTCATGGTCAATGGCGATGGGGCGTATTCGAGATTCAAGTTTGAATCCGGCGTCCACCGCGTCCAGCGCGTGCCGGAGACGGAGTCCGGCGGGCGTGTGCACACCTCGACCGCGACGGTCGCCGTGCTGCCGGAGATGGAGGAGGTCGACGTCGACCTCCGGCCCGAAGACATTGAGATGCAGGTCTACCGCGCTTCCGGCGCAGGCGGCCAGCACGTCAACAAGACGAGCTCTGCCGTGCGCCTCATCCATAAGCCGACGGGCATCGTCGTTTCGTGTCAGGAGGAGCGCTCCCAGCTCCAGAACCGCGCCAAGTGTATGGCGATGCTCGCGAGCAAGCTCTACGAGGCTGAGCGCGAGCGCGTGGAGGGTGCGATCACGAGCGAGCGCCGCGCGCAGGTCGGCAGCGGCATGCGCAACGAGCGCATCCGCACCTATAACTTCCCGCAAAACCGCGTGACTGACCACCGCCTGACGGGCGAGAACAAGAATTTCAACATCGACGCCGTGATGAACGGCGATTTAGACCCCATCATCGACGCGCTCACGATGCAGGAGCAGGCCGAAAAGCTGCGCGAGAGCACCGAGGGCTAAGAAAGAAGAGAGAACATTGGAGACAAAATGGTTTACCCTCCGCACGGTGGAGGATAAAGAGAGCATCGCGCAGGCGGCGGACATTCTGCGCCGCGGCGGGCTTCTGGCCATCCCGACGGAGACGGTCTACGGCCTCGGCGCGGACGGCCTGGACGAGACCGCCGTGCTGCACATTTTCGAGGCCAAGGGCCGCCCGCAGGACAACCCGCTCATCCTGCACATTCCGGACGCAAGCTGGCTTACGAGCTACTGCGAGGATGTACCGGACGCGGCCTACAAGCTGGCCGAGCGCTTCTGGCCCGGCCCACTGACGATGATCTTAAAGAAAAAGCCCTGCGTGCCGCTGCGCACGACCGGCGGGCTCGAGACCGTCGGCATGAGATGTCCCGACCATGCGGTCACGCGCGCCATCATCGAAGCATCCGGCGTGCCGGTCGCCGCGCCGAGCGCGAACACCTCGGGCCGCCCAAGCTGCACGACGGCAGAGCACGTGCGCGAGGACATGTGGGGCAAGATCGACGGTATCGTCGACGGCGGCCCCTGTCAGGTGGGCGTGGAGTCGACGATCATCGACCTGACGGTCACGCCGCCGCAGCTGTTGCGCCCGGGCGGACTGCCGCTCGAGAGCCTGCGCGATGCGCTGGGCGAGGTGACGGTCGACAAGGCCGTGACGCAGAAGATGAATGACGGCGAAAAGCCGCGCGCCCCGGGCATGAAGTACCGCCACTATGCGCCTAAGGCCCCCGTCACGGTCGTGACCGGCGGGGCGAAGGCGAGCGCGCGCTATCTGCTCACACACGCGGGCGAGAAGTCCGGCATCATCTGCTTTGACGAGTTCGCGCGGCTCTTCGACGGGCACATCGTCCACCCCCTCGGTGCGAGCGACGATAAGCGCGCGCAGGCGCAGCACGTCTTCGACGCGCTGCGGACGTTCGACGAGACGAATGTGGGCGAGATCTGGGCACAGTGTCCGGACAGTAAAGGCCTTGGCCTAGCCATCGGCAACCGCCTCAAAAAGGCCGCGGGCTTCCATGTGGAGGACGCGGACGACGGCAAGATCGTCATCGGCATCACCGGCGGCACGGGCGCAGGGAAGACGAGCCTTCTGCGCGCGCTTGAAAGAAAGGGCGCATGCGTGCTCGACTGCGACGCGGTCTATCACGAGATGTTAAAAGATGACGAGCCGCTGCTGCGCGCGCTGCGCGAGGCGTTCGGCGATGTCATTTTTCGGCAGGACGGCAGCGTGGACATCCATGCCATCGGCCTGATCGTCTTCAAGGACAGAAAAAAGCTCGCCGAGCTCGACGCCATCGTGCACGAGCACATCCCGCGCGCGCTGGCGCAGAAAATGGCGGCGACGAACGCGGAGATCATCGGCCTCGATGCTATCAAGCTCATCGAGAGCGGCCTTGGCGCGATCTGCGACGCGACCGTCGCCGTAACGGCGCCTGAAGAGGTGCGGGTCAAGCGCATCATGGCGCGCGACAGCATCACCGAGGAGTATGCAAGGTCGCGCATCGCGGCACAGAAGGACGCGGACTATTTCCGCGCGCAGTGCGATTATGAATTTGTGAACGATCTGCCGACCGCTGAAAAGGCGGAACACGCGGCAGAGGTCTATATCAACACGATCATCAACAATTTGAAGGAGGAAACTGAGAGATGAGTGAAAAGAACAAGCTCGCTGAAAAACTGCTCTACGCCCCCAAGAATGGCTATGACCGCCTGAGCGCAGAGGATGAAAAAGCGATGGAGGCCTATTGCGAGGACTACAAGAAGTTCCTCAACAACGGTAAGACCGAGCGCCTTTGCGTGGAGTACTGCATCGAGCTGGCGGAAAAGAAGGGCTTCAAGGCCTACGAAGCGGGTATGAAGCTGAGCGCCGGCGACAAGGTCTACTTCAATAACCGCGGCAAGGGCATCATGCTCGCTGTCATCGGCAGCGAGGACTTGAGCCACGGCGCGAACATCGGCGCAGCGCACACCGACTCCCCGCGCCTCGACTTAAAGCCCCGCCCGCTTTACGAGGAAGCCGAGATGGCCTACTTCAAGACCCACCACTACGGCGGCATCCGCAAGTACCAGTGGGTGACGATCCCCCTCGAGCTGCACGGCGTCGTCGTGCTGCGCGACGGTTCGAAGGTCGACGTCCACATCGGCGGCAAGGAGGACGATCCCCAGTTCATCATCAACGACCTTTTACCGCACCTTGGCCGCGAGCAGGGCAAAAAGCCGCTCAACGAGGCCATCCCGAGCGAGAGCTTGAACGTGCTGCTCGGCGGAAAGCCGTTTGAAGATAAGGACTGCTCCGACCGTTTCAAGCTCGGCGTTCTCCAGTATTTGAACGCGCAGTACGGCATTACGGAGGAGGACTTCATCTCCGCCGAGCTCGAAGTCGTCCCCGCCGGCAAGGCGCGCGACATCGGCTTTGACCGCAGCTTCATTGCGTCCTACGGTCACGACGACCGCGTCTGCGCGTATGCAGAGCTTGCAGGTATTTTTGACGCTGTGTCCCCGAAGAAGACCGCGGTCTGCATCTTCGCGGACAAGGAGGAGATCGGCTCCGAGGGCGTGTCCGGTATGCTGTCTCAGGCGTTTGAGTGGTTCATGGGCGACATGTGCCGCACGCAGGGCGTCGCGCTTTCTGACTGCTTTGCCAACTCCTTCTGCCTGAGCGCAGATGTGACGGCGGCCTATGACCCGAACTTTGCCGACGTGTACGACAAGCGCAATTCCGCCTTCGTCAATTACGGCGTGGCGCTGTGCAAGTATACCGGCTCCGGCGGCAAGGGCGGCGCAAGCGACGCAAGCGCCGAGGTCGTTGGCAAGGTGCGCAAGCTGATGAACGACAACGGCGTCTTCTGGCAGATGGCCGAGATGGGCAAGACCGACGCAGGCGGCGGCGGTACGGTCGCCAAGTTCATGGCCCAGCGCAACATCGACACGCTCGACGCGGGTGTGCCCGTGCTCTCGATGCACGCACCGTATGAAACGGTCGCCAAGCTCGACTGCTACATGACCTACAAGTGCATGAAGGCCATCTTTGAGCAGGCGTAAGAAAATATTCTGAGATTCCGAGAAGCGCTCTCCCACGTGCCGTGGGAGGGCGTTTTCAGCCAAAAAGTCATACAATGTTGAACAAATTGTAAAGTTTCCTGCGGTTTTGCTTGCATAAGCGAGCGTGGCGTGATAAGCTGTCAGAATGCCAAAGGATCAGGAAGGGAAGAGAGTCATGCTCCAGTTATTCACCGATACGTCCGCGAACCTGCCGGTCGCGCTGACGAAACAACACCACATCACCGTCGTGCCGTTTTCCTACACGGTGGATGGAAAGGAGACGGACTATCCCGATGATGTGGATTTCGACGGCGCGGCGTTCTACGGCGCGATGCGCCGCGGCGCGGTCGTCAAAACGTCGATGGTCAATCCCGACCTGATGGCGAACTACTTTGAACGTGCGCTCTCGCAGGGCGACGATGTGCTCTACGTCGGCATGTCCGGCGGCATCAGCGGCACGGCACAGGCCGCGGTTATCGCCGCGGGCGAGCTGACGGAAAAATACCCCGCGCGGAAGATCGTCACGATCGACACCTACGCTGCCTCCCTTGGCGAGGGGTTACAGGTGCTCGAAGCCGCGCGCATGATCGAAGAGGGAAAGAGCCTCGATGAGATCAAAGCGCATCTCCTTTCGAGAAGACCGCACATGTGCCAGTTTTTCACGGTCGACGACCTTGCGTACTTAAAGCGCGGCGGCCGCATTTCGAGCGCGACGGCACTGATCGGCACGGTGCTGAGTATCAAGCCGATTTTGTGCGGTGACGAGACGGGACACATCGTCTCCTGCGGCAAGGTGCGCGGCATGAAGCGCGCCTATCAGGAGCTTGCGAATTATTACGACGGCCGCGCGCTCGACAAGAGCGAGATGCTCGGCATCGCCCACGCAGACAATGAAGAGGGCGCGCAGGAGCTCATCGCGCTGCTGCGGGACAAGGGCTTCACCGGCGAATGCCTGAACGTGGTCTACGAGCCTGTCACCGGCGCCCACGTCGGCCCGGGAACGGTGGCGCTGTTCTTCTACGGAAAAGAAAAGTGAACATAAGGAGCGCCCGAAGGGAAACCTTCGGGCGCTTTTTATATGGTAGACTTTGCGCAAAAGGTCTGATATGATGACGAAAGAGAGATTTTGAGAGAAAAATGGGAGGGTTTTATGAAAAAATCGTGGCTCATCAGAGCGCTGCTGCTCACCGCGTATTGCGTACCGTTTGCATTTTTCTCTGTGAAGGGTGATATTACTTCGGGGACGATGCTGTATTACGGCGTGATGATCGTCAGCTTTGTGATTTTGTACCGCTGCGCGCTGAAAACAGACAACGTTCCGATCATTTTTATCGGAAATATACTGAGCTTTATTTCTTCTTATTTGACGGCAAAGCTGTCGCAGTTAGACCCGATGGGATGGTACTGCAAGCCGTTTACATCCCACTCTCTGATTGTCGCGATATCGGTCGCGTCCCTCATCATCCATGCGATCATCGTATGGAGAAGAGGCAGAAAGCAGAGGAACGCACAGGGGTGTGACAGAACATGAAGAAACACAAAAAAGCGATGATCGCACTGCTGATCGTAGCCCTGTTCGGTATGATATTGGCCTGCATTTCTTCCCATCCTTTTGTTTCACGCAGGTGCGAGGTGCCGGAGGAGTATGTCGCTGAGATCCGCGCGCAGTCGGTGGGAGTTTACTCAAAGAAAGTGCCCTTGCTGCCGATTTACATTTCCATCGAGCAGTTTTCAGCGGGACGGGCCTATTATACGGTTCACTATTTCCCGTTTGGAACACTTGGCATGTCCTATAGTTTGACCGACGGATTTTGCCAGGAAAATCCGCTGACGGGCCTGCAATAAGATGAATCGGCAGAACCGGCTGTTTTTCCACTGGATTTTTGCGCACGCTTCTGTTATGATAAACGCCAAAGAAACGCCGTGAATCGGCATTGCGTTCAAACCGTCAGCAAAGGAGAAACGAATATGGAAACGATACAGGCCATCAGAAGCAGAAGAAGCATCCGTAAGTACCAGCCAAAACCCGTTCCGCACGAGGTCATCGAGCAGATCGTCGCCGACGCGGCCTACGCCCCCTCGTGGAAGAATACGCAGATCGCGCGCTATGTGCTCGTCGAGGACCGCACGACGATCGACAAAATGGCGGAGGAGATGGTGCTTGATTTCAAGCTGAACGAGAAGACGCTCAAAAACTGCCCCGCCGTTATGGTGCTTACCTATGTGACCGGCCGCTCGGGCTACGAGCGCGACGGCTCGTTCTCGACGCCGAAGGAGGCGGGCTTTGAGATGTTCGACGCGGGCATCGCCGCGCAGACATTTTGTCTTGCCGCGTGGGAGCGCGGCGTCGGCACGGTCATCACGGGCTACTTCGACGAAGAGAAGATCGCGAGACTCTTGAACCTGCCGGAGAATCAGAAGGTCGGCTGTGTTATCGGTCTTGGCTATCCCGATGAGGAGCCCGCCGCGCCGAAGCGCAAGAGCGTGGAAGATTTGCTGACGTACAAATAAAAAGCTGCAAGCGCCCGAGGAAAACGCCTTCGGGCGCTTTTTCGCTGGATTCGGACAATGCTTTCTGGTATAATAAGCAGTATAAAAATATAGAAAAATGAGAGATATGGAGGCCATAAGATGAAAAAATACAGCTTATCGGTTATTTGCGTAGTGCTTTTTGCCCTGCTGGCTGGATGCGGCAACAAGGAAACGTCAAACATAACGGTCGATTATGGCGATTCGGCTGTCTACACAGAACAGGATATGGATGATGCGATAAAGGTGATCGAAGAGATGATCGGTTCGTGGGAAGGCTGCGAATTACATAGCATTTCATATTCGTCAGATGACATCTGCACGGATGAAAAGAACCTTTCGTGGATGAATGATTTGGAAAAGGCAAATGACAACGATCTGGCTTTTACACAATGCATCATGTTCGACAGCAGCTTTCGCTCTCCGAAAGAGGGCGGCGGAGCTTGGGAGCCGGACACGGAATACACATGGTCCTGGTGGTTGGCTCGCAGCGATGGCGGGGAATGGAAACTGATGACTTGGGGATATTAAAGTGCTTCCCGGTTTGAGGCTCGTATTTCCGACGGCACAAAGGGTATGCTTTTCGCGCTTTCTGCAAATCCTACCGGAAATGACTTTCGGGAGGACTTTGCGATGAGAAGCGAAACGAAACCCTCGCAGGACGAGGAGAAAAACGGGCAGGAGCCGCTGCTGCCGCCCATTCAGCCGGTCATCGACTTCGGCTCGGTCGTCATCAAAAATAGCCGCGCGGCCATCCACTGCCTGACGATCGCCGGACAGATCGAGGGCCACATGCAGCTGCCGAACACGCAGAAGGCGACGAAATACGAGCATGTGCTGCCGCTGCTGGCGTATCTGGAGGAGAGCGACGACATCGACGGCGTTTTGTTCCTGCTCAACACCGTCGGCGGCGATGTGGAGGCGGGGCTTGCCATCGCCGAGCTCATCTCAGGGATGAAAAAGCCGACGGTCTCGCTCGTGCTCGGCGGGGGACACTCCATCGGCGTGCCGCTTGCTGTCGCGCCGATGGTGACGATGATCGCGCCGTCGGCGTCGATGACCATCCATCCCGTGCGCACGAGCGGCACGATCATCGCCGCGCCCCAGACGTACCAGTATTTTGAGCGCTTGCAGGAGCGCATTGTGCGCTTTGTGACGAAAAACTCACGCATCGGGCGCGACGAGTTTTTGCGCCTGATGATGGACACGCAGGACCTCGCCTCTGACGTCGGCAGCGTGCTCTACGGGGAAGAAGCAGTGGCCTGCGGTCTCATCCAGCGCCTCGGAAGCCTTTCCGACGCGCTCGACGCGCTGTATGTGCTCATTGACGAAAAGAAGAAGTAAAAAGCCTCGCAGAGTTTCGTGCCGCGCACGGCACAAAATCAATTCAAATCCGTTTTCTGCCGCGACATGTGCGCCCTCCAGAGGGGCTTCTCTTGCCCGCTGCGGGGCAATTCACCTTCTGGCAGAAAACACTTTGCGCGGAGCGGAAAACGGTGAAGCGCCGTCTGTGACGGAAACAGCAAGCCGTTTTCGAGGAAGCGGCACGATTGGCGCGCCTGAAAGGGCGCGGGAATCGTAATGCCGCGACGGTGCAATGTCGCAGACGCCCTTTGGGCGGCAAGGCACGAAGCGCAGCGAAACTTTCTCAAAAAAGCTGCCAAGGCAGCTTTTTTGAAGACAAAGAAAGACGCCTTCGGGCGTCTTTTTGCGCTTTGTTCATCGAATCCACTTGAAAAGACGGCGGAAAAATGGTATATAGTATTAGTCAAAATGTGTCATTATACCCTTATCGTGGGGGATGACGCCTTTTTCCAAGGAGGATATCGCTCGTGTACTTAAAGGCATTGGAGATCCAAGGGTTCAAGAGCTTCCCGGACAAGACGGTACTCAACTTCGGTGAGGACATCACCGCCATCGTCGGGCCGAACGGAAGCGGTAAATCGAATATTTCGGACGCCATTCGCTGGGTCATGGGCGAGCAGTCGAGCAAGTCGCTGCGCGGCGTGAAGATGGAGGATGTCATTTTCGGCGGCACGGAAACGCGCAACCAGATGGGCTTTGCGCAGGTGACGCTCGTGCTCGACAACACCGAGCACATCTTCCCCAGCATGGAGGAGACCGAGGTCGCCGTCACGCGCCGGTACTACCGCAGCGGCGAATCGGAATACTATATCAACAAGCAGTCTGTGCGCCTGCGCGATGTGAACGAGCTGTTCATGGACACCGGCATGGGCCGCGAGGGCTATTCCATCATCGGTCAGGGCCGCATCGACGAGATCCTGTCGCAAAAGAGCGGCGACCGCCGCGAGATCTTTGAAGAGGCGGCGGGCATTTCGCGCTTCCGCTACCGCAAGGAGGAGACGGAACGTAAATTGGAGCGCACGGAAGAAAACTTAGTGCGCATCAACGACAAGATCGCCGAGCTGGAATTGCAGGTCGAACCCCTGCGTGCGCAGGCAGAGACGGCGAAGCAGTATCTTATCTACCGCGACGAACTGCGCCTTTTGGAAATTTCCGTGTGGCTTGAAAATCTGGAAACGCTCAAGACGAACGCCATCAAGCTCGACACCGACCTGTCGCTCGCGCGCGAGGAGCTCAAAAAGGCGAACGCGGACTTAGAGGCGCTGTACGCTGCGTCCGAGCAGTTCTCCGCGCGCATTCACGAGAACGACATCACGCAGGAGGAAAAGCGCGCGCAGCTTTCCGAGCTCGACGCGCAGGTCAAAGAGCAGGAATCTGCCGTCGCGGTGCTGCAAACGGGCATCGCGCACAACGAAGAGAACATTGCACGCGTGGAGGAGGAACTCAGAAGCCAGTCTGACCGCGTGGGATCGATGGATGCGCAGATTGCGCAGCAGCGCGCGCGCATCGAAGAGCTGGAGAGAAGCAAAAACGAAGTCGAAACGGCGCTCTCCGAGCTTTTGAAGCAGGCGGAGGAGCTGTCGAAAAACGCGGGCGAGGCCGCGAGCGAGGCCGAGACCCTGCGCGCTCGCGAAGCGCTCGCCCTGTCCGCCGCGGCGGACAGCCGCGCGGAAATTGCCGCCCTGCGCTCGACGCTTTCTGAAATGGACGAGCACGAGAGCGCCATCGCCGCCGAGCAGGAGAGCGGGGAGGCCCAGCTTTCCGAAACTCGCAAAAGCGCTGCGGAGAACCGCCGCGCGCTCGAAAGTGCGCAGGAGGAGGCCGACGCCATCCGCAACATCATCGCCGGCCACACGATGAAGATGCAGGGCAGAATCGAACGAGAGAAGGAGACGGGCGAGCAGCACGTTTCCCTCACGATGGAGATGAACAACTTAGACTCCCGCATCCGCCTGCTCGGCGAGATGGAAAAGGAGTACGAGGGCTTCAACAAGGCGGTGCGCACGGTCATGCAGGCGTCGGAGCGCAAGGCGCTGCGCGGCGTGCGCGGGCCGGTCGCCAATTTGATGAAGGTCGACAAAAAATACGCCGTCGCGATCGAGATCGCGCTCGGCGCGGGCTTGCAGAACATTGTCGTTGAGCGTGAGGAGGACGCGAAGAGCGCCATCCAACTCTTAAAGCAGCGCGACGGCGGACGCGCGACGTTCCTGCCGCTCTCGTCGATCCGCGGCGAGGCGTTGCGCGATGCGCGCGTGCAGAACGAGTACGGCTACGTCGGCCTTGCGAGCGAGCTGGTGGAATACGACCGCGAATACGACGGCATTTTCAAGAATCTGCTCGGCCGCACGGTCGTGGTCGAGGACCTTGACTGCGGCATCACGATCTCGCGCCGGTTTTCGAATGCGTTCCGCATCGTGACGCTCGACGGCCAGGTTTTGAACCGCGGCGGCTCGATGACGGGCGGCTCGATCTCTCGCAGCGCAGGTATTCTGAGCCGCGCAGGCGAGCTGCGCGAGCTGACGGCGCGGCGCGGCAGCCTTGCCGAAAAGCTCGACCTTGCCGCCAAGGCCGCCGAGGACGCCAAGCGCAAGCTTGCCAAAGCGCGCTACGAGCTGGAGGTCGCACAGGGCCAGCAGCGCGCGGCGGAGGACGCCGTGCTCAAATTGCAGGGCGATAAAAATCATTATGACTTATTGCTCTCGTCGCTGCGCGAGCGGCTTGAGAGTTTGGATACCGAGCGCGAGACCATCGCGCGCCGCCGCGGCGAAGTGAAGCGCGTGGCGGAGGAAAAGGAAGCGCTCGCGCTTTCGCAGGAGAAGGAAGCGGGCGAGCTGCGCGCGCAGGCGGAAAAGAGCCTTTCCGGCCAGAGCGAGCTGCTGCGTTCGACCTCGCGCCTCGGCGACGAGATCGCCGAGAAAAAGAGCGTACTCGCAGGCTATGCCGCCGAGCGCGAGACGACGGAAAAGTCGCTCGCGAGCTTGGAGGGCCTGCGTGCTCAGATGCAGGGCGACGAGCAGAGCAGACGCGCGCTCATCGAGCAGTACAGGGCCGCGAGCGAGCAGTCGCAGCGCGAGATCGGCACACATGAGACTGAGATCGCCGCGCTGAACGGCAAAATGACGGAAAAGCGCGCCGAGCTCGAAGCGCTTTCCAAAGCGAAACTCGCACTTGAAGCCGAGCGCAGCCAGAGCGACCGCCGCGGCCGCGAGCTCAACGAAAACGTGCTCAACGTCGAGCGCAGCGTCAGCAAGCTTGAACAGAAGCGCGCGACGAGCGCGATGGAGGAGCAGCAAATTCTCGACAAGCTGTGGGAAAACTACGAGCTGTCGCACTCCGCCGCGCAGGAGCAGCGCATCGAGCTCGAGAGTGTCGCCAAGGCGAGCCGCCGCATCGGCGAGCTCAAGCGCGCCATCAGCGGCCTTGGCGCGGTCAACGTCGGCGCGATCGAGGAATTCGAGCGCGTGAATACGCGCTACACTTACCTCACGACCCAGCGCGACGATGTGGAAAAGGCGAAGGGTGAGCTTGTCGGCGTGATCGACAGCATCACAAGCGAGATGACCGTCATCTTCAAAGAGCAGTTCGCGCTCATCCGCGAGAGCTTCCAGGAGACGTTTTTGGAGCTGTTCGGCGGCGGCAAGGCCACGCTCGAGCTCGAGGACGAGAACGACGTGCTCTCCTGCGGCATCGAGATCAAGGTTCAGCCGCCGGGCAAGGCGCTCAAGACGATCACGCTGCTCTCGGGCGGCGAAAAGGCGTTCGTCGCCATCGCGCTGTACTTCGCCATCCTGAAGGTTCATCCGACGCCGTTCTGCGTCATGGATGAGATCGAGGCGGCGCTCGACGAGCCGAACGTGGTGCGCGTGGCCAATTACATGCGCCGCATCACGCAGAAAACGCAGTTTATCGTCATCACGCACCGCCGCGGCACGATGGAGGCAGCGGACGTTCTTTACGGCGTCACGATGCAGGAGCGCGGCGTGAGCAAGGTGCTGACGATCAATATGAACGACATGGCGAAGGAACTCAACATTAAGGAATAAAGCGCGAGGAGAAACAAATGGGTATTTTTGCAAAGATCAAAAAGGCATGGTTCGACACCATCGTGTGGGAGACCATTGACGACGAATTCTATGACGAGCTTGAGGACAGCCTCATTATGGCCGACCTCGGCGCAACGGTCGCGCACGACGCGGTGAAAAAGCTGCGCGACGTCGTGTACCAGAAGAGCATCCAGCGCGGCGACGACGTGAAGCAGGCGCTGCGCGATATTTTGATTGAAAAGCTGAACGTGGGCGACACCGCGCTTGACCTGTCGACCAAGCCGAGCGTCGTGCTGGTCATCGGTGTGAACGGTGTGGGCAAGACCACGTCCATCGGCAAGATCGCCCACCGTCTGAAGGGCGAGGGCAAGCGCGTGCTTTTATGCGCGGCGGACACGTTCCGCGCGGCGGCGGCGGATCAGCTCGAGATCTGGGCGAACCGCGCCGAGTGCGAGATCGTCCGCTCGGTCGAGGGCGCGGACCCCGGCGCGGTGCTGTTCGACTCGCTCGCCGCGGCGAAGGCGAGAAATGTGGATGTCGTCCTCTGCGACACGGCGGGCAGACTTCACAACAAGGTGAACCTGATGAATGAGCTCTCGAAGCTCCGCAAGATCATCGACCGAGAACTGCCCGACGCCGCGAAGGAGACGCTTTTAGTGCTCGACGCGACGACGGGGCAGAACGGATTGCAGCAGGCCAAGGTCTTCCGCGAGACGGCGGGCCTGACGGGCATTATCCTGACGAAGCTCGACGGCACGGCCAAAGGCGGCATCTGCGTTGCCATCGCGCAGGAGCTGGGCGTGCCGGTGAAGTACGTCGGCCTCGGCGAGGGCATCGACGATCTCCAGCCGTTCAACGCGGAGGAATACGTCAAGGCGCTGATCTAAGACAAAAAGCAAACATTTCGCGAGATAAAAAGGAGACGAATATGGAAATCACTTCTGTTTGCCCCTATTGCGGAAAGGAAATGCGAGATGGAGCCATCCCTGTCTTGCGTGATATTTACTGGTGTCCAAGAGGTGAGGACGGCATGCTCAAAGACGGATTTGGCGACGAGAAGGAACAGGTCTGTCTTGGCAGAGCGGGGCTGTTAGGAGATTATTACACGCCCGCCCGTTACTGTGAGAGCTGCAAGGTGGTCATCGTGCCCGTGCCGGAGATCGAGTGGCCGCTCGATAAGCTCGACAAAAAGTTCACGGCATGGCAGGAAAAGATGAGCGCGCAGCGCGAAGAGCGCAAGGCGCAGCGCGAGGAAGAAAAGCGGGAAGAAAAAAGCAGGAAGAGACGGGAAAAGGACCCGTGGGAGGTTTGACGATGAAATTTGTTTTGGCAACGCAGAACCCCAAGAAATTGAAGGAAATGAGCGCCATTCTTGGCGAGCTCGGCGTGGAGGTCGTGTCGGAGGCCGACCTCGGCGTAAAGATCGAGGTGGAGGAGACCGGCGAAACGTTTGCGGAGAACTCGCTTTTGAAGGCCAAGGCCGTCATGGAGGCGACGAAGCTCCCCGCCATCGCGGACGATTCGGGATTGTGCGTCGACGCGCTGAACGGCGGCCCGGGCGTTTACAGCGCGCGCTTTGGCGGCGAGGGGCTGGACGACACCGGCCGCTACCGTCTTCTTTTGCAGATGCTGCACGGGCAGGCCGACCGCCGCGCCCACTTCCACACGACGATCACCTGCGCGTTCCCGAACGGCGACGTCTTGCAGGACGACGGCGAGGTCGAGGGCACGATCGCGTTCGCGCCGATGGGCGAAAACGGCTTCGGCTACGATCCCGTGTTCTTCGTGCCTGACAAGCGAAAGACCTTTGCACAGCTTTCGGCAGAAGAAAAGGCGGAGATTTCGCACCGCGGCAAGGCACTGCGGGCATTCAAGGAAACGCTCAGGAATTATCTTGCGGAACATCAATAAAAAGGATAAGGAAATACTATGGAATTAAGCAGCAAACAGCGTGCGTATCTGCGCAGCCTTTCCAATGACCTCGACGTGATCGTCCACATCGGCAAGGACGGCATCGGCGACAACCTCGTCAAGCAGGCGAACGACGCGCTGGAGGCGCGTGAGCTCATCAAGTGCCGCGTGCTTGAAAACAGCATGCTCACCGCGCGCGAGGCGTGCGACGAGCTGAGCGCCTTGACGCGCAGCGAGCAGGTGCAGGTCATCGGTACGAAGTTCGTGCTCTACCGCCCCTCGCACAAAAAGGACAAGAAGGACAAGATCGTGCTGCCCAAGGCAGCGAAAAAGACCGTGTAAAAGAGAAAAAGAGGTCGAACAAACTTGAAGATCGGAATTTACGGCGGCAGCTTCAACCCGCCGCATCTGGGTCATATGGCCGCGGCCGAGAGCGCGGCAAAATATCTGGGGCTCGACGAGCTCCTGCTCATCCCGGCGGGTATCCCGCCGCACAAGATGCTCTCCGCCGACGCGGCAGGGGCGGACGACCGCCTTGCGATGACGCGCCTGATGGGCGAGCAGATCGCGCTCGACACGGGCGTGAAGGTCACAGTCTCCGACATGGAGATCGCGCGCGGCGGTAAGAGCTACACCGCGGACACGCTGCGCATCCTGCATGAGGAGCATCCCGACGACGAGTTGTGGCTTCTGATGGGGACGGACATGTTTTTGACGTTCCAGTACTGGTATAAGCCGGACGAGATCGTGCGGTATGCGGGCCTGTGCGCCTTTGGCCGCACGAAAAAAGACGGCGAGGAGCTTTTCGCCCCGCAGCGCAAGTACCTCGGCCAGCGCTTTCCGGGCAGCCGCGTCGTGACGATGACGCTGCCGAACCTTGTCGACGTCTCGTCGACGGAGCTGCGCGCGCGCATCCCGAAGAGGGAGACGGATGGGCTTCTGGCCCCCGCGGTGCTGGGATATATTTACCGCAAGCATCTTTATGGAACAAATCTCAATTTAGAACGTCTAACCTTAGAGGACCTGAGACCCATCGCGCTCTCCTACCTCAAGGCCAAGCGCATCCCGCACGTGCTCGGCACCGAGCAGACGGCCAAGGCGCTCGCGGAAAAGTACGGCGCGGACGTCGAAAAGGCGCGCTTTGCCGCGCTTCTGCATGACTCGACCAAGCGTCTTTCGATGGAAGAGCAGCTCGCGATGTGCGAGCACTACCACATCGAACTCGACGAGCTGGAGAAAAAGGCGCTCAAGCTGCTGCACGCCAAGACCGGCGCGGCGCTCGCGCGCGACGTGTTCGGCGCGGATGACGAGATTTACAACGCGATCCTGTGGCACACGACGGGCAAGGCAAATATGACGTTACTTGAAAAGGTCATCTACCTTGCCGATTACATCGAGCCGAACCGCGACTTCGACGGCGTGGAGGATCTCCGCAAGGTCGTGTGGGAGGATCTGGACAAGGGCCTTGAAATGGGCCTTGCCATGACCGTGGAGGAAATGGAGCAGATGGGCAACCCCGTTCACCACAACACGCTGCAAGCGCTGGAATACCTGAGAGGACATACCCATGAGTGATCAAAGAGAGATTTACGAGAGAGACAGGGAAGACCCCTATTACGAGGGGCGGCACACGCACCGGAAAGAGGGCTTTTTCGAGCGCAACTGCGACGAGGCCTGGGAGCAGGTCAAGGAGACCTTTTCCCACCCAGGGAGGCTCTTTGCCAAGGTGCTGCTCATCGCGCTGCTGTGCGGTGTGGTCGCCGGCGGCAGCTATCTGCTGAAAATCCGCGCGCCGGAGCTGCCGGGCAAGGACACTGACAGCAAGAATAACAATAGTGAGCAGATCGACGGTATCGACTATGGCGACGGCGTGCGCCCGAAGGCGGGCGGCGAGCGAAAGAGCAAGGATTTCTACACCGTGCTCATTCTCGGCCGCGACACGGGCGGCGGCGGCAACACCGACACGATGCTGCTCGCGAGCTATGACGTGACGAACCAGAAGGCGACCGTCATGTCCATCCCGCGTGACACGATGGTCAACGTCCCGTGGGATATCAAGCGCATCAACTCCGTCTACAACTACTACGGCGGGGGCGAAAAGGGCATCAAGGCGCTTTACAAGGAGATCGCCCAGCTCGTCGGCTTTGAACCGGACTATCAGGTCATTGTCGAATGGGACGCCGTCGGCGAGATCGTGGACGCCATGGGCGGCGTCTATTACGATGTGCCGCGCAACATGAACTACGACGACCCCTATCAGGACCTGCACATCCACCAAACGAAGGGTTACCGGCTTCTCAGCGGCAGCGACGTGATGCAGGTGCTGCGTTACCGCCACGACACCGATATGCGCTATGGCTATCCGGACGGCGACCTTGGCCGCATCAAGACGCAGCAGTCGCTTTTAAAGGCGATGATCGAGCAGCTTTTGCAGCTCAAGAACGTGACGAAGATCGGCGACTTTGCCCGCGTGGTGAAAAACAACGTTACCTCCGACCTGACGTTTGAGGAAATGCTGTGGTTCGGCTCGCAGGCCGTCATGGGCGGGCTCAAGATCGAGAATGTCAACTTCGTCACGATGCCGAACACGAACAAATCGTGTTACAGCCGCGCGTACCACAGCATGCAGTCTTACGTGACGCCGAACGCGCAGGAGCTACTGGACCTCGTCAACAACGAGCTCAGCCCGTTTGTCGAGAAGTTCACGATGCGCGACCTTGACATCATGTCCGTCAACTCGGATGGCTCGGTGTCCTCGTCCACGGGACATGTGGAGGACAGCAAGGCCGCCCAGCCGCAGAACCACCATTCCTCCTCCGGCTCACAGACCGGCACAGGGGACAGCGGCACGACGACCGACCCGGGTACGGCCACCGATCCCGGCAATACCGGCGACAACAGCGGCACGACGGTCGACCCCGGCAATACCGGTGACAACAGCGGCGGCACGACCGTTGATCCGGGCAACACGGGCGATAACAGCGGCACGACCACGCCAAGCGAGCCCACCACGCCTGTCGATCCCGTGCCCCCGACCGACCCGGGTACAGGCGAGAGCGGAACGACCGGCGACAACAGCGGCACGACCGGCAGCGACGAAATGCCGGAATGGCTGCGCCCGTAACGTAAAAGAATAAAAAAGATCAAAAACTCAAAATAAGAAAAGGAGACCCCTATGTTACCTTCCAGAGAATTGGCTGAGATCGCCGTCAAGGCGCTCGACAGCAAAAAGGGTAAGGAGATCAGACTCATCCGCATCGACAAGATCACGACGCTCGCGGAGTATTTCGTCATCTGCACCGGTACGTCCAACACGCAGATCAACGCGCTGGGCGACGAGGTGGAAAAGGAGCTGACGCTCGCGGGCGAGGAACCGCTGCACCGCGAGGGCTATCGCGGCGGCACGTGGGTTCTGCTCGACTACGGCTGCGTCGTCGTCCACATCTTCAACGACGAGGCGCGCAAGTTCTATTCCCTCGAGCACCTGTGGGCCGATGGCGAGGAAGTCGACCTGAGCGCCATCCTGCCCCACGCCGAGGAAAAATAACGCTTGACAAGGCGGGACAAAACGCCTAAAATGGTCATGCTGAGTTTATGCAAAACGCGATGACGGAGCAAAAAGACGCGTGATTTTCACCTGAAGAGAGCCGGCGGTCGGTGCGAGCCGGTGGGAGAATGCGCGTGGATGACTCACTCCCGAGCAGTCCGCCTGAAAGGGCGGAACGGTCGCCCCCGTTACGGGCAAGGCTATGAAGCCGCTGAGGGCTCACGGGAAACCGTGCGCTGAATCAGGGTGGTATCGCGTAATGTGTTCGTTACGTCCCTGACCGTTTGAAAAACGGTCAGGGACTTTTTTCACATCAAAATACTATTTCACATAAAGGAGAAGATCCATGAAGTACGATTTCGCAGCCATTGAGAAAAAATGGCAGGACAAGTGGGAGCAGGTAAAGCCCTACGCCGCCGTGACGGGGGACAAGCGCCCCAAGTTCTACGGCCTGATCGAATTCCCGTACCCCTCCGCCGCGGGTCTGCACGTCGGCCACCCGCGCCCGTTCACGGCGATGGACATTATCTGCCGCAAAAAGCGCATGCAGGGCTACAATGTCTTGAACCCCATCGGCTTTGACGCCTTCGGCCTGCCGACGGAGAACTTTGCCATCAAGAACCACATCCATCCCGCCATCGTCACGCAGCAGAACATCAAGAACTTCACCCGTCAGCTCAAGATGCTCGGCTACGGCTTCGACTGGGACCGCGTGATCGACACGACCGACCCACAGTATTATAAATGGACGCAGTGGATCTTCCTCCAGCTGTTCAAGCACGACCTTGCCTACAAGACGACGATGCCCGTCAACTGGTGCACGAGCTGCAAGTGTGTGCTGGCCAACGAAGAGGTCGTCGAGGGCGTGTGCGAGCGCTGCGGCGCACCCGTTATCCGCAAGGAAAAGAGCCAGTGGATGCTGCGCATCACGAAGTATGCCGACCGCCTGATCGACGATCTCGACGACGTCGACTACATCGAGCGCGTGAAGACGCAGCAGCGCAACTGGATCGGCCGCTCCACCGGTACCGAGGTCACGTTCAAGACCAACACCGAGGATGATATCACCGTTTACACCACCCGTGTCGATACGCTGTTCGGCGTGACGTACACGGTCATCTCTCCCGAGCACCCGCTGCTTAAAAAGTGGAAGAGCATCATCAAGAACTGGGACGAGGTCGAGGCCTATCAGGCTGCCGCCGCCCGCAAGAGCGACTTTGAGCGCGGCGAGCTCAACAAGGATAAGACCGGCGTTCGCCTCGACGGCATTGAAGTCATCAACCCCGCGACCGGCAAGGTTGTGCCGATGTTTGTTTCGGACTACGTTTTGATGGGCTACGGCACCGGTATCGTTATGGGCGTTCCGGGCCACGACCAGCGCGACTGGGACTTCGCCAAGGCGTTCGGTATCCCCATCGTTGAGGTCGTCGAGGGCGGCGACATCACGAAGGAGGCCTTCACGCTCAAGGATGACACCGGCATCATGGTCAACTCCGGCTTCTTAAACGGTATGACCGTCAAGGAGGCTATCCCTGCGATGAAGAAGTACGCCGTCGAGCAGGGATGGGGCCATGAAAAGGTCAACTACAAGCTGCGCGACTGGGTCTTCTCCCGCCAGCGCTACTGGGGCGAGCCCATCCCCCTCGTCGACTGCCCCAAGTGCGGCTGGGTGCCCGTGCCCGAAGAGGAGCTTCCGCTCGTTTTGCCGCAGGTGGACAGCTACGAGCTGACCGACGACGGCGAGAGCCCGCTTTCCAAGATGACCGACTGGGTCAATACCAAGTGCCCCAAGTGCGGGTGCGACGCCAAGCGCGAGACCGACACCATGCCCCAGTGGGCGGGTTCTTCGTGGTACTTCCTGCGCTATATGGATCCGCACAACGACCAGGCGCCCGTCTCCCACGAGGCGGAAAACTACTGGGGCCCTGTGGACTGGTACAACGGCGGCATGGAACATACCACGCTGCACTTGCTCTACTCCCGCTTCTGGCATAAGTTCCTGTACGACATCGGCGTCGTGCACACGAAAGAGCCCTATGCCAAGCGCACGAGCCACGGCATGATCCTGGGCCAGAACCCGCACTACGTCGGCAACGTCTCCACGCAGGAGGAGAAGGACGCGCTGATCGCCAAGTACGGCAATCAGGCGCTGCGCCCGGCGGTCAAGATGAGCAAGTCCCTCGGCAACGTCGTCAACCCCGACGATGTCGTCAAGGCTTACGGCGCGGACACGATGCGCCTTTATATCATGTTCATCGGCGATTTTGAAAAGGTCGCGACCTGGTCTGACGACGCCGTCAAGGGCTGCAAGCGCTTCTTAGACCGCGTTTGGAACCTCGCCGATCAGGTGACGGAGGAAGATGGCGTTTCCGAAAAGAACGCGCCCATCGTCCACAAGACCATCAAGAAGGTCACGGACGATATTGACACGCTGAAGATGAACACCGCCATCGCCGCCCTCATGGCTATGGTCAACGAGTTCTATTCGAACGGCGTCAGCCGCGGCGACTTTGAAGCGCTGCTGCTCATGCTCTCTCCGTTCGCACCCCACATGGTCGAAGAGCTGTGGGAGCAGAAGGGATTTGCCGCCAAGTACGAGGGCAAGATGGCGATGCAGTGCGCGTGGCCGGAGTATGACGAGAGCAAGACCGTCGCCTCCTCCGTTGAGATGGCCGTTCAGGTCAGCGGCAAGTTCAAGGGCACGATCATCGTCCCCGTGGACAGCGATCAGGATACTGTTGTCGAAGCGGCGAAGGCGAGCGAGAAGGTCGCCAAGGCCATCGCCGGCATGCAGATCGTCAAGGTCATTCACGTCAAGAACAAGCTCGTCAACCTGATCGTGAAGCCCTGCTGAGCGGAATTTCGGATTTTTTCAAAAATATGAGGAAAGATTATTGACAAGCCGTGATTTTTCTCATATAATACCACCGTTAGTCATGTGAATGACTCTTAAAGAGCGCCCAGGATCAAGCCGGGTGTATCGGAGGGAGGGAAAACATAAATGTCCGAGATCCACGTCAAGGAAGGCGAATCTCTCGACAGCGCGCTCAAGCGCTTTAAGAGAAGCTGCGCCAAGGCCGGTATCGTGGCGGAGGTCCGCAAGAGAGAGTGCTATGAGAGCCCCAGTGTCAAGCGCCGCAAGAAGAGCGAGGCCGCCCGTAAGAACCGCAACAAGCGTTATTACTAATTAGCTCAGAAAAAGACCTGCCACAGATGTGGCGGGTCTTTTTTACACCCTTTTCCAAAGGGGTGCCCTGATTTTCCCGCGCGAGCGCGGGAGGGGGAGCGGCGTGCGCGCCGCGGCACCAAAGGGGGTATTCTCTTTCCGAAGAGAATACCCCCTTTGAATCCCCCAGAGAAAGGCGAGGGGCCTTACCCCACGACCCCGCACATTGGCAGTTTGTAGCTTGAAGGACTGCACGCGCTGCGCAGTGAGGGTGCGGTGTACATGGCTTCGCCATGAATCCCTGCGAATCGTGACCGTTTTGCAACCGCGCCTTACTATCGTGAGGCGCGAGTGACGATTGCTTGGCGGCAGACTGCTTGCCGAATGCGGCATTGCTGCGCTCGCCGCATTGATTAACACTCTGGTAGACGGAAATTAGTTTGCACTTCTACAAGATGGGCAGAGCGGTAGCGGATGATAGAAGCAAATCAAATCGTATAGCAACGCTAAACGCGGCTCCGCCGCGCGCAGGCATTCACATTCCAAAGGCAAAAGACTTGCGCAAACCTGAGACTACCAATCTCAGCCTTTCTCTTGGGGTTCCAAAGGGGGTATTCTCTTTCGCGAAAGAGAATACCCCCTTTGCCTCGTGCAGCGCCGTAGGCGCTGCGATTTTGATCTTGTGCAAGAAAAATTGCAAACTTGTAAACCTTTATGAAATTTATAGGTTGACAATAGGCGGGCGTCATGTTATGATGAGCCCAGTTTTTTTGAGAAAAGGGAGGATCACCATGAAAAACATCAAAACAAGAGACCTGATCTACTGCGCGCTGTTCGCCGCGCTGACGGCTATCGGCGCGTTCCTGCACTTCCAGCTTTTCCAGGCGACGATCACGCTGCAATTCTTCTTCACGGCGATGGCGGGATTGCTTCTGGGCGCAAAGCTCGGCGCGCTGTCGCAGCTTCTCTACGTGGCGCTCGGCCTTGTCGGTGTGCCCATCTTCGCGGCGGGCGGCGGCTTTGGCTATATCTTCAACCCCACGTTCGGCTTCCTGCTGGGCCTGATCCCCACGGCGTGGGTCATCGGCAAGATCGCCGAAAAGGACCGCTCTGTGCCGCGTCTTCTGCTCGCGTGCTTTGCAGGTCTCGCGGTGCTGTACCTCGTGGGTCTTCCCTATATCGCGCTGATCGTCAACGTCTACAAGGGCGGCAACGTGAGCGGGATGACGCTCGCCACGGCATACATGCTGCCCTATCTTCCCGGCGACTGCCTTAAGATCGTCGTGAGTGTGATCCTCGCGCCGCGCATCCTGAAGGCCATGGAGCGCAATTCATAAAAAATTCATCAAAATGTTGCATTTGCAACTTCTATAAAACCGGTAAAATGTGGTAGACTAACGCCAGTGAAAGGCAAGCAAAACAATTCACATTTCAAGATAAAACTTTATGGAGGTAGCAATTATGAAAAAGTGGCTTTGCAAGGTTTGCGGTTATATCTATGAAGGCCCCGAGGCTCCTGCGGAGTGCCCCGTGTGCCACGCCAAGAGCAATATGTTCGAAGAGGTCAAGGGTGAGCTCAAGCTCGCTGCCGAGCACGAGTTCGGCGTTTACGGCAAGACCGTGAAGAACAACCCTGACATCTCCGAAGAGGACAAGAAGTATATCTTTGACCAGCTGATGGCCAACTTCAACGGCGAGTGCAGCGAAGTCGGCATGTACCTCTGCATGGCGCGCGTTGCGCACCGCGAGGGCTATCCCGAGATCGGCCTGTATTGGGAGAAGGCCGCCTATGAAGAGGCGGAGCACGCCGCGAAGTTCGCCGAGATGCTCGGCTCCGACCTCGAGCCCAACATGAAGGCAAGCACGAAGGACAACCTCAAGTGGCGCGTCGACTGCGAGTTCGGCGCCACGAGCGGCAAGTTTGACCTCGCCCTGTGCGCGAAGAAGAACGGCCTCGACGCCATCCACGACACCGTGCACGAGATGGCCCGCGACGAAGCCCGTCACGGCCGCGCCCTCAAGGGTCTGCTGGAGCGCTACTTCAAGTAAGATAAAACCCTTAAAAATCAAGCGATTTTCGAGAGGAAGCTGAGAAATCAGCTTCCTCTTTTTTGCGCCGCGGGAAGTGTGGTGTGCAAATCTATGTGTAAAACACTTTTTGGGGGATGGCACAGAACCGGCAGATGTGCAACTGCGGAAAGCGCAACCTTGCCGGTAGGATATGCCTTTGACTGTCTGTGCTCTGAAAAGCTGGAATGCTGCGGCATGCGCGCGCATAGAGATAACGGACGAAGGGGGATGGAGATATGAAAAAGGTATGGCCTGCAGTGCTTTACTTACTTATTTTGTGCTCCTGCGGCAAGGAGACGGACCGCGCGGAGGCGATGCAGGAGCAGTACAAAAATTTGGCGTCCTACGAAACGGACGTGCGCGTCAGTGTGCCGCGCGAGGACGAGACGCTTGTCTATGCCCTGCACCTGAGCACGCAGGGCGACGCCGTGCGCGCGACCGTCAGCGAGCCGGAGGAGCTCATGGGCGTCGGCGCGGTGCTTGAGGGCGACAAGCTGACGCTGACGTTCGACGATCTGGTGCTGGACGTGGGTACGCTCTCGCCGCGCGTTTCGGCGCTTTCCTGCGTGCCGCTCGTGCTGCAAAACTTCCCGAAGGTGTATCTCGATAGCTCGGGCGCGGAGACGATCGGAGACGTCGACGCGCTGCGTGCCGATTTTTCACTGACGCTCAGCGGCGAAACGTTCGCCTGCTCGCTCTGGCTCGACGCCTCCGGCGCGCCGGTGTACGCCGAGATCGCGGAAAATGACAAAATTATTGCCGCGGCGGAGTTTACGAATTTTATTTTTGGTGATATACTATCGCCGGACGCGGCGCAGTAGCGCGCGTCGAAACTGAAAGCAAAAGGGTGGAAGCGTCTATGGAAAGCACGCTCAAGAGGACCTGGGCGGAGATCGACCTTGACCATCTGACCCATAATTTCAAGGTCATCCGCCGTCATGTCGGGGACAAGGTGAAGCTGCTCGGCGTCGTCAAGGCAGACGGCTATGGCCACGGCGCGGTGGAGATCGCCAAGCGGCTCGAGCAGCTCGGCGCGGGATACCTCGCCGTGTCGAACATCGACGAATGCGAGGAGCTGCGCGACAGCGGCGTAACGCTGCCGATCTTAATGCTGGGCTTCACGCCCGCGGATCAGACGGCGCGCATTTTGCAGCTGCACATGACGCAGGCGGTGCAGAGCTACGACATCGCAAAGGAATTTTCCGACCGCGCCATCGCGCTGGGCGAGAAGATGACCGTGCACGTCAAGCTCGACACCGGCATGGGCCGCCTCGGCTTTTCGTGCGACGAGGCGCACTTTGACGCGAGCCTGCGCGACATTCTGCGTGTGCTCGAACTGCCGGGACTCGACATCGAGGGAGTGTTCACGCACTTCAGCGTGTCGGACGAGGATACGACGGAGAGCGTCGAATTTACGAAATTGCAGCATGAGCGCTTCGCGCGCATGATCGAAAAGGTGGAGACGCAAAGCGGCTTCCGCTTCCAGCTCCACCACTGCTGCAATGCCGGCGGCATTGCGAGCTATCCTGAGTGGGCATGGGACATGGTGCGCTGCGGCATCATCCTCTACGGTTCGGGCGACTTGGCCGAAAAGATGGGCATGCAGCCCGTCATGTCGCTCAAAACGCGCGTGGCGACGATCAAGGACTTCGCTGCGGGCGAGCCCATCAGCTACGGGCGCACATACTTTACACAGCGGCCCAGCCGCATTGCGGTCCTGCCCATCGGCTACGCCGACGGCCTGCACCGCGCGCTCTCGAATCAGATCGAAGTGCTCACGCCCTATGGCCGCGCCAAGCAGGTCGGGCGCATCTGCATGGATATGTGCATGATCGACGTGACCGACCTCCCGCAGGTGAAGTCCGGCGACGAGGTCGAGATCTTCGGCGAGCACATCCTCTGCGCGGACGACGCTGCGCTCTGCGATACCATCCCCTATGAGCTGATGTGCGCGGTCAGCAAGCGTGTGCCGCGCGTCTATCGCTTGAACGGCGTGTCCGTCGACAAGAATTTGCAGCCGCTTTAAGAAAAGCACGCGGCATCTGTCCTCAGCATACGATGGACTGGGGGCAGAAAGACGGGGAAAGTTGCGAGCCCCCGTATAAATTCCGCCCCCGCGTGGGAGAATGAAATTGGCCCCTGACAAAGGCAAGGGTACTTTCTTCCGCTCGGAGTGTGAATAGCTAAGTGGATATCAATGTGAAACGCGGCGATATTTATTACGCCGATCTCTCGCCCGTGGTCGGAAGCGAACAGGGCGGCGTGCGTCCGGTGCTCATCGTGCAGAACGACACCGGTAACCGCTACAGCCCCACGGTGATCGCGGCGGCCATCACCTCGCAGACGAACAAGGCGAAGCTGCCGACGCATATCGCGCTCTCCGCGCCGGACTACGGCCTGCCGCGCGACAGCGTAGTGCTGCTCGAGCAGATCCGCACGCTCGACAAGCGGCGCCTGCGCGAGCGCATGGGGCGCGTGGACGGCGAGCTGATGGAGCGCATCGACGCAGCCATCGCCGTGAGCTTCGGCCTGCAAAACACACAGTTGGTCTAACCCCTCCGGCGCGTACGGAAAGAGTGCGCGCCGGGGAGAAAATGAGGAATACAGCATGAAAAAGAGAAACAACGCCTTTGCCCGTCTGGTGGGACTGCTTCTGGTGAGCGCAACGGTGCTGACGCTGACCGTCGCCGCGACCGGCGGCGCGGGCACGAGCAGCGACCCGCTTGTGACGCTGAGCTACTTAAATGAAAAATTCCTGCCGCAGATCCTTTCCGAGGTGGACAAGAAGACCGCCTCTCGCGAACAGGCGCTCTCGAGTAAGCTCACCGAGCAGGTGAAGAGCGAGACGCAGGCCTTCGAGCAGAAGTACGGTGCGTCAAGCGGAAATGCCTCCGGCGGCACGTCGGCGAGCTTTACGGTCGTCACGCTGAATCAGGGGCAGATCCTGTACATGGGCGTCGGCTGCGAGGCGATGCTGCGCACCGGCAGCGGCGTGTGCGTAGCGGCGAGCACCCCGGGCCTCATCGACGAGACGTCGGGCGCGGCGCTTGCGGGCGGCCTCGGTTTGCAGAAGAATCACCTTTACATGGCGACGGTCGACAGCCGCGGCGTGCAGGCGAGCGCGAACAGCACAAAGCTGCTCGTACGCGGCAATTACAGCGTGCAGTAAAATCCCTACATAAAGAAAAGAGCTTGTGCATAGAAATAGCACAGGCTCTTTATTTTGTGCCGACAGGAGGGGAGAGCGGTGGGGGACTGGAAAGCATTGCCGCGCGGCTCGTTTTTCCGTTCGGCGCGGCTCGACTGTGCACTCTCACTGTTATCCGGCGCGATGGTACGCGAGGAGAAAAGCGGAAAACTGTTGGCGCTGCCGTACAGCGAGAGCGCGCCGTTCCCGCTGCCGGAGCTCTTCTGCCTTGCCCACATCGGAATGGTCGACGGGAGAAAGTGTGTGATCTATCGCGTGAATGAGAAAAATTCGCCCATCCTGTGAAAAAATGCAAATTATGTCTACCATCCCGAAAGAAAGTATGCTATACTCTCTCTGACTAAGATGAGAAAAGAGGTTCTGCACGATGAAATGTCCCTATTGCGGATACAAAGAGAGCAAGGTCATTGATTCCCGCCCTGCCGAAGAGGGCAGCAGCATCCGCCGCCGGCGCGAGTGCCTCTCGTGCGCCAAGCGCTTTACCACCTATGAGACGGTGGAGAGCCTGCCGATGGTCGTCATCAAAAAGGACGGCAGCCGCCAGAGCTTTGACAAGCGCAAGGTCTTGAACGGCATGATCCGCGCGTGCGAAAAGCGCCCCGTTCCCTTTGAGGTGCTCGAGCAGAAGGCGGACGAGATCGAGCAGACGCTGCAGAACTCTCTCGAGCGCGAGGTCAGCACCGAGTACATCGGCGAGCTCGTCATGGACAAGCTGCGCGCCGTGGACGAGGTGGCCTACGTGCGCTTTGCCTCGGTCTACCGCCAGTTCAAGGACATCGACACGTTTATGAAGGAACTCAACAAGCTGCTCGAGGGCAAGTGAGCTATAAAATGTTCTGAATCGAAATTTCCTGCATTTCCGACAGCACCAAAAGCTGCGATTTGAGCTCCGCGACACACGCGCGAAATTCGCCCTCGTCCTGCTCGAAGGCGAAGCTGTCCGCGCGGGCAAGCAGGGATTCGACCTCGTTGAGCTCGTCGTGCTGCAAAATGATGTGGAAATACGTCGCGTGCGCGTCCCAGCTTTCGTGAAGCGCGGAGAGATCATCGCGCACGCTGTCCCAGTTCTCCGCCTGCGCGGTGTCCTGCAATTTGTCGAGCTCCGCGCACCAGTCTGTAACTAAGCCGTCGGCGACGGCGGCATTCAAGAGCGCCGCGCCAAAGAGCGCGAGCAGCAGGCAGAACGGGATCCAGAAAAATCGCTTCATTTGGCACTGTCCTTTCCGATGCACAGAATTTTGCCCGCGCCGTCGAGCGAGAGCAGAAAAATCTCCGACGGGGCGTGGTAGCCCTGCGCGCGCACGGTTTTGTCGAGCCACGCGGCATCCAGACCCGCGAGCGAAAGGTTTTCGCCCATCACCCGCCCGTCGTTGATGAAGATGTGCGGGAGGAAGGTGTCGTCCTTGACGGGCTTTCCCAGCTGCTTCGGCGTTGCGGGCTGCTCGTCGGGATAGAGGAGGACAGAGAGCTGCCCGTCGGTTTCGAGCACCGCGTATTTGACGCTTGTGAGGTCCGTCACGCCCTGAGAGCGGAGTTCCTCGATGAGCTCGTCGAGCGTGAAGCGGTTGTGGCGCATTGCGTCCTGCTGCACCTTGCCATCTAAAATGAGCGCCGTCGGGCTGCCGCAGATCAGCCGCCGCAGGCGGATGGAGCGCACGCTCCCCCACGAGAGCAGCATCGAGAGCAGCAAGAGCGTCACGATCGGGATGACGCCGTTTAAAAGCGGGATGCCGAAATCCTGCATCGGCACGGCGGCAAGGTCCGAAATGAGCAGCGTGAGCACGAGCTCGATGGGCTCGAGCTCGCCGATCTGCCGCTTGCCGAGAAGGCGCAGCCCGACCATGATGAGAAAATAGAGCACGATCGTGCGGATAAAAGCAGTAGCCATAGTCATCCTCCCTTTTTGGGAGTTTGCCCCGCGGAGGGGCGAAATAACCGCTTTCATCCGGAGAAGTCCGGTTTGAAATATATTAAAAAACGCAGAAGTGAAAGGAGCTATGGAGTTTCTCCATCATAAGCGCCAGCGCCCGCCTTTGGCGGGACGACGAGGTGGGAAGAGGATCGAAATTTCGGCGGATGCTTCCCCGTGCCCGTGGGCGCGCACACAGCCGACAAACATGCGGGCGACCGCAGAACAAAGGGGCTGTGACCACGGGAAAAGCGACAAATGACTGCGCATTTGTCCTTTTGAAGAAGCGGCTTTGCGCCGCAAAGGGGCATTTTTGCCCATTTTTCAAAAATCATCAAAAGGAGAATGTTATCATATGTGCGGAATCGTTGGATTCATTGGTCAGGAACAGGCGGCCCCCATCCTGTTGGACGGGCTCGCGCATCTGGAATACCGCGGGTATGACTCCGCGGGCGTGGCTGTCATCTCGGCGCAGGGAAAGCTGCAGGTCGAAAAAGCGGTGGGCCGGCTCAAGGTCCTCAGCGAACAGATCCACGGCGGCGCGGACCTCGAGGGCTGCATCGGCCTTGGTCACACCCGCTGGGCGACGCACGGCGCGCCGAACATCATCAACTCTCACCCCCACGTGAGCGAAAACGGCAAGTTCGCCGTCATCCACAACGGCATCATCGAAAACTACGTCGAGATCAAGGAATTTCTGATCGGTCAGGGCATCCGGTTCAAGTCCGAGACCGATACTGAGGTCGTGGCGCAGCTGCTGGAATTCTACTACAACGAGTGTCACGACTTTTTAGAGGCCGTGGGCCGCGTGCTGCGCCGCATCGAGGGTGCCTACGCCCTCGGTATGCTCTGCGCCGACTGCCCGGACCGCATCATCGCCGCGCGCAAGGACGCGCCGCTGCTGCTCGGCTACGGCAAGGGCTGCAACTTCCTCGCCTCCGATGTGACGGCCATCATCAAGCACACGCGCGACGTCGCCTACATGGAAGATGGCGAGGTCGCCGTGCTGACGCGCGAGGGCATCGAGGTCTACGACGCGCTGGAGCAGAAGGTCGAAAAGAAGCACTTTACCATCGACTGGGAGGTCTCTGCCGCGGAAAAGGGCGGCTACCAGCACTTCATGCTCAAGGAGATCATGGAGCAGCCCGAGGCGCTGCGCCGCGCGATCTCCCCGCGCATCAAGGACGGCAGGGTCATCTTCGACGATCTCAAGCTCCCTGTCGAGAAAATGCGCGAATTTACCCGCATTTTCATCGTGGCCTGCGGCTCTTCGTATCATGTCGGCATGATCGGCAAGTACAATCTTGAGCATCTGCTGCGCCGCAATGTCGAGGTCGTGCTCGCGTCCGAATTCCGCTACAGCGACCCCATCGTGGACGATAAGTCGCTCGTCATTGTCATCTCCCAGTCGGGCGAAACGCTCGATACCATGGCCGCGCTGCGCGAGGCGAAAAAGCGCGGCGGCTACATCCTCTCCATCGTCAACGTGGTCGGCTCGTCCATCGCGCGTGAGTCGGATGACGTGCTCTACACCTGGGCGGGCCCCGAGATCGCCGTCGCGACGACGAAGGCCTATTCCACGCAGCTCGCAGTGCTCGACATGATCGGCCTTGCGTTTGGCGAGGTGCTCGGCACGGTGAAAAAGGAGGAGTACGACGAGGCGGTCGCAGAGCTTCAGAAGCTGCCGGAGAAGATGGAGCAGTTCCTCGCGAGCGAGAGCTGCGAGGCCATCCCCAAGTACGCTTCCCAGTATTTCAACCACAATTCTGTCTTCTTCATCGGCCGCAACCTCGACTATGCGCTCGGACTCGAGGGCTCGCTCAAGCTCAAGGAGATCAGCTACATCCACTCCGAGGCCTACGCCTCCGGCGAGCTCAAGCACGGCACGATCTCGCTCATCGAGGACGGCACGCTCGTTATCGCGCTCGGCACCTACGCCCCGCTTTTCGACAAGGCCATGAGCAACGTGGTCGAGGTCAAGGCTCGCGGCGCGGACGTTCTCGCGCTTGCGACCGAGAGCCACCACGGCGAGATGGCGAAGACCGTCGAAAATGTTATCACGATCCCCGATACGGCGCAGATGCTGCTGCCGTCGCTCGGCGTTGTGCCGCTGCAGCTGTTGGCGTATTATATCGCGCTCCAGCGCGGGTGTGATATTGATAAGCCTCGCAATCTTGCAAAATCTGTCACTGTTGAATAAAAAGGGAGCACCCGAAAGGGTGCTTCTTTTTTGCGCCCGTAGGGCGCACTCTATTATCCCCCACACCGTGTGGGGGACGCGGGAAAGGGGGATATTCTCTTTCTCGAAAGAGAATATCCCCCTTACACCCCCAAGAGAAAGGACGAGGGGAGTCCCCCTCGACCCCCCAACATTGAGGGATTACAGCTTGAATGACTGCACGCGCTGCGCAGTGTGGGTGCGGTGTACATGGCTGCGCCATGAATCCCTGCGATTCGGCACCGATTGCAACCGCGCCTTACTATCGTGAGGCGCGAGTGACGTTTGTCTGGCGACAGACTGCCTACCGAATGCGGCATTGCTGACGCTCGCCGCATTGATGAGATTTGCAGTAGACGGAAATTAGTCTGCACTTCTACGAGACAGGCAGAGCGGCAGCGGATAATAGAAGCAGGGGCAAGTCGTATAGCAAACCCCAACGCGGCTCCGCCGCGCTATGGGCAGTGCAATCGGCAAGCGCTGCATCTCTTCGAGCTGCTCGCTTGCAATGGCGGGGTCAAGGGGCAGAGCCCCTTGCGTTCTCTTGGGGGTCTAAGGGGGCCATTCTCTCACGTGAGAGAATGGCCCCCTTTATTCGCCTCCCCTGCGCAGCGCAGGGAAATATTTACCCCGCCAGTGCGGCGTTCACCGCATCGACAGAGAACTCCGTCCACGCGAGGTCGTCTTTGGCGCCTTGCTCGTCAAGAAACGCGCTGTACGCAGCTTCATCAATGCTCTCGCCATTCAGCGTGTAAACAGCATTTCCATCACTGCCTTCGGACATGGCAGCAAAATCGTCATAGACCAACACGCCATTTTCAAAGCGGGCGCGGGATGCGCCGTTGTCGAAGGCACCGTTCGACCATTCGAACGTGCCGTCGGCCTTCGGCGACAAAAAGCCGCGGTAGACGACCTGGTTGGCGTAAACCGCGCCATCGTAGCAGGTGAGGATGACGTATTCCTCCTCGCCACTGAAATCGATGTTCAGCACCAGCTCGTCTGTGCCGTCGCCGTCCAGGTCGAGCAGGGCGAAACGGGTGATCGTCCAGTCCATGTCCGAGCCGTCGACGCCCTTGGTGGCGTAGACGTCGGGCGCGCGGAACGAGGCGGTCGTCGCCTCGACGCCGGCGTTGATGAGATTCGCCGTCACGGTGACGTCGCCGGTGAAGAAGTCTTCATACAGGCTGCCCGCCTGCGCGTCAGGCGGGGTGTCGTTTGCGTCCGCCTCCTTCTGCCCGCAGGCGGTCAGGAGCAGCGCGAGGGTCAGCGAGGCGGTGAGGCCGCACTGAAGATGTTTTTTCATATGGAATTCTCCTTTCCGATGTTTGCCGCACAGTCTGCGGCGATATGGATGGTAACATGACTTTAGACGAAAGTCGTTACAAAAAGGTTGCAGTTTGGAGACAAAAAGAAACAAAAAAGAGCGCTTGCGCGCTCTTTCCTTTAGAACAAAAGCGTGACCCCGTGCGTCAGCAGCGTGATGATGCAGCCCGCGATGACGACGCCGAGGAAGATGACCGGCACGGCGCGCTTTAGGCGCATGTTGAGCACGGCGGCGATCAGCGCACCCGTCCACGCGCCGGTGCCCGGCAGCGGGATGGCGACGAAGATCAAAAGCCCCCACGTCTGGTAGCGGAGCACGTCGGCGCTTTTCGCCTCGGCGCGCGCTTCGAGGTGTGAGATGAAGCCCTCAAGCTTTGGAATATGGATGCGCACCCATTGGAACAGCGGGCGGACAAATAAAATGATAAACGGCACAGGGATCATGTTGCCGACGAGCGACGCGGCAAACGCCACGGGGATCGGCAGCCCCATCGCAACGCCCGCGGGCAGGCCGCCGCGCAGTTCCACGACGGGGAGCATCGAGATGAGCATGGTGAGCAGCGTTTCGCCGAGCGGGGTTTCGTGCAGCCAGAGAGAAAGAGAGTCGAGCATGGTGCGCCTTTCTGAAATGCAAGCGGTATAATACCTCAATTTAAATAAAATGATAGCACGAAACGCTTCGCCGCGCAAGGGCCGCGGGATTAAGGTTCTATAAAGGTGCAGGGCCCCGGAATTTCCGGAGCCCTGCGCTTTTGAGTACGAATCAGCGGTTGTTCTTGTTCTGATTGTTCTGATTCTGGTTGCCGTTCTGGTTCTGATTGGTGTTTTCCTGATTCTGGTTCTTGTTCTGATTATTGCGCTCCTTCATGTGCTCGCCTCCTTTCGCTTTTCTTGCTTGCAGACATAGTGTTGACGGGCAAAAGTAAAAATATACCGTGGGATTTTCACTTTTTCGGGCAAATTGTTGTTGACAAAGCGGAAAATAGAGCATATACTACTTAAGCAAAACAAAGAAGAGCGGTGCATTCGTTCTCACCCCCAGCAAAGCGAAGGGGTCAATCGTGGAAAACAAAGCCTTCGGGCTTTTTTGTGTCATGGTACGGGTGCAGAATGTTCTGTGCTCGTTTTTTGTTTGCCAAATTCTTTATGAAAAACGGAGGTGCTTCGGTATTAGCAGCAACGTGCATCAGATCAACGAAGAGATCCGGGACAGCGAGATCCGTCTCATCAGTGCGACCGGCGAGCAGCTCGGCATCATGTCTGCCGCGCAGGCGCAGCACATCGCCGACGAGCAGGGGCTTGACTTAGTCAAGATCTCGCCGCAGGCCAAGCCGCCTGTGTGCAAGCTCATGGACTACGGCAAGTTCCGCTTTGAACAGGGCAAGCGCGAAAAGGAAGCCAGAAAGAACCAGCATGTCGTCGAGATCAAGGAAGTGCGCATGTCCCCCGGTATCGACGTGGGCGATTTTAACACCAAGCTCAAAAACGCCCAGAAATTCATTGCCGACGGCAACCGTGTCAAGGTCTCTGTCCGCTTCCGCGGCCGCGAGATGGCACACACGGACATCGGCCGCGATCTTCTTGTGCGCTTTGCAGAGTCCGTCGCCGAGGTCGCCAACCTGGATAAAGAGCCGAAAATGGAAGGCCGCAGCATGTCGATCTTCCTTTCCCCCAAGGCGGGAAAGTAACTTTGAGCGCCACTACAAATACGAAAAGGAGAAACTACTATGCCCAAGCTGAAAACCCACAGCGGTTCCAAAAAGAGATTCAATCTGACCAAGTCCGGTAAGGTCAAGGTCGCCAAGGCTTTCAAGAGCCACATCCTGACCAAGAAGCCCACCAAGCGTACGCGTCGTCTGCGTCAGGGCGGCTATGCTGACAAGACCACTGCCAGCACGATCCGCAAGATGATCCCCTACAAATAATTTACAACGATACGCTTTAAGGAGGCTTATACAATATGGCACGTGTTAAAGGCGCGATGATGACGCGCAAGAGAAGAAACAAGACCCTCAAGCTCGCCAAGGGCTACTGGGGCAACAAATCCCGCCACTTCAAGATGGCCAACGAGCAGGTCATGAAGTCCCTGACCTACGCTTATGTCGGCCGCCGCCTGAAGAAGAGAGACTTCCGCTCCCTGTGGATCACCCGTATCTCCGCAGCCTGCAAGCTCAACGGCATGAACTACTCCACGTTTATGCACGGCCTGAAGACCGCCGGCATCGAGATCAACCGCAAGATGCTCAGCGAGATGGCCATCAACGATCCCGTCGCTTTCACCAAGCTCGTCGAGATCGCGAAGAACGCCTGATTTTATTCGCTAAAAAACACCGCTGCATGAGCAGCGGTGTTTTTTTATTTTCTGCACAAAATGTAGAAAAGATCATAACGACGGAAAGAGGAAGAAACGCATGAGAAAAACGCTCAAACGAAACCTGTCGTATGACGACAGGAACCACCTTTACTATGTCTCGCTCTACTACGACGGCGAAAACGGCAGGCGCGTACGCCGCACGCGCACCTATCCCACGATGGAGCAGGCCGAGCAGGTCATCGCCGAGTACCGCCGCGCGCAGCTGCTCGGCGGCAGGAGCGCGCCGGGGGACGTTTTTATGGAGGACTGGCTGCACTACTGGATGGATGAGCTCATCAAGCCGAACTGCGAGGAAACGACGTGCCACGGTTACGAGAATATCTTGAATACCCATATGATCCCCTCTCTCGGCAGGCTCTATGTGCAGGACTTAACGCCCGTGCGCGTGCAGCAGTATTACGGCGAACTGCGGCGAAAGGGCCTTGCCAACAACACGATCCGCAAGCACCACGTGCTGCTGCACGCGGCGCTCGGCGCGGCGGTAAGGCAGGGCATCGTGGGGGCGAATGTGACCTGCCTTGTCACGCCGCCCGCGCGCGAAGCGCCGCACCATCGCTTTTACGATTCCAAACAGCTGTGCGCGCTTTTTCGCGCGAGCGAGGGCACAACGCTCGAGGTGGCCGTCAAGCTCGCGGGATGCCTCGGCCTGCGGCGCAGCGAGATCTGCGGTCTTAAATGGCGCAATGTCGACCTAAAGCGCGGCGTTCTGACAGTTTGCGAGGTGCGCACCGCCGTGAGCGGCAGGGCGCTTGAAAAAGCGCCGAAGTCCTACGCGTCCGAGCGACGGCTGGCCTTTGGCGGCAATGAGGACCTTGAATCGCTGCTCAAGCGGCTGCACCGCGACTGGGGAAGGCGGCGGAAGCAGGACCCTAAATATAACCCCGAGGGCTACGTCGCCGTCAACGAGGCGGGAAAGCCTTATCAGCCGGACGTTCTGTGCCAGCGCATCGCGCAGTTCATCGCCGCGCAGGGCCTCCCGCCGATCTCGCTCCACGGGCTGCGCCACAGCTTTGCGAGCGTCGCCAACAGCCAGAATGTGCCGATGTTCAGCATCTCGAAGGCGCTGGGGCACAGCTCAACATCCGTGACGAGCGCGGTGTATATGCACCTTTTCGACGACGCGGTGGCGGACGTGGTCTCGCAGGTGGCGAGCGCCATCACAGGGGCGGAGCCGTGAGCGTCAGGGAAACAGAAACGGCAGCGCGGGCAGGGCAAGAAGCAGCGACAGCAGCGCTTGCAGCACCTTTCCCTTGAGATAATACCGCGCGGAGAGGGGAGTGGCCGCGAGCACGCTGAGCGTCTGGCAGTGGACGCTCAGTCCGCCCCAGCCGAGCAGCGCTGCGCAGGAAAGAAAACCCGCGCGCGAGCAGGAAAGCGACAGCACGCCGCTCGTGAGCTCTAAAAATCCAAGCAGCAGCGCGCAGGGGAGCGATGAGGCGAAGGCCTGCGGCAGAAAGTGCAGCAACAGCCGCGCAAGCACCGTGAAAAACACGACGAACGCGCTCACATTGAGGCATCCCGTCAGCGCGTTCTGCACCGCCGCGGGAAAGGCTGTGGAAAGATGCTGCGCTTTTGCGCTTTTGTGCGGATATGTTCCATGTGGCACCGGCGGCAGCGCGCGGCAGATGAGCAGCCCCGCACAGAGCGCCGCGGCGACGTGGATGAGGTACAGCGCCGCGCCCGCGCGGCTCGACGAAAACACGCCTGCGCCGCACACGCCGAGCAGGAATCCCGGTCCCGCGTTGTTGCAGAAGGCGAGCAGCCGCTCGCCCTCGTCTCGCGACAGTGCACCGTTTTCCACAAGCTCGGCAGCTGTCCGCGCGCCGACGGGGTAGCCGCCGCAAAGACCCAGCGCCAGCGCGGCCGCGCCCGTACCCGAGAGACCGAACAGCGGCCGCATCAGCGGCGACAAAAGCGCAGAGAGCAGCTCCGACGCGCCGCAGGCGATGAGCAGCGACGAGAGCACGAAAAACGGAAACAGCGACGGGATAAGTGTCTGCGCGCAGAGCAGCATCGCGTCCCGCGCCGCCTGTGCGCTGACCTCCGGCAACAGCAGCAGTGCGGAAAAGCAGCACAGCACCGCCAGAAGCGGCAAACGGTCTCTTATTTTCATGCCATCACCTGACCTTCCAGACGAGTCTATGCGCGGGGCAAGCCGAACTTGCCCGCCTGGGACAGGCAAATCCGCGCGAAAGGGCGCATAGGCTTTGCCCAAAGGGGAGATGGACGATGGAACGAAACGAACGGCCGCAGCGCATGCTGGCGCGCATGGCAGAGCTCTTTGACCTGCCGGCGGACATCGTGGCGGGGCTGTGCCATGTGGAGATGCTGGGCGACCGGCAGCTCTTTCTGGAGGGACACAGCGGGATCTTATCCTACGGAACAGAGCAGATCGACGTGGGGGCGGGCTCGCTCATCCTGCGCGTGCGCGGGCAGAATTTGACGCTGCGCAGCATGACCGACAGCGAGGTGCGCATCTTCGGCAAGATCGATGCCGTGGAATATGTGAGATGAGGGAGCTATGCTGAAAAAAGCCGTCAAGCTGCTGCGCGGCAGTGTATGCGTGCGCGCAAAGAGCGCGTACCCTGAGCGGATGCTGAACCTCTGCTCCGCGCGGGGCATCGAATTCTGGGACGTCAGGTGGATCGACGATACGGCGCTGTCGTTCTGCGTGGCACGCGGCGACCTGCGCGCGCTGCGCCGCGCCGCCGAGGGCTGCGGGGCGGAGGTATCTATCGAGCGCACGGCGGGCACGCCGTTTTTCTTCGCGCGCCTGCGCCGACGCCACGCGCTGTTCGCCGGCGGCATTCTGTGTGCGGCGCTGCTGCTCGTCAACTCGCTTTTCATCTGGGATTTTGAGGTCACGGGCAACGAGACCGTCCCGACTGAGACGATTTTGCATGCCCTGCGCGAGCACGGCGTCCACCGCGGAACGTTCATCTATTCGTTCCGCTCGCAGGATATCTGCAACCGCGTTTTGCCGGAGCTCAAGGACCTCTGCTGGGTGGCGGTCAACGTGCGCGGCTGCAAGGCCTATGTGCAGGTGCGCGAGCGCGTGCGCGCACCCGAGCGGGTAAACGAGAGCGAGCCGACGAACGTCATCGCGGCAAAGCCGGGCCTTATCACCAAGGTCCGCGCGCTGGATGGGGAGAAAAGAGTCCTGCCCGGCACGAGCGTACAGCAGGGCCAGCTTTTGATCGCGGGCGTGGTGGACACGGGCGGCACAGAAAAGCCGAGCGTGACGACGCGCTTTTTAGCGGGCAAGGGCGAAGTCTGGGCACGGACATGGTACGACCTCACCGTCCGCGTGCCGCTCACGTATGAAAAGAAGGTTTACACCGGAAAAGAAAAGCGCAGCCATACCTTGATTTGGGGCGAGAATCGGTTGAAAATTGGTGCAAAAGGGAGTAGCATTTGCAATGTTGATTGTGATAAAATAAAGAATCAAACGCAATGGACGCTTTTTGGCCTTTTTGCCCTGCCCGTCACATGGGAGACGGAAACGCTGCTGCCCTACAAATTGGAAGTAACACCACGTTCCCGCGCCGACGCGGAGGCGCAGGGAAAAGACGTGCTCGAAACGTATCTTGCCGCCCTCTTGGGGGAGACTGGCAGCGTGACGCAGCGGCGCTTTTCGACCGCTGTGGAGGGCGACACCCTCGTCGTGACGCTCTCCGCCGAGTGTGAGGAGCAGATCGGAAAAGAGGTGCCCATTGCCGTCAGTGAAGGATAACACCGTCAGCCGTGACCGGCCGGCGTCAACATTTTTTCAGGAGGAAACACAGCATGGAACAGCGCATCAGCATCGAACGCATGGAGCAGGCGGTCAATTTGTTCGGCTCATTCGATGAGAACGTGCGGCTGATCGAATCGGAATTCAAGGTCACCGTTTCCAATCGCGAGGGCGAGCTGCGCGTAAACGGCGAGGTCGAGGACACGATGCTCGCCACGAAAGCACTCAACGCGCTCTTAACGCTTTCGAACCGCGGCGAACCCATCACCGAGCAGAATGTGCGCTACGTGATCTCGCTTGTGCACGCGGGACAGGAGGACCGCATCAGCGAGCTGACGCAGGACGTCATCTGCATCAGCTCCAAGGGCCGTCCCATCAAGCCCAAAACCATCGGACAGAAAAAATACATCGAGTCCGTTTTGAAAAACACCATCACCATCGGCGTCGGCCCCGCAGGTACGGGCAAAACGTACCTCGCCGTCGCCGCGGCGGTCGCGGCGTTCCGCGAGCGCAAGGTGAACCGTATCATCCTGACGCGCCCCGCGGTCGAGGCGGGCGAGCGCCTCGGCTTCCTGCCGGGCGATCTGCAGAGCAAGGTCGACCCGTACCTGCGCCCGCTGTACGACGCGCTCTTCGACATGCTCGGCGCGGAGACGTACCAGAAATATTTAGAGCGCGGCAACATCGAGGTCGCGCCGCTCGCCTATATGCGCGGCCGCACGCTGGACGACAGCTTTATCATTTTGGACGAGGCGCAGAACACGTCCTGCGAGCAGATGAAAATGTTTTTGACGCGCATGGGCTTTAATTCAAAAATGGTCATCACCGGCGACGTGACGCAGATCGACCTGCCGGCGGACAAGATGAGCGGCCTCAAGCAGGCCGTGCGCGTGCTCAAAGACGTGGAGGGCATCGGCATCTGCGAGCTCACGGACCAGGACGTGGTGCGCCACGTGATGGTCCAGCGCATCATCAAGGCCTACGCGGACTATGAGGCCGCGCGAAACGAAAAGAGGAAAAAGTGATGGCAAAGAGACATTATATTCCCATCACGTCGGACGTGCCCGGCGTGAGCGACAGCAAATGCGCCTTCATCCGCAAGGTCATCCGCACGGCGCTCGCCGCCGAGGGTGTGGACTTTCCCTGTGAGATCGACGTGCGGCTGACGGACGATGAGACCATCCACGAGATCAACCGCGAAATGCGCGAGGTCGATCGCGCGACGGATGTGCTGAGTTTCCCAATGTTCGAGCTTACCCCCGGCGAGCTGCCGGGTGAGGAGGACGCCGACCCCGGAACGGGCCTCGTCCCGCTCGGCGATATGGTCATCTCGCTCGAGCACGTCGCCGCGCAGGCGAAGGAATACGGCCACTCCAACCGCCGCGAGCTGGCGTACCTCGTGACGCACTCGGTGCTTCACCTTCTGGGCTACGACCATCTGGACGAGGGGCCTCAGAAGGCCCGGATGCGGGCGAGAGAGGAAGCCATCCTGGGGGAGCTGGGCATCGGGCGGTGAATCACTCCCGGGGCAGGCCCCGGCCGGTGCGCAGGCCCAGCAGAAAGGCATGGATGGCGGTGAATTCCCGGGCCTTTTCGTAATCCGCCGCCATCTCAGAGGTGAGCTCTCCCTCCAGAAGGGAGAGGGGCATCTCGTAGTCATCCGGTGGGGCAGCGTCCAGCTGGGGGCGGATGTAGTGGGCGTACAGCCATTTCATGAAGTCGGACATTGCGAATGCTCCTTTCAAAATACAATGGATGCGTTGTGCTTAGCTGCAGTATAATACAACGGATACATCGTGTCAAGAGGTGACGATATGACATTGCAAGAGCGAATGCGGGAACTCCGCAAAGAGCGGAAGGAGACCCAGAGACAGGTGGCCGACGCCATCGGTGTGACGGACCGGCAGTACCAGCGGTTTGAGACCGGGGTCAATCTGCCTGGATTTGAAAATCTCGTGGGCATTGCGGACCACTTCGGCGTATCGCTGGATTATCTGGCCGGGCGGTCGGACCGGAGGGAAATGTAGAGGCGGGTTTCCCGCCGTTCAGAGGAACCTGCTCCTGCAGGGGGCGTACAGCCTTTTTACAAAGCCGGACATTGCGAATGCTCCTTTCTGCAAACAACTTTTAAGCTGTTTGCAGAAAGGATATATCACGACTTTTAGGTTGTGCCAAGGAGATCATATATGGAGTTTTATGAGCGAATGCGGGAACTCCGCAAAGAGCACGGCGAGACCCAAGCGCAGGTGGCCGCAGCCGCCGGAATGACAGACCGGCAGTATCAGCGGTTTGAAACAGGCAAACAAAAGCCGGGGTTTGACAGTCTGCTTGCCCTGGCGGACCACTTCGGCGTGTCGCTGGATTATCTGGCCGGGCGGTCGGACCGGAGGGAGATGTAGAGGTGGGTTTCCCGCCGTTCAGAGGAACCCGCTCCTGCAGGGGCGTGCGGCCCGTTTTTGGAGTCAGACATTGCGAATACTCCTTTCTCACGCTTCATAAAGCGTGAGAAAAATATAACACGCTCTGCGAAGCGTGTTAAGGGGGATTTATGGAACTAAACGAGCGATTGCGGGAACTCCGCAAGGAACAGGGCGAAACCCAAAAGCAGGTGGCCGCCGCCATCGGGATTGGGGAGCGGCCCTACCAATACTTGGAGTCCGGCGAGCACCGGCCCAGCCTGGACACGTTGATCGCCCTGGCGGACCATTTCGGCGTATCGCTGGATTATCTGGCTGGC
>ERZ772872.94-NODE-94-length-83177-cov-33.124095_pt1 | contig 83177 bp, 69 predicted proteins | sample MGYA00512132_ERZ772872 | MGnify/ENA primary metagenome ERZ772872 (study PRJEB29015, sample SAMEA2737724) | human gut metagenome | biome: human gut; feature: human-associated habitat; material: faeces | place: China | collected 2012 ...
CATCATCACCGATAAGAAGTCTCTTAGGATCTGTAGAAAGTGTTGTCTTACCTGTTCCTGAAAGACCGAAGAAGATAGCTGTGTTCTCACCATTCTTATCTGTGTTAGCTGAGCAGTGCATTGAAGCTATTCCCTTAAGTGGAAGGTAGTAGTTCATCATAGAGAACATACCCTTCTTCATTTCTCCACCATACCATGTGTTGATGATTACCTGCTCGTGGCTTGTGATGTTGAATGCTACACATGTCTCTGAGTTAAGACCTAATTCTGCGTAATTCTCAACCTTAGCCTTAGAAGCGTTATATACTACGAAATCTGGCTCGAAGTTTTCAAGTTCTTCTGCTGTTGGCTTAATGAACATGTTAGTTACGAAATGTGCCTGCCATGCTACTTCTACGATAAAACGAACAGCCATTCTTGTATCCTTGTTAGCACCACAGAACGCATCTACTACGAAAAGTCTCTTGTTGCAGAGTTCTTTCTTAGCAATATCCTTAACCTTAGCCCATACATCTTCTGACATTGGGTGGTTATCATTCTTGTACTCATCTGAAGTCCACCATACTGTATCCTTAGAATTCTCATCTACTACAATGTACTTATCCTTAGGAGAACGACCTGTATAGATACCTGTCATAACATCAACAGCACCAAGTTCGCTTTCCTTTCCTACTTCGTAACCTTCGTTAGAAGCCTTTGTTTCTTCTTCGAATAATAATTCATAAGAAGGATTGTGAATAATCTCTGTAGCGCCTGTAATACCATACTTGCTTAAATCAACGTTTGCCATTTTACATTAAACCTCTTTTCTTAAATTGTAGCACCAATAGGGCTTGTATGCCCTTTGGTATATTACAGAAAATGGATTTAACCAAATTCTTCTGTTAGTATACATAATCAGCCTGCAAAAAGCAACCTTTTAATTGTTAAGTTTTTAACTTTTTATATCAATAATTCCTAATATTTATGTTAAATTCCAATTAAATATCATTACTATTTTACATATAACCGTATTTATACACATATGTGTATTATTATCTATATCTATATTCTTACACATAACCGTATTTCCCGCGGTTTATTATTATGAAAATAATGCTCACAAGCAATGCCAGAAGTTCTGCTGCTATAACCGCCATCCATATTCCATTAATTCCAATTATAAGAGGAAGTATCATAATCATCGCTGTCTGGAATACGAACATTCTAAGAAATGATACTGCCGCCGATACCGCACCATTATTAAGTGCAGTAAAGAATGACGAAGTAAATATATTAAGTCCGTTAAAAAGGTATGCAACCGAATATATTCTTATAGCAAGCGTTGTAAGCTCAAGCAGTTCATTATCATAGCTTACAAATATTCCTGCAAGATATTTTGCAAGCACCTCAGCAAGTCCTGTCATAACTAAAGATGCCACAATAATAAGTGCTATGCTTTTCCTGAACAGATTTTTAAGTTCTTTTTTATTGCCTGAACCATAATGATAGCTTATTACCGGTGCTGAACCTACCGCATAACCAAGATATGTTCCTGAGAATATAAATCCAACGTACATAATTATTCCGTATGCAACAACACCATTTGTACCTATATACTTCATAAGCTGCATATTATAAAGCATATTTACAAGTGACATCGACATATTGGTAACCATCTCTGATGAGCCGTTAATGCAGGTCTTTATTATTATATCTTTGTTAAAACGCGCCTTCTGCAATTTAAGCACGTCACTTTTATCACTAAGGAAATATATTATCGGTATTACCGAACCAACTATCTGGCTTATTCCTGTTGCAAGTGCCGCACCAAATACGCCAAGCTTTAATACATATATGAACAGGAAATCTAAAAACATATTAGTAAATCCTGCAAGCAGTGAAACTACAAGTCCAAGCTTTGGCTTTTCAGCCACAACAAGAAAGCTTTGGAAAGCATTTTGCAGGAATAATGCTGTAAGCATAACAAGCAGTGTTCTTCCGTATATTACACAATCATCAGCGATACTCCCCCTTGCACCAAGTGCCGCAGCTATAGGACGTATAAATATAATTCCGATTGCTGACAGTGCAACACCTGATACTATGCAAAGGTATATAAGCATAGAAAAATATTCTCTTGCCTTTTCTTTCTTGCCCTCTCCAAGTGTCTTTGATACGATGGCACTTCCTCCCGTACCAATCATAAATCCAACCGAGCCAAGTATCATTACAACCGGCATTATAAGATTAACTGCTGCAAATGCATCACTTCCTACGAAGTTGGATACAAATACTCCATCGACAACACCATATATTGATGTAAATATCATCATAATAATTGTCGGTAATGTAAATTTAATTAGCTTACCATATGAAAAATGGTCTGATAATTTTATCTTCACTTTAATTCTCCCTGATGTTCTCTAATTCTTTATACTCTCAATAAGGCTCTCAAGCTTTTTCATATGCTTATACGTTATCTCAAACATAGCCTCAATCTCCCTGTTGTCCAATTGTTCAAACGACTGCTTCTCTGCCTCTATTACAGGTTTAATAATCTTTTCCGCTAACAGCTGCCCTTCTTTGGTAAAACGTATCTGTTTCTCTTTCTTATTACCCTTAGACGGCTCTAATATTATAAGTCCATTTTTTTCCATAGTCTTAAGTGAGGAATTAACTGTCTGTGCACTGTAGAACCATTCCTCACATATATTCTTCTGTGTTATTCCCTCACCATAATAATACACAGAATACATTATCCAGAAAGCTGTATCTGATATGCCATTCTTCGCCGCATAATCGTGGTATATAACATTAGTTTCTTTATACACCTGATTAAACATCTGAAGATTTTTTGATATATTTTTCACTCTAACTCCTTCTTAAATTATATTTGCTATCTACTTACTTTTATTTTTTAATTATCCATTTTATCCATTCCCGCAGTTCATTCCGAAATCGGATTATAGTATATTACTCCGATTTCGGAATAAAATCAAGTTGTCAGCTTACTCCCAATACGTAAGGTTCCCACCATACATCAAGTTCCCAGCTTAACCCCTGTAATTTCGCATAAATTTCAATTTCTGCTATATTAATAAAGCTATAATCATACCATTATAAAAAAGACTTTTTAATTATTAACAGCCATATAACTTCACACGGCTGCGTTAATAATTAAAAAGTCTTATTAAACTTACTAATATTACCAATGCTTATGCATTATTATTTATTTTATACTTAATGCCATACTTCTCCTCAAAATCCCCGACAGTAACCGGCTTTGAGAAGTAATAACCCTGAAACCAGTCACAATTCATCTTGGCAAGCATAGAAAGCTGGTCAACATTCTCAACACCCTCCGTTATTACATCCATTCCTATATCGTGTGAAAGACTTATAATCGACCTTAATATCTGCTCTCCACGCTCCTCGTGGCTTGACTTCTTAAGGAATACCCTGTCTATCTTGATAACATCAGCACACACATCTTTAAGGAAATTAAAAGAAGAATATCCGCTTCCAAAATCATCTATCTCTATTATAAAGCCCTCATTGTGAAGTCTTTCTATAGTCTTATGTGCCGCCTGCTTATCCTCTGATAACGCTGTTTCTGTTATCTCAATGTGAAGCTTATCTGTATCTATACCATACTTACTTACAAGATTTTTGAAAGTCTGGTATACATCAATATGATAGAAATCCTTTGCTGATATATTAACCGATATATAATAATTATAACCAGAGTCTTTCCATATCTTAAGCTGCTTAGCAGCTTCCTCCCATATGTAGTTATCCAGCCTGTATATAAGTCCTGCATCTTCAAAGCACTCTATAAATGCACCTGGCATAATAAGTCCCATATTAGGATGATTCCATCTTATAAGTGCCTCTGCTCCAAGCATATTGCCATCCTTATCCGTCTGTGGCTGTAAATACATACAGAACTGGTTCTCATTAAGTGCTGTCTCGAACTCACCTATAAGCTGCTGTTTAAATATGTCATTCCTATATGAATTCTCATCATAATAAAGAATATAATTGCTCATATTACCTTTACTCTTCATAATCACAAGAGATACCTTGTCTACCATCTGTCTTATCGTTTCATTGACATCTTTTATGTAATATACTCCAAGATATATATGAAGCCTAAAATTCTTGTTGGAATACCTGTCACTAAGCAGCTTTATCATATCAGAAAATTCTTTCTCAGACAGATACTCCTTAGGAATAACCATAGCAATTATGTCACCATTAAGTCTTCCCAGAACTGAATTACCTTTCATCTTCTGCCTGATAATATTAACTTCATCTATTAATATCTTATCTGCAATATTCTCACCATATATTTCATTAATAAGCTTAAAACTCTTAATATCTGATAATATAAGGCAATACTCTGTATCAGTATGCTCCTTTATGAGCTTCTGTGCATTCTTGTAAAACCCATACCTGTTATACGCCTTGGTAAGTGAATCGTAATTAAGCCTGTATTCAAGCTTGGCATATACAGCGGCATTCTCTCTTGTAGTACCAAGATAACTCCCTAGTGCCGCAAGTAGTCTGATTACGTCCTTTGCATCCTTTATATTAGGATTATCAACACCTATAAACCCTTTTAATGTATTGCTTAATATTATTGGAAACACTATAAGTGTATGTATATTCTGAGGCTTTAATATTTCATATTCAACAGGCATAGTCTCTTTTACATTTTCCAAATCTTCAATAAATATACTCTCACCACTTGAAAGCTTTGGTATCCAATACGGCATATCCTCTGCTCTCAAATTCTGAAGTTGATTAATCTGTGGTTCAATACCTTCATTACACCACTCATATGTGTTATAATAACAACCGTCTTTTTCATCAACTATATATGCTCTGTCAGCTTTCGTAAAATGTCCGATTTTTTCAAGAAGATTATTTATTGCTACCTGACATTCCCGTACATTTCTTACCTTTCCAAGTTCTGCCATCTGTGTAAGAATAAAATGCTCTGCCTCAAGTTCTGATTTTAATATTTGATTTTCGTATTGCAAACTTCCATTTTCCATATATTACCCCATTAATTATCAGCTAGTATATCCTTACAAAGTTAATCAACTGCCAGCTTAACAACTTGTTAATTCATAGCCAGCCTGATACCTTCTTCAAGTCTTTTAAGTCCGTCCATAAGCACTGCCTTAGGACACGCAATATTTAATCTTAAGAATTGATTGCCATTACCGCCATACACATTGCCTGCTGACAGATATAACCCTGTCCTGTTTCTTATGTATGCCGCTAATTCACTGCTATTATCAGTAATTGCTGAACAATCCAGCCATAAAAGATATGTTGCCTCTGATTGCACAACTTTTATTGATGTAATATTGTCATTGACATACTCGTTAACTATTCTTTTATTATTATAAATGTAACCTCTCAATTCATCAAGCCATTTATCACCATAATTATAAGCTGCTTCTGCTGCCCATACCGCAAACGCGTTAGGCTCTGCAACCTCATCAGTATTAAGTGCTCTCCACACCTTATGCCTTAAATTCTTATGTGGCACAATGACAGCTGCTGTCTGTAGTCCTGCAATATTAAATGTCTTAGTAGGTGCAACACAGGTTATGCTTATATCCCTGCATACATCTGATACAGAAGCAAATGGGATATATTCCTTTCCAGGGTCTGTAAGATCACAGTGAATTTCATCAGATACCAGTGTTACATAATACCTTGCACACAGCTCACCTATTCTTGATAAATCTTCCCTGCTCCATATCTTTCCTGATGGATTTTGTGGATTGCATAATATCATAAGACTTGTCTGTGGATCAGCCAGCTTATTCTTTAGGTCTTCCCAGTCAATGCTGTATTCGCCATTCTCATATCTTAATGGATTTTCAAGCACCCTTCTTCCATTATTGATTATTGAATTAAAAAATATATTATAAACTGGTGTCTGTATAACAACATTTTCATTAGGTGTTGTAAGCTTCCTTACTATGCTTGACACTGATGGTATAACTCCTGTGCAAAATACAAGCCAGTCTTTATCAATATCCCAGTTATGTCTTCTTGACCACCAGCCTGCTACAGCCTCATTCCAGCTTTCCGGTATTATTGAATATCCAAATACTCCGTGCGCCGCTCTCTTATTAACAGCCTCAATTATCTCTGGTGCTGTCTTAAAATCCATATCAGCAACCCACATAGGAAGTTCATTTTCTGCAACATCCCATTTCAAGGACTGCGTATTAGTTCTGTCTATTGGTGTATCAAAATCATACTTATCAGTACATTCCATCGCCTTATCTCTCCATCACTATTATTCTGACATATTCTATCTATTCTGCCATCTTACTTCACCCTTGGTAATAATTGGATATCTTATAAGCTCTGTTCCGTCCAGATTTTCCTTGTGCATATCTACTGCTGTTATCTGATGATTATCATATGTTGTGTAATAATATATTCCCTTTGCCGCATTGCAGCAGGATGTATAAATAGTAATCTCATACTTTCCGTCAGTTACCTCACAACAACCTCTCTGCTGTTCTACCGAACCTAGTATATGAAAGAACTGGCTTACACTTTCTTCCTCTGTATCGCTTGAAATTGCGTTAAGTCTTGTAAATGCTGCTCTTACAAAACGTGACTGGCTTGATAAATCTCCCGGAAGTCCCATAGCTCCCATTCCACGGCTGTAAGCATTTAACTTAAGCTTGTCTGCAAATGTATTATCCGGCTGTCTGCTTGAAAGCCCCGCATAATTATTAAGTGCAAACATCTGCATATCAAATGGCGGATTGTTAGTAAGCACTCCGACCGGATTGTCATATATATGAAGTCCGTCTTTCATCGACTCAACTGTGATTGCCTCATCTTTATCTGCAATTATCCAGTGAAGCTGTGCCGCTGGAAGCTGGCTGCTGAATGGTGTTCCTGTAAGATTAATTCCATCAAGCTTAGCTCTTGCTTCGCTGACTGTCGCACACTGGCTTAATATCCAAGGTATGAACTCAAACTGTGCTATATCCTTCTCACCACATACTGATGCCTTATATGCCGCATTACCAACAAAGTTAAGTCCAGCCATTCCAAGACCTTTTTCATTAACCGCATCATAATAAAGTGGGTATCCTTCTGACACAAATGCCATACCAATTATTGCATAATGGCTTTTAAGCTGTCCTATATGCCTGAAATCAAATATATAATTCCTTGGTGTAACTGTTATCTCTTCACCATATGAGAACTCATAATCAAGAGTTCTTCCAAAATAGAAATCTTTAGTCTTATAAGTAACTGCTGTACACATATATTAAGCCTCCTCTTTTATTCGCAATTTATATATTTTATTGTATACCAATTATATTATCTTCACTCTCCATATAATTACAATTAATATTTTTATATAATATTGTAAATTGTATTTTTAATTATACAACCATTATTCTTCAAAATAAAGCAATTATACAAATCCAATAATTAAATTTACATAAACCATATTATTGACTTTACCTCAAATCTGTATTGATGACATGCTGTTTCATAAGATACCTTATATGTCTGATTACATTTAATGATGATGTGTCGCCTTTTTATAGATTATATACGATATAAATGCAGTTACCAACTCAGTAACTCCAAATGACCACCACACTCCATTAACTTCATATATCCTTGAAAGAATAAATGCAACTGGAATTATAATAACTACATATCTGAATACTGATATTACGAGTGATGGAAGTCCTTTTCCCAATCCTTCCAGTGCACCAGAGGCTGTTACAGATACTGACGATACGATAAAGCCTGCACTGATTATTCTAAGTGCCTTGGCACCGGCACTAATTGTATTTGCATTAGTTGTGAATAAGCCTATAAGCTTATCTGGTATTCCAAGGCATATAGCTGTTCCAGCACACATAATTATTAATACTATTATTGTGGCTGTCGAATATATTTTCTTAACCCTCTTATGCTCTCCTGCACCATAATTATATCCGATTAATGGTCTCATTCCCTGAACAACTCCATTGGCAGGCAGATAAAGAAATGTCTGTAACTTGTAATATACACCAAGCACGAATACATATGTCTGTGAAAATGCTGCTAGTATTACATTAAGTGCTGATATTAACAGTGAAGGAAGTGCCATATTAAGACTGGCTGGTATGCCGACCGAATACATTTTCAGACATAATGTTTTCTCTGGCTTCATACATTTTCTTGTAAAACGCACTGGCATAGGTCGTAGTATATATATGATAACATACACAAGAAGACTTACTGTCTGTCCTATTCCTGTGGCAATTGCCGCTCCTCTTATTCCAAGATCAGGGAATATTCCTATTCCGAATATAAGCATCGGGTCAAGCACGATATTAGTTATACAGCCACCAAGCATTGCCGTCATTGATGCTGTCATTCTTCCAACAGCCTGAAATGTCTTTTCAAACACCAGCTGCCATGCAAGTATTGTTGAAAATGCAAATGCTATATATGAGTATTGAAGTCCTAATTCTACAATACTGCTGTCATTAGTGAACATACAAAGGAATGGCTTTATAAGCATAATACATCCTGCTGTCATTACTATTCCGTGTATTGTCGCAAGTAATATCCCCTGACTTGCGGCTTTGTCTGCCTGTACCTTATCCTGTGCACCCATATAAAATGATATTACTGAATTTATTCCTATTCCAAAACCTATCATTACCGAATTAATAAAGTTCTGCATTGGAAACACAAGCGATATAGCAGTCATCGCGTCTTCGCTTATCTGTGCTACGAAGAAGCTGTCTACAATGTTGTAGAGTGAATTTACAAGCATTGATATAACCATTGGAAGTGCCATAGTTATCAGAAGTTTTAATACGTTTTCTTTCTTCATATAAGTCTGATCCATACTTATCTCCTTATCTTATTGGGGTAAATCCCCTATTTCATAAAAATGAATGTGCTAAACACATTCCTGTGCCGAGTGCGGTCGCCTGCGACCAATTACATCTTCGCACGAGTGTGCATTATTGGCACATAGTGCCTTTTGTGTAATAAGGAATCACGATAGAATTCCCTATTACACAAAAATAGCCACATAGCTGTGATTAACAGCTATGTGGCGAAAAATAGATTCAACTAGAAAAATCCACATATATTTTATAAATTAATTGTAGCTGACAGCCTTTGTTATTGTTATACTTAAGGCTATGGTATTATAACATTATGTATTTTTAAATGTCAAACCACTTTAATATGTTTCTTGCAAGTTCTTTATGTCCCTGTTCGCTTAGGTGTTCCCTGTCTATTTCGCTTGGCTGTGCTGCATCTGAGGCTGATAAGAAATCTATTGATTCTTTTTCTGCAATTTTGCTGTATACACCTGCAAGCTTCTTAGATACTTCAACAGAAGCTTCTGAGAACTCAGGGTCGTAGTCCTGCTCCCACACACCTTTTCCAAGATGTATCGGTGATACAAGAAGTATTCTGCTGTGTGGAAGGCAGCTCTTTACCTGATTAATTAATCTCTCCACACCCTGTCCGATAACTTCTGCCGAAGCGTTGTATACTGTCTTGCAGTCATTAGTTCCTAACATTATAATCACATCTGTTACTGGATTGTGCGACTCTAATATTGTTGGAAGGAGTTTGAATGAATTGCGGCCATCTCTTAATGGGTCGTCAAATACTGTTGTTCTTCCGCACAATCCTTCCTCTATCACACGATATTCATTATTAAAATGTCTATTAAGTTCATTATCTAAAATACTTGTCCATCTTACGCCCCAAGGGTAACGCCGGTTAGTCTTAGGGATAAGCCCCCAGGTGTTGGAATCTCCAAAACATAGTATCTGCTTCATATGGTATGCCTCCAATATTATATAAATTTATTGCTTTTGAATTGCATTACACTTTCAAATTGCATTACAGTGGTGCTCTAATTCAATGTTATGACAACGGACATTAGAAAAGCATTGTTATATAGTGAGGCGTGCTGGATTGTTATAAGCAACAAAGACACGTTTGCACTAAGTGTCGCTCGCAGCGGTACTAAAGTGCTAAAGAACAGCACTTAAGGACCGGCGGCTCCCCATTGTCTTTTTATGCTTATATCAATCCAGCACTTGACGGTAGGGTTGCGATGGCTTTTCTAATTGGGCGTTGTTACAAAATTCAAATAAGTTATCAACTTGTAATTGCTATTTACATATATTTATTGTATGTTTATAGGATTATTATATGTTATTATTGGGGGATTGTAAAATTGATATATTTTATGCCTTGTTATAGTTTTTAACTATAGCAAGGCATTTTTAAACACTGACCATATAAAAAGATATTTTTATTTGGTTAATCTGTAAAGTCCTGCCACTGGGACTTTTCGATCTGGCTTGTTACTATACATTCAGGGGCTGGGGACAATATGTGCCTTACCACCTTAAAGATTTGGCCGGCATCACACAGGAGGCTGTCGGCATCTGCGAATTTTACTCTGGTCATTGCATTACATTCTAATAATGCCTGGTCAAGCTTTACAAAGTCTTCTGATATATGTGGCTGGATAGCATTGTAATGCTTTCTTACATATACTGTCTTTATAGATTTATCTGGCATAATTATCTGTAGTTTCATTGGTTTGTCTGACAGTCTGTTAGGTATGTTAAGCACTTCTTCAACGCTGTGAATGTATGTATTACGCTCATTGCCAACTCCTATAAGAAGTATCTTTCCACCACAGTCTTTTAAGCGGTCATAACAGCCGCCCGGTGTACAAGGTGTGTTATTGTATTCTTCACCTGCAAGATATTCTTTGGCACTTACACCTATTCCTGCCATACTGTGTGTTGGGTGAAGTGAACGTATTACCCCATCTCTTTTAAGAAACAGATTAGTAAGTATCCCAACACAGGACGGCGTAACCGCTGGGTCGTATACTGGATTGTCCTCGTTAATATTTTTCCATGTATGGGTTGGAAGCAGTAAAAGTCCGTCCTTAAAATATTCTATTAGGGCATCAAGCACTGTATCTGCCCTGCCTTCTACTTCCCCTATGGATTTCATTGAAGAATGAACAAGTATTGTTTCTTTTCCTGTAAGCCCCATAGCCTTTAAATATTCTTTTAAATCTTCCTTTGTATACATACTAACCCTCACTTCTTGTAATTTAATCCATCATTGATTATATATTGGATAATCATTCTTTGTTTCTTACCTTTTTTCTTACAAATACAAGACATATTGCCTGCATTACAATTGTTATAAACCACGAAGCTGGATACGATATGAATAACTCATACAGACTTCTATGGCTTGGGAATACACCATATATCCACACAAGTCTTGTCCCAACTGTACCTACAATTGAAAGGACCATAGGAACTGCTGAATAACCTACTCCGCGCATAGCTCCTGGAAGCATATCCATAATGCCACACAGAAAATATGGTATTGTCGATATTGAAAGTATCTCCATACCACACTCTATAACCTCACTCTGGTTCGTGTATATACCAAGTATCTGGCGTCCTAAAATGTATGAACCACCACCGATAACTACTGACACTATAACCGAAAGTATCATACAGTCAATTAACACCTTATCCATTCGCTTGAATTTTCTAACGCCATAATTCTGGCTCGTAAAGCTCATACACGCCTGTGTTATTGAGTTGACAGACACATAAAGAAAGCCAAGTATATTATTAGCGGCTGTATAACCTGCCATTGCTATCTCGCCAAATGAATTAACTGATGATTGAAGCAATACATTTGAAAAGTTAATAACAGTACTCTGTATTCCTGCTGGAAGTCCTACACTTAGTATCTGTAAAAGGTAATATTTTCTTATTCTTAAATCCCTTATTCTTAACTTGTAATCTGACTCTGTTGTCATAAGGCATCTTATTACAAGAATACACGATATAAGCTGTGAAGTAACTGTTCCTATAGCAACACCTGCAACACCCATTTTAAATATTATCACAAGCACAAGGTCTAAAACCGCATTGGTAGAACCTGCTATTATAAGATACATAAGTGGTCTTTTCGTGTCACCTACTGCCCTTAATATTGCCGCTCCATAGTTATAAAGCATAAAAAATGGCATACCACAAAAATACAGTCTTAAATACAGTGCTGCCTGTCCAATTACATCATCTGGTGTGTCAATAAGGACAAGTGCCTCTCTTGCGGCAGCAATGCCAATAATGCACATAACAACACCACTTATTGCCGCAAGTGCTATGGCTGTATGGACTGTCTCCGACATTTCTTTAGCTTTGCCTGTTGCATAAAATCTTGCCGCAAGTACATTTGCTCCTAGTGAAACACCTATAAAAAGATTGGTAAACGTACTAATCAGTGCCGTTGTGGAGCCTACCGCGGCAAGTGCAGTACTGCCTGTGAATCTTCCAACAACAATTATATCTACAGCATTAAACATAAGCTGTAACATACCTGAAAGCATTAACGGAAGTGCAAAGGAAATTAGCTTATCCATTAATGTACCATTACACATATCTATTTCATATTTATTATTTTTCACAACTTTATCCTCTTTCTATATATAAACAAGAATGTGCAACGCACATTCTAACACCGAGCACAGCCGCTTACGACATACTACAGCTTCGAGCGAGTGTGCATCATCGGCACATAACATCTGTTAATAATCAGAAAGACATTACTACATTTTATTAGCAGAACTTCTGTTTATTAATGACTACATCCTTAATCGTGTCTGGACGACCGTTTAAAGGTTCAATCTTAGCGAATTCCTTACAGTCTGTACACACAATGCCATCCATATCAATATTTCTGAAGTATGGAACATCTTCTTCATTATCCATAGCTATTGTTTCATTACGGTTAAGCAGGTTGAGTACATAACCCATAGTAAGTATAACTGCCTCACCCTTTATATTAACCATATCGATATTGCGTATTGTGATATTCTCAACAACACCGCCTCTGCCTAGTGCACTCTTTATTCTTACACCTACATCCGTACCTATAAATGTGCAGTTCTCAACAAGTATATCCTTAACACCTCTTGACATTTCACTTCCGATTACGAAACCACCATGTCCTTCATTAACAACACAATCGTGTATATATATATTACTACAAGGTCCATCTATTGTTCTTGCTATTGCATTCTTGCCTGCTTTGATACATATTGCATCATCACCTGTCTCAAATACACTGTGGTGAATATGGACATTAGTACAAGACTCTACATCAATGCCATCACCATTCTGTGCATAATAAGGATTGCGTACCTTAATATTGTCAATTGTGACATTCTCACAGAAAAATGGATGTATATTCCAGGCTGGTGAATTCATAAATGTTACACCACTTAAAAGTACGTTAGTACAATGACGCAGGCTCACCATTACTGGTCTGTAGAAATCATAATAATCTCTTGCTTCTTCTAAAGCTTCATCTTTATCTGACTGGATATTCTTCTCATTACCAAGAAGGCTTGATTTAGTAGGCATCCATATCTGTGTTTCTTTAGTTTCAAATACGTTATCACTCTTTTTTAGAAGCTGTTCCCACTGTTTATCTGTTACCTTGAACTTCTTAACCGGACGCCATTCATCACCACTTCCGTCAACCATACCCATACCTGTAATTGCAACATTTACCGCATTCTCTGCTGTAATAGGTGATACAGTTCTTATGCATGGCTGTCCCTCATAATTAGTTATAATTAAAGGATAATCTTCTTTGGATTTTATGAACTTAAGAAGTCCCTGACTTTCAATTCTTATGCTTACATCTGATAAAAGACGTATTGGTGCACTTGCCCATATTCCTTTAGGAATTACAATTGTACCACCACCATTTTCTGAAAGTTCTTTTACCTTATCATTAATTACTCTGGCATTATGTCTTCCTGTTTCAATATCAAGCTTTCCGCTTATTGCTCCACAATCACTTAATAATACCTCAAGTCTTTTAAACTGGGGAACAGTTACCTTATAATCTTCTCTATACATTCTTTCTCCATTCTGCCTGTTTCTGGCTTTAACATTTTGACTGCATAAACACTGATTGCATACTATTATATACAATTGTTTACTATTATTTATTGTTATTTCGTGCTATATTTAATATTAACATTTACAATTCAAGTAATCAATGAAAGGATAATATTCATCGATGCAAAATATCAAATCGAATATGTCTTTAATTAATAAAAGCATATATTTTGTTATTGCCGGACTTGCAGTTATATGTACCGCCATATTCTTTAGCACCAGAATAACAGGATTATGCCTTAATAATGAAACAACTGCTTCTATATATAATGATTTTAATATACAGTATAATGAACATAATTATACAACCGAACTTCCAATAAAATTAAAAGAAAAAACAAGACACATAACAATTAAAAAGCATATCAAAGCTGACGAACTTGCTGGTGATTATATAGCATTTTACGCTTATAATTCTGCAATAAATGTATACATCAATGATGTGCAGGTATACAGCGAATAAGATATTATGGACACAATAGGTATGGCACGCCCTTCTCACTGGTACTTTATAAAAGTGCCACAAAGTGACTTTACACTTACAATAACTATGGCTTCACTGCTTAATATAAAGAACCTTCTTGAGCTTCACAGCGGAACTAAAAGTGCTCTTATATATTATCTTTTTGCCAGACACTCATTTCCTGCTATAACAGGTGTACTTGCTTTACTTTGTGGCATTATAATATTTTTTGCTTCACTTTTTATTAAAACTGAACTGTGCATAAGACTGCGCTGGTTAAGTATTATAACTGCTATTGCTGGTATCTGGTCTATGTGTAATTCAACAATATTGCAGATATTTATAAGCCGTGGCTCATTCACATCATATATAGGCTATGCCTGTTATTTTCTGTTTCCATTGACCATAACAGGTTACCTGCTTACTTACGAAACATTCGCCGATGAAAAATATTTCAAATTCTTATACTGGATTGAATTTGGCTCAATCATAATAATTACTATGTTACAGTTAAGCCATATTATTATATTATCCAATGTATTATGGATAGTACATATTGAATTAATTACAACATTTATAATGACAATAATAACATTTATACGAAACCATAATGTTATTTCAAAGCAGGAAACTGAAATATACACAGCATTTATAATAATAAGTGTATTCCTGACTATGGATATACTTAGATATTATTCTACCAGACCATCTACTGGCAGGGTCAAATATTCCATCTACGGATTGTTTATTCTGCTTATGTATTTTGCCGGCTCTATATTCATTGTTACACGCAATAACTTCGTTGAACATACACGCAACCGCATATATAAAGAGCTTGCATTTACTGATGGCATGACTAAAATTAACAACCGCTCTGCATTTGAAGTCTATATGGAAAAGGAGCGCAATAAGCCATCTTCCGGCGGCTGCATAATGATTGCCGACCTTAATAACCTTAAGCGTATTAACGATACTTACGGACACAGGCTTGGAGATGAAGCCATTATTAACACTGCTAATCTTATCAACGATAATTTTAACGACATTGGTAACTGCTACCGTATCGGCGGTGATGAATTCTGTGTCATTTCCAATATATCTGATATCAATATACTGCTTAGAAGAATTGATAATTTCCTTGATGATGTCAAAAATATTGCGGCTGACAAACATTATCCATATTCCGTTGCCACAGGTTACGGTATAATCGATGATAGTGGAATTGATCAGTGCTTTAAGGTTGTTGATTCGAAAATGTATCAGAATAAAAGGGCGAGCAAGAAAGGTCGTCTTAACTAGACAAAAAAGCACCATCCATAATTACTGTTATGAAACACCTCTAGCAGTCAGATTTCAGGTCTGGCTTTTGTGGTATTTCATACAGACTTTGTGGAGGGAACATTTTATTTTATACACCTATAATTTATTCAATTGTTATAACTTAATTCTAATTATTACAACTTATCCATATGAAACTTTCTTAAATCCTCTATTTCATCACATAACTCCCTGCTTGAACACGTTGAACAATCCATAACAAGCCCATTGAATATGTGGTTAAGTGAATCAGTTATCTGCTCACATCTGCCTGCATACTGCTTAAGCATTGTATAATCTGCACTACCTGATGTAATAAAGTATATCTTTACAGCCTCAACTTCTTCTCTTGTCTTATAAGCTCTTATAAGCTCTGAACCTATATTAGAAAAGCTTATATTACTATTTACAGCTTCCTTTGATATTCTTACCGGCTCTCTTTCTTTAACTGATGATATTCTCATCATAAATCCATCCGGATATGTATTGTATCTTACATAATCGACAGCTCTCATAACTGCATATAATGCACCTTTTTTAGTGTCATCAAGCACATTTTCCTTAAGCCTTATAAATGTAAGTCTTGCATATGGTATATCTTTGTCAATGCTTGTCATATCATCACCTATAAGATACACTCCGTCTGTATCAACGACAGCTTTATCCGTAGTAAATGCCAATGCACTCACCGCCTCATTCATTCCGCCGCCAAGCTCGTATGCCATATCACTTCTTAGCACAAGCTTTTCTTTATCATTCATCTTCCAGTGTGCATTATTATCAAGCCTTCTGCACTCTCCATATGCCTTTATATCCTGCATTACACAGGCTATATCCTTATCATATAACTTCATACTCATTTATTCTTCTTATCTGCCTCACGTCTGTTCTTTGACCAGTTATAATATGCCGTAAGAGGCTTTATAAGCTTAGAGGCAAATTTCATATCAAGATTAAAGAAATATATAAAAAGGCTGAGTATAAACAGCACTGCAATAACAATCGCTACTATTCCAATTATCTTTAATATTATCATCTGGCCATCCCTTTCTGTCTGGCATATTCAGCCGCTCCTAAAGCACCCATAAGCTGTGGGTCTATAGGCAGTTCTACAGCCTTAACCTTTAATACCTTCTCTATAGCCTGCTTTAAGCCATCATTCTTGGCACAGCCGCCTGTAAGTGTAACTGAGTCAACAACTCCTGCCTTCTTAGCCATTACAAAACATCTCTTTGCTACTGAAAGTTCAATTCCTGCGGCTATCTCCTCCATTGGCTTTCCTTCTCCTACAAGTGAGATTACCTCACTCTCTGCAAATACAGCACATTGTGCTGTTATAGGGATAACATTTTTAGCTGCTAAAGAAAGCTTGGAGAACTCATCAAGGCTCATCTCAAATGCCCTTGCCATTGACTCAAAAAATCTTCCTGTACCAGCCGCACATTTATCATTCATTGAGAAATTAAGCACTGTTCCATCTGTATCTATAGCGATACCCTTAACGTCCTGCCCGCCTATATCTATTATTGCCTTGACATCTGGTGCGGCAATGTGAACTCCCATAGCGTGACAGCTTATCTCTGATATATTCTCGTCAGCAAATGGTACTTTATTACGTCCATAGCCTGTTCCAATAAGATAATCAAGTTCATCTGCACTATTAAGCCCGTCTACTAAAGCTACAGCCTCATCTAAGCTGTCTTTAGCACTAAGCACTGGATTAATTCTGCTTCTTTTAGTGATATTTGCTACTATTTTTCCTGTTTCATCTAATATAACGCATTTGGTGTAAGTGCTTCCTGCATCACAACCGCCATAATATTTAGCCATACTATTTTCCTCTCTTGCTTTTATGAATTCTTACCAGTTCTGTGAGTCATCAAAATCTTCCAATGTAGGGTCAAGCGGCTCTTCACAAAATACTGTTCTCATATATCTGTTGATTTCTGTTCGCATATCTCTTCTACTGCCGTCCTCAGGACACATAAGATTATGTGTTACCCATATAAGATGTACGCCGTGCTTTCTTGCTTCTTCCTCAAATAAACCGTGATATCCTGACATTGATTTACAGCCCATATGTACATACATAATAACTATATCTATATTAAACATCTCACAATAACGCCATAACGCTTCAACACCTGTTTCATAGCCACCATTAGAACGATTACGCATAATCATATTCTCATACAGATATGCAAGGTCAAGCATTGCCTGATGTTTATCCTCTGTATTGACCATTTCTGTTGATACCATACTTAACATATCGGTTATTGTAACTATACCCCAACAGTTAAGCAGCCATATTGGAAGTGCTGTATAATATGCTGCCTGAACGCCCCACGTCATAGCACGATGGCGGTATTCCCTAGCCGCAAGTTCTTTCTTCTTATAGCCTTCCATAGCCATTCTTGTGAGCTTCTTATCCATATCAAGAAATGCCTGGTTTCTTCCGCCTGCCGCCTGATATACACCATATCTATAAAGTGCAAGTGTAACACCCATAACCTGCGGATAGTCAGTCTTTGAGATTTCCATCCATTCAAGGAATTCTTCTGTCTCTGCATTGAACCTTTTCATACTCTTAAAGAAAGCATCCCAATTAAACTTTTCTCCTGTCTGCTCCTCAATAAAATGTATTGCATTGACAACTTCTTCTGCCGCATATTCCTGCACGCTTTCCTGTCTGTGCCTTATAGGGACAGCAAGCTGGAATGTTGGAATCTTAAATGAGCGTGCCTCAATTCCATTTCCCATAAGACTTCCATCACAGGTTGTATTACACTGTACAGCACAACAGCCAATAAGCGGAAAATCATCTGCAAGTGCAACTCCAAGCTCTGCCGCCGGCATAGGACATACATCTGTCGGAACTCCATATTCGTGTGTTACATCAACATAATAGCTAACTCCATTCTGCGACATCATTGAGCTTGTATACACAGCTGGAACCTCAACTGAAAGCCACACAAGATTAGGAAATCCACCCATAAGGGTACTCATCATATTCTCATCAAAAAGAACTATCTTCTTATTAAGCTCCTTATCATTACCAATTGCAGGGTCTGCCCTAAATATCTGTCCAAGCATGCCACATATATCTGTAACAATAAGTCCCAACGCCTGATGTGCCATACGAAGCTGTAAGCCTCTCATTCCTTCTGTATGCCTGTCCATAAAATCAGGCAGTGCAAGATAATTAAGCATCCAGCGGTATCTGAAAAAGCCTTTTATATTATTAGGTTTTATTATAAATGTAATCAAAGTTTTCCAATATCCAAGCCATCTTACATAGTCATACCATGTATCTTTGAAACCTCTCCATTCACGTCTTTTCTTAGGTTTCTTACCAGTATAGAACTTACCAAGCGGCTCACTTCCAAGTTTACCTGACATAGCTAATCCTTTCTTATCTGTATATCTGTATTTTTATTGTTAATTTCTTAAATGTATTCTTTCAGCAATACATTTACATCTTATTATTCATTTATTATTTTTTAAGCTTCTTAATCTCAAGGCTCTCAACAAATGCTTGTATTCGTGTCCTTATCTGTCCCGAATTACCTGCTACATAAGGCCTGTCAATTGATAACACCGGATATCCGTACTCTTCACGCATAATATGAAATGCCGAAGCTCTCTCATATCCCCAGTAATCGCAGAACTTTATCTGCTGGTATATAAGCCCATCTGCCTTGTATTCTTTGGCAATGCTGTCTACATACTCCTGACGTTCCTTAATCTTATCTGTATTCATATAACGTGGACATTTGCCCCAGTGCATATACTGTCTGCATATCTGCATAAGTACATCTTCCGTGTCATTAAGAATAATCTCGCTTCTTCCCGGAAGTGAACCAAAGCAGAACCTGTCAGCAACAACTAACGCACCAGCCTCCTCACATAGCTTTATAAGCTCTGGATTATCAATCTCAGAACCTACCATAACAACCTTTGCCCTGTAATTTTTCTTATCATCCGGCTGTCTTGTGCCCAACTCCTTAAGCGTATCCTCCAGCTTTTCAACAAGTGCCTCTTTAGGACAGCAATATGTTGCAAGGCATAGCACTGCAAATTCATATCCTGTTATTCTTGGATTATCTTCTTTTCTGTAGTCGCCAATCTGTGTTATAAGCCTGCTTATCTTATTCTGCAAATCAACTGACTTTCTTAATGCTTCATCTGATATATCAATTCCATACACCTTGTTAAGCGGCTCTAATACATGTTCCCTCATCTGCCTTACATAATGTCTTAAGGCAGTTTCATCGTCCTTCATAGGAACATCTGAATATTCCACAAAAAACTTTTCCTTAGAACATAAATTCTGTCTTTCTATATTCTCAACACACCTGTTCATCTGTGCACACGCATCAGGTGCTATTATGCAGTCAAGAAATTCAAAACCTCCCTCGATTGCTCTTTCAAGTATGGCACGACAGCCCTCACAAAGCATACTGCTCATATAATATGTACCCATCTCTATAGAACCTGTTCTTGGTGCTCTAAGTCTTACCGAGAAACAGCCAGGAAGATTAATTAGTGGCTCTGGAATTTGAAAACAGACTGCTCCAATTGCAATACTGCCTTTATTCTGTGCTTCTCTTACAAGGTCATTATTGACCTCCTCTAATAGTTTCTCAAAATAATATAAATGCTGTAAATCCTTCAAAAATGTTCCTCCAATACTATATCAAACCAATATTGCAAAGTGCCTCTGCTGCCCCTGCAACAATTCTGTCATCATCTGAAAGTGTAAGTATATTCTCACCCTTAATATCTGCCTCTGCCAGTTTCATATCATTTTCAATTACAGATAATAATGGAATCCCACCTATATCCATAAGCTCTATCACTTTCTTATCCGGTATGCGGTTAGCTATAACTCCAGCTTTCTCATACATAACAAGCTCATCTGCAACATTTTTAATAGTCTTAACTACCTGACAGCCTTTCTTGCTTGCATCTGTTACAAGCACAAGATGTGTAACCTTTTCCATAACACGCCTGTTAATCTGCTCAATTCCAGCCTCGCCGTCTATAACCACATAATCAAACTGCTCAGAAAGAAGTGTTATCACCTCTTTAAGATATGAATTAATCCGGCAGTAACAACCAGCCGTTTCCGGTCTTCCTATCGCTATAAATGCGTAGCCGTCCTGTTCTTTAATTGCATCATATATCTCATACTTCGCCTCACCTAACAGTTCAACTGCTGACTTGGTATCGCCGTCCTCTACATTTTTAATAACTTCTTTTCTTATGTCATCTATTGTCTTGTCCACTTCTATGTTAAGCACTGTAGAAAGTCCAACCGCAGGGTCAGCATCAATCGCCAGTATCTTCTTATCTGGATATTTCTCTACAAGCACTTTAACAAATGCTCCTGCAAGCGAAGTCTTTCCAACGCCGCCCTTACCTGCTACTGCCACTATCTTTGTCATAATAATCCTCTTTTCTGTGCATTATTCTATATAACCTGACTGTGCCTATGCACACTTTTTCTAATTAATTGTTGCTGCCATTCCTTTATGTTCTTTAACAAATGTATCTATCTCATTTACAAATCTCTGTCCATATTTCATCAGTTTATTCTGTCCTACACCTGATACCTCAAGCATTGCTTCTGCATTTAAAGGAAGCTTCTCACACATATCTATAAGTGTCTTATCACTAAATACAATATATGGAGGCATACCTTCTTCCCTTGCTATTATCATTCGCAATGCCTTTAAGCGTTCAAATAACTCATAACCTGCACTTGTAAGTGAATCTGTACTCTTCTTTCCTGTTGATGAACTGCTTCTTTTACCTGCTTTGCCTGTCTGCTTTCTGCCTTTCTTTCCTGAACCTGATAGAAAAGTTTCATCATCAGCCTCATAAGAACTGCCTGTGCTTCTTGTCTTACCGACAAGCTTTGCATTTTTCACTTCCTCGGACTCTTTCATACGCTTTAGATATATATGTGCATTTTCCTGCTTTAAAGGTGTTATATCTCCCATTTTAAGGACACTGTATTCGTCCTGTGTCTGTATTATATAACCGTCTGATATAAGCTGGGCTATAAGCGGTCTTAACTCAGCTTCTTTCATTCCTGCAAGCTTTCCATATGATTTATAATTAACAGCTCCAACCTCTTTAAGCCTTGCCCTGTTAGCTCCAAGCAGAGTTCCTATAACTATGCCCTGTCCAAATCTTCCCTTGGTTTCTGCTATACAGTTAATGACCCATTTTGCCTGTGCTGTCATATCAATTTCTTCATATTCACTATTGCAGTTGCCGCAATTACCACATACTCCGGTTACATTTTCTCCAAAATAATTAAGTATGTAATTTCTTAAACAGCCCGTTGTCTTGCAATACCCCTCCATTACATACAATCTATGCAGGTCACGCTGTTTAATAACGTCTATATCCTCATATTCAACGCCTTCAAATTCTTTCTTATCAAGAAGGAACTTATCTATTATCACATCCTGTGCAGAAAACAGCATTATACACTGTGAGTCCTCTCCATCTCTGCCGGCTCTTCCTGCCTCCTGATAATAATTCTCCATACTCTGTGGCATATTATAATGAATTACATATCTTACATTTGACTTATCTATTCCCATTCCAAATGCATTAGTAGCAACGACCACCAATGACCTGTCATATATGAAATCGTCCTGATTTCTTTTTCTTTCTTCATTGCTAAGTCCCGCGTGGTATCTTGTGACACTTATCCCCATACTGCTTAAGGTTTCATATAAAGTGTCCACATTTTTCCTTGTTGCGCAGTAGATAATTCCACTCTCATCAATATGCTCTTTAACATAATTGCTTATATACCTGTCCTTATTCTTGCCGCTTATATGCTCTACGCTGTAGTAAAGATTTTTCCTGTCAAAGCCAGTAATTACAACCTTAGGATTATCAAGCCTTAATATACACTCTATATCCGTCTTTACTTCATTGGTTGCTGTCGCTGTAAATGCACTGACAACCGGTCTTGCTGGAAGGCTGTTTATATAATCAACTATCTTTACATAGCTTGGTCTGAAATCCTGTCCCCACTGTGATATACAATGTGCCTCGTCAACCGTCACCATTGATATATCTGCCTGCTTGGAGAACTCACAGAACTTCGCACTTTCAAGCCTTTCTGGTGCAATATATATAATCTTGTATATGCCATTAAGTACCATATTTAATGTGCCGTCTATCTCACTTTCTGAAAGCGTGGAATTGACATATGCCGCATTAATTCCGACATCGTTAAGTGATTTCACCTGATCCTGCATAAGTGAAATCAATGGGGATATTACTACTGTAATTCCTGAAAGCATCATAGCTGGCACTTGATAACAAAGCGACTTTCCTGCTCCTGTCGGCATTATCGCAAGCACATCTTTCTTTTCTAAGATTGCATTAATAATATCTTCCTGCCCAGCCCTAAAGGAATCATATCCAAAATATTCCTTTAATACCTCTTTTGAATCCATCACATATCCCTTTCTTAATATCTATTGCAATATTATCTGCTGTCTGAATAATTACTCTATTATTCAATCCTGTGCAAAAGCCCGTAACACATTCTGACTATAACTTTAATATTAACATATAATCGCCTATTATTCTATCTTAATAATTAATTATCAATAAGCACCAGTCAATTATATCTCCAGACTTCCAATAAACATTACTATCATAATTCCATATAATGATAAATAAATCTGTTATTCATAAGTTAACAAATATCATTTTGCCATAATTTAATTATTATATGTGCTATACTTGTATTAATTAATTCGTGAGTATACAACTTACAGATACGAGGTGGCTATGAATAATACACATACATACTGCAATGCACAGCGCCCAGATGCCAGACAGGGCACTGTAACTACTAATACAGACAATAAACTTATTAACAGACTTGATATAATTGCCAGTTTTAATCCACATTTAACAGATATTAATCCCCAATCTCCACTATCAGTTGGCAATGGGCGGTTCTGCTATACTGCCGACATTACTGGTATGCAGACTTTATATGAGGAATACTCAGCCGAAACTCCACTCTGCACAATGGCTGAATGGGGCTGGCATACTAAGAAAGCCGATAATGAAAAAGGCTTCTACACTTTAGATGATGTCAGAATGACACCTTACAATTACTGCAAACGAACTGTCACTTATCCACGTGTAAAATACGAGGGCAATGAAGCCGCCTACGACTGGGTAAGACAGAACCCTCATAAGTTCAATCTTGCAAAAATCGGACTTTATTTTCATAACGAACCTATTAAAGCTGGCAGCATTTATTGTATAAGTCAGACATTAGATATAACAACTGGTATTCTAAAAAGCAGTTTCAGGCTTAATGTTAACAGTAATAACAATGTTCGTACACTTAATAATATTGCCGCTGATAATATAAATACCAATGCTATTATTGATAATCTCATAACTGTATACACAGTATGCGATGATAATTCTGACACCGTTGCATTTTATATAAGCTCTGGTCTTTTGCAGTGCGGACTTAGCGTTAATATCGCCTTTCCATACGCATCCTGTGATATAACAGGTTCAGACTGGAATAACACTGACGGACACAGCAACTTTCTTAACGCTTCCCATATACACCGGCAGATAGATGATACCGCTTACTATGTCAATTTTAATATAAATGGAACTGGCACCTCACAGCATACTGCTAATAATAGTACAATTACATCTGATTCTAATGTTACTATTAATAAATGTAATAACTCTGCTGCTGCCACTATTAAATCTAACGGTATACACAGCTATAATATTACAACTACTGATGATGAACTTAATATGTCCGTTAATTTCAATAAATCAATATACACACCTGCCACATACGACACAATTGCCGGTAACAGCAGACATTTCTGGCACAACTACTGGACAACTGGAAAGTTTCTTAACTCTGATAATAAAGAGCTTATGCGCCGTGTAATATTATCGCAGTATCTTCTTGTGATTAATGACAGCGGCTATATTCCACCTGCCGAAACTGGTCTTACCTGCAATAGCTGGTATGGCAAGGCGCACCTTGAAATGCACTACTGGCATATGGCGTGGGCTCCTTTATGGGGACACCCTGAACTGCTTACACGAAGCTTTGACTGGTATATTGATATATTAGATGAAGCTAAGAAAAATGCTTCACGCAACGGCTATAAAGGTGCACGCTGGACTAAGATGGTGTCTTACACCGGCTCGGACTGCCCGTCAAAGATTGCACCACTTCTTGTCTGGCAGCAGCCACATATAATCAATATGTTACAAATAGTAATTGATAATAATACCTCTGATGATTTTGACGTTAAGGCATATATGAGCAAATACTGGATACTTGTAAAAGAAACCGCCGTATTTATAGCTGATTATCTTGTATATGACCCGATGTCCGATATTTACAATATAGAAGCACCTGTAATTCCAGTTCAGGAACGTCATCTGCCAGAGGATACAAGAAATCCTATATTTGAACTTGCATATTTCAGATATGGTCTTTTGATTGCCGCAAAATGGGCTTATGAATTAGGTTTTACTGATGAAGCCAGCCAATGGCACAATATTGCAATGCATATAGCACCACTTCCAATTAATGACGATGTATACATTGCACATAGTAACTGCCCTGATACATTTACTAATAAAGCTATAGACCACCCTCTTATGCTTCAAATCTATGGTATGCTTGACGGCTATGGTGCAGAGGATATTGTCGATAAAGATATCTACCGCAACACCCTTATGAAGGTAATTGATGTGTGGGACTATTCTACATTATGGGGCTGGGATTTTGCTGTTATAGCAATGGCGGCTCATAAGCTTGGACTTGATGACATTGCCTTAGAACAGTTACTTATTAACTCCCCTAAAAATGATTATGTAGAAAGCGGCAACAACAGGCAGAACTCCCGCAAAGATTTACCTTTGTACCTCCCCGGTAATGGAAGCCTGCTTCTTGCCGCCGCCAGAATATTTAATATATAACTTGGAATTATATGCGGATTTTCCTGTAATACAGCCGACAGACTACATCATTGCCAGGCACAACTGGTATATCATTGGCTATTGGCTGTTATAATACATTTGCCGCTCATAACAGACATATCTTTAGTTCCGTCTATAATCTTTCCGTTAATAAATGCTTTCTGCATAATCAATGCCCTGCCTTATTAATATAATTTAGAACTGCTTCTTACTGGTTCACTTGTAAGATTAACTCCTAATCTGTTAAAAGTCTTGGTATCTGCCTCTGATAACATTACAGATGTATGTACCTGACAGCCCTTAAGATCAGGTATCTGTTCTAATGCTTTCTTGGCATTCTCATTAGCTACAGATGTCATCGCAAGTGCAATAAGAATCTCGTCACTATGAAGTCTTGGGTTTCTGCCGCCAAGATATTTAACTTTAAGCTTCTGGATTGGCTCAATATATTCTGGCTTTATAAGCTTCTCATCGTGCTTGATTCCTGCAAGATACTTAAGTGCATTAAGTATAAGTGCTGAGGACGCTCCAAGAAAATCCGTAGTCTTAGATGTAATAACTGTACCATCATTAAGTTCGATAGCGGCACACGCAACACCAAGCTCCTCTGCTCTCTTCTTAGCTGCAACAGTAACCTTTCTGTCATCTGTTGTAATCTTAGCCTGCTTCATTAAAAGCTCAATCTTATATACTTCGCTCTCAGAAGCTTCTTCCTTTGCCACTCTGTTGACTGCATCATAATATCTTCTTATAATCTCCATTTTGGAAGCTTCACAGCAGGCTTCATCATCAATAATACAATTGCCCGCCATATTAACACCCATATCTGTAGGTGATTTATAATATGTATTCTCACCATAGATTTCCTCTAATATAGCATTAAGAACAGGATATATCTCTATATCACGATTATAATTAACTGCTGTACTTCCATATGCCTCAAGGTGGAATGGGTCAATCATATTAACATCATTAAGGTCTGCTGTAGCCGCCTCATATGCAAGATTGACAGGGTGCTTAAGTGGAATATTCCATATTGGAAATGTCTCAAATTTAGCATATCCTGCCTTAATTCCTCTCTTATTCTCGTGATATAACTGTGAAAGGCAGGTAGCCATCTTACCACTTCCCGGACCCGGTGCTGTAATTACTACCAATGGTCTTGTTGTTTCTATGTAATCGTTCTTTCCAAAACCTTCTTCACTTACAATCATAGGAATATTAGATGGATATCCGTCTATAACATAATGCTGGTATACCTTTATATTCTTCTTTTCAAGCTTTTCCTTGAACTGTACTGCCGCATTCTGTCCTGTAAATTTAGTGATAACAACACTTCCTACATATAAACCCTTCTTCTCAAATTCGCCAATTAATCTAAGCACGTCTACATCATAAGTAATACCCAAATCTCCACGGACTTTATTCTTCTCAATATCAGCTGCACTTATTACGATTACTATCTCAGCAACATCTGATAGCTGCATAAGCATCTGAAGCTTGCTGTCTGGCTGAAATCCCGGAAGCACTCTTGAAGCGTGGTAATCATCAAATAATTTGCCTCCAAATTCAAGATAAAGCTTGTCACCAAACTTACCAATTCTTTCTTTAATGTGTTCTGACTGAATTTTTAAATATTTGTCATTGTCAAATCCTGTTCTCATAAAACTCCTCATTAATTATTTTAATTATTCCTTCGTTTATTTATTAATATATTAATATTAACATACATTTCAGCACAAATACATATCAACTTTATATTATTTTACTCCGCTTACTTTAGTTGATACTACTGATGTTAAAGGAACCATTTTAACACTCACACTTCCGTCTTTCTTTCTTGTAATTAATGTTCCGCCTCTTTGTGTATACTGCTTCTCAATACCCTTGTATCCAAGGTAATCTATCGACATTCCATAAGTAAGCTGTATACCTTTATACACAAGTGATAATGTATTTAAGTGGTCGTGTCCACAAAACATCCATTTTATTACGCCATTATCAACTGCACTGTTAAAAAATATCCCCTTAAACCTGGATATTCCAAAATGGTCATTCTTCTCGCCAACACTTCCGTGCTTATATATTACATCATTATCACCAAGCTTCATACGCTCATAAGCTTCCTTAAATTCCCTGACAGGCATATGGAAAAAAGCCATTGCCTTGATATTCTCATCTTCATTTTTAAGGCTGGTTAGCTTATTCATACACCATTCAGTCTGATCCTTGTGTATACAATCAAATCCGCTGTAGAACCAGCCTCCATCACCATACATATTAGAGTCAAGCATAACAAGCGGAAGCACAGCTTTATTATTATCATCAACAAGATTAATAAAGAAATTCCCCACTCCGTAAATATATCTGTTACCTTTAGTGAATATACAATATTTTCCCTCAGCAAATATATCAGCAAGCTCGTCCTTATTACAAAATGCACCAAGCTCACAGTCGTGGTTACCAAAGCACAATGTATATGGAATTTTAAATCTGTCCATAAATGCTGTAAGAATTCTTGCCTGTCTTCCATTATTCATAGTTCCAGACTTAGGAAAAAAAGGGAATATAGAATCACCCGTAAGAACAATTAAATCCGGCCTGCTCTTTTTAATAATCTTGGTAACCGCACTAAGTGCAAGCTTATCCTTCTTTCCTGATAATATTCCAAATCCAAGATGAAGGTCTGTAAGTTGTAGAATTTTATAATCTTTATCTGTATCTATGTGAAGATTGAAAGTTTCATTATCTATCTTAGTAAAATTATGAGAATTATACATATATATGTTCCTTTCATTTTCTTAATTATTACAGTTATACATTTAACCACCGTCTTGCTCATTAACTTAATGGTATAAGTGCCCCGACAGCTGATATTATAGTCGATATTACCATAATTATCTGGAATGGGAGTGTGCCTATAACACCACATATCGGACTGCTGCCAGCCTTCTTTCTAGACTTTCCATAGGTAAGTACAAGCATTATGCTCACAAGCACAACAACACCGCTCATAATTCTTGTAAGCACTATAAAGCTGCTCACACCGAATATTGCAAATAATATACATGGAATAGTTGCTATAACCCAGCTTATTCTGTTGCCAATTCCTATCTGTTCGTGAACTACATCTCTTAATGCAAGTGTATTAGACCAGAAGGTTGTAAGCAGTGCAAAAAGTGAGAATATACCAGCAAGTATCATAGCCCACGAACCTATGCTCTCACCTAACTGCATATATGCTAATTCCTTATCAAGTGTTCCCTTAGTTCCAAGAAGCACCGTAAGCGTAACGATAAGCACAAGTATTGATGATAACGCAAAACCTATAAATATTGACTTTCTTATCTTATGTGGGTTGCCATCAAGTCCCTTAACAACCTGTATTACCGCCTGATTAGCTGATGTTGCAAATACAACCATACTATATAAAGCAAGCAGGTTATTAATATGAAATGGTGCTGTATACAAAACATTTAGTGGTCTTGTAAATGTTCCAGCTGTCATAATAACAACTATAACCATAAGAAAACTTACTGCATATTTCTGTGCGATACCTACCGCTTTCATTCCAATAAACACTACACTTCCTGCAATCAGATAATATATAAGCTGTGCCACCCACAGCGGCATATGAAACCAATTAACAAATATCTGTGCACCACCATTAATATTGCCACTGACACCTATCATTATGGCAAGTCCATATACAACAAACATTATCCAGCTGAATACTTTCTTCATTCTTCCCTTAAAAAGCTCTCCTTCAAAGCTTTTAACAAGCTGTACACCTCCATTGTTAAAAGAAAGTTCTGCTATGATAAGATGAAGAATAACATTTACTACATAAGCAAGTCCCACCATCCATACAACATCTAACATACTGTTTCTTGTTGCCAGATATGGAACAGCTATAATTCCTGTACCAATGCTGTTACCCATAATCATACTTATCGCTTCAAAAGTTGTAAGCTGAGCTTCTGAATTAATCGTCTTTGGCATATATTCACCTCTCGCAATTCTCATAATATTAATTAAAACTAAACGGGCTGCTGCACAAACCACAATTCACACAATATGCGAATAAGCAACAGCTTATAAATAACTCATACTGTATTAATTATGTCTGGTGCAACAGCCCTTTCAATCTACTTTGCTGGAATCTGCTTATCCATCTTTAATATGTGGTTCTTTAACCATTCAAGAAGGTAATCAATAAGCTCGAACAGATACTCCTGCTGTCCATCGTCAACTTCTTCCATATTAATCCCTGTAAGTCTGTCAACAAATGACTCGTGTGCAAGCTTCTGAGCTGCTAGTCCCTCGTATCCTATCTTTTCCATATACTCCTCCTCATCTTTAAAATGAAGCTTAGTATAATCTTTTAACTCATTAATTATTGAAACTATATGGTCATACTTATCGTGTAAATAATAGTCATTAATAACTTCATATGTACGCTCTATAATCTCAAATAACTTCTTATGCTCTGCATCTACAAAATCAATATCTGTCTTGTATTCATCTGTAAATTCAAACATACCCTTCTTGGCTGTGCTGACATTTTCAGCTTTCTTAGAATCCTGTGTCTTATGAACAACAGGCTCTAACTTTCCAATCATAATATCACTTCCAAGGATATGGTGGTAAAGCCACTTAGCAAGGAACTTTACAAGCTCAGCTAATTCCTTCCTGCTCTCCTCATCTGTCATATTATCAAAGTCCACTGATTTAACTTTATTAGCAAAGTCTGTATGCTCCTTCTTCTGTCGCATAAGTTCAGGGTCATTAATTGACTCCATATATGATTCCTCGTGTGCAAAATGCTCTGCGGCATAATCAACAAGATGTGCCACAATGCTCTTTACTGTCTTAACATCAACAGCCTGTTCCTCTAATAATGCCTGTGCTTCATTAATTATTTTAAAAAGCTGTTCGTGTTCTTTATCAATTGACTCAATTCCTGTCATACAGTCTTTAGTAAACTTATACATAATATTTCCTCCAATCCTGACATATTCACATAAGTAAATAACAATATGCTTATATATTTCATTCTATTATATATATTACTCAATCTCAATAGTCATTGTGCTATTTTAGCAATAATTACTTATTCTGTGTATGTCTTAATATATAATATGGTGTAAAATCATACTCCAAAGTATCAGGCTTTTCAACCTTTAACACTTCCCATTTTGATATGCAAGGGTGTGTCCTGGCATACAAGTCTTTCCTGTCAGCCTTCTCATATTTAAAGCCGTGTGTAATCATAAAGATATTCCATCTTCTATGCTCTATACGCTCAAGTTCCTCTTTATCAGAAAATGTATATGCCTTCTTGTCACACACAAGCCATTTCTTAATGTCCTGATGAAGCGACTGTGCTATGCTTGATTCACGGTCAAATATGCTCATCTTATGCCAGGCAGCATTAAGCTTTGCCTGACTGCTCTCAACCGAAAGTGCTTCCTCTGATAACACATCTTCTATCTTTAACATAAACTCATCGTTAAGAACCTTACCCTGCTTCTTATATTCATTTATAACATCATAAAGCACATTATATCTATGGTTAAACATCTTAGCTTCATCGACAATATAATGGTCTGTGAGTGACTCATATGAGAATATATCCCTATTCTGTTCAATTGTGAACAAGTTCTTCTCATCATATATCTTGGAAATGTTGTTGCTGTCCTTCATTCTTATAACTACAGGAATGTTAATGCATTTATCGCCCTTCTTATAAAGAAGCTGCTTTAATTCAATAATCGTGTTAGCCATAGAATGTGTGTCGCCCATAGCAACTACAAGATATGTAAAAGGCTTATCAGCATTACACTTCTTGAATATTTTATTAAACTGTAATGTTGTAGCATCTGTTTCCCAAAATCTTATTTTTATATGTCCGTCTATTCCAAATCTGTCATTATTCTCCTCAAATGGGAAATTTAACTCATAATATTCTGCTTTCTCACCTATAAATACATCTTCAGCTACAAGCTTTAAGCCATCAAGTGCATCTACACTGAAATTCTTCATAAATGAACCGATTATCGACTTCATATCCTTATCAAATACATCTATACATATATCAGACTCCGCTGATAACACTGCCATATTAATCCCCTGTATAAGCGTACTCTGTCCGAACTCACCAAAGCCTATAATACCAAGATGAACATCATAATCATCACCTGTATTAACCTGATATACAGGATGTTCCTTGAACATTTTATTAACTGCCATTCTGTTGACATCTATTATATTAAGGTCAAAATTCTTCTCCTCAAGTCTGTCATAATACTGCTTAATAAGCTGGCTCATTGAGTTATCACTACAGCTTAAATATATCTGCTTATATGAAGCATTATCTCCTAAGGGCTTCTGCAAGCTGTTGCATATACTTCCTATAACCTTAAGATATTCAATATTCTCCATCGCATTGTCATCACAAAGAATAATATCTGCATATTTAGTTATATCGATTGTCTTCAATATATCTTCAATAGACATATCATCATACTTCTGTCTGTAATTTACGCCTTTATTCATATATTTAAGCTTAGCTTCTTCGGTCATTGCACCTGTCTCTATCGTAGTTATACGGCATTCCTTTGCAAGTCCGCTAATAAACTGCTTCTTATATGCTCCCTCACCTATAAGAAGAATTCTTTTCTTACCACGCTGGCTTAAAAGGCTTCTTACATAGCTTGCCGGCTTGCGGACAAGTATTGCCAAAGCACCTACAGTACATAAAGGTGCTATAATAACTGCTATGCAATACACATATGTAAGAATAATGGTGAACGCTCCACCACCCGCAGTCTTAACATATTCAAGTGCATCTGCCTGGTCAATATCAGGGTCAATCTTGTATGCCTTAATCGCATTCTGGATATTAAGCATTACCTTAAGAAATGGACTTTCCACACTATGGTAATAGAATATACCCTCAAGTACACATATAACAAACACTGCTATAGCTGTATACCACAAATAATCCTTATATTTATTTCGTTTCATTCTGTCCTCATTTCTTCACACTTTTTATTCATTATTATTAATATAGTAATAGTGCTTGGTTTGTTATATTTATTATATAATTTTGGCTGTTTTTTTACAATATTGATTTAAAAAAGAATGTGCAATGCACATTTCCTCTCCGGGCACAATTAGCTGCGACAAACTACAGCTTCATACAAGTGTGCATCACCGGCACATAAAAAGCCCAGCATATTTTAAGATGTAATGTCAGCTTTCTGACTATACTGCTTAAATATACTGGACTTTTTATGTGTTAATCTAAAAATTTAATGTGTTAATTTAACAGACTGATTTTCACTCTGCCACTTTAATCTTTGCCCTAACGGATTAATCTTTACTCTGACATATCAATTTTTATTTGACTGCATCAAGTAAGTAATTATATCTTTCCATTTTACCATCTAATAAATCAAATATAAATTTCTCTGAGTTGTCTGATACCTGATCATAATCTTTCATACCATCAAACTCACCTTCAAGATAACCTTCCATAAACTTATTCTTATTCTTAAGATTATCTAATACAATATTGTAATTATCTAAATCTATGCAATAACGCATAACTGCCTGAACCTGTGATTCCATATCCTCGATTATCGGAGCAAATTGCTGTTCGGCAGCATTATCCCATTCAACGCCCTCAGCTTTAGCGTTACTAAAGCTTCTTCCTATGAATTTACCACCGAATTTTAATACAAGTACAACACCAGCAACGCCTAATACCTTGCCAAGCCAGTCGCCTGATGCAAAGAAATACCATACACATACTGCTAAAAGTGCAAGCACAATAACAGCTGGAATAAATGCTTTCGTCTTGTCCTTCTTCTTTTCTTTCTTTACAATATCTCTCTGTGAATCTAAATCTTTTCTCATTGACTCAAAGCCTTCAAGTAATTCCTTTATGCTGTCCTCAATATCTTTTTTACCGTGTTCTGCACATTTCTTAATAAATGCAGTTACATTATCAATTATTCCTGTTTTATCGGCATCAGGACAATCTAAAGCTCTGCTTATAAAACCATTTCCATAGAAAAATGACTGACTTCCCATTTCTTTATCATCATCATCAAAATAATTGCCATCACATACGAATAAAGCATATCTGTCAACAGCTTCAAAATCGCCTGTAAGAGCTCTATATAAACCATACCAGGCCTTTGACTTATCAGGATTTTCTTCTGATGCTTTATCATATAGGTCACTGGCTATATCCCAGTCTTTTTTCTTTAAATGCTGTTCGGCTTTTTCAATTATTGCATCAGGATCTATATTACTGCTATTCATAAGCTTACTGATATCATCTTTTAAATCTTGATGCATACTGCTTATATGCTCATCTGTCTTTCTGAATTCCTTTGAATGATTATGTATTAAAAACACATTATCACACGCCATACAAGCATACTTTTCTTCTGTTAACTCTTTAACCTGTTCACTTCCGCAATTTGGGCATTTTATCGCCTTCATATCTTTACTGCTCCTTTGTATTCTTTATTTTTCTTATATCAAGCTGTTTAACAATCTCATTACATTTTGCTTCAAATAAAGTATTATCTGTAATATCTGCTAACTCAGCTATCAACCCTTTAATTCTTAAATTCTCCTCTATAGCCTTTGGAGAGCTCACAGGATTTTCATATCTCATTCTCTCGTAAAGCTTGTCTATATTCGCTTTATTGGCCGTATCCTGTACATTAACCCTGCATATTTCCAAATCTTTAATTAATTCTTTAAAATCCTGTATAGATTGCTTCTCTTTATTGTCTACATCTTCTATATACTGATTATTTCCCCACAAAATCATCTCAAATATTCCAAATCCTACCAATATAGCCGCCTGTATAAGATAAGAATAAATGCTGTATCTTTCTGGAAATTTTGAACAGAATTTAAAAAATACATATAACTGGACTATCATATATGCCACACTGTAATAAAGCATTGGCATTTTTAGTGCTGCTTTTTTCTTATCCTGCTTGTGATACACATACCAGCTGAATACCGGTTGTACCAGTAATGCGATAATACAAAATATATATTTCATCATACATTTCTCCTTGTTCCGCAGTTCATACAAAACTGTGCATCAGCTGGCATAACTGCTCCACATTCCTGACAATACACTTCTTTAGGAGCGACCTTCTCTCCACAATTCATACAGAACTTAGCACCCTGTGGCAGTGGGCTGTTACATTTACTGCACACCAGCGAAGCACCCTGCATATTCATTGAATTCCCCTGTACTCCCATTGTGCCACCCTGCATATTCATTGCTGAATTCTGCATTGTGTTATTGGCATTTACTGCCGCTTCCATATTTCCTTTAAGCATATCACCCATTGAAAATGCAAGTGGGATCTGTGCCATCATATTAGCTGGATTACCTGCAAAGCCCTCATTTTCTGCAAATGCTTTGCTGACATTAAACTGCTGTTCCTGCTGCCAGTTGTAGCCTTGTATCTCTCGTGATTTAGCAAGTCCCTGTGCCTCAATAACAGCCGCATCCCTGTTACCCATAGCTTCAAAACGCTTCTGTGCCATACTATTATCCAGTTTCTTTAAATCGATTAAATCATCTTCATTAATATTAACTGCTGATAAGAAAAAATTAAGAATTTGAATTCCATATTCTGCTATATCATCTTTTATAATCCCAGCAACGTTTTCAGAAATATCATTCAAATGCTGATTAAATTCATTGTAGCTGTACCTGCTAAGTTCCACTGCTATACAATTCTTAACCCTTGTGACTATCAAATCCTTAAAATATTTCTGGATATTTGCTGTAGACATTTCCTGTTCTGTTCCAACAAGATTAATCAGAAGCTTTCGTCCATCAATTATCTTAAGTCCAAATGAACCGCTTGCTCCTGCACTATAACTATAACCATAATTAGGGTCTTTTACTGTAACCTGGCTTGGTGTTCCCCAAGGTATATCCATCATTGTTGCAAGATTAATGAAGTATACTTCTGTGTGAAATGGAGACACTCCACCTGTAACAAGATTTCTAAGCTTTGAAATTAATGGAATATTCTTAGTTTCCAATGTGTAACGTCCAGCCTTGAAACTATCTAATGCCTGTCCATCACTGAAAAAAACTGCTTCCTGTGACTCGTGTACAATAAGCTGTGATAATGTATTAAAATCCTCCGCAGGATGCTTATATATAAGAATGTCATTATCACCTTCGTATTTAATAACTTCCTGTATTGCCATTTATTTTCTCCTGTAAAATACGTACTTTTTACTAAGTATAGCATATAACTTCCATTTTGGATACTATTTTCTTCTATTTTGGATACTTTTTTCTTCCTTATTGGATACAATTTTTAATGTGTGTTAATAAATTTCCATCCATATTTATATATGGATTTTATAAATCCACCATTATTTACCTATATTTAGTATCTGAGGATTGGAGCTATATGTCTGAACGAATTAACCAGCACTTAAATCCACTTGTTGGAAATAATATAAGAAGACTCCGCAAGGAACGTGGACTGAAAGCAACTGAGGTTATTGCCAAGCTCCAGCTTGAAAATGTCAATGTAACAACCGGCATTTTCAGTAAAGTAGAAAATGGCTACAACAACCCTACAGTTGATATGCTTGTCGCCCTTACAAAAATATTTGAGTGCGATTTCAATGAATTTTTTAAAACAGAGTGAGAACAATTCTACTATATGATTATATATGTGGATTGTTCTCACTTTTTTGTACAGTAACACTCTGCCTTAATAATGGAGCGTGCTCTGTTTCCAAGCTTTGTCTGCACTCTGTCTTCGTACCTTAATCTACGCTCTTCTGTCCTAAATCTTTCTCCTTCTTTAGATACACAACACCGGCATATATACGCTCTATTGGTCTTAACACACTTTCTATAAATTCTATGTCCTCATCTATAATATCTACAAGTTCATTACTGCCATCTGATGTGCTTTCTATCTTTAGTACTACAAGATTTCCTGCAAATATTCTCTCAGGCTTTAAACTTTCCAAATCTTTATTACTTATTTTATTGTGAACTATATTTTTAACATCTGCTGATTTTTTATCTGTTTCATTATTAACTGGAAGTCTGTAAAATGCCCTGTTAAGCGTTCTGCCCTGCACTACTGCATCTTTTTCAGCTATTAGTAACAGACCGTCATTCAGCCACACAATATCAAGTTCATCTGTACCGCAGCCTTCATCAATATTTTTACTGTCAATTCTTCTATCAGCACATTTACATAAGATATAATTTCTTACATATGATAATTTATCGCCTGTCCATTCTGTGTAACCTTTGTATACAACGCCATTCTGTGCACACATATAATATGCCTTTATCATCTTAGTGAGTGTTCTCTTAGAAATCCTTCCATTCATCATCTGATAAATCATCTTGCATATCCTCGTCATATTCTCCTGAATGTGATGGCTTTCCGCCTATCAACTCCTCAGTATTATTATCTGCAGCTGGTCCACAGCCACGACCCATAGTGTTGAATACGTCAGCCGTTGTCAGACAGAAATTATTACCTATGCCAGGTATAACCATATTGGTTGTTGCATGAAAACCGTCAAGGCAATAAGGCTTGGACTTTCCCTCATCAAATACTGTATCTGCAATAATAGAAGTCTTTGGCTGATAGTCATACACTGAAATATCTACATAGCCTTTAGTAAGAAGCATATCCAGAATTCTCTGCACCTCACTATACTGAAGATTTCCGACCAATACAGCATCTTCATTTACTGCAAATACCGATATATCATCATCTCTGCCATCTTTTAACTTAAACAGAATACCTGTTATATCTTCTTTGCTGCTATTTGCCTTTGCTACCATACGCAGTGTATCTCCATTAAATGTAAATCTTTTTTCAACTATTGGTTCTGCCTTTTTAATCTCTCTAACTGCTCCATTGTTTAATTTAACTACCATAATGTCCTCCATTCTTGCGCTGCTTCTAAGCGCATCTCAAGTTTGTGCAAAGCACAAATCCTGCGTGTGAAAAATCTTATTTTTCACACTATCCTCCATTCTTACCTGTTATAACAGGTACTTAAATTGATTATCAGCTATACAGCCTTTATCTTATCTTTAGGAACTCTCTTTCCTATCGACAATTGAAGCATAATAAAAAGCAGCCTGATTTTCCAAGCCGCTTTTTTTAATCTTTAAAATATGCTATTTTACTGTATCTGCAATTTCAAAAAAATTCTTCATCGCATAAATTCACTATCAGAACATTTTCCAATGGGAATTTCTTATAAATTTGTCTATAAATTCAGGCATTGTCATTTTCCTTATATGTCCGCCATCACGAAACCCAACATCGTATTTGTCCATAAATGCCCTGTCGTCTGCCTCACTGCAATCTATATCCGTTATAAACGCTATGCTCTGTGGTCTGTTTCTGTCTTTATCACGATATACATAGACATATAATGGTTTAACATTGTGCATATTGAGCATTTCCCTATATATAACTTCAAGTGTTACATCATTCTCATAGTCAGCTTCTTTGCTTGAAAGCCTGTAATAAGGGCTATTCTCATTCTGGTTCTCAACATAAGTCTTCCAAGTCATAATCCAGTTGCCACGGTAGGTCTTAAGAACCTTAAGTATATCCATCATATGAGCACCACTAAACTCAAATCTTTTATATTCCCTTATATATTTTGGCATATCTATATAAAGAAACTGCCTGTCAAATTGAAAATCAAGCCCCTGCTTAACTATGCTTGTGGAGATGCTTTCTATATTAAGATAATCAGCTTCTATAAGATGCAAATGTATTTTCTTTACATACATATCAGCAAATTTGCAGAAATCCTCTTTGCTTAATCCACATAACTGCTTTATCCTGCTTCTGGACATTTTCGTATCATCAAGATATGAAGATATATCGTCTACAACAAGCTTTCCGTCTTTATATGAATAAGTCTTCTCAAGCTTAGAATCAAGCCAGTATTCAGTCCGCAGACAATTGCACATAAAATACCTTGCCGCAAGCGTGTATTCATCATAACCTGTTGCACTCCAGTCCTGATATACACTAAACAGTGCAAGCCACTGGTTAATCTTGGATATCAGCACTTCCTTCTGCTTCTCGATACCCATCACTTCTATTGTCTTAGTAAATGCTTTGATGTGCTTGTATACTTTAACTGGTTTTTTCAATGCATTCTGAAACTGCACAAGCTGGTGATAATTCCTGCGTGCTAAAAGAACAATTCTGTTAGAATATCCATTTGCACAAAACAGCGGAACAAGTCCCATTTTGCCGAACATATCGAAAAATGTATCCGTCCTCTGGTCTGCCTGACTTATAATATAATGCAGCATTCCACGGTATATCTCATTACACTCAACCTCAGCATAATTAAGTGGTATATGCAGATTATGGTAAACCTGCTGTCTAAGCTTCATATCAGGTGAATACATATTCCAATACTTCTCCTTAAAGACGTCCTTAGGAAGCCCCAGATATTCAAGAAGCTGTGTCTGAGTATAAGTGTTATCTTTGCTCGCAAGCTGCTTACATATAATTGAATACACCTGCCTTTTCAGTTCCATTGGGAAATCCGTATAACCTGTATGTCTGCTTCTTAATTCACTTATTATATTCTTAACATCTTCGTACAAATGTATATTCACTCCTTGTGTACACACTACTTTAATTGCAGTAATTCACACTGATTAATTCCTGCATCCCAAAAATGTTCTGTGCTTAAACCCCTGACCTGGCATATTATTCCTGAATTCATTGCACCATGTCCGATTATTACAATATTCTTTCCATCCTCAAGCTGTGGTTCCACTACATTTCTAAGAAAGTCACCTGTTCTTTCAAATAACTTCTCAATGCTTTCCCCACCTTCAACTGCCTTATACTTTTCTGGTTCTTTAAATAATATATTAATCGGACAATCTAAAGCCCTTGCTGACTGTTCTGTTCCTTCATATATTCCAAAGCTCATCTCAACAAGCCTGTCATCTGTTATAATCGGAATATTGCGGTTTTTTAAAAATATCTCTGCCGTCTGTCTTGCTCTTGCCAATGGAGAACAATAGCATACATCAAGCGGCACATTTTTATAAACCGCTGCTGCCTCTTCCGCCATCTTTCTTCCAGCTGCATTGAGTGGAATATCTGTTCTCCCCTGCAGTTTATTTCTCTCATTCCAATCAGTCCTGCCGTGCCTCATTATGTATAACATTGTACTCTCTCCTTATCTTATGAAGTAGTATTTCGACGAGATGTTATTCTTATATTATAACACCTCATCTCCAGTATTAACAATGTGTTACAGCTCAATCTGAATTATGTATGTTACGCTGTTTCGACTTTCCTGCCTGTGCAGGCAGCATATATCTTATCTATCAACCTGTCACATAACAATGTATACGCCGCTCCTACTACATTTACACCTATTCTAAGTAAAACAGCATATTTAAGTCCGAACAATTCCGCCGCTATTGAAAGTGCGCCAAATGTATTAAACACTGTCTGCCACGAATAACCAGCTGAATATCCGACACCTATTCCACCTATCATACCGATATAAGGATACATCGACTTTGGAAGCACAATATACATAATTGAAAAAATCAGACATCCAACAATGTTAAATGCACCTCTCTTGCCTGCCCGTCCTTCTATATCCTTTGAAAATGGCAGGCACACTGACATGCACGCTATACCTATCCACATTGCTCTTGGCATATTAAGCAGATTCATCACAAGCATTGCACTTGATACTATAAATGTAAGCTTGATATACCATCTGTTTCTTGCCGAATTAATATTGAATTCATAGAATAAATCCTGGAATGTTCTTCGATATGGTCTGTTCTTCTGGTTCTTATAAAAGATAATCATACAAATTACCATACCACAAAGAAGTCCGATAACCCTTAACACATAGTCCTGTCCTGTAACGTCATACCCCTGTAATAACAGATAACCAAGCACAAATGTCGAATGATTATACATAATTACATTATGACAGCCCATTATCATAAGAAGCATTATACATACTATATTAATAAGAAATGCTGCAAATGGTGGCACCATATTACTAAGCCTTGGTCCTGCTATCAATATAGCATATATTCCCATAATTGACAAAAGTCCATGTGATGTCTTTATTCCAAAGTCCGCCTGTCTTAACACAAGCACTGCAAGAAGTACTGTAACACCTACCACACTGTTAGCACTGCCTAGAAGCTTACTGAATATTGTAACAACTGCTACACAGAATACCATAACAAGGTAAACCTTGAAATTATATATTAATATATGTTTTCTTTTCTCTTTAGCATCTTTTGTGTTCTTAATAAGCTGTTTAGAGCCTGCAGAACTTAACTGTAATTCCTGATAAAATGTCATAAAACCACTCTGATCCTTTCATCCCCATATATTTATTGAGTTACATTTCATATGATTTGTACTCAATAATCATCTTCTTTTTATAATTTTAATGATGATGAAATAAGATGATAGGGTGGAGTAATATAACACTATTCGTTGTTATTGTCAATTATAAACTTATAACCCTGTCTGCCATCTGTATTGTTGATGTCCTGTGTGCAATCATTTGCTATTTAGTTTCTTCACTTTGCAAAATATCACTTAATATTTTTATCTGCTTTACTATATTATCCTTTATACTGCCCTTAATATAGACATCATTCAAATCATTTTTACTATACTGTAAATATGTATTATTGGTTAATTCTACTAACAAAGCTGTAAAATATCTTTCCCAGCTCATATACATACTGCTGTCCACATAATCCCACGTATTTTGTAATATTGCTGACAAATCTGCATTTTTAATAACACCTGATTTCAATATCAGCCATTCAAATGACTCTGGCAGATATAAATAACAATTATTATTCTGTCTGGCATATAATTCAATCTTTTCTACTTCCGAACCAAATGCAGCTCCATCTGCAACTACAAGTACATTTTTATCTTTTTTCAAATGCTTATATATATTCGATTTTCCATCTGCTGATATACACTGTAAATGTTCTGATGAATATACTTCTTTGAAAAACTGGTATCCTGCCTTGGAGTCTTCTGTTATAATATAATCCACTTTAACGCTTTCATTTACATTAACATTTGTATATATCTTATACATTTCGTTATATACATTTTTTAATGTTCCATATTTACCGGAATTTCTTATGCCATATATCTCATCTACACTATATGGAAGTGTTTCAAGTGTCTCTCTTGTTATTATAACGAAATAATTGTCTGACTTTTTTACTTCTTCTGCAAACTCTACACTTGATACGAACTTATTTCCCTCATCTATAAAAATTATGCTATTCTTCATCTCTGCCAATAAAGCTTTCCAATATCGCCCCTGCAAAATATGACATTCCCTGTCGCATGCTAATCTTATTCCGCTATCAGCTCCATTTTCCTCATACTCTGATATCATATCTGCCAGTGTTGTCTTACCGGTTGCACTATCACCTTTTATTATTGTAATATTACGTTTTACCTCGAAATCATATCTTATTTTCTTATTTTCTACTATTATTCTATACTTTCCTTTCATATATCCCCCTAGACATATGCCATAGCCTCATCTAATAATTCGCTCATATTGTGAACTATCTTTTCTGTATTAAGTACTTTTATGTTAAACCTTCCAGCTCCGAAATCCATCAAATGCCTCAGATTAATAGTTACATCTTCATTTTCAGATATTTTTAGAAGCCACTTTGCACAATTATTACCACAGGTTGAGGCATTAAATATTTTCTCTTTATCATTTATTATTAATATTAAGGTTTTTGTTCCACCAGATAACGCAAGTGGTGATATCTTACCCAACACTGGACTTTCTATAAGATTGCTGTCAATAACTTCTGATTTATCAACATCTTTTATTATATCCCTGACTATAGGTTCTGTTATCCAGTTATCCTCATATGTATTTTTAAAATATACTGCTGTATTATATACAGCTTCTTCCATATCTCCATAATATATATTTAACATATCCTGCCCCTTTCCTATAAATTAAATATATCTCATCAATATATTCTAATTATCACAAAATATATCAATATCAATAATATGCTATATTACTAATAATGTATTATTATATCAAAGCATTTCTATAAAGCAAATAATCTATACTTTAAATTAAGGTATCTACAAGCCTATAACCCTGTCTGCCATCTGTATTGTTGATGTCCTGTGCGCAATCATTATAATTGTCATTCTACCCTTTAAGTTCTGTAATGTTTCGTTTACTGCACGCTCCGACTCATTATCAAGTGCGGAGGTTGCCTCATCCATAAGCATTATCGGAGCATTTTTAAGGATTGCCCTTGCTATGGCTATACGCTGTCTTTGACCACCTGATACAGACATCCCCTTTTCACCAACAACTGTGTCATAACCATCTGTAAATTCTATTATAAACTGGTGAGCATTAGCCATCTTTGCAGCTTTAATAATCTCAGCTTCCGTGGCATCAAGCCTTCCCATTCTTATATTATCCATTATACTCATATTAAAAAGTATTGCATCCTGTGGAACAAGTGCAAAAAAGCTTCTGCCAGCCGCCAGACTTATATCATCAAGATTATTGCCGCACACTTCAATCATTCCACTGTCCGGCTTATAAAATCCCATAAGAAGCTTAGAAAGTGTTGTCTTTCCAGAACCTGAAGCACCTGTAACTGCCACGAACTCGCCTGACTTTATTCTTTCATTATAATTATCAAGAACTACAATCGGTGCATTATTTTCATCTTTTATATATGAAAATGTTAAATCACTTATCTTAACTGAATAATCAGCATTATTTAAAATTGTATTATGACCGCAAAAGTTGTTTATTTCATTAATTACAACATCCTCATTTATATCTTTATGATTTAGAATGTCCGATTTATTCAATTTTTTACTTTTATCCTCTGTTTCCTCATCAAGAAAATCAAATATATTCTGTGCATATGTCAGATACGCAATAAGCTCCGGAATATACTTTCCCATTTGCAGGAATTGTCTTGAAAAACGTCCATACATTGTATATATCGCCGCAATAGCACCAAGTGTTGTATAGCCCTTCTGCACGAATAATATTCCAAGTGCCAAAAAAACAAGATTACATATAAGGTCAAAGCCTGTATTAGCACATTCAAGCAAAGATGAAAACATATTTCTTTTATCAGACTTTACAGCATACACATCTGCCTCTTCATTATATCTGTCAACTGTTTTTCTTCCTGCCGGAAACATCCTTACCTGTATAATTCCCTGAATAAGATCTGTTATATGCTTTGTCATTATGCTGTTTGACTCAGACATTTTCTTACTTAAGCTTTTAAGCGGTCCAGTCAGAACCATCGTAACTCCTATCAGCACTGTATTTACAGCCACAAGACAAAGTGTAAGCTGCCAGCTGAGTGCAAACATAGGCACTAAGAATACAACTACCATTATAAATGGCATAACAACTCTTCTGAATCTTGAACCAAATATATCACCCATTCTTCCAAGGTCAAATGATACTTTTGATAACATTTCCCCGCTATGGTGATTTTCATAATATTCACAAGGCAGCTTCATTTCGTGACTTAACACCTGTTCGTACAGCTTTCCATATATTCGCTTTGCTTCCACGTTATATCTTATGCAGGCAAATCTATATCCTAACAACACTATCACACCTGTTATGACTATTATTACGACAGAACTTATAAGCCTGTCCCACTCGCCTTTCTGTGCTATGTCAACAACTATCTTCATAAGAAATGCTTCCATAACTGAAAACATTGCAAATGTTATACTCATCCCTAATATTGAACCATAATACATAAAACGTCTTTTTCCCATAGTTCTCATAGTCCGTAAGAATAACTGCCATATTCCGGAATTCTTCTTATTATTATCCTTCTGCGTACATTTCTGCATATACCCCTCCCATATCAAGCAACTGTTTATGAGTTCCAGCCTCAACTATCCTTCCATGCTGAAGTACAATTATCCTGTCGGCATCTTTTATTGTAGACAATCTGTGTGCTATCGTTATGCTAGTTTTCCCTTTGCATAACCTGTCAAGAGCATCCTGTATAAGCTGCTCTGTTCCCTCATCAATAGCAGATGTAGGCTCATCTAACAACAGAATTGGCATATTTTTTAATATTGCCCTTGCTATAGCAATACGCTGCCTCTGACCACCTGAAAGCTGGCTTCCACCCTCACTTATCACAGTTTCATATCCGTCAGCAAGTCCTTCTATGAAGTCGTGAATTCTTGCATCCTTACATGCATTAACAACTTCATCGTGAGTTGCATTAGTATTTCCATACCTGATATTTTCCTCAATAGTTCCTGGAAATAAAAATGTATCCTGTGAAACAAGCGCCATATTTTCTCTTGCGCTTTCAATATTCCATTCATTAATATCCATTCCGTACAGCTTATATGTTCCGGCACTGGCATGATATAAGCCGCATAACAGTCTGAAAATAGTAGTCTTTCCACCACCTGAGCTTCCGACTATTGCTATATTTTCGCCATTTTTAATCTTAAAGCTGACATCATTAAGAACATTTTCGCCCTCTTTATATGCAAACTTTATATTGTCAAATTCTATAACGTAATCTACATCTAAGATGCTCTTATCAGATACGCTATTAGCTATATTCGTTGCCTTGTAAGTCTTGTCCCCAAAATGCTCATCTTTAGCCGAAAGTATTCCTTCAAGCCTTCCTATACACACCATACAGCCTGTTGCATCAACTATGGCAAACGGAATTCCTATAATCGACTCAACAAACTTTTCCAGAATAACGACAAAACCAACAAGTTCTCCAACTGTAAGCTGTCCATTTCTTACAAGCCATATGCTTAAAAATGCACATAATATAGAAGGAATCCATTGTATGAGTCTTCTTATAACTATCGCCGTATTGCTTATGCCTGTTCTTATCTGCTCTGTTTCCACAAGCTCCTCTGATGCATTATGCATTCTGTTTTCAAAATACTTCTGTAATCCAAAGGCTTTTATTATCTGATACCCCATTATAGCTTCATGATCAATCCCAAGCATTGCATCAACCTTTAAACGATATACCTTTGACACATCACGCATTTTCTTCACAAGAATATTTGACAGCCATATTACAAGTGGATAACTCACAACAACTGCAACAAAAAGCACTACATTTATCCTTCGCACATAATTGGCATATATAAGTGCTGCCGTAATATTTGTTATAATTGCTGCAAAATGCTCTGTCAAAAAGTTTTCCGCTTCTGCTATATCAGAATTCACCTTATTAATTATTGTTGCTGTACCTGCATTATCATAATATGAATAATCTATCCGGTATAACTTGCTGCTTATCTGTTTTCTGTATGAATTAATAACCCTTACCGCATATTTAAGTGAAAGCCTGCTTCCTGCAAAGGAAAGTACAAAGCCTGATAATGTCAGATATATAAACTTCTCAATAATACTGCCAATATCAACAGCTTCGCCTGACAGCATATAATCTATGTTGACACTTATTATCTTATTGGCACTCACAATTATCTCATTCACAACAGCATTAAGAAGCAGTGCCATAATTATCAGATACGAATACCTGAGCATATTTTTTATAAAATTATTCGCTTTAAGATTAAACTTCTGATTCATATGTTATCCACCTCTTATTATGATTTAACTATAACTTATTCTTGCACAAAATTTTATTTTTTTCATTAAATATTATTGCTTTTATGACATATAATTTATAAAATTATGCTATGTCAATTATAACTTGGTTAAACCACTCAAGAATGGAGATTACTATGCCTCTTCCACTTAAACCCGGAGAAAATATTTATATAGACCACAAAATAAAAGAAGCAAGCTACACAATGCCAGCAATGCAGGCAGCACATGACCACTACACCATCGGTTATATGGTATCAGGTGATCGAAGATGGATTGCAACTGATAACATACGTGTATGCCACGCCGGCGATTTTGGGATTGCTAAACCTGAGGTTTATCACAGGAACTGTCCTATATCGGATGTTCCTTATGACAGATATGTAATAAAAGTTCGTACAGAAGTATTTGAACCTATTATTCAAATAATCGGACATACTCAATTAGATATTCTTTGTCGCAATTATCTACATTTTACCAAAGCTTCACAGGATGAAATACAAAAAATGTGTGATGAAATGTTATACGAATACGAACGGAATTCTGACCACTCACAACTGCTTCTTCAGGGAATGTTTTATAAACTATTCTTCTATGTATATGAGCATCACATTTCTAGTGACTCAGATAACAATACTTTATATCTGAAAAGATTCGATGACAGAATTCAGAAGGCTATGATATATGCTGAAAATAATCTTGAATATGGTGCCAGCCTGCAGAATGTGGCAGACTTTGCCTGTCTTTCTCCATCACATTTTTCAAGACTTTTCAAAGCTGTAACTGGTTCATCATATACTGAATATATAACAACGGTCCGATTACAACACGCAAAGATTCTTTTAGAAATCGGGGAAATATCTATAAGTGAGGTTGCAAACAAAGTCGGCATATCTAATGCAAGCTACCTTAGTGCACTGCTTAAGAAGCATTATGGTATCACACCGACACAGATAAAAAGAAATTCTAATTCTGGGAATTTAACGTAATAATTTGACATAAAAATAGAAATAGAGTAATATAATATTATAAAAGATGCTACCGATAGACGGCTTAGTCTTTTCAATAATGATTAAAAAATAACCGCTTAGTTGACCAGACTGGGGCGGTTATTTTTTTGATTTATACACAGAAATGCATATAGAAACTATCGCACAAATAACTAAAGTATAGTTAAATAAATCTGAATATGTAACCATGTCTATCACCTCCCTTCTGAAGAGGTTCAAGACTAAACCGCCTACCGTTATGGCAGCACCCGAATTCTATATTAACACCAAATATCAAATTTTACAAATTATAAAATGACTGTAAGAACTATGAACTATGCTCATATTAGACCTTTTAACCTTGGTATCATTAAATAAATTTAAAATAGCTGATATCTTATAAATGTAACTATCCACATCGTCCAATCTGTAACCTGACTTTGTAAACTGTCACATCTTATATAAGATACCAGCTATTTTTAATTAAATTTCAACTATAATATTCATTTATAACACTTCTATAATTATAGTAATTTTCTTTAAATTAAATTATTTCTTCTATATTATAATGTATTAATCAGAAGTTAAAATCTATCACTTTCCAATACATCTACATTATAACACATCAACCTGCTTAAGCAGCCTTCTCTGAGTTCTTCTCACTCTTTGCATAGCTCTTAGCTGAGTTAACTACAATGATAAGACCAAGTACGATAAGAAGAATTGCTATTATAAGCTGAAGTCCATTTGCTATGAACACCTTACCCCATGTAGTAGTACCTGCTGGGATTGTAACTGATGCTGCGTTCTGGATAGCCTTAACCATAGCGATAAGTCTCTGTACAAGTGCTGTAAATGTTACACAAAGCATAATGATAAGAGGTGGGAAGAGCATCTTGTTGCTGCGTCCTGTAACCTTTAAGAATACGCAGAGTGTTATAAGAACAAGTGCACTTAATAACTGGTTAGCTGAACCAAATAATGGCCAGATGTTAGCATATCCAATCTTTGTAAGTACGAAACCACAAAGAAGTGTTACGATTGTTGAGAAATATGTATTGCAAAGTAACTTTCTCCAGCCTTCTGCATGTTCCATATCATCTACGCTGAAAAGCTCCTGGAAGCTCATACGTCCGATACGTGCAACTGCATCAAGTGATGTAAGGGCAAGTGCTGATACACACATTGTCATAAATACTGTTGCGAAATGTACTGGAACACCAAACATTTCAAAGAAACCAGCTACACCACGGCTGAATATCTGGAATGGAGTACCTGTTGCTGCTGTACCATCAGCGGCTGCGGCTGCACCTGCTACACAAAGAGCAAGAACTGCAAGTAAGCTTTCAAGTACCATAGCACCATAACCAACCTTAAGCATATCCTTCTCATTCTCTACTGTCTTAGAAGATGTACCAGATGAAACAAGGCTGTGGAAACCTGAAACAGCACCACAGGCAACTGTTACAAAAAGGATAGGGAACATTGTTCCAAGCTTTGCATTGTTAAATCCTGTGTATACAGGAAGGTTCATAGATGGATGGGCAACTACAAGACCAAGTGCTGCTCCAACTATCATAGCGATAAACATAAATGTTGTCATATAATCTCTTGGCTGCTTCATAAGCCACATTGGCATAACTGCTGCAAAGAAGATATATACGAATGTGATATAGCTCCATGCATTCTTACCTAAGATAATTGGACAGAAGTTACCAATTACAAATGAAGCAACAATAAATGCAATACCAACTACTGCTTCTTTCCAGCCTGAAAGATTAAACTTCTTCTGGATAAGACCAAATACTACTGCGAATACCATAAACATAATTGATACTGTACCAGCAGAACCATTAGTTGAAGCTGCTGGTGCTAACTGTGATGCTCCATCAACTACTGTATATGCATTAAATGTACCTGCAACCATATCAGCAAATGCTGCAATAACGATAAGTGTAAATAACCAGCAGAAAAGTAAGAAAATCTTACGTCCAAACTTACCGATATATTTCTCAATGATCATACCCATTGACTTACCTTCGTTCTTAACTGAGGCATATAAAGCACCGAAGTCTGTTACAGCACCAAAGAATACACCACCGATAAGAATCCAGAGTAATACTGGTAACCATCCAAATGCTGCTGCCTGAATAGCACCTGTTACAGGACCTGCACCAGCGATTGATGAGAACTGATGACTAAATACAGTCCATCCTTTGGTTGGAACATAATCTTTTCCATCATTGTACTTTACGGCAGGTGTTTCTGCCTTAGGGTCTATACCCCACTTGTTTGCTAACCAACGGCCATATACCATATAGGCACCAAATAATATAACAGCCGCGATTAAAACGATTACTAAAGTGTTCATAATGTCACTCTCCTATATATAATATTAGCTGAGCAAATAAATATTCCCAGCCTATTTCACTAGCCAAATACAATGAACGCAGAAAAACGGAAATTAAAAATAACTAATTCCATAATGCAAAAAACCTTCGCCTCTGCACATATCTTAACGATATCGTACAAAGACGAAGGTAAATTACATTACTTCCGCGTTACCACTTTGCTTGCCGGATAAATCCGACCTCTCTACTGCCACACATATGGCATGCCCTGTTAACGATGGGTACCGGTTCTGACTACTAAATTAATATCTTTCACCAGAACTGCTTGCAGGTGAGGGCTTATCTATTCCTTGCTGCCGTTTCTCATCAACCAACGGCTCTCTGTAGGCGGTGATATAAATAAATCATTTCCTGTTCTTCGCATTTGACTATTGAATTAAGTAATAAGATAATCTCTTAGTTTTAATTTGTCAATAAAAAATTTAATTATTTTTTTGTATTTTTAATGTATTTTTTATTTGACTACGCTTCTACTATATGTTTATTTTAACATTTATTATGGTCTGAATGTCTTTAAAGCATCGATTGTCTGCTGTATAAGGTCATCCAGACTCAAGCCAGGCATATCTGCTCCATTTTGAATAACCTCTCTTGAACAGCCAGCCGCAAAGCCTTTGCTCTTGTATTTCTTCTTAACAGATTTAAGTTCAAGATGAAACTCATCTTTATTAAATTCTGTCAATAAATCCTATGCTTCTTCTCTTGTCATCTTAATATTACCTTCTTTTCTTAGAATATATTATGTTGATGTCAAAGAAACCAACTATAATACCTGCATATTGTTCTTTTCTATAAACTGATATTGATATGTACATTAACAATATTAGTTATATACTATACTCTTGTGATAGTTGTGAATAAAAGGAATATTTGATTTTTTTATAATCACTCTGATGTATATTATATATCATTTTGGTAGGGTATATATTTATTTTATATATTAATAAATTACAAACTTTATAATTATATACATATATAAGTATATGAAAATTTAAGATTTTTTTAATATTTACAACTAGTTTTATTGACACAATTCTTTTATAACATTATAATTATTAGATAAAGATGCGTGGAGATATATAATTTTTCACAAATTAATCTAATTTAAGGAGCGTGATTCCAATGAAAAATATTAAGGTTCGAACAAAGCTTACTATAATTCTGGCTTTAGTAATTGTCCTTGTAACTTCTGAAAGTTTTATTTCTATTAAGAATATGAACCAGTTAAAAGACAAGGCACTTGAAACTATGGACACATCATCAAGACAAAATTATGATGATTCAATTAAAGAGCAGGTTGGTGTTGTCATCTCCCTGTTATCGGAAATCAATAATGAGTATAAGTCTGGTAAATATACTCTTGATGAAGCTAAGAAAATAGCCGCTGATGAAATCCGTCAGATGCGTTATGGCGAAGCTGGATATTTCTGGGTTGACCAGTCCGATGGCAAGAATATTGTTCTGCTTGGAAGTTCAACTGAGGGTACTAATCGTATGAATACTAAAGATGCTGATGGCTACCAGATGGTCAAGGAAATAATACGTGTTGCAGTCCAGGATGGTGGTGGTTATACAGATTATGTATTTCCTAAGGAGGGAGAAACAGAACCTTCACCAAAGCGTTCTTACAGCGAATACTTCAAACCTTTTGACTGGGTTGTTGGTACTGGCAACTATACTGATTACATAGACACTGCTATTGCACAGCAGGATGAGGAATTCACCAGCTATGCTTCAAGCAAAGCTATTTCGCTTATTTTATGCAGCGTATGTATGCTTATTGTTGTTGCTATACTCGTTGCTCTCATCGCAATTGATATTACTAAATCATTAAGAAAAATAAAAGAACAATTCGAAGTAATTGCCGGTGGTAATTTTGCCACAAAAATGCAACAGCCTATGCTTAAGCGTAAGGATGATTTCGGACAGCTAGCCAATGCACTTGAAACTATGCGCGAATCTGTACGAAGCCTGTTAGCTCAGGTAAAAAACGAGGCTGCCAATATTGATAAGGTTGTAGAAACTATCGACACTAATGTATACAATCTTAATGCAGAAATTGAAGACGTATCTGCAACAACAGAAGAGCTTGCTGCAAGTTCAGAGGAAACTGCCGCCTCTGCTGAACAGATTAACGGAATGACACAGCAGATTGAAGAAGCTGCAAGGGAAATTGCCATAAGAGCACAGGATGGTGCAACTGAATCTCAGGACATCCATAAACGTGCTGTAAAGACTAAGGATGATACTGTAGAAAACCGTCAGAAAGTTAAACAGATGATGGCTGACATCAGAGTAAATCTTGAGCAGGCTCTTGAAGATGCCAAAGTAGTTGACCAGATTGGTGTGCTTGCCGACTCTATCCTGAATATTACTGCACAGACCAATCTGCTTGCCCTTAACGCTTCTATTGAAGCTGCAAGAGCTGGTGAGGCTGGTAAAGGCTTTGCGGTTGTTGCAGAGGAAATACGTGTATTAGCTGAACAGTCTAAAGATGCTGTAGCCAACATTCAGGCTGTTACAGAAAATGTAAACAAAGCTGTAGGCAACCTGACAAGCGATTCTAACCGCCTGCTTGATTTCGTTGATACTGATATTGTTGAATGTCTTAACGGATTTGAAAAGATGGCTGATGACTATAATATGGATGCTTCCAACATTAACGATCTTGTATCTGATTTCAGTGCAACATCAGAAGAGCTTGTTGCATCTATAAGCAATATCACTCAGGCGATAGATGGAATCACTTCCGCTTCTAATGACAGTGCAACTGGAACAACCAACATAGCCCAGAAGACAATCGTAATCGTAAAAGGCTCAGAAGCTGTTATGAATGGAGCTAAAACCGCAGAAGCCTCTGCTGCTGAACTTCGTAAGAATGTTAATAACTTTGTTATTGATTAATTTTATATATAGCAGAGGAATGAAATAGGTGTGGAAATGTTTGTTTCCACACCTATTTCATTCCTCTGCTTTATTCTTTTATATTTTTCCTTAATATGCAGATATACCCGGCTCCACAACAATATGAAGCCGGGTATGATTAATTATCTTTAGTTTCTACTTATTGCTAATCTTATTATCCTCATCAATGACTTTAGATACTATCTGCCATTTGTCTGATTATAACAATAAGATAAATAATCTCTTTACTTTATACATTCTTCTTTCTTGTTACAGCAGCAATACCTGCTAATGCAATTGCCATCACACACAGAACAGCATACAATGCTATAGGTGTGCTGTCTCCTGTTGCTATGCCACCTGTTGCTGTATTATCAGCATTCTCTGTTGTTACAGCATAATCTGCTATTACGACTGCATATTCAGATGCGTGACTAAAGTTAAGAGATATATTACCATCTGCATCTATTGCACCTGCATTCTGGAATATCATTCTGCCTGTGCTGTCATAATAATAGAGATTGCCATATTTGCCAGCATATTCACTTCCTATATTGTATGTAAGACTTGCCTTGAATCCAAAATCTCCACTATATGCAAGTGAAATCTGCTTAACTGGATTATTGCCAGCAAGCTCTGATATAACATCATCTGGTATTGCATCAGAGTCTGTATCTACAGAAAGGTTAATATCCTTAAGATTATCAGCCTGAATATTATTTCCGTTGATAGTCCATTTATAACCATTCATATCAAGAACAATATCAACATCCTTACCCTTGGCTGCTTCTAACACATCCTTTGGTGCAACTGTTGCATCTGACATATCAACTGTATAAGTATCTCCAGCCTTGGCAGTATTAATTGCAGCTACAGCTTCCTGTATCTTATCAGATGATAACTTAGTTCCTTCATTGTTGCCTTTGTTTCCATCAGTTGTTGTCTGATTATTGTTACCACCGGTACTACCATTGTTATCATCAGTAGGTGGAACAGAATCGTCTATTTCCGCATCTGCCTCGAAATAATAACTTCCAGTATCTGTATTAATGATATATCCATTATTTATATGACAACAACATCTACCATAAGCTGATTTCAATACATCTAATGTTACTATTCAACAGTTGCTTGCATAGTTGCAATATGGCTGATTTGCAAATTTCAATACATCTAATGTTACTATTCAACTCAGCAGGTAAGTGCAAGTGGTACTGTCGATGAATTTCAATACATCTAATGTTACTATTCAACCTTCGCTTGTTGCTATCTCCCATACTGCTGCCATAAGATTTCAATACATCTAATGTTACTATTCAACGGATATGGGGGTAAGCGTACAGCCAGAGTTCTTTATATTTCAATACATCTAATGTTACTATTCAACTATTACAGCAGCATTTAGAGCATATGATACTCCAGCATTTCAATACATCTAATGTTACTATTCAACTTAATGTGTATAACCCTAAAACTCGCGTAAATACATTTCAATACATCTAATGTTACTATTCAACTGCCGCATTGGTCTTGTAGGTGTTCGCGTTTGTCTCATTTCAATACATCTAATGTTACTATTCAACTGTAGAGATGGCAAGGGCAGCAGCTAAGCAGGTGATATTTCAATACATCTAATGTTACTATTCAACGTACATTAATAGAACGTATAATAGAATGGATGGAATTTCAATACATCTAATGTTACTATTCAACAAATTTTACGACTACAGTTTATCTCACTTAGTATTATTTCAATACATCTAATGTTACTATTCAACGTGCCTTGCACCTTTCTCCCCTACTTCCATAACGATTTCAATACATCTAATGTTACTATTCAACAGCACATACACAGAAACACAGGTTAAATTAAGAGAATTTCAATACATCTAATGTTACTATTCAACAAGATTGGTATTACAATACTTACACACAAGATTTGTAATTTCAATACATCTAATGTTACTATTCAACTATAGCTTCTAATTCTGCTATCGTTGGAGATACTTTTATTTCAATACATCTAATGTTACTATTCAACGGGTACAATGACGTTGGTAAAACAAATTTGTACGAATTTCAATACATCTAATGTTACTATTCAACAAACATTAATCAGCTTAAAATTACCGCTTAAAAATATTTCAATACATCTAATGTTACTATTCAACTTGATGTTATACGATTAAAAGTAAGCGAGTCGATAATTTCAATACATCTAATGTTACTATTCAACGTGGTTAAATGCGGGCTTAACCCAGCATTTAGCTATTTCAATACATCTAATGTTACTATTCAACGATTAGGGCGGTATTATATCATTGTAGCATTGCTATTTCAATACATCTAATGTTACTATTCAACAACACTGTTATTGCAACGCACTAATGACAAAATAGAATTTCAATACATCTAATGTTACTATTCAACCACAGGTCTTTCATCACTTGGCTAGGAGGTAGATTAATTTCAATACATCTAATGTTACTATTCAACAATGTTATTAGGTAAAGATTACACACCTTTTACGAGATTTCAATACATCTAATGTTACTATTCAACTCGAATATAGGAACACCATATTCATTCCATTTTGCATTTCAATACATCTAATGTTACTATTCAACCGTACTGGTAACTTATTCAATATTTCATATTGCTTTATTTCAATACATCTAATGTTACTATTCAACTATCTTTCCAGATAACGCCTTTTCTGCATTTCTCCATATTTCAATACATCTAATGTTACTATTCAACTATTAAGCCAGGACACACTTAAAAAGATAAAAAAATTTCAATACATCTAATGTTACTATTCAACAATATCCGTACTGATTATATCAATAAGACAATAGCATTTCAATACATCTAATGTTACTATTCAACACCGGAGATATTCCAGAATGACATAGAATTATATTATTTCAATACATCTAATGTTACTATTCAACAGAATCAAGCAAACACAAAAAGTATTACATAGAAGGATTTCAATACATCTAATGTTACTATTCAACTATATCCATAGGAACAGAAGCAGCGTTTTTCACGCATTTCAATACATCTAATGTTACTATTCAACAGCATCTTACCCTTTGGGTCAATTAATACTTCAAGATTTCAATACATCTAATGTTACTATTCAACCAGTAACACTGTGGAGAGTTACAGCAACAGTTGGATTTCAATACATCTAATGTTACTATTCAACTTCTGTACTTTCAGATACATTAATTACATCAAAATCTATTTCAATACATCTAATGTTACTATTCAACTACTTTCTAACATAATCTTAAATAACTCTGCCGTCATTTCAATACATCTAATGTTACTATTCAACAGTTAGCATTTAGTAATAACGCTGGTGCTTACAAATTTCAATACATCTAATGTTACTATTCAACACTTTCTAACATCATCTTAAATAATTCTGCCGTTATTTCAATACATCTAATGTTACTATTCAACTTTCGACTTTGATATTTTAACAGGTAAGACTAAATCATTTCAATACATCTAATGTTACTATTCAACTAAACAGCTCGCAAACCGCTTAAATACTGGGTTTGATTTCAATACATCTAATGTTACTATTCAACCTACCATTGGGGCTTCTCATCTTTTAGATAAATATTTCAATACATCTAATGTTACTATTCAACAAGCTACAAGAGCATTTATATTCAGAATGTTTATATTTCAATACATCTAATGTTACTATTCAACTTTATTAGTTTCATCTTTACCACCTTCCTATTACATTTCAATACATCTAATGTTACTATTCAACATAATGCTAAAGCTGGGTGCTACTAATAGCACCTAAATTTCAATACATCTAATGTTACTATTCAACAATCGTAAGTGCTTCTATGTTAAAAATAGTAATTAAATTTCAATACATCTAATGTTACTATTCAACAGGGGTAAAATGTGTATTATATTTATCGTCAAAATCCATTTCAATACATCTAATGTTACTATTCAACGGAATTAAGTCAGTATAATGCAGATACAGAAGTTAAGATTTCAATACATCTAATGTTACTATTCAACACATTGCAGAGGTCGTTTATCAGCTCTCGTACACTCATTTCAATACATCTAATGTTACTATTCAACTTAGCTATATTATTAATTCTAATCCAGTTCTTTCCGCATTTCAATACATCTAATGTTACTATTCAACAAAGACAACCGAAGTAAAGCCAAATACACCAACAGTATTTCAATACATCTAATGTTACTATTCAACATTACCGGCACTGCCACTAAAGCTATTAATTCTGTATTTCAATACATCTAATGTTACTATTCAACCAGTCAGACTTGCTTGTGTTAGTGGTAACATCTACTATTTCAATACATCTAATGTTACTATTCAACGTTTTACAGCTTTAAAAGAACTTTCAAAAGAAGAATTTCAATACATCTAATGTTACTATTCAACTAGCTATGGCATTTGATACTGAGGGCTCTCTATTATTTCAATACATCTAATGTTACTATTCAACCTGCATACTTGGGGAATTAAGTCGACTTCTCCGTTATTTCAATACATCTAATGTTACTATTCAACTTATACTTTATATCGTCGCCACTTTCTAAGTCGCATTTCAATACATCTAATGTTACTATTCAACTTAATAAAGAGCTTTTAGCAATTACTTACGTAAGATTTCAATACATCTAATGTTACTATTCAACATAATGTAGATATGTGTATCGGTGTAAATGGAGCATTTCAATACATCTAATGTTACTATTCAACAAACAGCCAGCCAGTTTTAAATTGTTATTGTAAGAATTTCAATACATCTAATGTTACTATTCAACAAATCTTTATATTCCCATAAAGATTCAGGAAGTTGATTTCAATACATCTAATGTTACTATTCAACTTTGCAACACTTAAAAATAAAATCAAGAAACATCTATTTCAATACATCTAATGTTACTATTCAACTCTATAACTCTGTTTGGTTTTAGGCGGCTCAATGATTTCAATACATCTAATGTTACTATTCAACGAATTCTGTCATTTTATATGGACTATTAGCGTCTAAATTTCAATACATCTAATGTTACTATTCAACTATACTTTGCCCCTGTATTGGTAAATCTAATTCTGCATTTCAATACATCTAATGTTACTATTCAACAATGCTACAATTAATCATTAAGAGAGGTTAAAAAGGATTTCAATACATCTAATGTTACTATTCAACAGCAGAGGAAAAAACCGAAGAAGTTATGGAACAATTATTTCAATACATCTAATGTTACTATTCAACTTGGCGGTCTGGTGCAGGGTTGCAACCTTACCACATTTCAATACATCTAATGTTACTATTCAACTGTTAATTATCCAGAATTTAACGGCTTTATCTTGTTATTTCAATACATCTAATGTTACTATTCAACAACAACTTTTTCTGTAAGTTCTTGTTTTCCTATTTTATTTCAATACATCTAATGTTACTATTCAACAAACAGCTCACAAACCGCTTAAATACTGGGTTTGATTTCAATACATCTAATGTTACTATTCAACAGTTGTGACATCGCGGAAAAACTGCGCATATTCCGATTTCAATACATCTAATGTTACTATTCAACTTAGCGAGTATTAGACGACAGATGTTTCTTATAGCATTTCAATACATCTAATGTTACTATTCAACCAACAAAAGACTCCTCGCTTCTTTAAAACTTCGAGATTTCAATACATCTAATGTTACTATTCAACTAGCTATGGCATTTGATACAGAGGGGGCACTCTTATTTCAATACATCTAATGTTACTATTCAACTTATTAACTAATGGTTCTATAGCTTGTTTTATAGAATTTCAATACATCTAATGTTACTATTCAACCAACGATTTTAAGCCATCTATTTTACAGCCAACTCCACTATACCCACTATATTAGTACATTCTTATGAATTTTACCAGCCAATTCAATAATTATTTAAATTTATCTTTATTATTTGTTTAACCCACATATTTACAGGCTTTGTTAATATCTACACTAATAAACCGGCTGGTAATTTATTTAATTATTATATCATCAAATCTTCTCCTGTTGGCTCACCACCATTTCCTAACACTTCTTCCCCAAACACACTGTCATTCTTAAGCTTGACAATACAGATAAAATCCTCATCCTCATTTATAACCTTTTTTAATTCTGCCCTCAGTGATATAAACCTCGATGGTGTCATATCACCTCTGAATACTGACTTTTGATAATGTGCTAAATATTTTTTACATATCTTAAATACTTTCTGCACTCTTTTTTCGCCAACATCATAAAATAAAAATGCATAATTATAATTCAATTCTTTCTTCATTACATACCTTCTTTCAGTGAAAATGGAACAAAATCTTTTCCTTCCAAAATACTTTTAATTAGTTTATAACAATCCAGCTTTAATCCTGTTCTGTACGATACTTTTCTTTTTAGTACCGGATGTGTAAATACACTTTCCATTCTGTCTTCAAAAGCCTGCACAAATATTTTTCTTCCATCTTCATTTAAAATGCAGTAATTAACATTTTTATCAAAATGCTTTTCCACCTGTAATTTTCTATTATTAACCAAATCAAATATAGTTCTATAGACAATAACAGGCTTGAATACCTCACTTATATCAAGACTTAGTGAAAATCTTCCTTCAGACGGCTCATGCAGAAAACTTATTCTCTGGTCTAAATGTGTCTGATATATTGCTGAAATAGTTTTCGTATACAACAATGTATTTCCAAAAGAAATCAAGGCATTAATTGGATTATCCGGTGGTCTTTTTACCCTCTTATTCATTACAAAATCATCTGGCAGAAAATATCTGAAATCATCATAAAAACGCATCCACACTTCACCTTCATATGCCATTAACTCCTTTACATCTTCTGCATGTTCAACAGATTTTAAAAAATCACTTTTTATCCAATCTATTGTTTCCTTAACTTCTTTTTTATTATGCTTATAATAATGATAAAGAAGTTCATAAATATTAAGTCCAATTCCTTTGACTATCGGTCTTGCAATACTCATTCTGTCATCGTTATATTTTCCAACCTGCTTTACTAAAAGCTTTCCACTAAGATAATGGTCCCTCGGATAATATGTACCGCTATATCCCCCATAATAATTAAAAAAATGTACTATAATATTATTTTGTGATAAAAAATCTAACAGCTTTGTATTAATACTAACTTCATTAAAACAAAATATTTCTTTCGTATTTTCTACTGGAATATACACATTTTTACCATTCTTACGGAAACATAATGAATTATCTTTTCTTGTTAATTCTCCCATTGACATTATATATCTTGTACTTCCCATAACACGCCTTTCCTATTGCATCAGATATAACAATATTCATAATATGCACATTTTTTACACTTGCTGCTGTTAAGTATTTCTGGTGGCTTATCACTTGCAATTAACTCCTGTATTTCATTAACATACCCATCAAGTTCATTTTCCAGTTCTTCTGTTAATTCAAGAATCATAACTTTCTTATCGCTTTTATTCTTTTCTACAAACTCAAGTTTTCCTTTTCTTACTATTCCCTTATTTTTTAATACTTTTAAATAATACAATAGCTGCCATTTTGCTGCTTCTACATCTGCATCCGACTTTTTTACTTCTGTAAGATATTCTTTGGTAAGCTTATCAAGCCTTATATTGTCTATTGCAATCTCTGAATTACTTTTATCTGCCGCTTTTTCTTCGTGAATTGCCTTGCCTATCTTAACCTGCTCACTATTATCCTCCAGATTTAACCTGTTACCGTGCAGATAGCATTGTCTTTTGCAATGAAAATAATAATTAATCAATGTACCATTAACCTGCATACTAAACCTCCTTTCTACGCACGTTTTTTTCTCCTATTAAATTTGTGTCAAGTGTGCGCAGCCACAAATCATACGTATAAAAAATCAGATATTAATCTAATTTTTTACTACCTCCTTATATGAATAAATCTTCATTATCCTTGAATAGCTCTTTATTTAACACTCCATTTTCATCATAATAATCTTCGCCATTTTCAATATAAAAAATATCTCCTATCTGCTCATCCCACTCCAGATTTTCAATAACCGGTTTATGATTTTCATTGTATAATTCTATTTTAAACTGATACATAAACATATTCATTTTACTTCTGATATTATGTAGTTTAACGGTCTTTTCCTGATAAGACATATGATTATCCTGCAAAAGTTCTTTATACTCTTTCCATATCTTTTTACCATCTATAACATTCTCAGGATTATTTTTATCAATAATATTTCTTGAAAAATATATCGAATACATCTGTCTGTTATCATCTATGAGTTTCATTTTATCTGCAACTTTATTAAAATCCAGCTTTCCTACTTCTTTTCTGATAAATTCATCTATATTATTATCGTTACATTGTCCCTGGGCATTTTTTAAAACTGGTATTACATATTTTTCATAATAATCATAAAAATCTTTAGAATTAAGTATTTCTCTTATTTCCTCATTCATTAAAGTATTATCAGTATCCACGCGGACATCTTGCCTGTATATTCCTTTAGCATCGTCCATATTAAAGAAATATACAACTCCATCTTTCCTGCACGACCTATTAATTCGCCCTATAAACTGTTCCTCGCTGTCAAGTCTTGATATATCTTTATATCCTATGTCCATATCTATATCTACACCTGCTTCAATAACCTGTGTTGCAACAAGAATGACTTCCTGCATATTTTCAATGTCAGCAATTATATCTTTACGTTCCTGTATGCTGCTATCGCCTGTTATTAACCTGACCGGACATTCTGCACTTTCACTTATATATGCATAAAATTCTTCTGCACTTGATTTTCTTATAAATTCTATAAGTATTCTCTTATTTTTATGTTGCAAAATGTGTTCTTCCAGCTCAGCAATTCCTATTTTTCTATTAAGAAGTTCATAATTAACTTTCACCCTATTGGCAAACATTCTGTGATTAAAATATTTTTCTCTGTTATTTATCAATCTGACAGCTTTGGCATTATTATTGGTAAGCAATTCAAGATTAGGCAGAGTTGCTGACATTATAATTATTTTTATATCTAATAACTGTGCATATGCCTTTAGAAAATTTATCATTGCTCCCCATTTGTTATTGTTGTAACTTTGAATTTCATCTAAAACAATAACTGAATGACATAACTGATGAAATCCAAATGTACTACCTTTAGACCTGCCAAACATTGTATCAAATAAAGTAATATGAGTTGATAGCACTATAGGATAATTTAAAAATTGTCTATCCAATAATATTTTTTGATAATCTTCTATGGCATATTTCTCATTCTTATATAGATTTATATTTGAACTATTCTTTACTTTATATGGAGTAATTGAGTTTACTACAGCTATATTTGACATAATATCCTGTTTTTGTCCAAATATTTTCTCCATAGAATTCATATTCTGTTCAACTAAAGTATTAAACGGATATACATAAAAAATCTTTTTGCAATAGTCCGATTTTTTCAATAATTGAAAACTTAAATTAAATGCGGTATTACTCTTTCCACTTCCGGTTGGAGCTTCAAGATAGAATATCTTACTGTCTATATTGTTTTTCAGATTATATTCTGTTTCAAGAAACATTTCTGTCCGCAGTACATTTATCCCCTTAATATTTCCAATAACCGTGTCTTTATTAACTTTAGCAAGCTGTTCTTCATCTAATCTTTTAATATTCTTCTCATAATTACGTATACTTTTCTGTACGTCATTATTCTCATATTCATTTATTATGTTATCAATATTATTAACATTTCCATAATCGTTATTTTCATATCCATTCATAAATTCAGATGTTGCATAATAATCTGCTGCCACTAATAAAGAGTATAAAAGCCTTGTCCACGCATACAAATAAATATTCTTTTCATTACTTTGATATGCCATTCTATTAAGCCATTCATCACGTTTTCTAAGCTTTACAACCGGCTCTTTGTATAACTCCTGTTTAAACATTTCGTACCAGTCATATGCATCTTTTCCTGAATTATCACCTTCTGTATTTTTTCCAGTCAACCCACTAAAAAAATATTCCAGATTATTCATATCACTATGATGCCTTGAAATTATATAAGAATAGATATACGCAAAGTCTTTAAGCACATCAGACTCATCCCTGTTAATTCTTCCATCACCTTTTGCTGTATTAATAATATCCAGAAAATAATCAAGATAAAAAATTGCCGATACAATAGAATGTCTGCTCGATATACTTTCAGGTACATATTCCACTTTCCAGCTATTCTTCATTTTCAGCTTTTGAAATAAAGGATTTATCTTTCCAATATCGTGTAAAGTTACAACATTAACCGACATCAACTCAAATATATGTCTGGCTTCATTGGTAATATCCCCCATATACAACTGCTCAAACTTTATAAATACTGTTTCAATATGTTTAGCTTCAACAATATTAAACCAATACTTCTGACAACGCCTTGTGTGCTCTGTTAAAGTTTCTTTTTGAGTTTCATCTTCTGATAAATGTGCATAACATTCATCTCCAAATTCCGTAATACTGTCTAACGGCAGCATTAAACTTTTTATATTAAACAACATTTTCCCATCACATTCTTTACTCATACTTGTCTATGTTTCCCCTTTCTCTCACTTACATAATTAATTAAAAATGCCACATCAGACAAAATGAACTTATAATAAATTCCTATTGCCTGATGTGACACCATTAACAAAATTATTAATAAAACTCTAAAATCTTATCTTCAGTTTTATAAAGCTTATGTAACTTGTCATTATTTATGTCTACTAACATATTAGTATAACAAAAGTCTGCATATTCATATAAGTTAGTGTATCCATTCAGAGCAATCGGCAATTTTTCAGCATACTTAAACACTTCTATATCATCCTCATCATCAGGCATAATTAAACTGCCTGTTTCCTTTAAAAACATACTAGATATAACTGTTTCTTTTAATATTGTATCCTCAACAACAACTTTTTCTACATTTGTAATATCTGCTGGATGATCGTTTTTACCAAGATAAGGAAAATAAACGCACTTTCCTTGTTGTAAAAATCCAGCCAGTTTCTCGGCTTCTTCACAATCAATCAGTACATATATATCCCACACTGGATTCTCTAACCATTGCTCTTTTATAATAAGATTACCGCCCTGTTCAGCACTTGCATAACCTACTGAATTATTAAATATCTGGACTTTCTTAGGTATATATCCACGTTCATTTTTAGGCACAACTGACACTTTTATATGTCTTAATTTTTCATAGAATTCAGGATAATCAACTTCTATAGGATGCCCCTTCTTTTCCTTTTTCCATTCTTTCTGTGCGTATCCACCATACCCTAATATTGCACCAAATATTCCTAACAAAGCAACCTTATGTATATGGCTATATGTAAAATAATAATAGGCATTAACTTCCGGTTTCTTGAAAAAGGCATTTCTGCCACTTAATGTAAATTTAACAGCCTCCATACATTACACCTCTTTTTGTGTAATAATATCATAAAGCTTCTCCCCTTTAATTCCAGATACAATCTTAGTTGTATGTGGATTAAAGTAAACTTCAACGTCCTTTATTCTATCTCCGATATTATTAAGTATTTCTGCAACTCCACTTATATCTATTGTATTAAGTTTATCACCTTTTTCAAAGCTTATGTACTCAGATAAGTTAGGAAGATATGTATCTATCTCTGTCTCTACAAATATTGCAAATTCATTCTCGCAGCCTTCTTTAGCATTAGTTGCATAAGCTGTTGCACTTACTAAAGCAGTTCTTTTAAAGTTCTCATAATCTTCCTCTGTATATCCGTCTGTAACTCCAAGACTTACCAGTTCCTTATATGCAAGTGGGTTAATTACAAATGGATAAAAATAATGTGCTTCATCGCTTGTAATTTTTGTTCCTAATGTTGAATTCTTTGCCTCTTCATTTTTCTCGCTGTCTTTACTTGCATCTCTGAATGGAGAAAGTATCTGCTGTTCTTCTGCATTTGTTTCCTTATATTTATTAAAACCTTGTCCAAACTGAACTGCTCCTGTTATCGAAAAGTTATTCTTTGCTTCCGCAAATGTTGCTCCAAAATTCTTAACATCTACAGCAGACATAAGATTGGTAAGAACTTCTTTAGAATTATTGCACTCTTTCAAGTCTTCAACATTAAATAATTCTTCATAACGCTCTTTTAATGAATTTGGTACAAGTGCTCCATCCTTGGAAAATTTCATAGACTTAATATATAATACTTTCTTTCCCTCATCGTTCCACATTTTCTTCATAGGATACTTTAAAGCTTTATCACTTCCGTACACATCTCCATTCTGCATACTCTTTGGATAGCCTGTAAAATCTGCATTCCAATTAGCCATAATTGAAGAAATTCCTATAACTCCATATACTCTCTTATCCATATTAATCCTCATTTCTGCGCACATTTTTTATACATAACAAATTTGTGCCAAGTGCACTAAGGCACAAATTCTGCGTATGAAAAATATATTTTTCACACTAATTATTCTCCTCTGACTTCTTTGACTCGTATATAAGATTATTACTTATATATCCCGCTATTATATCTTCACTTCTAACTTTTCCATCTGGTACAGCAGAAATAATCATTGTATACAGCTTATCAAATCTTTTATAATTATCTTTTATTGCATAATCATATTTTTTGAAAAACTGTTTCAGTCTATTTTTTATTACACTATCATTTGAAGCATTAAAAAATGGATTGGCTAACGAATGATTTTTATCTTTTGATTTACTTAATGAAATATAATACCTTACGAGCTGACCAACAGCATAATAATATTCGCTTTCACTTTCTATCTGACTATATTCATCCTCATTAATCTTTCTGCTAAGACTATTTCTTATATCAATATATCTGTCTTTCATATCATTCCCTCCAAAATACATATCTAATGATTTCATCAGATTAAACTGCTTAACCGCTTTTCCTATATAACTATTAGTAATTGAACTCTTAATAATATTCATACTTACTAAATGTAGAACTCTTTGTATGTCCTTACTCTGACCCTTATAAAGCCACGCAAATATAGCATTCCTTGATAAAAATATATTTTTCTTTAAAATACTATCTATATTTATTTTTTTAATTTGCTCTTCATCCGAAAAGAAATTGCCCGACAACCACTTAGAAAATAATACTTCATTAATTACAGCAAGTAATTCTTTCTTATTACCATATTTCCTATATTGTTCATCTGTAACATCATCTTCCAAAACATTAGAATATACAAATGGTTTATAAAGATTATACTTATAATCAGCTATAGTATCCTGATGTTCTATCGCTATTTCCTTACCTTTTTGAATTTGTAAAAAGTACCCTGAGAAATCCCCTTCAATAAATTCTCCATTTTTCAAAGCTGTAATTCCACTTTTGTTATACTTGCTATGAAGAACTGAATTATCAAAAAACAAATTTGTATTACCTTTATTAGCTTCGTTCATAAGATAATCAAAAAACATTCTCTGAACAGCTGCACTTTGGGGAGACAGCAAGTATGGAACTGTTTTCTTTCGTGTCTTGTGTTCCATATATGGTTTCTTTGAGTTCAATGCAAGATTATCATTAGGAAGACCTAGTATCTGCCCATCAATTTCGATATTATAATCATTCTTATTATAAATTTTAGTCATAAGATAACGTTGTTCTTCCCTAACATACAGTTCTTTATCATCTTCAAAAAATATCTTAAGATAATTCTTGCCTGTTAACTCTATCCCCATATCTTTAAGCTTAAATATATTCTGTTTTATCCAGTTTCTTGAATATTCCAGCTTTTCCTGATTAACATCGCCTACCTTTTCAGCTATATAATCATACATTTTCGCATCCTGAACATTTTTGTACTTTGCTCTTGGATTTTTTAATACATCATAATATCTGTCAATCGCCTGCATATCAAGCTTTCCATTATCCAGACTATCTTGCTTCACCCAGAACGACAAATAACTATTGGAATGTATTACTTTTTTCGGATCCTGTGGCTTGTCCATACTTACCAGTCTGCTATGGTAATCATAAAACTTAATGTCATCATCTAATTGACTACCGCTTATCATACCGTTTAATGTTCTTGTCTTCTTATCAAGCTTAAATGACCTGTTCTTTAACGTTCCATCCTTCTGCACAACAATATAATCACCATCTGCCGGAATATAGCTATCTAATATAAATTTCTCACGATTTCCAAATTGTTCTTCGGTCTTTTCAAGTTCCATAGCAAATATTTCAATACAATCTTTTAACAAACATATCCACCTCCATCATCTTAATATTTTGTAATATAAATATATAACTATAAATGATACGCAATTATATATATTTATAATTACAATATCCAGCTCCTCTGGAATTCATTTCGCAGATCCCTGTTCCAATCAGAAAATATGCTAATTCCTGAGCCTTTTTATTATCGGCTATCTTAAGGTCAAACTTATCACCAAGAAGTGTAATGCCTTTATACCTAAACTTCACTGGCTTCTTATTAAGGAACTGTATTGATGTATATAAATCAAAATCTTCATCTAGCTTGCTATTAGTAAAAGCATTATATTTTTTAACAGCATTTATAAAAAGTCTCTGCTCATACTGCTCTACTGAGTAATTATCCTTCCAGTATCCAGTATCATTCTTCTGGATCGCCGGTGTCAGGGTATATATCTCCTCAATAAATCTCTTTGGGATAATTCTTTTCTCAACTGTCAAACCTTTTAATGTTTCTGTATAATGATTAGCAAGCACCTTGGACATATAAGATGCCAGTTCATATTTAACTGTTCTTATTGTCATCGTGTATATACTGTCTTTCTTATATATACCAGAATGCTCAAGAGGATATAAGCCATTGTACGTATACATCTTATATCCTGTGTTCTCGTGGTATGTCAGCCACTCATCACTCAATGCCAGTGCTGAGTCTATGTAATCTGATTCTATTGATAACATATCGTCAACTGGTATATCTTTAAGAATATATAATTTAATTTTTAATTCATATACTTTAATATTCATTGTATCACCTCTTTTCGTTTCAATACGTTTTTGTATTAATTATACTACTGCTTTATAAATAAAATTGCAATATGTTTTCAGAAAAACTTTTAAAAATTTTAAATTCTTGTTGTTAATTAATGATAAACTCGTATATAATATTAGCTACATACTTAAATGTGATATTATTATATTTAAACCCCAACATATAATGTATTGAAATATACGTTTTTGTATTATTTTATAAACCTCAACATACGATGTGTGTGTATTTTATTTTCTATAGTATATTTAATTTATTAATTTACTTATTATTTAATATTTTTAAAGTGATAATGCAAAACATTTTCAATATGCAAAAATTTATACATCTAATATTAATGTTCAATAAACATTTACTCTGGTCTTACCTGTTACTGAGTAAACACCTATCGATTTTATCTCAAACTTGACTGCTCCTATTCTTTCCTGTAACTCTATTTTAGCAGTTTCAAGAATATATGGTATCAACTCTAAAGGATATACTTTATTACCTTTCTTTAAATCCTCTAGTGGAACCCAACAGAAATCCAGATCAATTCTTTCATTATCCAGCTCATCATATCCATAAAACACTCCATCTAATGGAATATTATCATTCACCAGATGCACATTATAATATAAGCATATCTGATGACAGGGTCTTCCCCCATGGAAAATAAATTTTTCCGATTGCCAACAGATTATCTACCTCTATCTTTGTATGAAGCTCTTCTTAAAATTCCCGTTTAAGAGTTTCCATGCTTATCTCCATAGCTGCAACGTGTCCGCCAATAATAGCATAATCATCATTCTTTGGATGCTGTAACGAGATTTTATCATTATGTATCAATATACCGCCAACTCTGTACGAAAATACAAAATCATCATTTTTAAATAAAATATCCACTTATATCCCCGCTTTCACTCGTGTAGTGAAACTTATTATATTAGTGAAATCCTCCTACATATCCATTCTTATTTTATCAATCAAAATAACATCTGCCGGCAGCCATTCAACCTCATCAAGATGCTCCTTAGTCAGCCATTTTGCATTTTCATGTTCCTTTAACTTCAATTCTCCGCTTACTATCTCACACCAAAAACAATCCATTAAAAGATGAAAATTGGGATAATCATATTCAATTGTATCTATTAAATTTCCTATTTTAACTTTTGTATCTAATTCTTCCATAATCTCTCGTTTTAATGCTTCCTGTGGTGTCTCTCCTGCCTCTATTTTTCCTCCTGGAAATTCCCAGCCATCCTTGAATTCTCCATACCCGCGCTGCGTTGCGAATATAATAGGCTCCCCCTTATCATTAACTTCTTTTATTACTGCTGCAACTACTTTAACTGTTTTCATATAATTCTTGTGTGACAATTATAAAACTAATTATCTCACTTTCCTTCTTTCTTTTAATATCGTGATTTAATGCAATAAATTAAGTAAAAAAGTCTTTTTCTGCAAGCACAAACGACTTTTTATACTTTTGACATATACATAATATTTATGAATTTACAATATACTCATATATATCCTCACGCACAGGAACATCAAGTATCCACTCTATCTCAACTGCTGTTTTCTGTGTATTTGGCATTGTAAATTCCTTAGTATTTCCACTAGCCGTCATATGCCCAAGATAATAAAATTCCTTAGAAATCTTATCGTCCTTATTCTTTCGTACAAAAAGTTCTACTCTAATTCCTCTCTCTTTAGCCTTAAGAAAATTCTGTACATCCTCAGATTGCAGGCTCCTTCCCGATTTTGATATTGCTATCAATCGATCCCTAAATCCTGGTTCAAAATGATCCTCATATTTTGTTGTGTCACTAATATCATCCGATTTATCATAATTAATAAATACTGGAAATGTCTTTGTTTTCTTATCATATTTATAACCACCAATATTTAATGGAACTTCATTCTGTTCCCAATTAAGCAGACGACATACGTCCTCATACGTATATTTTTGATAAAGGACAAAATCTGTTACATCATAACTTTGTTTATAATCTCTCTCATATTTACTTATTCCAAAATCAACAAGTTCTTTAATAATATTATAAAAATCTTTATTTGATAGCATTTCAAGAAATGTTTTTGTTGGCTTATAATCATTGCCTTCCTTTTCTATAAAAACACACTGTGCATATGTTTTCTTACCAGATCCTGCCGGAAATTCATTAGTCATAACATTTATAATATTTTCCTTCTGTTCCTTGCTAATTGATTTACCATAAGTCAACATATCCTGTGAAAGGCTTGAAAATAATCCACATTTGGACAATCCTTTTGCATACATAAGCATTCTCTTAAGTAATTGTAATTCTTGAATTCTCTTACCATTTGCCAGTTTCTTGGAAATAAATTCGACTATCTTTTCTTCTTCCTGTGAAAGACGAAGCTTATAATCCTTCTCATATTTAACTAAAAACTTATAATACGAACCCAGACTATTATTATCAAAAATACGGGCAACATCCATTTCTCCATAATCATCAAAATCCCGTAAATGTGGTATTCTTCCTAATTTATTCTTAAGATTTGTGTAATTTTCTTTTATCAGTTTAATATCACTAAAATTAGCATTATCAACAGATGCAAATATTCTTTTCTTACTTATTTCATCAAAATGCACTGTAGATGCACCTGGAATAACCCTTCCACCCTCCATAATGTATCTACGTATATTATCTTTATTGTAAGTTCTATCCCCTGACAGTGCTATTGGAATCATAAAATTATTATTATAATTACCAATAAAATCAAGAATAACAACATACTCTTTTCCATCGGCCTTTCTAAGTCCTCGTCCCAACTGCTGTATAAATATTATCGGCGATTGTGTCGGTCTAAGCATAATAACCTGATTAACCTCTACAATGTCAACACCTTCATTCAATATTTCTACGGAAAATATATAGTCTAATGGCTTCTTATTAATATTTTTCTAATTATCATCCATTGCAAGTCTCTCAAATGCATTCTGCCTTTCCTGTTCCGTTGCATCACCATTCAACGCTATCGTACGAAAATATTTTCCTGTGTCTGGATTAACTATATTATTAAATTTATGTGATAATTCCTGTGTTTCTTTGATACTGCTACAAAATATAAGACCTTTAACTTTTTCTCCACTATATCCATAATAATTTGCCTGCTGGATTATATGCCTTACACGTTCATCGCTTGTAAGCATACTAAAATCATGATTTTTTTTAACATCTCCAACTACAGACAAGTCAGTAATTCCAAAATAATGAAATGGGCACAACAAGTTTTCTTCCATGGCCTGTTGTAAACGTATCTCGTATGCAATCTTATAATTGAACAACTCATAAACATTTCTACCTGCAATATTATCATCCCGCTTATCAGGAGTTGCTGTCATTCCAAGCCACAACTTAGGCGTAAAATGTTTCATAATCTTCTGATATGTATCAGCAGTTACATGATGTGCTTCATCAAAAATAATACAGTCAAATGCATTTTTATCATATTGAAGCAAATGTTCATCCCTATTTAAAGTCTGAACAGTAGCAAATACATAATCCGCTTCATATTCATGATAACCTGCACCAACCAAACCCATAGAAACAGATTTTGCAAACACCTTCTCATAAGATTTCTTAGTCTGTCTTGCAAGCTGTCCTCTATGAACTAAAAATAAAACTTTTTTAAATCCAAGCTCTCTCATTGCAAATGCAGAAGCATAAGTCTTACCTGTTCCAGCTCGTGTCAAGGGTGTGAATGGGATTTTTTTGTATTTTTTTCGGATAGGGATTTATTCAGTTTTAGGATTCTGGATGAAAGTCCTATTCATAATATCTAACTAATATTCTCGTTCCTCCCGCGTTGTATGATATTTTTCAAAAATCTTAAATGCAATATTTTCCGCTTCCTCAAAAGTACGTATCTTATGTCCTTCGAAATCCCAAATCCTCTGACCAGCAAAAAATATTCCCCAATTGTCATACCTACTTTTCAATATAGTTATATACTCACCTTTGTATTTTTTACTATAGGTTTCTTTTTCTGGATTATATCTCCATTGAACTTTATTGAAATTCCTTCTTCGGGAAGCCCTATTTCTCAACTCATTTTCACATCTGCGTGGATTGACATAATCTTCAGTCATTTTCTCGGCACATATACAGCCCACATGAAATTCATCAGGTAATTTCGGATGTTTCATAACATGTGCAAAACGAATTCTCTCGTTACCACACATTTCACATTGTTCATATGGAATTTCTCCACCCGGCTCGGAGTATTCTGCCAAGTCTATAACATCAATGCATTTCCAGTCTTTATGCGGAATTCCTTCTCTATTCCATTCCCCCATAATCTAAATCTCCTCTCTTAAGTATTATCAACTTTTATATTGTCCATCTATTTGTGTATCCAAGGATATATACATGTACTTTATTTAACAATTGTATTACTCTTTCAATTTTATCTACTCCCATACACCTTTCCCCTCTATAGCATCAGTTATATACTTTTATATTCCCAAAAATACTTTTTACCCCTTCCTCACATGATGCAATATCATCTACATACAAAATGTCTAAAGTTTTTATTGCTCTACTAACAGAAACATATAACAAATTTTTAGCACTATTATACTTATCTAATTCTTCTGTGCCAACTTCCTCTTCTTTGTAACAATAGTTAAAATATCTCTCAAAAAATCCTCCATCTCTACCAAAAGACTTTTCCATAATTATTACTACATTATCAAATTCCAGACCCTTTGTTCCGTGATATGTATGAAATATAACTGAACCATTTTTCTTTTTATGAATGTATGAATACCAAGTCAAAAATTCTTTTATATCTACATCAAATATAGTCATCTCATCTGTTGTCAATTCACCATCATATAACTTATTAATTATATAGTTTTTCAAACCTACAACATTCAAAATATCGTTGCCGAAAATTTCATTCAACCAACGTTTGAAATTCTCATTGTCTGATGTTCGATATTTTTCCATGAGACATTCTATAATATCATGTAATTTATCTCCCGTTATTTCTCTAATTTCCTCAACAATACTTTTCAATTCCGAAACATTCATACCACTGTATATTTTTTGTGATATCAAATCAGGTATCGCGGCACTATCATCATTTACCATATCGACAATTTTAAAAATTTTATATAAAACAACGGGAACAATACCTAATTTACTCAGTTCATCACTCAATAATTCAGTATTTAACTGCAGATAATTCTTTTTATAATACGATGATTTTTCCATGCAACTATACAGTTTTTCAAATCCTGTATAACTGGCTACACTTTTATTTGTCAAAAGAAAACAATGTAGCGGATTATCTTGCGTATTATTATATTTTTCTGCACATTCTTTAATAAAAGCATATACCCTATCCGGAGCTCCGCTATAGAACGATACCTTTCCTCCTTCACTATCTTCATAAAAGGAAACTTGAGATATACTATCTTTTCTAATTCTATTAGATACTTCAATTATCTCTTTAAAAGACCGTCTATTAAATCTTTTATTTATTATCTCAAACTTCTCAGCAGAATTAAGCAAAGAACTCCCAACACCATCTGAATATATATTTTGCATAGCATCACCATAATATCCCAAAAGTATTGGATGTCCAATTTCGAGAGAATAATCGAGTAAAACCTGCATTATCTCAACAACAACATGATTTGTATCTTGATACTCATCAATCAATATATACGGATAACTATCAATAATTACTCTTTTTAGCAAATCATATTTCTTAACCATTTCAAGTCCATAATTCAACACCGTTTCATGGCTAATCTTCATCTTGTGAAGCTGATCTGTGTTGTTTAAAACACTGTATGATATAGTTCTATATTCTTCCTGGCCTGCATAAATCTTTTCAATACATTCTTCATAATTTTCAATTTTATACAATATACCAACCAGTTTCTTGTAATTGTTCACGTTACTAAGTAACGAAGGAAACTCTTGCATTTCATTTAACAGAGCTTCCCTAAACTCACCTGCCTTCTTGTCATAATTCTCATAAAAAACATTTTTCATATTCTTTATTCTCTGAATAAACAAATCTTTTTGCTGTTCATTTAGCTTTTGATATTCAGCACATTCCTTGCTGTTTGACAGTTTGCTTTTTAACTCAGATATCTGCCTATTCATATTATCAATATGGATTTCTAAAAGCTCCGTTTGATAACCTTTAATAAAACTCCATATACGTTCATGGATTGTAGAAACCATAACCATGCTATTATTACCCAAGCGATTTATAATTTCTCTTGCGGCAACATTTGTGTATGTAATGCAAATTATATGTTGATTTCCTCTACCTATTATTTCCCCATATTTCAAACATATATATTTTAGAGTTTCAATTAATGAGAATGTCTTTCCCGAACCAGCTCCCGCATTAAATATAAAAGATTCCTTCTTATCAATATTATCAAATATTTTTTTTAGGCTGTCCTTTTCCTCTAATACATAATCGCTTCTTTCTATCTCTAACATAATTTTACCCCTACTCTAACGCAGATTCCAAAAACTCCAAGCCGTCTTGTATGTACTTAGGCAAACTAGGAATACTTCCTTCTGTAGTTAGCAAACAATACAAAATTTCGTTTGAAAAATCACTCTTAGCACTAGCTAATTTACATTGCCATTTAAATGAGTTTTTCTTGTTATTCAACATATTTTCCGGATTACCCACAATTTCTTTATATATATCAGGCTTTAATTTTTTAAGTACTTTGTTTACTATTTCATTATGGTAGTTACTTGCAATAAGCGCCTCCTCGAAACTTGTTGCATAATAATAACCAACTTTATTCTGAAACGTAATATATATATTATCATCCTGAAAATACTGAGGAACATTGTCAATATCTTTTCCATTTGCATTATAATGTATTATAGTTTGGTTTGTTGTTTCTCTTTCTGTTAATTTACTTATTTGTTTGTATGTCTTCTTTTCGTCTTCTGTTCTTTTTATGTCCAAGTCTGTAATTATTACTGCTGGTATTTTCAATGCTTTAAGCAAAGTATTATACACCATTCCGTGTGCACCATTTATATTCAATACTGAAATATACTTATATCTCAGTTTTTTTGACCGCTCCAAATAATAAGGCAATAAATTATATTCGCTAATTCCTTCCACCAAAATAACAGCGTCTGCAAAAAACATATCTGAAAACTTATATTTTATGTGTTTCTTTATGAATTTGAACTCATCATCTGATATGCTACCATTTGCTACAATTTTTGCATCGTTCAACGGAATGACAAGTGCTTGATTATTATTTGCTGTAATATAGTTAATATTGTTAAAATTGCCTCCATCCTGAATTTTACTATTCAATATATGCGAGGAATGTGTTGTAATAATCAGCTGACTATTCACTCTCTTTTGCTTAATTGACAACAAAGTACTTATTGCATCATTAATATACCGTATAAATAATTCCTGCATTTGCGGATGCATATATGTTTCCGGTTCCTCTATTGCGATAAGATTTATTCTACTATTAAATGAATTATCTGGATATTTTTCCATATAATCTATAAGATTTGCAATAATCATCATAAGATTTGTATATCCTAAACCAAATTGATTTTCAGGAATTCTATTACCACCTTCCACATATTCGTACTTTACAAGATTTTGCATCATTTTTTGAAAAGTTACATCAGAACTAAGCATAACCTGCAAATCATTATTAGAAACAATTCTTCTTAAGGTGTTATTTATATCTTTTGTATGTCTCTTTTGAATATCCTTAGTTAATGTTTTATTAATTCCCAGTAATTTGTCTTCCAACTTTTCCATATCTGCTTTAAACAACTCTTGATATCTGTATTTAATAATTGTATTAAACGACTCGCTCAAACAATTATCCCCTGAAATATTATTTGCCTTTATCATTACAAATTCCATCAAATCATTAAGTTTAAATTTCTCAACAGGAATCATATTCTTATTATAATAAACCGGTTTGAAAGTCGTATTATCTATCAATTCTAACAGTTTTTCAAAAGCTATGTTCTCTTCATAACCTTTGCTTAAAACATTTCGATATGCTTCAATAAAATTTGTTTCATCAAGCGTCTCATATTTAATAATTATTTTAATCTCAGTAGCATTAACATCTCCCAAAGTCATAAATGGAGCTATATTCGTAACATAATCATCTGTATTTTTATCAAGACCAATAGTAACTTCAAATTCAATTTCCGGCGTATTTCCTCTATAATTCCCTACTACATAATTTGCGTATAATTCCCTCAAGTAGAAATAATTAAAGTCGCTAGCTATAATATTGTTCCTATTAATAATCTTATCTAGTGCTTGAACTATCGTCGTTTTGCCAGCATTATTCTTTCCTACTATCAATGTAGCTGTTGTTGCAATATTTACTCCGCTCTCTACGTCAGAATAACTTGACGCATCAACAAACTCCACTTCATTATCCTGTTCTCTAAATTTGCGATAATTAATTAGTTTTAGTTTCTTCAAATACATAAGCCAGCCTCCTCTTATGTCTCACAACATATTATAGTTAATTATACCACCCCCTCCCCTGAATCTCCATATCATTTACTACAAATTTCGCCCTTTTCCGCATCCCAAAACTCATTCCTGAACTTCCACTTAATCTCAACCCTCTCCCTATCATACACAACAATCTCCGCCACAAAAGCATCCACGATTTCCTTATTCAGTTTCTGCAGTTTCATCTGTCCTTCCATCATTTCAAAACCAGCTATTTCCGGCAGGTTCATCGTTGCTAACTTACCGACTGCTGCTTTCTGCTTTTCTATGTTTTCTTGCATACGCATAAGCAACTGTTCGTAGGTCTTTTTCTGTTCCAGATAGGTTGCCTTATCGGTCAAGCCAAGTTTGTAGTTCTCGTATGCATCACGCAAATCCCTATTAATGCGCTCGTTGCTGTTCTCCATATCTACCAGATGTTGTTCCGCCAGTTTCAACCGCTGTGCCTGTTTCTCACGCTGCATGTCCACAATCTTTCCGGAATCCCCCCACATATCAATAAACAACTGCAAGGACTTCATCACGACTTCTTCCATAGCAGCATCAAGAACACTGATATTACATTTTCCATCTGTTTTATCCAGATAATGCTTGGCGCAATAATACTTAGGGCGACCGGAATATGAATGAGACAAACGATGTCCGAAGTTACCACATATCATTTTACCGGTCAGGCAATGTGTCTCATGCTTCCTCTCTGCACCGGCACAGGTATTTCCTTTTCTCATAGATGACACCTTTTCAAAATCTCCTCTACTTATAATGGCTACATGGCAGTTCTCCACACGCTTCCATTCTTCCTCTGGAAGAGCCTTAGCATGCTTGTCACCCACATTTTAGCTCTTGAAACGGTTGTAAACCATCGTCCTGGTGTATTGTTCATTACTAAGGATTCTACCCACAGCAACATTACTCCAAAAAGGCTTTTTCTCTCGGTATTTTGCCATCTGGTTTTCATTTTCTTCCTTCATGGCAATATACACTCCCGGTGTCGCAATTCCTTCCTGATTCAAAGACGCAGCAATTTTATACATAGACTTTCCGGATAAATACTCTTTGAAAATACGCTTCACAATCTGACCGGCATATTCATCCACCACCAGCTTGTGCTTGTCCTCAGGACTCTTTACATATCCGTAAGGTACAAAAGCAGAAATGTATTTCCCAATGCCACGCTTGGCATCAAGAGTTGTACTCACCTTTACCGACTGTTCCTCACTGAAAAAATCATAAAGAATTCCCTTAAATGCAACATCAATTTCACCGATACCGCCCACATAATCTGCACTATCGTAATTGTCATTGATAGCAATAAAACGCACTCCCATAAAAGAAAATATCTGCTCGATGTATTTTCCCTGTTCAATATGGTCTCTGGAAAATCTGGAAAAATCCTTCACAATAACACAGCTGATCTGTTTCTTCTTCACAAGGTCCAGCATCCTCTGCATATCCGGTCGGTCCATATTTTTACCGGTATAACCATTGTACTGGTCAAGCTTTTTTGTAACACTTTGTTCGATAAATACCTACCTGTAACGAGCCTCCATTGGTGTTAAATAATTATTGTACGAATGTGGACGAACATAATTGTACCAGTTTATATATTTCATGGTGAGCTCGTCCATCATCTCTACATTTGGGAATGAAGATACGTTGTAAAAGTTGCTTTTAAAGGTATTATAAAATCTTTCCATGGGAGCATTATCATAAGGGCAGCCAGCCTTACTCATGCTTTGTGTTATATTATTGGCTTTACAGAAATTTACGAAATCCAATGAGGTAAATTGTACTCCCTGGTCTGAGTGCAGAATCACTTTAGAGTAGTTTTCTTTTTTCAGGGCTGTTTTCAAAGTGTTTATTGCCAAATCAGTGTTGATATAATCACTGTTTAATGAAGCAACAGCTGACCTGTCGTACAAATCAATAATTGAACAATTATATCTAAATTTCCCATTTGGCTGGCGCATGTATGTAAAATCAGTACACCATACCTTGTTTTTGCGGTCTACAGTAAAATTCTGGTTTAAGAGATTGTCAAATATCTTATTCTTTTTGCCAGTCTTATAGCCTGGCTTGGAGTGCATAATTACAGCACATAAATTCAATTCCTTATTCATATATTTATGCATAGTGGTATTGCTTACTTCATATCCATAGCGCTTGATAAAAATGCGCATAGCTCTATAGCCTATAACACAATTATTGTTGTAATAAACGTACTTTATAAGCTCAAAGATATGTGCTAAGCGTTTATGATATTTCCGCTTTGCCTCCTTTTTGTAGTTGTAATAACAATTAGGGCTGATTCCAAATTTATTACACAGCCATCTTAAACCAAATATATTTTTATTATCGTCGATAAATCGATATACCACTAATCGATTTCTTTCGCAAAGAATGCCGCTGCTTTTTTTAAGAAAGCAATTTCCTTGTCCTTTTCATTCAGGAGCTGATTTAATCTTCTGATTTCCTTTGCATCATTAGATTCTGTGGTTGTACTGGTGGTATAGAGGCATTCTTCCTTGTATTAGTTAACCCATTTGCTAACGGAACTCTTGGCAACATTAAATTCAACAGCCAGCTGAGGTATTGATTTGTCGCCTGCCATATAGGCTTTAACTACTTCTTTTTTGAAGTCTTCGCTGTAACGTACTGACATAATGATGTCCTCCTTATTTGAGTAATATTATAATATATTCTTCGAACAAGGTGTTACAAATTTACTATACCACTACACTTGTAAGCGATTCATCCACCCGGATAGTTCCATCCTCGAAATTTACATCTTTCACCTGCAAAGCAAGTAATTCTCCAATACGCATACCTGTCCAGAACAATATCTGAAATGCCATCCATGAATCTCTTTTATCCATGATTGCGTCTGAAAATTTCTGAAATTCTTCCAGCGTCCAGTAGGGACGTTCATCCGCTTTACTTTTCCCCATACTGCCTGCTTTGTGGCATGGATTGGAACGTAATTCATAGAATCGTACCGCATAGTTGAGAATGGAACTAAGCTGATTATTGATTGTTTTCAGATAGGTAGGCTTAAATCCTTTATCAATCATTTCGCCTTGCCACTTTCGTATCATAGGAGCTGTGATTGCATTGATAGGTGTATTTCCAAAATACGGAAGCACCTTGTCTTTCATCACATATTCTTTCTGCTTCATGGTGGTTTTCCGCAATCGTTTCTCCATGTCTTCCTTATAGATCTCCCAGAAATCATTCAAGGTCATGGTCGGATCAGAAGTTTGCTGCAATATGAAATGCGCATACCATTCCTCTGCTTCCTTCTTTGTTTTAAATCCTCGCTTCTGGGATTTTTTCTTGGTTCCCGTCCAGTCTGTCCACCTGTACTGGATATGCCACGTTCCATTTGGATCTCGTTTTGCACTGCAGCTCATGCACTCACCTCCTTGGCTCCTCCATACCATTTCTCACGAAAATACTCCACCGGAATTTTACCTGCGATTGTAAGGAAGCCTTTTCCAGCAAGTTCCTTATTCATTTCTCGTAAAATCTTGTAGGATTTTCCCATGCTCACACCGAGCATCTTTGCAATGTCTTCTGCACTGTAGTAAATTTTTTCGTTCATATTGTTCTTTCCTTTCTTTGCTTCTGTATAGTATCATTTTGTTTTGTTTTTATAATATCGCAACATTTGTTTCGTATCAATATCTTTTTTCTTTTATTTTTTTATCTTGTGTGGTATGCTATATATGATATTGAAACATCCACAGCTTTAAAGCAGGAGGAAATCACAATGACAATTGGTGAAAATATAAGGCGCATACGTCAGGAACGTCACCTAACGCAAAGACAATTAGGAGAAATGGTTGGTGCAAGCGAAGCCTATATTCGTGCTTACGAAAGTGGCAGAAGAAACCCCAAACCAGCATCTCTTGAAAAAATAGCAGAAGCACTTGCGGTCAACCCTGAAGTACTTGCAAATTCAGACTTTGATGGTATAAAGGCTATACACCGACTTTTTCAGATATTCCGCCAGTATGACGGTTCATTATTTGAATATCAGGATAAAGACGGAAATGATATGGTAGGCATCAGTTTTGGAACATTATCGCTGATGCAATCATGGTTAGAACGTTATAAGAAATATATGGATGAAGTTGAGAAATGTAACGAAATCAAAGATGTGAAAAAACGTGGCGAAGCACTGCTGAAAGCGGAAGCGGACTTTAATCTTTGGATGGATATTTATCCGGAATCGGAGACGTGGCAGGCTAGATTGAAAATTCAAAAGGCACATGATGATGTGATGGATAAGATAGGATTGAATCATAATGAGTAAAATATGTATGCTTGACTCACCCTTAATATTCATAAAGAAAGGATTATGACAATGACCGAAGACCAATTTTTAAAAACGATGATTGAAACCATTAAATATGATGATTACGAAAAAAAGGAAGAGATGCTAACTATTCTGCGTAATTCCGTTATATACTTTGATAAAACAAGTTCCTTTGCCACAAGATCTTGGCAATGCTGGGAGAATATCGATCTTAGAGTTCCTATTCCCCTTTTAAAAGAAGCAAGGAATTTGCAAAAAAACTTACAAGATATTGCATCTATGGTATATATCGAAACAGATGATTATGATTTTAATCAATTAAATATAAAACCTAAACCTATTGATTTAGATATCGATAATTATAAGGAACATGATGCATTTTTTTCAGAGATTAAAGACACCATTATACAAGGAATCCGCAATGCAAAATATTTGATTTGGTGTGCAGTTGCTTGGATTACTGACGATGATATTTACAATGAATTACTCCAAAAAAGGAACAATGGTATTCAAATACGAATTCTTACTTCCGACGAACCTTCTAACAGTCGATTACTAAAAAACTTATGTGATAATTTTGAAGTAGTAAAAATTCCTCAATGGGGTGAAAACTCCCGGAACAGGATGCATGATAAATTCTGTATTATTGATCTTGAATATGTTATGCATGGCTCATACAATTGGAGTAGAAATGCAATGAGTAACAATGAAACATTAGCTACTGCACTGGATAAAGATTTTGTTAAAAAATTTGCAGATGAATTTATGTTTTTATATAATGCGCACAAACATGATTAAAAGGAGGATGCACATATGGATACTATATACACTACTGAATTAGTCGCTTTAGGAGCATCTCTTGCAGAATTAGCAGTAAAGGGAACTGCCACCGCAGTCTCAACAAAAATCAAAGCTATCAGAGATGAAAAGAATACTGATAAAGTTCGTAATACTTATGACGAAATTGTGAGCGAACTACTTTTGGAACGTGACGAAGCAATACGTATTGCACAGTCTTACAAGTCAGAACTTGAAAAAGTTGTTATTAGTGACGAAGATATTCAACACTTACATAATACCGTTTCGAATATACTTGAAATTATTAAATCTATACAAATCGCAAATGCCCTTCCAAAGGGAGAAGATGAAATTGCGAAGGTCAAATCTCAAGTTGAAAGTTATGAACAAATCAAAGAATTAATTAGTGTTGACACACTAAAAACAATGCAATTATTAGGTTTTAACTATAAAGCAGCAATCGGAGAGCCTTTAACAGAAATATGTGCAAATGCGATTTCAAAATTAGGCAATAAAACTACTGTATCTAAACGTAAATAAATATTTTGTACCCAAATCGTACCCATTACCATCTAAAAAATCCCTACAAAGCCCATAAATACAGGCTTTGTAGGGATTTATCTTTTTACTCAAACTCGCAGAATCTAGTTTGATTTTGATTATTTTAATGTAGTTATCTATACCGTTTAGTATTGATAACTCATGCTTTTTCCACACGTTATTTTTCGTTTCACATATTTTTAGTACCAATCCAGTACCATTGCTTTTTTTCATTATTGTGTGTAGTTCCGGTGGCTTGCAGGTTTGTTTACTATTCACAAAATAATATTCTGTCGGTTTGCTTGTCCACCTATGAAAATTATAATCTCCAAACGATATTTCTGCAAGAAAAAATTTTGTGGTACTAATCGTTAGTACCACAATTGTTTTCTATGTACTGAGCAAAATCAATGACCTTTGCTGGCTCTCTCTTAGCAGCAATCCCTAATCGTTCCATGTCTAATTTAAAAAGTTCACTCGGATATCCATACGCATCAAATCCCTCTGGCTGGCAAATATCTCTGTTCAGATACTTACTAAGTTCCCATTGATACTTTGCTTCTTTCTCCAGCTTCTTACCAAAATACTGTGCATCCATTACCATTCTGTTAATACCACCAACCGATTTCCTACCATGAGTTTTTGTTACAGTTGTATCGCCTGACATTTTAAAATACTGCCCTATCTGATCCTCGGAATATCCCATTTCCTGCATCACGCCATGAATCACACTGCGGATATACATTGTATAGTAATTCCAGTTTCTTGGTTCAATATCTGTCATTGCTAATGTATAACGATTACTGGCATTCACAATAAACAAGACATTTCTTCCTTTTATTTTCGTCAAATGTGTGTCCCAGCAGAACACAAGTGAAGCACCTTTGCTTTCTTCAATCTTTGTTGTTTTTAGTCGATCTTGAACTGCCTTTGTTGCACCAATCTCCATATGTATCACCT
>ERZ772872.95-NODE-95-length-82310-cov-18.007319_pt1 | contig 82310 bp, 88 predicted proteins | sample MGYA00512132_ERZ772872 | MGnify/ENA primary metagenome ERZ772872 (study PRJEB29015, sample SAMEA2737724) | human gut metagenome | biome: human gut; feature: human-associated habitat; material: faeces | place: China | collected 2012 ...
TGCCGCACCTCGCTCGCCGTATCGGCACTTAGAATTATGCGGTATTGCCCTTACAGCTTCGCGAGCTTCGGGCCCTGCGCCGTGTCGGTGACACTCCAGCCCATCTCGGTCAGCTGGGCACGGATGGCGTCCGCGCGGCCCCAGTCCTTGGCCTTCTTGGCGGCAGCGCGCTCCTCGACCAGTGCGGTGACCTCGGCGGGGATGCTGTCGGTCTTTTTGCGGTTGTACAGCAGGCCCAGCACGCCGGTCAGCTCATCAAACGTCTTGGCGGCAGTCTCCAGCGTCGCTTTGTCGGAGGCATCGGACAGCGTGTTGATGTCCTTGACCAGATCGAAAATCGCAGCCAGAGCATCCGGCGTATTCAGGTCGTCGTCCATGGCGGCCTTGAACTTTTTGCGCGCATCCTCGCACTTTTCCACCAGCGCCGTGTCGGTGCCGTGGGCATGCTCGATGGCAAAATCGAGGTTGTCGCGGCAGGTGTACATCCGCTCGAGGCTGTTCTTGCAGCTCTCGATCAGCTCAACGGTGTAATTCAGCGGCATGCGGTAGCCAGCTGTCAGCATAAAATAGCGGATCGGCTCGTAGCCATACTTGTCGGCGATTTCGCGCACCGTGAAGAAGTTGTTTGCGCTCTTGGACATCTTCTCGTTGTTGATGTTCAGGAAGCCGTTGTGCATCCAGTAGCGGCTGAAGGTGCAGCCGTTGGCGCACTCGCTCTGGGCGATCTCGTTCTCGTGGTGGGGGAAGATCAGGTCCTGACCGCCGGCGTGCAGGTCGATGGTCTTGCCCAGGTGCTTGCGGGCCATGGCGCTGCACTCAATGTGCCAGCCGGGGCGGCCGTGGCCCCAGGGGCTCTCCCAGTAGGGCTCGCCGGGCTTGGCCGCCTTCCAGACTGCGAAATCGGCGGGGTCCTCCTTCAGGTCGTCGTCCATACGGCTGCGAAGCTCACGGTTGCCGCTCTCGAGGTCGTCGAGGTTCAGATGGCTCAGCTTGCCGTAGCCGGGGTCGGACTTGACGCGGAAGTAGACATCCCCGTTACGGGCCACATAGGCGTGGCCGGAGTCCACGAGGTCCTTGACGATGTGGATGATCTCGCCGATATGCTCGGTAGCGCGGGGGCGCACGGTGGGGGCCTTGACGTTCAGACCGTCGGAATCCCTGATGTACTCGGCCTCAAACTTGCGGGCGACCTCCTGCATCGAGGTGCCCTCCTCCTGGCCCTTTTTGATGAGCTTGTCATCAATATCGGTGATGTTGGAGACATAGTAGACCTTGTTGCCGCAGTATTCCAGATAGCGGCGCAGCGTATCAAAGACGATCATCGGGCGCGCATTGCCGATGTGGATATAGTTGTAAACCGTCGGGCCGCAGACATAGATGCGGTACTCGCCCTCCTTCTGGGGGACAAATTCCTCTTTCTGGCGGGTCATGGTGTTGAAGATCTGCATAGCTTGCACGTTCCTTCCTCTATATAGGGATGCTTTTATTATAGCCAACGCAAGGCGCGGTTGCAAGGGGGATTCAGCCGTTATTTGCGATTTGCACGGCCAGCTCGTCCCAGACAGCACCGAAATTGTAGGGGAACCGCTCGTTCTCCTCGGCCAGATAGGCGCGGTAGGTGTCGAGCTCTGCCGCCGTCGGTGCCTTAACGCGGCGGTAGGCCGTGATCGTGTAGCCGTTGCCCATGTCGAAGGTGGCTGCCAGCTCAAACGGCGCGTACTTTTCCTGGTTTTCCAGGAAGGCCGCGTTCATCTTCTCTGTGTGGTTGTTGGGGTCAAACGGCGTACAGGTCAGCACGACCTGCGCCGTAAGCAGCTCCTTCGGGAAGGCATCGTTGCCGGGATTGCAGGCACCGTAGGGCAGAATTTCGCGGATGGACTCATCCGGCAGCGCCGAGATGCGGAACACATCCGGGCTGTAGACCACGCCGTGACAGATCATGTAGGCGGAGTTTTCGCCGGTGCAGTTCTCCCGCAGCCAGGCGTTGACCTCGGCGACCTGCTGTAAATCATTGCGGGGGCTGTCCACGTAAAAGTACAGTCCGCTGTAAAATCCGCTGGGGAAAACCACCGGCAGCAGCTGACTGCACGCGCCGAAGTTCAGCGCACACAGCACGCCCGCCGACACGGCCAGAATGCGGCGCGGCCACGCCCACGGCAGATCGCTGACGAGCAGCGCACAGAGGAAGCAGCCCAGCAGGTAGAACGGCGCGACGGCCAGCGACTGGTGGTCGTCCATATTCTGCACACGGGTGACGAGCAGCACGGTCAGCACCGCGCCGACGGCAGCAAGAACGGCGAGCGCACGGGCCTTAGCATTATACAGCCCGTATAATATGCCGATCAGCATAATCACAAACACAAGCCAGCCCAGATAGATACGCTGGTTTGCCAGCTCTGCCAGAAAGCCGCCGGTCTGGTAGGTCGCGTAGCGGTCACTGTAGTCGGCCTTGGCGATGCGCCAGAACATCGGCAGCAGCGGTACGCCGACGCAGACCAGCGAGGCCGCGGCAAACTTGCCAAAGCGCAGGGCGGTCTGTACCTGCCGGGCGTGTGCAGCGCGGGCCAACACCCAAACGCCATACAGCAAAAAGAACGCCACAACGGTAAACATGTAGCTGCGGCGGGTCAGCATGAGCATACCCGTAAAGGCCGCCAGCGACACAAGCCGCGCGGGGGCCGGCTGGCTGAAGTCGTACCCGACGCCGAGCGCCAGCAGCATAAACGCGAACGCGACACCGAGCAGGTCCGGCATACCGCGGTAAAGCGCAATGTGCAAAAGCGGCAGCAACAGGACGAATGCCATAGAGAGCGCCGTGAACAGCGCCGGGGCCTTTGGCTGTAATTTTCGGCGCAGCACCGTCAGAAGAAGCCATGCACTGTAGTAGACGAGCGACGGGATCAGCAGCGCGCAGAGCAGCGCAAACGTGTTGGCCGTGCGCGGCGTGAACATGAAGAACGGCTCTGCCAGCAGATTGATGACCAGCGGCGCGTAGTCGTTGAACCACGTCTTGTAGATGGTCGAGCCGACACCGGTAAAGACGCCGTCCGCAAAGTTGGATTCCAGCCGCACCTGCAGATTGTAGTAAGTCGCGTTGTCCCACAGGTAGAGACTCTGGCGGCCCACCATGGCGTGCAGATAGAATGCGGCGCTGGCCGCTATGCAGACTGCTAAAATGACGGCATCCGCTTTTGTGCATTTTGCGCCAATCGCCCGCGCCGCGCGGCGGTACAGGCAGAATGTGCCCAGCACCGCCGTGCAGGAGAGCAGCAGCAGCCATACATCCACCGGATTCCGCCCGCTGCCGAGCATATCGACAACTTGCAGCGGCACGGCAAAATGCGCCGCCGTGCTGAACACGAACTTGACGGCAAAAATGCACAGCAACAACAGGACGGCCCGCTCCAGGCGGGTCATCCTGCGGTAGATGCATTTTAAAAATGTACGGAGATTGAGCTTTGACAAGTTGGGGTCTCCTTATTGGGTCCGTTGCCTTGTAGGGGCCGGACATGTCCGGCCCGGCACCTGATGTAAAATGGCATGTATGGCAAGGCCGCAGGCCGGGCATGCCCGGCCCCTACTGCGCGGCGGCTGTTACTTCGCCTGCATGAACAGCTTGCGGTTCTGCCACAGGTAAATGCCGCCCGAAAGCACGGTGGCCGCGCCGCACAGCCAGCACAAAATTTGGGTAATCAGCCCCACGGCCATCACATCGGCGGGGCCTGCCAGCGCGGCGGCAAAGTAGTAGAACAGCACGGTCAGCATCTGCAGAACGGTCTTGACCTTGCCCCACATGTTGGCGGCAATGACCGTGCCGGTCTCGGCGGCCAGCATACGCACACCGGCCACTGCGAACTCACGGAACAGGATGACCGCCAGCACCACAGGGCTGCAGATGCCGCATGCCACCATATAGATAAAGGCGGCGGTGGTCAGGCATTTGTCCGCCAGCGGGTCCATGAACTTGCCGAAATCGGTGACAAGGTTATTTTTGCGCGCCAGATAGCCGTCCAAAAAGTCGGTAAAGCTGGCAACGGCAAAGATAATCCCGGCAATAAGCGCAAATGTGGGGTTGAAATCGGCGGTGCCGTAGCGGCTGTAAGCGGCAAACACCATAAAGACAGGCACCAAGATAACACGAAGCATCGTAAGTTTATTGGGCAGATTCATACATCAATCCTCCAGCTTTTCTTCCGCATAGCCGTACAGATCGTAGGTGTCGGCATCGGTGATGGTGACATTGTAGAACGCGCCGGTCTCCAGCGGGGTGTCCGCGGGGGTCAGCACGCTGCCGTCGATCTCGGGGCAGTCGGCCTTGGTGCGCAGCAGGTACATGCCGGTCTCGTCATCAACGCCGTCGCAGATGCACTCATAGGTATGGCCGACCTTCTCGCCCTCGCGCTCGGCGCTGACCTCGGCCTGCAGCTCCATGATGTGATCGGCGCGGCGCTGCTTCGTCTCCTCGTCGATCTGGTTCGGCATTTTTGCGGCCACAGTGTTTTCCTCGGCGGAGTAGGCAAAGCAGCCGAGGCGGTCAAACCTGACGGTCTTGACGAAGTCACACAGCTCTGCGTACTGCTCCTCGGTCTCACCGGGGAAGCCCGCGATCAGCGTCGTGCGCAGCGTGATGCCGGGGATGGCCGCGCGCAGCCGGGCAATCGCGTCCTCGATCTCCTTACGTCCGCCGCGGCGGTTCATGGCCTTGAGCACCGCGTCATCACAGTGCTGGATGGGCAGGTCGAGATAGGGCACGACCTTGGTGTTGCGGACCATGGCGGCAATAAATGCATCGCTGATACGTTCCGGGTAGGCGTACAGGATGCGGATCCAGCGGATGCCGTCGATTTCCTGCAGGCGGTCCAGCAGCTCACAGATGGCGCCGGGTCTGCCCCAGTCCTCGCCGTAGGCGGTGGGGTCCTGCGCGACCAGAATCAGCTCGCGCACACCCTCGCCCGCCAGCCAGCGGGCCTCGGCGACACAGTCGTTGATTTCACGGCTGCGCAGCGCACCGCGGATCAGCGGAATGGCGCAGTAATAGCAGCCATTGTTGCAGCCCTCGGCAATTTTTAAGTACGCATAGTGCCGAGGGGTCGAGATAACGCGCGCACCGCCGAGCTGCATATCGCTCTTGGGGCCGTAGCTCTCGATCTGGCCCGCACCGTCGGCACAGACGCGGCGGACGATGGCGGGCAGCGCGGCGTTGGAGCCAATGCCGACAACGGCATCGACCTCGGGGATCTCCTGAATGATCTGCTGCTTGTAGCGCTCAGCCAGGCAGCCGGTCACAATGACCTTGAGGTCAGGATTTTCCTGCTTGTACTGGCAGGCCATCAGGATATTCTCGATAGCTTCGGTCTTGGCGGACTCGATGAAGCCGCAGGTGTTGATGATGATAATGTCAGCCTCGGCGGGGTCAGCCACGGTGGTGTGGCCGTCCTTGATGAGGGCGTGGCAGAATACGTCGGCGTCGACCTGGTTCTTCGGGCAGCCGAGGGAAATAATGGCAATTTTCATTGGGTAGTCCTTTAATATAATATTGTATGGTTTGCGCAGGATTATAGGGGCGGTTCCCCGACACCCCGCAGGGCGGCAGATGTTTGCCGAAAATTGTAGGGCGGCCAGCCCTCTGGCCGCCGCGGAGGGGTCAAGACCCCTCCCTACAATGCGAACCGTTAAGGGGATGCAGTCGGCAGGCTGAGGGCCGGGCATGCCCGACCCCTACAGGGCAGCTGGATTTTATTCGTCGTCGGACAGCACTTCCCGTATCACCGCATGGGAAAATCCGCGGCGGGCGAGGGCGGCGGCGACCTGGTCGCGCTTACCGGCGGCGAGCTTGGCGGCGTACTGCCGCTGCACAAGCGCACGGGCCGTCTCCAGCTCGGGGCTTTCGCCGTCGTCTGTCTCGGCAAACAGCTCCTCCACCACATCGGCGGCGGTGTCGCGGTCAATGCCCTTGGCTGAAAGATCGTTCAAAATCTCGCGGCGGGACTTGCGCTTGCGCAGCAGCTCCGCGGCGCGGCGGCGGGCAAACGAGACATCGTTTAAAAGCCCCAGCTCCCCCGCCCGCGCCACGGCGTAGGCAGCGCTGTGGGCGTCGAACTTCCGGCAGAGCTTCTGGTACAGCTCCCCTGCCGCGTGGTCGCGCAGGGATAAATAATCCATGGCCTTGTCCAGCGCGCGGCGGGTCTCGCTTTTCTTGCGCAGCTCCTCGATCTGCCAGTCCTCCAGCTCGTCATCCTGGTGCAGGGCGGCAGCGGCGAAGGTGTCCTCATCCAGCGAGAAGGCAAACTCGCCGTCCAAAAACAGCGCCAGACGGCCTTTTTTTGTCTCCTTGATTTGCGTTAAGCGCGGCATGGCTTATTCATCGACCATAATATCGAGGTCGACCTCGCTGCCCGTCGTCTTGGCGGCGGGAGCAGCAGGGGCTTCAGCGGCTGCCGCGGGCTTGATGACCTCACTCGGGTCCAGCGGCTTGACGGTACCCTTCTTACCGGCGGCCAGCAGGCGGTCAGAGTTCGCGCGGACGATCTTCTCGATCTCGTCGGAGACCTCGGGGTGGTCCTTCAGGAACTGCTTGGCGTTGTCGCGGCCCTGGCCCAGGCGCATCTCGCCGTAGTTGAACCATGCGCCGCTCTTCTGGACGACACCCAGCTTGACGCCAAGGTCAAGAATTTCACCGATCTTCGAGATGCCCTCGCCGAACATAATATCAAACTCGGCCTCACGGAACGGGGGCGCGACCTTGTTTTTCACAATTTTGGCGCGGGTGCGGTTGCCGATGAACGCGCCGGTGGAGTCCTTCAGGCCCTCGATGCGGCGCACGTCGATCCGCACGCTGGAATAGTACTTCAGCGCGCGTCCGCCGGTGGTGACCTCGGGGTTGCCGTAGACGACGCCAACCTTCTCGCGCAGCTGGTTGATGAAGATGCAGACAGTGTTCGTCTTGCCGATGACGCCGGTCAGCTTGCGCAGGGCCTGGCTCATCAGACGGGCCTGCAGGCCAACGTGGCTGTCGCCCATCTCACCCTCGATTTCAGCGCGGGGCACCATGGCCGCAACGGAGTCGACGACAACCGCGTCGATGGCACCGGAACGGACGAGAGCCTCACAAATCTCCATGGCCTGCTCACCGGTGTCGGGCTGGCTGACCAGCAGACTGTCAATATCAACGCCCAGCGCGGCGGCATAGGTCGGGTCGAGGGCGTGCTCGACGTCGATGAAGGCGACCTCGCCGCCCATCTTCTGGGCCTCTGCCAGAATTTGCAGTGCCAGCGTCGTTTTACCGGAGGATTCGGGGCCGTAGACCTCGACGATACGCCCGCGGGGCACACCGCCGATGCCGAGCGCCAGATCCAGGCCCAGGCTGCCGGTGGGGATCGCGTCGACCTGCATCGTGACGTTCGCGCCCAGCTTCATGACGGCGCCCTTGCCGAACTGCTTTTCAATCTGCGCCAGCGCGGTTTCCAGCGCGGCCTTCTTATCGGCGGCGGGGGCTGCCGTTTTGGGTGCGGTATCTTTTTTTGCTGCCATGTTGCGGTTCTCCTTTTATCTGCAAGTATGCTTATGATTTGCGTTTGTACCTATTATATACGATTTACAAGTAAATTACAACATTTTGTTGTGTGTTTTGTGTCCTATAAATCGGATTTTCAGCAGCTTTTTTCAGGTTTTTGCAGCAAAACAGCCCGGTCATTGCTGCCGTAGTCTTTACGGCAGCTGCCGTTGACCCAGCCGTTAGCCGCCCCCAGCGCCAGTACGTCGGCGGCCTGGGCACAGCCGATCTCCAGCACCAGCCAGCCGCCCGGGCGCAGCGCGTCCCGGTAGTGCGCGGTCAGCAGGCGGTAAAAATCGAGGCCGTCCGCGCCGCCGTCCAGCGCCATGGCAGGCTCCTTGGCCGTCTCCGGCATCAGGTGTGCCATCTCCTCCGCCGTCAGGTAGGGCGGGTTCGAGATAATGAGATCGGCCCCGCCGGATGGCAGTCTATTATAATAGGTAAGGATGTCGTCCTGCACGGCCTGCACGCCAGTCCCCGCCACATTGGCGGTCAGGTAGGGCCAGGCGTCGGCGCTTTTCTCCACACAGGTCACAGCCGCGCCGGGCAGATGCCTGGCAATGCCCAGGCCCAGGCAGCCCGTGCCCGCACAGAGGTCGTAGACGACGGGCGCTTCTGCGTCCTTCAACAGCTCGATGGCCGCCTCGCAGACGACCTCGCTGTCGGCGCGGGGGCAGAGCACGCCGCGGCCCACCTTGAGCGTAAAGTCCATAAAATCCCACTCGCCCAGCAGGTATTGCAGCGGCTCACGGGCGGCGCGGCGCTCACCCAGGACCCGCAGGCTCGAAGCCTCGTCGGGGGTGGGGCCGTTGTCCAGGCGCGGGTCACGGCCCGTGACAAATTTGTACAGCTGCACCGCGTCAAAGCGGGCATCGGGCACACCGGCCATCATGAGCCGGGCGCAAAGACTTTGATAAGCAGTATTCACCAGCGGGCTTCCTCCTGTTTTTCGGGCAGGACCGGGGTCACAGCGGCAATGGCGACCTCGATCATCGAGTCGTCTGGCTCAAAGGTCGTCAGGCGCTGCATCCACAGGCCGGGCTGTGAGACGATCTTGGACAGCACACTGTCGGAACGGCCCGCCCTTTTCAGAATTTCATACGAAATACCGACCAAAAGCGGGAACATGCAGAGCTTGTACACAATACGCATTCCCGTGCTGGTCCACGGCAGCACCGCATACAAAAAAATGCTGATAATGATGACAAGGATCATAAAGCTGGTGCCGCAGCGGGGATGGAAGCGGCTCTGCCTGCGGATGTTCTCAACGGTCAGCGGCAGACCTGCCTCATAACAGGCGATGGTTTTGTGCTCGGCACCGTGGTACTCAAAGACGCGGTGCAGGTCCTTGAACCGCGTGCAGAGAAACATGTACCCGAGGAAGATGGCCATTTTCAGCGCACCTTCTAGGATTACGCGCGGCCAGCGCCCCAGCGGGACAACCTTCATAACGAGGCCGGTCAAAAACGTGGGCAAAAACGTAAACAGGAACAGCGCCAGCACAACACCGACGAAGGCGGCGCAGGTCATGAGCACGTTCTGCACGGCGGGGGTGGCGTGTTCCTCGAACCATTTGTCCAGCTTGGACTCGGCGGGTTCGGTTTCGCCCTCCATCGCTATATCGGCGGCGTGCATTAAATACCGGTAGCCCTTGTACAGGTTTTCAGCCATGTTGCAGATGCCGCGCACCAGCGGGATCCTGTTGTACCAGTGGACGGTGACAGTGTCATAGGTCAGGTCGATGGTGCCGTCCGGCTTGCGCACGGCGCAGCAGATCTTCTCCGGCCCGCGCATCATAATGCCCTCCATCAGGGCCTGGCCGCCGATGGAGGTGCGGAATTCTTTGGACATATATGGTTCTCCTTGTTAAATTTTCTGCCTTTCCTCATGGGGGTAGGTGGCGCCGCAGCGCCGGATGAGGGGAAGCCCGCGCAGTAAACCGCAAAGCAGTTCTGACGCAAACTCTGCCCTCATCAGTCACCTTCGGTGACAGCTTTTCCCACGGGGGAAGCCCTTTTGGCAATACCGCATAATTCTAAGTGCCGATACGGCGAGCGAGGTGCGGCAGCTGCTAAGCCAAAAGCGCAGATAATACTTTGTGTATTATCGAGCATTTTGGCAACGCAGATGCCGTGCCGCAGCCGCCGGAGCGGCGCTTAAGCCGTAAGGCGGGAATTATGCGGTGTTGCCTTTCAAATCTTGTCATGCAGGTGCTCCTGCCCGGGGTGGTAGACGGGGAGGGTGACGGTGACGGTTGTGCCCTGGCCAAGGGTGGAGGCGATGTCAAATTTGCCGCCCAGCGTGCCGACGATCTCATCGACGACGGCCAGCCCAATGCCCGAGCCGCGCACTGAGTTTTTCGCCTTGAAAAACTTCTGCTTGACCTTTTCCAGGTCGTCGGGCGCAATGCCGCGGCCTTGGTCGCGGATGGACGCGCTGACCGTGACCGGCGTGCGGCTCAGCGTCAGGAAGATCGTACCACCCGGTTCGGAATATTTGATCGCATTATCGAACAGATTTACAAACACCTGCCGCAGCCGCGCGGGGTCGGCCCAGACCGGGTACGGCTCGGGCGGCTCGGAGTAGACGAGCTGCATCCCCTCCTGGCGGATGCGGGCCTCCACGAACAGCGCGGCGTCGGTGGCCTCGGCGACGAAGTCGAGCACCTCGCAGTTCATCTTGATGCCGTTCTGCATGCGGGAGAAGTCGAGCAGCTCCTCGACCATCGTATAAAGGCGGTCCGTCTCGGTGCCGATGATCGAGAGGCCGCGGCGGTAGTTTTCATTCGTTGGGTCGTCGATATTGCTGATCGTCTCGACCCATCCCCGGATGGAGGTCAGCGGCGTGCGCAGCTCGTGGCTGACCGATGAGATGAACTCATTTTTCAACCGCTCGGTCTCGGCAAGATCCTCGGCCATCTGGTTGATCGTCTTGCACAGCCGCCCGATCTCGTCGTCGTAGCGGGTGTCCGGCAGGCGTACTTTCATGTCACCCTTCGCAATTTTGGTGGCGGTAGCCTCGACTTCACCAAGCGGACGAACGATGGATCGTACAAAAAACAAGCCGCTCCACACCGTGAAGGCCAGCACCAGCACGCCGAGACCAACGCAGATAGCGACGGTGCGCCACCACAGGCCGTCAACGAGAGTCAGGCTTGTGACTATCCGCATGGCGGCGATACTGCCCGCCGCGTAGGGCACAAGCATCGTAACAGCCATGACCCTCTCGCCCTGGGGTGTCGTGAAGATAGCCGACCCGATCCCGTTGGCGGACGTCAGCGCACGGCCATAGTCGGTGCCGTTTGTCAGGTCGCGGTTCATGGTGCCGCTGCTCGTCGCCAGGATGACGCCCTGTGCGTCCAGCAGCATAAATTCAAACTTGTCCTTCTCGTCGAACTGCTCGACGACGCGCCGCAGGACATTGGCGCGGCTTTCGGCGGTGGTTGCGGTGTCCCCCGCCGTGCCCGTGGCCTGCAGGCGGCCCACGACGGTGGAAAAACGATTTTCCACCGCGCGCTCGACACCGCCGTAGAGGTCGTTGTAGCTGTAGTACAGGAACAGTCCCTCCGCCAGCACGAGCACCAGCACCGTGATCAGCAGGCTGCCGCGTATCCAGCGGCGGATAATGCTGGTGGATTGCATGGCGGTGAGCTCCTTTCCTGTGGGATTTTGGTAGGTGGTGAGAGGGCGGGGTGAGAGATGACGGAAGCGGCGCGGGAGGGATGAATTCCTCCCCTACGGTTGGTGGAAGGTTTGCGGCGAAGGATGTAGGGGGCGGCGTCCTCGACGCCCCGCGGAGGGGTCAAGACCCCTTCCTACGATGCAAAAGATAAATGGGCGGTAATGGCAAGGTGGAGGGCCGGGCATGCCCGGCCCCTACGGACTGCTGTTCCCGGTTTACGCATTCCACCTATACCCATACCCCCAAACCGTGAGGATATGCTGCGGGCTGCTGGGCTCGTCCTCGATCTTCATGCGCAGGCGGCGGATGTTCACGTCAACGATCTTCACATCGCCGAAATAATTTTTGCCCCAGACACCTTCCAGGATTTTTTCACGCACCAGCGCGGTACCCGGATTGCGGAAGAACAGCTCCATAATTTGGAACTCGACCTGCGTCAGGTCGATGGGCTTGCCGGACTTGTACAGAATGCGGCTCTTTTCGTCCAGCACAAACGGGCCGCTGACCAGCTGCTCCGGCTCCTCGGCGGGCTTGGCGGTGGTACCGCTGCCGCGGTGGATGCGGCGGGTCAGCGCCTCCAGACGCGCGATCAGCTCCGACACCGAAAACGGCTTCGTAATGTAATCGTCTGCGCCGATGGACAGACCGCGGATCTTGTCGCTCTCCTGCCCTTTGGCCGACACGATGATAATGCCGATGTCGCTGTCACCGCGGCGGATCGTCTCGCAGAGACTCAAGCCGTCCATGCCCGGCAGCATAATATCCAAAAGTGCCGCGTCGCAGTGTTCCCCGCTGTGCATCAGTTCCAGTGCGCGCTCGGCACTGGGGGCCTCGACGACATCCCAGCCGGCCATTTTCAGGTTCAGGGCTACCATTTCGCGGATGCTGGCTTCGTCTTCGACTACCAAAACTCGTTTCATAAACCCGATTTCCCTTTCTGTATCAATTTGATCCCAGCAGCACCGTGTTCTGGCTGATGAAATCCAGGCTCAATCCATAATACGACGTTACAACGCGGGCTTGCAGCTGCTGGCTGCCAATGTTTGCAATGCGCAGATAGTTGCCGACGCCGGTGGCCGCGTTGTCCGCGGGGTCAACGACGCGCATCTCGCAGTAGACCGTCGTGCCCTCGGCGTTGCAGATCAGCCAACCCGTGCCGCTCTGGTTGGAGCGGATCAGGATGTTGCCGTGCATCGACTCGGGCAGCTCCATAAAAATGTTATACTCGCTGTCGTAGACGCCAAACTTGCTGTTGCCGCCCGCCATCGAGGTGTAATCCTTCCAGAGCAGAAAGCTCAGCCGCTTGTCCATCGGCGTTTGCAGCGTGCCGCCGTCGTCGATCTCCACAGGGATGTCCACCGTGCCGTTGCCGTCAAGGTCGCGGCTCAGCAGCTCGCGGTGGTAGCGCAGCGTGCTGCGCTGAATGTCGCTCATGCCGCTGGGGCGGTAGGGCTGCAAAAAGCCCGTTGCTTCGTCATACAGAATGATGTCCGATACCAGACTGCTTGTGCCAGTCCAGGCATCCATGACCAGGTACATGCCGTCGTCGCTGCCGGTGCCCGCGTGCAGGGCCGCGCAGCTGCTGTAGACGCCTTCGCCCAGGTTCAGCGTCTGGGTCGAGCGGAACTCGCCGTCGTTGGCGGTCAGCAGCTGCAGCGTCACGCCGCCCAGCTCAGTGTCCGGCGGCAGAGCCAGAACCAGATCCTGCGTGTCGCCCTTGCCGGTGAAGTCCGCGACGATCATGTCGGTATAGCTCTTGCTGATGACCGTAGATAACGTATCACCGTCATATTGATAGACAACCAGATATTGGTCGCCCTGGGGCGAGACATACCCTGCCAGCAGCTGCTGGCTCGACGTGTCTCGGAGATGCGCGGCGGAAAAGCTCTGCACCTCGCTGGTCAGGCCCTCCACCACGCGGCTGACGCGCCAGCTGCTCTCCCCCGTCGGCTCGAGCACGGCCAGCCAGACGTTGGAGCTGGTCGTGTCTGTGGTGTAGAGGACGGCGGCCTCGTCTGTGCCGTCGCCGTCCCAGTCACCGAACGCAAACGGCGAAAGGAAATCGCCGCTGGCGGGGTACTTTAAGGTTGCGCTGCCGCCCAGGTAGTTGTTCAGCGCCTTTTGCAGGGCCGCGCTCTCGCCGGAGAGCTGCGGCGCGCGCAGCAGGGTCTCGACATCCCCTGCCGCACTGCACCCCGCCAGCAGCACAGGCACAAGGAGCAGCGCCGCGATTTTTTTCAACATGTGGCTTGCTCCTTTCTTGCACAAAATTACTGGTCGTTATACGGCTTGTCAGAGAAGCCGTCCGCGTTCAGGCGGCTGATTATGCGGTCCAGTGCCGTTCGCCACATGCGCCGCACGGCCTGATTTCTACCAAAGATACGTACCATCGTCGGGCTGACCGCATAATAAAGGCTGATGAAGCAGCGCCCCGCCGCCGTATTTTTCAACACATCATCCCGGTAGCGGCGCAGTGTCCACACCTGCGGGCAATCATACGACCCATACACACAGGTCGCCACGTAGCATCCCTGCTTTTTCTTGCGGGTCTCATTATGCGCTGCCGCATGTTCATCCCAAGTCTGCTGCAGCTCGGTCACAGTGCGGGGCTGCGGCTCGACCACAGTGCGGGGCTGTGGCTCGGCAGGCTTTTCGCCGTGATGTGCCACACGCTGCGGCGGATTTTCCAGTGTCTCCGTGATGCGCTTCTGCATGTACTCGCGGTTTACACCGTAGTTCGTCCACAGCGTGACAATCGGGACACCCGCTTCTGCGCAGATTGCCGCCACCTTCTCGTCCCGCTTGCGGCGCTCGTACTCATGGTGGGTCGGGTCGTTGATCTCCACAGCGATTTTCGGCGCAAAGGCTGCGTCGGTAATCAGGAAATCCACATTGCGGAATAGCTCATTGCGGAAAGGTGTATTGTCGACCCGTTCAATAAACGCAGCCAGATTGATTTGCGGGAACACGTGGTATCCCTGCGGGACAATTTCCTTTAGCGCCTTGAAAAACTGCTGTTCGTTGGCTGTAATCAGGCTTTTGCGGCATTCATACAGGAACTCCGGCGCATTGGGCTGCGGGCAGGGAGCATCAACGTAATGCCATTGGCCGCATTGCGTACATTTTATAATAAGCCCCTGCTCCTTTTTCTGGTTGCAGGCACGGCAAAGCGGGTAGTGCCCGCTCTCTGCGCCACAGACACAGCATTTCATGGCCGGTTCCTTTCCTTGTAAATTTTGCATTAATACAGAATATAGTATAGCACATTTACGGCAGCGCCGCAATGCCTAACAGCATGAGAAGGCAGCCGACGGCGGCGCCCAAAATGCCCGCGGTGCGGTGGGCGGGGTGCAGGGCACCGGGCAGCAGCTGGGCCAGTGCCACCCAGACCATGACGCCCGCCGCCAGCACAACGGTGCCGTTCAGAAAGCCCGGCGTGAAGAGCCGACGCAGGAACAGCCACGCCAGCACCGCCCCGAGCGGCTCGGCCAGGCCGGAGACGAGCGCGGCCAGCACACCCGCGGTGCGGCGGCGCGTTGCGTAAGCAAACGGCACGGCCACAGCAAGTCCTTCCGGGATATTGTGCAGGGCGATGGCCGCGGCGGTGCGCAGACCGAGCGACGGATCCGCTGTGCCCGCAAAGAAGGTCAGCACGCCCTCCGGGAAATTATGCAGCAGCAGCGCCAGCCCCGTGACAAGAGCCGTGCGCATGGCCGCGGCGCGGGCCGGGTCTCCGCCTTTGCCAAAGCGGGCGGCCAGTGCAGCTTCCTCGGGCAGGAGCCGCCCCAGCAGACCCGCGGTCAGCATCCCGAGCGCCAGCAGCGACACAACCGCTCCGCCGCAGGCCAGCGGCGGCAGGTAGCCCCCGTAAAACGCCAGCGCCTCCGGCATCAGGTCGGCCAACGACGCCGTGAGCATGACCCCGCCCGCAAAGCCCGCGCTGGCCGCCAGCAGGCGCTCCGACGGCGGGCAGAGCACAGCCAGCAGCCCGCCCACCCCCGTGGACAGCCCAGCGAGGGTGGTAAGTACGATGGGTGAATCTTGCATAGGTACGCCCCCTTTTATGGTTTATAAAGGTATGCGGCGCAGGGGGCGGGGTATGACCGGGGCGCGGGGTGTACTTTTGCAGGAGAGTATGATATACTTAACCTAGTTCAATAAATCGGAAGTTGATGGAGGAAACAGTATGAAAAAGATTATTGCAATAGTTCTTTGTCTTGTGCTGGTACTTTCATTGGTTGGTTGTGGAAATAATGATCAAAGTTCAGATACACATGATACGAACTACGAAGAAGGTTATACGGCTGGCTACGAGGCTGGGTATAATGATGGAAAGCAACAAACGGCCGAAAACAAAAAGTGCTTTGCACAGTTTTCGGGGGCTTTTACAGCTACCGTTGAGCAACTCTTGCCGGATGACTATGCGTTTTCGGACAAAACGATTGCCGTAGTTCACTTCTTTCAGGACAGACCATTTTTACTTTGCGTTCAGGAAGATTTGACGGGAGAACTTGTTGAAGGAACGCCTTATGTGTTTGAGTTCAAGACATTTGAAGTTGAACTTCCGGCTGATGAGGAAAATCCAGATATTTCGGATTATATGTACTCAATAGATGTTACTAATTATAGAGTTGCGGAAGAGAATGAAATCGGATTGGAGAGCAAGTTGCCGACTGTTGAAATAGTATCGAAGTAAGTAACCGCATTATTTAATGAGAAATCGCAGTGACAACTTCCAGTTTGTTGGCGCGGTCATGTTTTTTCTCCCCCCACACACCCATTTAAAAAAAGATGCACACCACAAGGCAACACGCCCCTTTCGGCGGCCAGAGGGCTGGCCGCCCTACACCCTGCCCGGAGGGCAACTGCCAACTGACGGGACGTCGGGGACGCCGTCCCCCTACCGCTGCACAAAACAAAATGCGGGAGACTGCTGACGAAAAGCAGTCTCCCGCATTTATTGGTTTAGAATTTCTTCGGTTCCTTCTTTGCAAAGAAGGAACACCGCATTCCCTTAATACCCGCTGCCGGCCTCGCCGGAGGTCAGCAGCTTGACGGCACGGGAGGTGCCGAGGCGGTCTGCGCCGAGGTCGAGGAACTTCTCGATGTCCTCGACGGTGGAGATGCCGCCCGCAGCCTTGATCTTGCAGCGACCCGCTACGTGCTTTGCGAACAGCTCAATGTCGTGGAAGGTCGCACCGCCGGTGGAGAAACCGGTAGATGTCTTGATGAAGTCGGCACCGGCCTCGGGCACGATGTCGCACATCTTGATCTTCTCGTCGTCGGTCAGCAGGCAGGTCTCGATGATGACCTTCAGCACCTTGTCGCCCACAGCAGCCTTGACGGCGGCAATGTCATTGCGGACATCGTCGTACTGCTTGTTCTTCAGCCAGCCGATGTTGATGACCATATCGACCTCGGACGCGCCGTTCTCGATGGCAGTTTTAGCCTCAAATGCCTTGCTTTTGGTGTCCATAGCGCCAAGGGGGAAGCCGACGACACAGCAGACCGGCACGCGGCCCGCCATATACTCGACGGCCTGCTTGACGTAGCAGGTGTTGATGCAGACCGACGCGCAGTGGTTGGCAATGGCCTCATCGCAGAGGGTGCGGATCTGGGGCCAGGTTGCCTCGGGCTTGAGCAGGGTGTGGTCGACCTTGCTCAGCATTTCTTCCTTCGTGTATTTCACCGGAAATTTTCCCCTTTCTCACAATGTTTGCACAGGCGTGCCTGATGCAGGCCCAGGGCAGCGAAAACGATGGAGGTGATGCTGACCGTGGCACCGATGATGCCCAGGATCAGCCCCACCAGACGGAATGCGTGACCGCGAACTTTCTGTTTCATAGGGGATGCCTCCTTTTGGGGACGTAGTTTTTTGTGCACGAGCTGCCTGGCTCCATGGGTCAGCAGCGGGTGCTTGAGCACAAATTTTGCCACTTTAAAAATAAGCATGGTATGCTCCTTCCGGATGATGCGTTACTTCTTTTTAAAGATAAACAATTTGCTGAAAACGTAGTTGGACACGATAACGATGACCTGGCTGAACAGCTTGACGCCCATGGCCCACAGCTTGCCGTTGGCCGCGGCAAACGCGACATGCGGTCCCAGCAGGCTGACGCCCAGCCAGATGATGACCTGATCCATGACCATCGTGGCGATGCGGCAGGAGACAAACTGCCCGAACTCCGCCCAGGCCGCCTTGCCCTTGTTCACGCTTTTGAACACGAACGTGCGATTTGTCCAATAGGCAAAGAGGATGCAGATGCAGTTGTCCAGAATATTGCCGATGCCCGCGGCAAAGTCTGTACCGAACGCCGCCTGGAAGCCCGCAAAGACGACCAGGTTCAGCAGCGTTGCGACTCCGCCGAAAAACAGGTAGGCCAGACCCTCATAGTATTTTTGGATGATGTCTTTGAGTTTTTGCATGATGTACCCGTTTTACGTTTGTAGGGGCGGGCACTGCCCGCCCGCGGGGCGCCGAGGACGCCGCCCCCTACAGGTTACTTGTACAAAAAGGGGCCTGCCTGTTACAACAGGCAGGCCCCATACGGTTGCGCAATGACTAAGAATTATTCAGCGTCCTCGCCGTTCTCGTCGAGGCAGGCCTTCATGGAGAGGCTGATGCGCTTGCGGTCAAAGTCAACGGCGGTCAGCTTAACGCGGACCTCGTCACCGACCTTCAGCACGTCGGAGACCTTGTTCACGCGCTCATTGCTGATCTCGCTGATATGAACGAGACCGTCAATGCCCGGCATGATGCGGACGAAAGCGCCGAACTTGGTGATGGAGACAACGGGAGCGGTGAACTCGGTGCCGACGGGAACCTCATTCTCCAGCTTGACCCAGGGGTTGTCCTCTTCCTTCTTGTAGCCCAGGGAGACCTTCTGGTTCTCGGGATCGTAGCTCTTGACGTAGACCTCGATCTCGTCGCCGACCTTGACGACCTCGGAGGGATGCTTGATGTTGTTCCAGCTCAGCTCGCTAATGTGGCACAGGCCATCGACACCGCCCACGTCAACGAAAGCGCCGTAAGAGGTCAGGCTCTTGACAACGCCCTTATACTGCTTGCCGACCTCAACATTGGCCCAGAACTCCTCGCGCTTGGCCTTGTTGGCCTCGGCAGTGACCTTGTTGATGGAGCCGACGATCTTGCGGCCTGCGCACTCGGTAATGACCAGCTGAACGTGCTGGCCAACCAGCTTGGTGTAGTCCTCGTCACGGCGCATGGTGGCCTGAGAACGGGGAACAAAGACGCGGACGCCCTTGACGTTGACAACAACGCCGCCCTTGTTGGCCTCCATGACGTCGCCTTCCATAACGGTGCCGTTCTCGGCAGCCTCGGAGACGTCCTTCATGCCCTTCTGGGCCTCAAAACGGACGCGGGACAGGGTGTCAACACCCTCCTGATCGTTGGTCTTGACAACAACCAGATCCAGCTCGTCGCCCTCTTTAACAAGGTCTTCCATCTTGGCGTTGGGGTCATGGCTCATCTCGCGCAGGGGCACAATGCCGGTGTGCTTGGAGCCGTCGACACCGACGATGCACTCCGTCGGGGAAACGCTGATGACCTTGGCTTTTACGATCTTTCCGGTGTAAACATTTGCATTGGCTTCGGTAGCTTTGAGCATCTCCTCGAAGCTCATGTCGTCACGGATCTCTTCACTCATACTGTTAAGTACCTCCTCAATTATAGACGAAGGCGTTGAAGCCCCGGCTGTCACGCCCACACGCGCCGCACCAGCAAGCCATGCAGGGTCGAGTTCATCAGCAGTCTCGACGTTGATGGCCTTGGTATGCCGCGCGGCGACCTGTAACAGCTTTTGGGTATTGGAAGAATGATGACCACCAATGACGACCATGTGATCGCATTTTTGGCTGAGGTCTTCCGCTTCCTGTTGCCTCGCCCACGTTGCATTACATATTGTATCAAAAATTCTGGCTTTTGTACACTCTTTTTTTAAAAAAGCTTTGCAATTTTCCCAACTTTCCACGCGAAATGTCGTTTGCGCGACGACGTAGATGGATTCTTGTTGCAAAAGCGTGGGGAGCAATTTTTGCAGCTCCTCCAGATTGGCAAAAACCTGCACAGGGCCGCTTGTATGGCCGACAATTCCCTGTACTTCGGGGTGGTCAGCGTCGCCTGCAACCAGCAAAAGCGCACCGTTTTTGTCCGCTTCCATCGCAATTTTATGGATTTTTGCAACAAACGGGCAGGTGGCATCGTGATACGCCAGGCTGCGTGTGCTTATTTTGTCATAGACGCTTCTGGGCACGCCATGGCTGCGGATGATGACCTCATACCCGTCGGGCACGGCGTCAATATCCGGGCAGGTCACAGCGCCCTTCGCCTCCAGATCGGCCACGACCTGGGCGTTGTGGATCAATGGGCCGAGGGTCGCAACCTTGCGTCCCTGCGCCAATAAATCATAAGTCAGCTTGACCGCGCGGTCCACACCGAAGCAGAAGCCGGCGGTTTTGGCACGGATGATCTCCATAGATAAGCTCCTTTTTACAGGTTGTTGGGGCCGATGCCTGTCACCGACCCGGGAACGCTGCGGCTGCCGCTCAGTCTGCGGGGCGATGCGAGCATCACCCCTACAGCTCACTCGCCTTTTTCAGGCAGCTGTTCCGGCTCCGGTGCCGCTTCTACGACGGGCATGGCAAAGGCGTTGTCGGCCAGCAGCTGCTCCAGCTCGTCGCGCAGGCGGTTCTTCATACGGCGCAGCTCCGCCATTTTGTGGCTCTGGTCCCTGATCTGCAGGTCCGCGGCGGGGATCGGCTCACCAAAGACGATGCGCACCTTGCAGAAAAGGTGCAGCCTGCCGTCCTTGGTGCCGTAGATGATGCGCACAGGCAGCATGTCCGCACCCGAGGCGGCGGCGATCACAAATGCGCCGCTCTTGATCACGCCCAGCTTGCCGGTCTTTGTGCGGGTCCCCTCGGGGAAGATCATGATGCCCGTACCATTTTTGCACTCGTTCGTCAGCTTTTCGACGGTGGTGGTGTCGCCCTTGCCGCGTTCGATGGAAACAGCACCCATGCAGCGCAGGAACCAGCCGGCCAGCGGATTTTTGAACAGCTCCTCCTTGGCCAGAATGCGCAGCCGCTTCCAGTCAAATATCGTTATAGCGATCAAGACAGGGTCAAGGTTGGCAATGTGGTTCGGTGCGATGACGTAGGCGCGTCCATCGCGGACGGCCTTCAAATTCTCGCGCCCGATGACCTCGAACCGGAACAGAATGTGGGCCAGCACCCAGACGATGGGCAGCAGAATCCAGTATAAAAGCATCGTCAGCCCCCTTAGATGTGCGCAAGAATTGTGCGCTTGAGCAGGTCAAAGCTCTCCTGCAGGCCGATGCTGCTTGTGTCCACCAGAATGGCGTCGTCGGCCTGTTTGAGCGGGGCCACGGCGCGGTGGCTGTCCTGGTAGTCGCGCTGCCGGATGTCGGCCAGCACGGTGGCAAAGTCCGCGGGCTGGCCCTTCTCGGCCAGCTCCTTGGCGCGGCGCTGGGCGCGGGCCTCGGCGCTGGCGGTCAGGAAGATCTTGACCGTGGCGTTGGGCAGCACAACGGTGCCGATGTCGCGGCCATCCATCAGGATGTTCTGGCTTTCGGCCAGGCCGCGCTGGGTGTCCAGCAGGAAGCTGCGCACCGCGGGATGTGCGGCCACGGCGGACGCAGCCATGCCGATCTCCTCGGCGCGGATGGCCGTGCTGACGTCCTCGCCGTTTAAATAAATGTGCTGCGCACCGTCGATCAGGCGGATGCCGAGCTTGACCTGCGGCAGCAGTGCGGCGACAGCGTCGGCGTCATGCGGGTCAACGCCCGCACGGACGGCGTACAGGCCGATGGAGCGGTACATGGCGCCGGTGTCAACGTAGACATAGCCGAGGTCTTTGGCGAGCGCCTTGGCGAGACTGGATTTACCGGCCCCGGACGGGCCGTCGATTGCGATGGAAATCATAGTTATCATCCCTTTAAATAGAATCGTCTTTGGCTTCTCCCTTTGGGGGAGAAGCTGCCGCCCGCAGGCGGCTGATGTGGGGAGAGCTTGCGGGGGCTGCCCGTCAGAGGGTTACCGCCGCAGAGCCGCAGGCCGGGCACGCCCGGCCCCTACCGGGTGGTTTCTCCTTCCCGTGCAGTTGCCGTAAGGTCTGCCCTCATCCGGCCCTGCGGGGCCACCTTCCCCTTTGGGGGAAGGCTGGGGTTACAGCGCCCTGGCTGCCGCCACGGCGGTTGACCAGGCAATTTGCAGGTTATACCCGCCGGTGCGGGCGTCCACGTCGAGGACCTCCCCGGCAAAGTACAGGCCCGCGCACAGCTTGCTGGCCATCGTCTTGGGGTCTACCTCGCGGACATCGACGCCGCCGGCGGTGATGACGGCATGCTCTTTATCGCCCAGTGCGCTGACCGGCACCTGCCAGTGCTTGCACAGGTCAACGAGCGCCTGCTTCTGCTCCCGCGTGATCTGCGCGGCCTTCGTGGCGGGGTCGATGCCCCACTTTTCGACGGCGACGGGGCGCATCGAGTTGGGCAGCAGCTTTGCCAGCGCCCCCTGCGCACTGTGGCTGCCCTGCTCCGCAAAGTCGCGGGTCAGGCGGTCATAGAGCGTTTTTTCATCCAGTGCGGGCTTTAAGTCAAACTCACAGATATAGCGGTGCTTCGTTATATCCTCAATGTAGGTGCTGGCCGACAGGACGAGCGGCCCGGACAGGCCGAAGTGGGTGAACAGCGCCTCGCCCTGCTCGGTAAACAGCGGCTTGCCGTCGCAGAGCAGCGTCAGCGTAACGTTGCGCAGGGCCAGGCCCATCATGCGGCGGCAGGCCGGGTCGGGGCTGACCAGACTGCACAGGCTGGGCTGCGGCGGCATGATCGTGTGCCCCGCCTGCCGCGCCAGCCTGTAGCCGCTGCCGTCGCTGCCGGTGGCCGGATAGCTGATGCCGCCCGTGGCGATCAGCGTGTTTTCTGCCCGCAGCGTCTCGCCGCGGTCCGTCACAGCGCCCTTGCAGACGCCGTCCTCGATGACCAGCTTTTTTGCGCTGCCGCGCACAAATTCCGCATCGCGTGCATAATCGCGCAGCGCGGCCAGCACGTCAGCGGCGCGGTCACTCCGGGGAAATACCCGCCGCCCGCGCTCGGTTTTGAGCGGCACGCCGAGCGACTCGAACAGCTCCATGGCCGCCGACGGTGGGAAAGCGTAAAGGCTCGAATACAAAAACCGCCCGTTATGCCGCACATAGGGCAGAAACTCCCGCACGTCGCTGTCGCTTGTGACGTTGCAGCGTCCCTTTCCGGTGATAAGCAGCTTTTGGCCCGGTCCCTTGGGGTTGTGCTCCAGCACGGTCACGGTCAGCCCGCGGGCACAGGCGGCCCCGGCTGCCATCAAGCCTGCCGCGCCGCCGCCGATGACCAGTAGATCTGTCATGCGTTCTCCCTTCGTTTGTCAGTTTTCCTCGGTCTGCCGTACAAAAGCAGCCCGGCAAATGCGTACAGGACCAGCAGCGGATGCACCGTTGCCAGGTACATCGTGCTGGTGCCGATGCCGAAGCTGGACACCTCGACAAAGGCGATCATGGCACAGCGCAGCAGCGCAATGCCAAAGATGCCGAACAGCAGCAGCCACGGCACAACGGTCTGTGCCGTGCATTTTTGACGCCGCTGCGGCAAAAGCTCTGTCAGCTGGCACAGCACAGCGCAGAGCACGCCCACCGTAAGCAAAATACTGCAGACCCGCGTCCAGCCCTGCATGACGGCAAAAACCGTCTTTTGGTACGGGCTGTAGTAGGGCGTGTCCTCCCCCGCGTTGGCGGCGCTGTTGAAGCCGCAGTGCAGGTAGCCGGACCAGGCGGCAAAGTCGTCCTCGGTGCCGATGGACCGCAGCGTCTCATAGGGCGCACAGTCCCGCAGGCCCAGCACATGCCAAAAGCCGTTCCAGGTCTCGGCCAGCGTCGAAGGGACGTAAGCCGCCGAGATCGGCTGGCTCGTCGCCACACGCCTGCCGGTGCGGCTGGGCAGTGTACCCGCGTCGCAGGCGGCGTTGATCTCATCGGCCACAGTCTGCCAGTAGGCGTCGGCGGTCTTAGCGTCGGCGTAGATGCCCTCAAACTGCGCGGCGCGGCGGATGGCCCAATAAAAGCTGCCCGCGCGGTAGTCGTCGAGATTTGGGTCGCGGAAATCATTCTGCAGCTGGGCGTCCTCCTCCAGCCAGTAGGCCAGCGGCTCCAATTCCGGCACAGCGTCGTAAATTTTCTCGCGGGCGTCGGCGGGCACGGAGAGGTAGGGCGCGGTGCTGTCGGTGTCCACGCGCATCATTGCGCCCATGGCCGCAGCAAAGGAGCCTTCCGAAAAGTCGGACAGCGCAAACACGCCGTAGTGTGTGTAATTGAGGGTGCAGAAGGTCAACACGCCGACGCCGAGCATGACATACGGGATGACCTGCGCGGCCAGAGCCTTCCAGCGGCGCTTGCCCGCCAGCACCACGGCCACAATGACGGTGGCCGCCGCGGCGAACGGCAGCAGGAACAGCCCGGCATCCTCGCGGTCCAGATAGCCGCAGGCCAGACCCGCGCCCGCCGCGGCCAGCCACGGCCAGAGCGGCTTTTCCGGCGTGAACACCGCGCGCAGCGCCATGCCCGCCATGCCCGCAAAGAAGTACAGACACAGCGCCGGAAAGATGTTGTCCCGGTAGACGCGCAGCGTGTAGGCCGCCCAGCTCGACGGCAGAAACGCCAGCACCGCAAACAGACCAAGCGTCAGCACGCGGCCCTGTGCAGGGTCTTTTTTGCGCCACAGCGTTGAAAATGCAAACGCCGCCAGCAGTGCCGCCCCGCACCAGAGCGCCGCACCGCTGATAAGATACGGCAGGTGCAGCGCGTGCAGCAGTGCCAGCCACACCGGGAAGAACATGGCCTTGGACAGCGTCAGATAATCATACGCGCCCAGCCACTGCCCGGCTGTGATATGGTTGGCCGCGCGGAACATCAGCTCGTCGTCCAGCGGCGCACCGCCCACCCAGATGTACGCCTGCTGAAAGCCCGTCAGCGCCAGACGCAGGCAGACCAGCAGGGCGCAGAGCACCCAGAAAGCGCGGCGGGACAGCCGCGGACGAAAATGCTTCATTGGTAACTTCCTCATGCGTTATTTTTGCAGCTTTTCAATGCTTTCCACAAGATATTTCTGCTGCCTGAACGTCAGATTTAAGAGCAGCGACAGATACTTGACGACGATGGTCAGCACGGCGAACAGCCCCGCAAACCCGACGGTGATGACGAACATCGTCGTCGTCCAGCCCTCTACCGGGTGGCCAGTGGCAAAGATGACGAGGGTATAGATCAGCTCGGCCAGCGCCAGCGCCATCATGCAGAGCGTGACGGTCACGCTGGCCTTGAAGCCGAAGTTCGTGTAGAGCGTCAGGCTGTCCAGCGCCAGATTGAACCGGCCCTTCTGCTTAACGGTCAGCTGGCCGTCAAATTCCAGGTCGACCATCCGTAAGCCGCTGGCCGCGTAGGCCGCCTTGCGGTAGGGCAGGTGCGTGCTGGACGCATGGACGCGGTTGATGGCGCGGCGCGTCACCAGACGGAACGCGTCGGTGCGCAGGCGGTAGGCGCTCTGGGAGTGGGCGTTGAACACCTTATAAAACAGGCTGCTGCCGCCGCGCACGGTGCGCGGGCAGACCGACACAATATCGCTGCCGTCCAGCGCCGCCCTGTATGCCTGCATAATAAGCGTCGGCGCGTAGCAGAGCTCGGTGGAGTCGAACTCATAGACATAGTCGCCGATGGCGGCATCGAGGCCGGCGTTCATGGCGTCCTCGAGCCCGTGGTAGATGCTCATGTGCAAAATCGTCAGCGGGGCGTCCTGCTCCCTGCCCCAGGCGCGCAGCTGTTTGACCGTGTCGTCGGTGCAGGCGTCGTCCACGACGACCAGCTCATATTGTTTAAAGTTGGCGTCCAGCTCTGCGGCCACCGTGCGGCAGAACTCCACGGCGCGCGCGCCGTCGTTGTGCAGGTAAACGACTGCCGAAATAAAATTGTTGTCTTTAAGCATCATACATCCAATACCTCGTCCAGGTCGTATACCGTGTTGATCTTGCCGGACAGCACGCTGACGAGCTTCGGCTCGTCGTTCATCACGCGGACCACCGTCGGGCGCGAGTCGTCGATCTCGCTGGCCTTTAAGATGGGTTTCATGCTGAACAGGCTGCTGTGGTAGGCAAAGCCGTATTCTTCCTTTAAATACTTGCGGGCCAGCTGGCTCATGTAGGGCCAGGCGCTTTGCGGCTTGGCCGGGCACTCATTACAGTTGTACAGGCTGCCCGGCTTGCACACGCCGCCGCATTCCTGCTGGCACGGGAAGGTCGCGACGCTGTCATAGCTCGTCTCATGCGGGGTGAAGGTCACGCTCGTCAGGCTGTGCAGGCCGGTCCGGCCGAAGGGCATCAGGCTGAAAAACGGCCCGTCCATGACCGTGATGCCGGTGTTTTTCAGGCTTTTGTCCACGGTGCACAAAATGATCTCGCACTTTTCGTACTTAATGCCGAACGGCGGCAGGCCGAGCATGGCGTGTACGTCGTTGACGCCCGCATAGGTCGCGTTGAGCAGGTAGGGCGTTTCGGCGGTGATGTCCCCCGCCTGCACGCGCCACGCACTGCCGACCTTCTCGATGGCCGTCGGCTTGTGGCTGTACAGTACCTCAACGTTGGGCAGTGCGGCGAGCTGCTCCAGAAACCAGCGCTTGAGTATCTGCGCATCGTAGGTGTACTCGGTGGTCAGGAACGCGCCGTCGCAAAGACCCGGGTTGAAGTAGCGCTCGGGCGCAACGTCGTCGCAGCGGATGCCTGCCGCCGCGCAGAACCGGCGGAATTCCGCCGCGTTCGTCCAGGAGAAGTGCGCACTGGTGGCGTAGACCTGGTCAAACTCGGTGTGCAGGCAGAAGCCGTAATCATTGCAGAACCGCTCAAAATAGTGGGCGGACTTGATGGCCGTGGAGTAGCTGCGCGGGTAGTGGTAGCCCATGTGGACACGGGCCTGGTTGATGTAGGTCGCGCGCATGAAGGGCGCGGGGTCGCGCTCCAGCACAAGGACGCGCTGCCCCGCCGCGCCGCATTTCTGCGCCGCGTACAGGCCGTACAGCCCCGCGCCGAGGATGATTTTATCGTAGGTCATAGAGCGTTTCCCCTTTTTACATTCCTTCGGACGATTGCCGGGCGGATATGGGACCCGCCCCGGCATTGTAGGGGTCGATGCTCGTCATCGACCCGGGCACTTTGCGGCTGCCGCCAAGTGCCGCGGGCGAACACTGCTCGCCCCTGCATCTTTGCAAAATAGAACTTACGGATTATACTTCCCGGCCAGCGCATTCAGCAGGACCTTCATCAGGTCGCTGTTGCCCTTGAAGCCGCTGATCTTCGTCGGCGTCTTGCCGGTGGCAGGGTAGGCGCGGGTCACGGGGACCTCGCAGGCCTTCAGGCCCAGCTGCGTCGCGCGGATGCTTAAATACGCCAGCAGCTCATACCCGCCAAAGACATCGCGCAGCGGGCGGACATCCGGGTGGGTCAGGTACTCGCGGCTGTAGGCGCGGTAGGCGTTGGTCGTATCGGTGAACCACTGGTGCGCCCCCAGGCTGACGAGCGGCGCGTGGATGAGCCGCACGGCGGCATAGCGCACCGGCGGCGTGTTGATGGCGTGGCCGCCGCGGATAAACCGGCTGCCCTGCACGAGGTCATAGCCCTCCTGCAGTTTTGCGATAAACTCGGGCACGTCCTCGATGGAGTCCTTGTTGTTGCCGTCAATGGTCAGGACGCCTTTATAATTGCGGTCCAGCGCAAAATACATGCCCATGCGCAGCTGGGCGCCCTGCCTGCCGGGGCCGGTTTTCGTCAGCAGCGTGTTGACGTGGTAGAGCGCCAGCGTCTCCCGCTTCATGCTGCCGTCAGTGGAGCCGCCGTCGCAGATGACGATGTCGCAGAGCTGGTCGATGCCCGCCTTCTGGGCGCGGCCCAGCTCGGTCAGGATGCGCGCGCCCTCGTTGATGACGGGGATCAGCAGGCAGTAGTCATGGCGGCGGCCCTCAAACTCCACAGCCGTGTAGTCGGGCACGCCGTTCAAGTTTGTGCGCTCATACTCGATCATGCGAACACCTCCGCGATATAGTCCATCGTGCGGCGGATCGTATCCACGTCGGTGTGGGCCATCTCGACGGAGACGAAGCCGCGGTAGCCGACAGCCCCCAGCAGCAGCGCCAGCTCCTTGTGCTCGGGGCGGCGCTCAATCGGGACCAGACCCGGCTCACTGATGTGGACATGGCTGACATACTGCATATCATCGATGAAGCTCTGCAAGTGCTCTCCCTGCGCCAGCACGGTGGACAGGTCCAGATTGACCGACAAGCCCGGGTTGTCCAGCCGCTTGACGAGCGCAAAGGCATCGGCGGTGCCGTTCAGATAGTTCGTGTACATCGGCGGGTTGGCCTCCAGCGCCAGATGCACGCCGTACCGCGCGGCCAGGTTGCCCGCCTGCATGAAGAACGCCTCGGCGGCGGCATCGTTGGCCCCCAGCGGGCGCATACGGTTCTTCGGGCAGCCGAACACCAGCGACGGGCAGTTCAGGCTGTGGGCAAACTGGAACGCCTGCGCCGTGTAATCCAGCAGGTGCTCGGTGTCGGCAGGGTCAAAGATATTGCCCTTCTGGCCGTACCAGATGCTTTGCAGACTGGGCACCGAGAAGCCCCAGCGGTTTTTGAGGTAGCCGCCGAACAGCAGCGCACTCGTCAGGTTTTCATACGGTGCTTCGGAGAAAATGCGGGTCGGGGCCAGCTCCAGGCCGGTGAAGCCCGCCTGCTGCATGGCCGCGTATACGGTTTCGTCATCGTCCTTCTGCCATGCAATGTTCGAGATGGCAAGCTGATAGCTCGGCATGGGTCAGTCCCTCCAACTGCGCATAAAGCGCGTAATATCATCCAATTCCTGCTGTTTTGTGCAAAGGTAATCGCCGCTGCCGCCCAAAAGCGCCGCGTGGCGGCTGCGCAGGTCGTAGTCAAACGGGGGCTTGGGCAGTTCATTGTGCCAGTCCGCTTTGCCGGTCACGGCGGTGTAGACCTCGGCGGCGGAGACCGGCGGCGTGCAGAGGTGCAGCAGCTTTAAATCAGCGGCGCGGGCAGCCTCCATATCCGACCAGAGACGGCCTAAATTATAGAACTGGTAGCGGCTGCGGGCATCGGTGAAATCCAGGGCGTTGAAGTCGTTAGCTGCAAAAAAGGCGCGCAGCGCTGCCGGGTCGGCGGTGCCGTTCAGCTTGTAAAAGCCGTTGTCCGCCAGCGTGTAGGCTGATTTGACAAGCGGCGATTTTGCCGCCAGCTCGCTGTATTTTTCCGGCCTGAGCATGGCCGGGGTGATGGTGTGCAGGTCAAAGAGGAAGTTTTTCCTGATGCCGGCGCCGTACAGTGCGGGCAGGCGCACAATGAGCGCGTCGGGGAAGTCCTCGCGCACCCAGCGCTCCAATTGCAGACGGTTTTTGCCGTAAGCGGGCAAACCTTCGGTGTCCTGCGCGGGGCTGTCCTCATAGACGCCGCGGCTGTCTGCCAGCACGGCAATGCTGGAAATCAGGACAAGTCTTTTGGGCGCGATTTGGCGGATATTCTCCCGCGCGGCGCGCATGACGGCAAGGTCGGCCTCCGGGTCGGCGTTGGCCAGGAACATGGCCGCCGGCACGCCCGCGTAGACGCAGAGGTCCGGGCGGGTGCCGTACTGCGCGGTTATGTCACTGCTGTGGCATGCCGCGGCGAAGGTATGTTTGGCCAGCAGGTTGCCCCCCACAAACCCGGTGGAGCCGACGAGCAAGTCACAGGACATAGCAATTCCCCTTTGCACATTTATACAAGGTACATTATAGCCTATTGCGGGGGAAAAAGCAACGCCCTGTGCGGAATCGCACAGGGCGTTGTAAATAATTGCTATGTAGGGGCCGGGCATGCCCGGCCCGCAACTGTACGGCAAGCCGGCTTTTATGGCAAAGCCCCGGGCCGGACATGTCCGGCCCCTACCGCTCGGTCATTTCAAAAACTCCTCAATAATTTTCAGCCCGACCGCCCCGGATTTTTCCGGGTGGAACTGGCAGCCGAGGACGCTGCCGTGGCTGGCGGCGGCGCAGATCTCGCGCCCGCCGTAGACGGTGTCGGCCAGGCGGTCCTCATCACGGACGGGCTTGGCCTCGTAGCTGTGGATAAAATAGCACTCCTCGCCGGGCTTGAGCGCGGCCAGCGCCGTGCCGGAAAAATCCGTGCGCCCGCCGCCGGGGTAGAGCGGGTCCCAGCTGATGTGCGGCACCTTCTGCGGATGGCCGTCCACGTCCGTGTCGGGGATCTTTACCACACGGCCCGGAATAAGCCCAAGGCCCTTGTGCAGGCCGAACTCCTCCGACTCGTCAAACAGCATCTGCATTCCTAAGCAGATGCCCAGCAGCGGCGTACCGGCGGCGGCCTTCTGGCGAATCGGCTCGATCAGCCCCAGCCGTGCCAGACCGTCCATGCCGTCCTTGAACGCGCCGACGCCCGGCAGCACCAGCTTTTCCGCGGCCAAAACGTCCGCCGGGTCACTGGTCAGCAGCGTTTCGGCCCCAAAGTGGGCAAACGCATGGCGGACGCTCAACAGGTTGGACAGGCCGTAGTCAATCACTGTTACCTTCATACCTGGCGCACCTCCACCCCGCCCGCGCGGATGTCCTCTTTCAGCTCCGTCACGGTTTCTTTTTTGTAATGCAGCACAGCGGCACAGGCCACGGCGTCCGCGCCTGCGTTGGCGGCGTCCACAATGTCGTCGCCGCAGCCGACACCGCCGCCGCAGATGACCGGCACGTTCACGGCTTTCGTCACGGCCTCGATCAATTCAAGGTCCATACCCTGCTGTAACCCCTCGTTGTCAACGCTGGTCAGCAGAATTTCGCCCGCGCCCAGCGCCACGCCGCGCTTGGCCCACTCGACGACGTCATAGCCGGAGTGGGCGCGGCCATTGTCGTAGTAGGCTTCCCACTTGCCGGGCCAGGTGCGGCTGCGCTTGGCCTGAATCGACAGCACCATACACTGGCTGCCGAACGCCTCGGCCACCTCGGTGATAAGCTCGGGGCGCTTGATGGCCGCCGTGTTGATGGCCGCCTTGTCCGCACCCATCGACAGGATGTGGCGCACATCCTCAACGCTGCGCAGCCCGCCGCCGACGCAGACCGGGATATAGACGTCGTCCACGGTTTTGCGCACAATATCACTTAGATTATTGCGGTTGTACAGGCTGGCGACGATGTCGATATAAAGCAGCTCGTCTATCCCGGCCTCATAATATTCTTTGGCAAACGCATTCGGGTCGCCCAGCTTGCGCAGTCCCTCGAGCTGGATCCCCTTGACAAGGTTGGTGTCCTTGACGTCCAATTTTGCGATAAGTCGTATTTTTTTGCTCATAGCTGAACCTTTCTAAAGCCTTCCCCTGTGGGGGAAGGTGGCCGCGCGAAGCAAGGCCGGATGAGGGGCGCGTATGCCGCGATTGCCCGCAAACGGGTTGCCGCGGAAAGTCCACCCCTCATCAGTCCGCCTCGCGGATAGCTTCCCCTCAAGGGGGGAAGCCTTTTCGCTCAAATTTCGTGGTGCGTTCCCCTCGGGTCGCCCCACAGTACCTCGCTGTCGCCCTCGTAGGGGGTGTGGCGGAGCTTCCACATATTGTCCTCCCACTTCCAGATGTGGGGGCTGCGGAAGCGGTCCGCCAGGTCCATAAAGTAGTCGCGGTCCATCCTGGGCTGCTCAAACAGCTGGCTGGCCCAAGGGAAGTGCTGGCGGTCCAGCGACAGATATTTGAAGATTTCCTTTTCAAAACGGTCCGGGTACTCGCCGTCAAACTTCTTGCAGAGCGCCTTGCCCTCGTCCAGCGTGATCTCCTCGTTGCGGATCTCCTGCGCAGCGTCGTAGGTCGTGCGGCCAATGCCGTACTTGATGTAGGTCGTGTAGTAGAAGAAGTCGTCGATCTTGTCATCGATGGAGTTGTATTTGGAGTAGGTGCCCTGGGTGCGCTCCGGCGCGGGGCGGAAGCCGCCGTGCTCGACGCTGTAGTAGTACGCGCCCTGCGGATGCCACTTCTCGTAATAGCCCAGATACCGCACCTGAATGTGGTTTTTCTCAAGGTTGGAGGTCTCGGACGGCAGGTAGATGGCCAAATCGGCCTTATCAACCTTGTAGTCCTCCTCCAGCTGGCGCAGGCTGACACCGCCCAGATAAATGTGGTCGTAGTCGTTGACCGCAAAGAAGTGCTCATCGCGCAGGGCGGAGTTGTTGTCGGCAATCGGGTTGCCGAACTCGGCCTCGTTCTCGCCGTAGAACACCAGCGGGATGCCGAACTTCGCGGCCATCTTGGGCGCCAGCTGCTTCTGGCCCAGAATGAACGGCTGGAACGGGTGGAACAGGTTCTCCGTCGCAAGGCGGGTCAGCAGGCGGTGGGTCATGCCGTTGGGGGTGCACAGGTAGTTGTCAAAGCCCGCGTGGATCCACGCCTGCATGTTCTCCCAGCCCCAGGGCGTGTAGATGTGCGGGGCCCAGGTGACGGTCAGCGGGTGCATACCGTACTTGTATTTCAGCAGGTGCGCGGCGTAGAAGCTGTCCTTGCCGCCGGAGCCGGGCACCAGACAGTCATAGCTGCCGTCGTTCTTGCGGTACTGGTCGCAGAGCTCGCGCAGCTCCTTCTCGCGCAGGGCCCAGTCGATATGGCCGTTGGCCTTGTTGTGGCAGGCATGGCAGGCATCACAGACGCCGTCCTCCTGAATGACCATCGTTTTCTTGATGGAGTTGATCGTGTGCTCAAACTCATAGCAGGAGTTGGGCTTCTGGTTGCTCATGACGCATTCCTTGCAGAACTGTACGTGCTTGGGCAGGCCGTAGTAGGCTTCGAGCCGGTCCTCCGGGATGTCCGGTGCGTACTTGCTGTAGTCAATGTCCACGTGGCGGAGAATCTTTTCCATATTCTTTACACTCCAATCGGCTCTGTATCAAAATAAAAAGGCGCCGTCCGATAGCAATGCTATCAGACGGCGCCTTTGCCGTATGCGGGTATTATAGCACAGTTTTGTACGGGATGCAAGCATACGGTGGGAATTTTGTACGCAAACAGGGGAAGATGTGGTATACTGTTTAAAAACCCCCTGCCTTTGCAGGGTACCGGGCTGAGCCTTCCACCGTCCATTTACAGAAAGCGAGGTGTCCTTCATGACCGACCCTGAAATTTGTGCCGCCGTCCGGCAGCACTACGGCCTTGCCGTGCGGGCAGTGGAGCGCATTGACCGAGGCAGTGCAGCGCTTTTTAAGCTGTACGGCAGCGAGGCAGCCTTCATTTTAAAGGTGTTTCAACCCAAGTTCCGCGCGGACAGCATTTTGCGGGAGGTACATGTCACAGATTTTCTGCGCCAGAACGGGATTTCTGTGTCCGAGTACATTCCCTGCCGAAACGGAGACTTCTACTTTATGCAGAACGGCCGCATCGCCATTCTGCAGGCATTTATTCCCGGGCAAACACGGGAAAAGGGCTGCTGTTCCAAAAGGGAGCTGCTCGACTCCGCCAGACTGCTGGCGCAAATTGTAAATGCCTTAGAGCACTACCCCTACGATGATCTGTTACCCTGTGAGATTTCCAGATACGGCAGCGCAGCGCGGCTGCTGCAGGCCAAAGCCGCCTACGCGGACTTGATGGCAGCAGCCCACGCCGATGCCGTACACGGAGCAGAGATCTGCCGCGACTTGCAGGACCGCCTTGTAATGATTGCCCGTGTGTCCGATGCGGGTGCATTTGTGAACACAAACGTCCTGACCCTCAAACGCTCTCACGGCGATTACAGCGTAATGCAGCTGCTGTATGACGGGTCAGAGATCAAGGCCGTGCTGGATTTTGTCAACGCCGGAGAAGTACCGATTGCGTGGGAACTGATACGGTCATACAGCTACATGGACTGCACATTCAATGCGGCACGACTGGCCGCCTACACAAACGAATACCGCAGGTACGCCGAAGTGAGCATGGACGACCTGCGGTATATGCCGTATCTGTATTTAAGCCAGCTTTTGAGCAGCACTTATGGGTACAAGCAGTATTTACAGACCGGGGATGAGGAATTGCTGGCCTTTGGGCGATGGCGGACAGAGATGTGCCGCTATTTAATAGCCAACGCCAGGGAGGTTTCTGCAGAGTTGGTACGGCTTGCTTAAAGGTGCCGCACTGTACGCAATTACTCCGCAATACGCACCCCATCAATAAAGACTGCCTTCACCTCGGTCATGACCTCGAAGGGGCAGCCGTTCGTGATGACAACGTCCGCGTCCTTGCCCACCTCCAGCGAGCCGACGCGGTCGGCTACGCCGATATGCTCCGCCGGGTTGATGGTGATGGCCTTCAGCGCGTCGAACGGGTCCATGCCGGCCTTGACCGCCATGCCTGCGCAGAGCGGCAGATACTGCTGCGGAATGACCGAGTTGTCGGTGATGATGGACACGTGGCAGCCCGCGTTGGCCAGCACGCCGGGGGTTTTCCAGGATTTGTTCTGCAGCTCAAACTTGCTGGCAAACGTCAGGCTCGGGCCGACAGCCATCGGCACGTCCTTTTCTTTTGCCAGCTCGTCCGCAATGAGATGCCCCTCGGTCACGTGCTCCAGCGTCAGGCGCAGATCGAACTCCCGCGCAATGCGCAGCGCCGTAAAGATGTCGTTGGCCTGGTGGGCGTGGGCCTTTAAGGGGATCTCCCGCGCCAGCACCGGCAGCAGGGCCTCGAGCTTCTGGTTGTAGGCGGGCATTTTGGTCACGTCACCGTTGGCCGCCTGCTTGCGCGCGCCGTAGTCCCGCGCCTGCATCAGTGCACCGCGCAGGAACGCCGCCGTGGACATGCGGGTGGAGTCGCACTTGTCACGGTAGCAGCGCTTGGGATTTTCGCCAAAGGCGCACTTCATGGCGACGGGGTCGCGGACGATCATGTTGTCCACGCGCTCGCCGACGGTTTTCATCGCCAGGAAGGTGCCGCCCAGCACGTTGGCGCTGCCCGGGCCGGTGCAGACGCAGGTCACGCCCGCCTTACGCGCGTCGGCCAGCGAGGGGTCGCGCGGGTTGATGCCGTCGATGGCGCGCAGCTGCGGTGTCCAGATGTCGTTCATCTCGTTGTAGTCGCAGCCCTCATACCCGATGCCGTAGCCGTCGAGACCTATATGGGTATGCGCGTCCACAAAGCCGGGGAATACATCAAGGCCGTCGGCGTCAAACACAGCAGCGTCCGCCGGGGCAGTCAAATCAGTTCCGATGGCGGCAATTTTGCCGTCAGCCAGCAGAATGTCGGCCTTGCAGGCGTCGCGGTGGACAGCGTCATGGACGAGGCCGTTGTGGATAAGGGTAGTTGCCATAGTATTGTCTCCCTCGGATTTTTTCCTATCGTTCTTTACCGAAAGTTTGCTGCACCGGGCAGGGCCGAGGTATTATACAGAAACAGTACAATATCCGGTTTTGATTCCACAATATACTGGGCAATCGTCCCTTGGAACGCCCGCATATCGATCGTGTCTAGCTGCGCGCAGGACTGCGCCAGGAACGGCGTGAATGCACATGCAAAGCTATCCCGCACAAGCAGGACCTTCTTATCGTTCGGTGCCAGCTTGTTCACGATATGGTTCAGCGCGTAGTCCCCGCCGATGTATGCAGCATACGGGTTACCGTTGTAATAATCCTTTGTCTCGTAGGCGTCCTTGACGAGCAGGGTGTCCGCATAGCTGCCGTGGCGTTCGATGTCCTTATCGGGAACCGTGAAATCAAAATTCGTTTCATAATTCGGCGTTATGACGGAGAAATCATCCACACCCGCATATACAGTACCGACACGCTTGCCCTGACTGCCCAGAAACCAATCCGGGTATGTCTTTACCGTGTAGCTGTCCATGTTTGTGATCTTGTCATCAAAGGCAAAGCCATAGTCGCTTTTCAATGTTTGCGCTACCTTGCCCCAGCACCAGAACGCCCCCTCCGGGGTCCAGTGGTGATCTGTTTTGAAAAACAAGTCATACTGGTTGATTCCAGCATCATAGATTTTCTCGCGTAGGTCAATATAGGGAATTTTTCCGTCTATACCCTGCAAAAAACTATCGGCAATTTCATTGCCATAATCCTGTACACCGGCGGGAAGTTCCGGGTCAAACTTGCTGATTTTTTGCGGCGCTTGAATGTAAAGCAACTGCGTATCATTTTCGTCGCAGACTTTTTTCAGGTTCAGAATACCATTTATTGAGTCTGTTACATCGGCTGGATCGCAGACAAATGTCAACATTCCATTTTTTAGCCGGACGACCTTGTCATCGGCAGCGTCCTCAATGACATTTTTGCCTAGTGCCATCTGGAACAGCGTATTCAGCTCAATTACATTGTGGTAACCCGGAATTGTCTGCTGTGCTGTTGTTTCAAAGGCATCTTCCATGTCTGCGGCTTCTTGGCTGCCCACCTGTTGAAGCTCGGCACACAGCACGGGAACAGCCGCCACAAATGTAGCCGCACCAATACAGACAGCCGCCAGCCGCGCAGATTTCCGGGTTCCCATACAAAAATCTCCTTGTCAGAAGTTGAAGTAAATAAAAGGATTGTAACCACCCTTTACAATAAATGAAACCGCTACCGCATACACCCCAATGATCCAAACCGGGTATAGCACGCTAATCGCACCATCCAGATGTTCCTTGGCCTTACCCAACCAACCTGCAATCGGCAGCGAGGCTGCAATCGCCAACAGGAAGAACAGTTTGTATTCTGCCATATAGTACGCCGCCTTGGCGTCCAGCAAGCCAGATGCGCCAATGCCAAACATGGCCAGCACATACTTTACTGCGCCAGTAAGGTTTTCCGCTCTGAAAAGCACCCATCCAAGAACAACAAACAGCATCGTGTATATCCATGCCAGCCATAGCGGCACAGAGCACTTTTCAAAACCTGTGAGCTTTTCAACACAGAGCAGCACAAAATACATCAGACCCCAAGCAATGAATGTCCAATTGGCACCATGCCAAAGGCCAGTAGAAAACCACACCACAAACAAGTTGAAAATAAGCCGTCCACGGCTTTTCACACGGCTGCCACCCAAAGGGATGTACAAGTAATCGCGGAACCAACTGCCCAGAGAGATATGCCAGCGCCGCCAGAATTCTGATACAGAGCGGCTAATATACGGGTAGTTGAAATTCTCCCGGATGCGAAACCCGAACATCCGCCCCAGGCCAATGGCCATATCAGAATAACCGGAAAAATCAAAATAAATCTGTAATGTGTATGCAATCGCCCCCAGCCAAGCCAACAAGACCGACATATTCCCAATGGAGGAAAATGCCGCATCCGCCACATAGGCAAGATTATTGGAGAGAATCACCTTTTTCCCAAGGCCCAAGGCAAAACGGCAGCAGCCACCACTCCAACCATCAAAGCTTTCCGTTCGGCAGTTGATTTGGTCTGCAAAATCCGAGTAGCGCACGATTGGCCCTGCAATCAGCTGCGGAAAAAACGCAATATAGAGCATCACATTCAAGATATTTCTTTGCGCCTTGCCATCCCCGCGGCAGACATCTATCACATAAGACATTGCTTGAAAGGTAAAAAACGAAATGCCAATGGGCAGCGTAATACTCGGCACCTGAATGGGCAGGCCCAGAAAACGGTTTGTATTTTCCAGCACAAATGTCAGATACTTAAAGACAAACAGCAAACTAATGTTTACCGCCACCGCTGTGACAAGCACCATCCTGCGGTACTTGTCACCCTGTGCCTCGGCCAGCAGAGCCAACGCCCAGTTCACGGCGATCATGGCCAGCATAACCACCACAAAGCGCGGCTCCCCCCAAGCGTAGAAGAGGATGCTCACCAGCGTCAACACCATATTTCGGGCAGTACGGAACCGCGCAGGGATTATATAATAGAGCAGTGTGACTGCCGGCAGAAATGCAAACAAAAAGGTCGCGCTGGAAAAAAGCATCCGAAAAAGTCTCCTTCTGTACGGTTACACGTTAAAATCCAAGCACGTCCTTACCGCGGTGTACGGTCTTACCTTGCCGTCCGCCACGGCGACGTGGGCGGGGTGGGTGGAGTAGCCTTTGAGCGCGGCGGCGTCGGTGAAGGTCGTGTCCAGCATCAGGTCAGCGTTGGCAGAGCTGGGCAGCGCGTCGGTGTAGACGCGGACATCCAGCAGGCCGGGGATCTTACCGGCCAGGCCCTCCAGCCCTTCCTTGATGCCGGCCTTGACGGCGGCCTTTTCGGCGTCGGGCATCTCCTTTAATTTCCACAAAATAACATGACGTACCATTACTTGTTTTCCTCCCAGATGGGATGCTTGAGCTGCCACTCGCCGTACTCGTTCTTCTCGAACAGGTCGCGGTTGTAGAACTTGTCCAGAATGGCCCAGAACTCGGTCTCGGTGTAGCCGCAGAACTCACAGAAGTCACGCACGCAGAGCGGGTCGAGCTTGCCGTCGCGCTCCTTGATGATGGGGATAGCCTCCTCGCGGGTCATCATGCCGTAGCGGATGTAGCGGGCCGTGTAGTCGGTGGCAGCGGCGTGGCCGAACTTGGGATACTTGAGCCAGCTGTGCACCAGATAGGCGCGGGAGTCGATCTGGTCAAAGTTCTCGGCGTGGTGGGTGCGGTCCCACTCGTGGGTCAGGTCGTGGAAGCCGTGGGCCTTGGCGATCTGGTAGTTCTTGTAGCTGTTCCAGGGCACAAAGTAGCTCATGTAGAACGGGTCGAGCTTGGCGCGCTCCTCGGCGCTGGGGGCCAGCGTCAGAGAGAGGTCTTTCTCGGTCACGCCGTCGCCCAGCAGTTCCTCCATCGGCATACCGACGGCGACGCCGTTCTCGATCTGGCCCATGGCGGAGTAGGTCTCCTTATCGGCGTTGCCGCCGTACTCAAAGCTGACGTTCTCGCCGTAGCAGAGCATCGGGGTGTTGAACTTGGCGGCCATGTGCAGCGGGAAGGTGTAGATCAGGCGGTCCACGTACCAGGTCGGCTTGCCGTACTTCTCAAAGAATTTGCGCATCAGCGTCTTTTGCACCTTGATGTTGGGCTTGCAGGAGATGATCGTGCAGCCGAACTCCTCGCTGATGTTCTTGAGGTTGTGGATGCCCGCCTGCGTCATGGGGAAGTTATCCTCGACGCTGAACAGGATGGGGTTCATGTGCATGACCTCTTTCAGCATCCAGACCTGGAAGTGGCTGTCCTTGCCGCCGGAGACGGCGACGGCGCAGTCATAGCCGCCGGGGCCGTTCATGCCGCGGTACTTGTCGCAGTAGGCCTCGAACTCCTTGAAGCGGGCATCCCAGTCCACATTTTTGCGGCTCTCGTAGTGGCGGCAGGCGCTGCACACGCCCTCCGCGTCGAAGGTGATCCCGGGCCGGGTGTCGGGCATCGTACATTTTTTGCAGTAACGCATAAGAACACTCCTTATATTTATATATTATATTTCGTTGTTGTACCGTAGGGGTCGATGCTTGCATCCGCCCCTACAAATACGGCAGGGCTTGTGTTGTCGCTTTTTTCACTTCGCCGCCGCATGCACGGCGTTCGCGCCGGCGAAGTCATAGATGACGAACCGTCCGTCGTTGTAGACCTCGGTGCATTCGCCGTTCTGCACAAGGCCCGCGTTCTCCGCCGGGCCGTCGGTCTCGGTGTCGATGAGCAGGAACGGGTGCCGCGGGTCGGTGGTCAGGTGGTCCTTGCGCTGCAGCCAGTTGGGGACGTAGTCCTCATCCAGCGATTGCAGCGTCCATACGTCCAATTTTCCGTTCGTCAGCTCCGTCATGGCGTTGCCGTTCCAGAACGTGGCGTAGCCTTCGGTGTAGCCGTTGTCCACCAGCCAGTCGGCGGCGGCGTCCAGCCCCTTGTGGGCGAGATACGGGTTTTCGATCTCCTGCCGGACGGTGTTGACGGCGCAGACCGTGAAGCAGCCTGCCAGCACCACACCCAGCAGCTGCCGCGCGCCGGGCAGGCGGAAGTCCTCGGTCTTCAGCTCCACCGCCATGACCGCAATGGCCACCGGCATGTTCATGAGCCAGAAGTAGAGATAATACTCGTGGAAGTAGGCGTAGGAGATGCCGCAGACCGCCAGCATGGCGACGAGCAGCAGCACAAGCAGCTGGTCGTTCGTCTCCAGCTTTTTCAGCCGCAGCAGCAGCCGCACGATGCAGAAGAACATCCACCCGCCCAGCAGCAGACCGATGCCCGCCGCCATGCCGCCGAAGTGGAAGATGCCGGAGCCGTTCTGGTAGCCGAACTCATGGAAGAAGTCCATCAGGATGCGGTCCAGCGTGAACCAGTTCTCGTCGCGGTCCCAGACGATGAAGCTGTAGGACTTGAAATCATACAGCCGCGACATGACGCTGTTGCTGATGAAATACCCCGCCGCGCCGGCCACCGCCGTGACAAGCGACGCCGCAAACAGCCGCACCTGACGGCGGCAGTGCTGCAGGGCCGTTTTCCAGTCGGACGTGCCGCTGTCGTGCAGTGCAAGCACCAGCAGGATCGCCGCGGCAATGCAGAGCGGCGCGTGGAACACCATGAGCTGCTTGACGCCGTTCATGCCTGCAATGGCCGTGACGATGCAGGCCGCGAGCCATTGCAGTGCGCAGTGCTTTTTGTCGGCGTCGAGGCTGCGCAGCACCAGCGCCAGCACAAGCATATAAAAGAAGGTATAGACGAGGTAGTACCCGCCGTAGATGGCGTAGACCAGATAGTGCTGGCCGAACGGCCACAGCAGCGTGCCCACCATCCAGAGGCCGGGCCGCCCGAGCCTGGCGCATTTGACAAAGAACAGCATACACGCCGCGTACAGTGCCAGCGTGACGGCCATGCCGAACGCGCGCGCCAGATGCCAGTCATCCGGGAAAAGCAGCAGCCCCAGCCGGTAGAACCATTGCAGGTTGACGACCTTCAATTCCGTGGAGTAGAACCAGTTGTGGCTGATGATGCTGCCCTCTTTGTTGAGCAGGTCGGAGAGGATCATCTCCGACGCGAGGTCGGAATCGACGATCCATTTGCCGGGCACAAGCTGGTACCACAGGTCAAACAGATACGCCGCCGCCATCCAGAGCCACGGCAACGCCTGCCAGAGCCTGTGCAAAGCCCCGCCCTTTGTTTGTTGTTTCATTCGGTTTCTCCTGATTCAGGTTTCTAGTTATTTAAACTATACCGCATTTGGGCGCAAAGCGCAAGGCATGCAGGGCAAAAAAGCGCCTTGCGGCGACTGGTACAATAGATGCGAAAGAGATTAAACGCTCTTTCGCATCATTTTTATATATGGAACTTTAGGAAATTTCAATGCGGAAGTACAAGGTAATCACCCAAAAAGATCGACAGCTTATTGCGACTTTATACGACGCTGGAACGCCACTGCCGACCATCGCGGCGGCGGTGGACGTTTCCCTTGCTACTCTATATAGAGAGTTGGCACGCGGCTATACAGGCGCGTTCAATCCCAAGGGATGCCGCGCGTACAGCGCCGCCAAGGCGCAGCAGACTGTCGATCAGAACATCAAGCGCCGTGGCCGTTCCCCGGCGGATACAAAGAAAGGGACAGAATGAATAAAGATTTTGAAATTGCCGTCACGCTGAACACTGACGAAGCCAACGAAAAAGTAGATGCCCTTACCGCCAAGGTGCAGGCCCTTGCCGATTTGTTCACCAGCATAGCCGAACAAGCAGACCGTGCCGCAAAGATTATGCCGCCGTCCACAGTCGTTGATGCCGTCTACGCTATGCGCCACGGATGCCCGCCGACCAAAAACTTCATGCGCAGTATTTCGGAAATGCTGCGTATCAGTTTGCCGGGATTTGAAAAGATGGAATGGTGCATCCTGCCCGGAAGTGATAACGCGGCGGGTGATGGAAGTTGGATAGTGCTGCACTTCAAAAACGGTTTTTCGTCAATCCGCAAGCACGTTTCTGGATGCAGCCGCATCGAAATTCTTTTGCAGGCTGTCGAAAGCGCAAATGCCATGCGGTACAGCGAAGATTATAAGAATTTTGAAATGTGTCATCAATAACAACACTATGCGCGTTTGGCGGTATCGGCGCAGAACTGACCGCTACCAGCAGTCGAACGCATCTTGCAGAAAGGGGTGCGAACGACTGAACGGGCACTGCGCGGGCCGCTGATCTGCCGCGCAGAGGTGCCGGACACCTAAGTGGGATTTTCCCACATCCCCCGGCGGGCAAACCTGTTCGCGCCTGCCGGGTACATGTGCGGGTGCTGGCGCAGATTTCACAGCATCGGTCAGTTCGATTCTGACAGCCCGCTGCCCCTTTTTCTCTCCATACTTTTTCATAGCTGACAGCCGGGAAAGACCGGCATTATATGAACTGCCAAACGCCGCATGAAGCAAAGGCAGGAAGAAAAACCAAACAGGAGGATTGAAAGATGGACAACACTACCCAAACCACGAAAGCCCGCGTCGGAGATATGTTCCCCGGTGTGTTCCCCGGAATGCCGATGTTCGCCTATGTTCCCAACCCATACGACTACGGACAGCCCGCCAAGGTCTACCCCGGTGACAATACCTACTATTCCGTGAAAGGTGCGCCGCTCTGCGCAGTGGATGCAGAGGATGCCGCACTACTGGCAATTCGTCGCACGGTATGCCGCACCATGAATCAGTGTTACGGCACGGCCACGCCCGCGCAGGCCGCTGCTGTTGAAGCTGGCATCAAGTACGGATGGAGTGACCGCCGCGCGAATCCTGCGCTGTATGACGCTGACGGCGCGTTTTGCGGGTAACATCCACCCACGGAGGTATTACGAATGGGCAGACCGCCGAAGCGGAATCTGAACTATTCGACGTGGGATGTGGACGTTCTCGAAAACGACACCTCTATTGACAACTTGATTGATGCACAAGGCCCGGCGGGCTTTTATGTCTACTTTGCCCTGTGCCAAAAAGCCTACGCCACCGATGGTTATTTCTACCGCTGGGGATATGACAACGCCGCATCGACAGCGCGCAAGCTGGGCGGCGGGTTGAAGTCAACCCAAGTTCGGGCAATCGTTGATCTGTGCGTGTCTTTAGGACTTTTCGACAAAGCCTTATTTACAACGGACGGAATATTAACTTCTCGGGCGATACAAAGCCGCTATCTGGATGGCATCGCACGGCGTACAGGCGAAATACCGATTATTGTTGAATACTGGCTTTTAGAGGTTACACCCCGCGCCGGTTTAGTTTTCGTACACAAAAACGGAGAAACCGCATACAAAAACCCAAATAACAAACAACAGAAACCGAGTTTCTGCACAGAAGATTATATTAGACAAAATGAAATAAACCCCCAACATAATCTTCCCCAGAAATCGGCTGTTGAAAAGTCTGTTGAAAACAGGCGGGAAAGCTGCACCCGCATTATGGCCTTGCTGCAAGCATTTACTGGTATCAATATGCAGGGCGATAAGCAGACAAGAAAACAGGTGTACAGCTTGTTTGACCGTGGCTACACAGAAAAGGACGTGAAAGCCGTCATCGGTATGGCCGCAGACAATGATGCACCGTTCCCGCCGCCTTCACAGCTTTTCGGGCCTATGTTCGACCAACTGATTACAACCCCGGCAGACAGCGCCCCGCGCGATCACTACGCCGCGTTGCCGCCTACCACAAAGAAAGGACGTGCATTCAATGGCGAATATTAAATACACCATGCCGCCGCCTGCCGAAGATGTAGAGCAAATGTGCCTGTTCCGCTGGGCCGATGCCCAAAGCGGCAAATATCCCGAACTTTCCCTTATGTACCATATCCCAAACGGCGGCAAGCGTGGGAAAGCCGAAGCGGGCCGCTTCCGCGCAATGGGTGTGAAATCCGGTGTGCCGGACATCTTCCTACCCATAAAGGGTACGACATACAATTTTGACTGTCCCTATGAAGTGCACTACAGCGGTCTGTACATCGAATTGAAGCGCCAGCGCGGCGGTACGGTATCAGCGGCACAGAAACAGTGGATTGCCAGCTTGCGTGATGCCGGTTATGCCGTGGAAGTCTGCAAGGGCTGGAAAGCTGCCGCCGCAGCCATCACGGATTACTTGGAGGGGCGGTACAAACCGCAATACCAGCCATGAAAACAGTACAGCAGATCATGCAGGAAGCCGGCGCAGAAGCCAACATTCGCAATTTCCGCTATATGCAGGAAAACTACACCCACAAACAGAAAATTCGCCATGCGGAAAATGTCGCCCGCAGTTATCAGGACAAATGCAGCGAAATGGGCCTGAACTGTCACATATCAGTTGGTGGTTTGGATTCCATCACCCTGCATTACTTCCTTGAAGCGTGCGGCGTACATGTTCCCTGTGTCAGTTGTTCTTCCCTAGAACAGAAAGGCGTGCAGGCTGTACACAAGCAGATTGCCACCGAAATGGAAAACACCTACTCGGCGCGGGAATGGCTGGGCGCGCACATGGCCCTGCCGCAGGATGAGATCGACACCATCACAGACCCGGATACCAGAGCGCAGGAACAGGCCCTGCACGATGCCTGCCCGCCCGTACCCCGCATGTATTTCTTGAAACCTCTGAAACCGAAAACCAAAGTCATTGAAGAATTGGGCTGGCCCGTGCTTAGCAAAGAGATTGCGGGCAAGATCAGTCTGTTACAAAACCCGACACCCAAAAACGCCACTGTTCGCCATGCAATCATTACGGGCGAAACAGGCGAATATGGTGGATTCCAGAAAAACAGCCGAATGAAACTAAGCCAAAGATGGCTTGAAAAGTTCGGCGGTGCAGATGCAGAGGGTGCGGCCCTGGGATATGAAGCTGCCCCGTTCAAGGTGTCCGAACGCTGCTGCTATTATCTCAAAGAAAAGCCTTGCGACGATTGGGCCAAGGAGCACAACAGCGTTCCGTATCTTGGCTTGATGGCATCCGAGGGCGGACGCAGAGAAAAAAGCCTTATGATGCACGGGTGCAATTACTACGGTAAAAGTACCATCCGAAGCGCGCCGTTCGCCATATTCAGCAGGCAAGACATTTTGCAACTGGCCCTTGATTTGAATGTTCCCATCCCGGCGGAATATGGCGAGATTGTCCGAGACAAGGACGGAACGCTGCGCACCACCCTTGCGCAGCGCACAGGCTGTACGATGTGCGGTTTCGGCATCCAGCTTGAACAGCGCCCAAACCGGTTTGATCGCCTGCGCAGCGCAAACCCCAAAGAATGGGAATTCTGGATGCGCCATGTTTGTCGTGACGAAAATGGTGACTGGTATGGATGGGGCCGCGTACTCGACTACATCGGCGTGGAATGGGAAAACGAACCCGGCCAGCTACCCGGTCAAATGTCTATTGAGGATTACCAAACATGAACAACAGTAAGAAACGCCACTGCGGCAGTGCGTACCGCCGTTTTGAAACCATGATGAACTATTACGCCAAACCCGGAAAAGACCGTACCAAAGCTAAACAGCACCCAAAGAAGAAAAGGAGCAAGAAAAAGTGAAAACCATCGTCATTTTGAATTTAAAGGGCGGTGTCGGCAAGACCACCACCGCAACAAACCTTGCATACGAACTTTCCAACATCGGCGAGACACTGCTGATTGATGCCGATAAGCAGGGCAACAGCACCGAGTTCTACAACATCCACGATTTTACCCACGGTCTGGGCGATGTGCTGACGGCCAAGACTGCCGCTGATGCCTGCGCCCTTCACGCTACACTTCCGGCCCTGAACGCCAACGGAAAGCCGTACCCGCATCTTCGTATTCTGCCCAGCGACTACCGCCTTATGAAGTCGAACATTTCCCTATTGCTGGACACGTCCAGCGGGCGCGATAAGCGTCTGCGCCGCTACCTTGCGGAAAATGAAGGTGTGCTTGAATTCGTTGTTGTGGACTGCGCCCCGGACATCGACATGGCAAGCATCAACGCCCTTATGGCAGCAGACCTTGCCATCGTGCCGATCACGCTGGACAAGAACGCCCGCAAGGGTCTTGCCGAGGTATGGGAGCAAATCGAAGCGGCCCAGCAGGAAAATCCAAAGCTGAAAGCCTACGCCCTTATTACCCGCTTTCGCCCCGATCAAAAAGAGAAAATCGCCGATGTGACCGACCTTAACTTACTGGGCACGGTTGTCCGCGAAAGCACACAGAAAGTCGAAAACGGAAACGACGCGGGCAAGCCGCTGTCGCTGTACAGTCGTTGGAGCAATGCCGCCCGCGATTTCCGCGTGCTGGCGGATGAAGTGTTGGAGGTGCTGGACTATAAAATTCCACTGTTTGAATAAGGCCCCGGACGCGCTCTTTACAGTGCTTGCCAAGGATGGCCGCGTTATGATGCAAACCAATGATCCTGCCTGCATCCCATCCCCCGAAGATCAGAAAGCCATGAAAGCCGCAGGCTACAAAATCAAGGATAAACGGACATGAATGCACCCTGTTACCGATGCGCCCGGCGGGCCATCAACTGTCACACCGCCTGCACGGACTATGCCGAATACCGAAAAGTATGCAACCAGATACAGACAGCTCGAGAAGCCGAACGGCACATTGATGCCGCTGATTCCGAACGCGGCGACAAAATCCGCAAGGATGTTCGCAAAAACGGCCTGTACAACCAGAGGAAAGGACGGAAACGATGATTGATTTTAACATTGCCGCCGATGGCACAATTACGCTGTACGAATGCGACCCCGCCAAGAACACGGCCTGTAAACATGAATGGTGCGCCGCCAACCACCCGAATGAACCGAATCTGCAATGCCACCGCACCACGAACCCCGATTTTGCACTGAAAGGAACCCGCCCCGTGCAAGTTGATACCAGAACCGGAAAGGAAGTAATTTTGTGAAAAACAAGCAAGCGCCCATCCGGCGCACCCAGACATCCGACCCCGCCAAGATGCGGCAGGATATCATCCGACAGTTTGAAACCCTGCCCGATGATACACGGGATATTATCGCACAGTTCTACATTATGGCCTTATCCGAAATGTTGCCGAAATGGCAGAAAACAGGTAATAAAGCCCGCAAAACTGCCGAAAAGAAGAAATAAATCGCTGTTTTGGTGTTCCATTGGAACACCCGGAAGGAACCAACATGAATCTGATTCAAGATGTTTTGAGCGCCGCCAGCACCCAGCCGGAACAAGATCACTTTGCGCGCATCAAACTGGCCGACATCCTGCCAGACCCCGAAAATTTCTACGAAACAGACGGCATTGAAGAACTGGCCGCTGCCATTGATGCTTTCGGGCTGGAACAGCCCTTAGTTGTCCGCCCGGCGGATGAATCTGGCAAATACCGTCTGACCGGCGGACACCGCCGCCGTCTGGCCCTGCTGACCCTCTACGCAAAAGACCCGGAACGCTGGGCCGAAGTTGACGTGAAGATCACATCCAGTTTAGGAGCGCTGGCCGACCAAGCGCGGCTTATCCTTATGAACCGAACCACCCGCAAAGAAACCGAATATGAAAACATGATGGAAACCGTCAAGACCGCCGAAATCGCAAAAGAGTTCAAGGCCAACGGCGGCAAGGTAGAGGGCAAGACCCGCACTGCCGTTGCGGCGGCACTTGGAATTTCTTCGGCGCAAGCGGGCAAATACCAAGCCATCTACAAGCACCTGTGCCCCACGTTGATGCAGCGCTATAAGGCTGGCACCATCGGCACGCAGGTTGCCTATGAACTTAGCAGCCTGCCAAACCGTCAGCAGGAAGAGATCGCCGCAACCTATCCTGTGCCTACAATGGAAGCGGTGCGCAAGAAGAAAGAATCTGTTCCCGAAACATTTCCTGACTGGGCACTGCCTATGGCAAAAGAATTTGTAAATAAAAAGTGGGTACGCGAGCTGGAACATTTCAGCGCCGCTGCCCTGCAAGCCCTTGCCACCACCACGGGCGGCACAAACCGCTGCGGCGGCATCACGGATACCAGCGCAAAGGGTATCCGCTTCTACTTGGACGGTCAGCACGTACAGTATACATGGGCGCAGTTCGTAAAAGCCTGTGCAGGTGCAGGCATCACCCCCGAACCGATGCCGAAGAAAGCAACCGCAGAGCCGAAGAAAGCACCTGTGACCCGTGCAGAAAGATATGCGACATTCATTAACGATAACTGCACAGATACCGTAGACGGTATGTGCGACAATGCCGACGGCATTTTATCCCACGTCAAAAACGGTGTAATGATCGGATGCGCTGGATGCTGTCAGCTGTGCCTTGAAAAAGCCACTTGCCCCACGGCCTGCACGCACTGCACCCCCAAGCAGACCCCCGACGCCGAAACCCAAACCCCAGCGCCCCCGGCGGATACCGCGCCCGAATCTTCGGAGATCACCCCCGCGCCCATCGTGCAGGAAGAATCGCCCGCCGCAGACTGCGCGGAACCTACTGTCAGTGACAACATGATTGACGCGGCCCGCGATCTTAGTAACTACTGTGAAGCTCACGGCAGCGGCGAGTGCTGCGAAGGGTGCAGCTTCTATTTCTGCAATGAACAACGTGAGGGGTGCAGGATTGGTCTACCGTTCACATGGGAGGTGTAATTGTGCAATATCTGATTATCGCGGTTGTCTTAATGTTCGCAGCCATTGCGGGCGCGGCGGTTAAAATCTGCTTTGATATTCCGCATAAAAAATTCAAGAATAGAACTCTCAATACCCTCGCAAAGCCGTATGAAGCCCCTTTGCCGCCACCCCCAGAGGTTACGATTGCCCACGATCTGAAATGCCCTGTGTGTGGGTATGAGTTCGCGGCGCTGGCGGATAACCGCTATACCGTTGACGGCACACACAACTACGGAAGATTCAATTATTTGCGCGGCACAACCATTGTAAGCGGAGACGCCGTTGTGGACGGCGAACACGACGCTTTTGATTGCCCGATGTGCGGCTGTCAGCTGGTAGTACATCCCCGCTTGCGCACAGTTTCTTCCCAGAAACGCACCACAACAGGAGATGCAACCAATGCCCCAACATCTGAAATTTGATGCTGTCAACTGTACAAGCGTTCCCATGGAAAAAGCAAGCCCGGAACTGCTGGAACAGCTGAAAAAGATTGCCGCTTTCCCGCGCCCCGCCTCCCCTTGCTATTGGGAGTGCGTCGGCTGTGGGTTTGAACACAACTGCCGCACAAACGGCTGTGCCGTCATGCTGAAAGCGGCTGAATTGCTGGAGGAATAACTCATGATGCACAAGGAAGAAGAAAAAAGCCGCATGGTGTGCCCGTTCCGTGTTCACGGCGTAACCACGCCTTCTGCCACAATTCCAGATGCAATATTCAGGAATGAATATTTTATGCCGTGCCTGCATGATGACTGCCCCGCCTATCGGTGTGAAAAATATACCCGAAACACCCCGGCGGGCAAGGAAAATATCATCGTCGAACATTGCGCACGACTGGAGGGATGAAAAATGCGAATGATAGATGCCGACAGCCTTGAAAGCAAACTGCCCGCCCACAGCAACGACAGCAACCACGTTATGACCCGCAATTTTGCTGTTGAAAGTTTCCGGGCGCTTATCAAAGCAGAACCCACCGTGACCCCGCCGCCTGTCTACGAAAAGGGTATCTTATTAGATCTGGCCGTTCGATACGACCTGCAAAATGCGTTCCCGAAAGCGCTTTTAAATTTGCGTCTGGAGCTGATCGCTTACCCGGCCCGCAACACCACCGTGCCGCTGTACGGTGCGGACACGATAGAAGAACTTAACGCAAGAATTATTGAATGGTGCAGCCGCGAAGCCTGTAAGTCCTACAGTCCGGCAAGTCTGAAATACCATCTGAACGGCATAAACCAGTTCTGCCACACAGACTTTACCCGTGACGGCATGGAATATATCTATACTAATCTGGGCAACGGTATCAACCATGATCTGTGCCTGCGCTTTGTCGGTGAAATGGACTTTAATCTGAACAAGCTGAAACGCGCCGTTGCACAGCGCGAGGGCAAATGATGCCGCCTTGCCCCGGTCACAAAGGAGTAATGAAAAATGCTGACACTTCCCATAAAGCAGGAATGGTTTGACATGATTTGCCGCGGTGAAAAGCGCGAAGAATACCGTGAAGCGACAGAGTATTACCGAACTCGCATAAATTCTGCCATAGTTGCCGACCCGAATTGCAAAGGTCAAGCATACAAGATTTTTCCTGTAAAAATTCGTGCCGGATACAATTCAAAAGCCCCAGCAGCCATATTGCGGGTGCATTGCACCTTCGGCAAAGGCGGTGTGCGCGAATGGGGCGCAGACCCGGACAAATACTACTATATCCTGCAAATTCTGCGCATTGAAAGCATTGAAAACTGGAAAGGTGGAAACATCCCTGCCGAACGCCTGCGCTGTGAAACCTGCCTGTATTGGGAAGATTTCAACGGCGTATGCTTTTGCGGCGAAAGCCCCTATTGTGCCGACTTCACGGACGGCGATGACGGCTGCTGTTACTGGCAGCAGAAAGAGCCTGCCACACAATCCCCGGCGGATACGGAGGGCACAGAATGAGCAAAGCACCGAAATGGGGCGATTCCATCCGCGAATCCAAAGATTCCAAACGGAAAGCCCCCGAAACTGACAAATACTTTGGCACGATCTGCGTTTGCGCCCTGCGCTACTGCATGGGTCGTCAAACCTATATGCCGACACTGGTACAAGATTTCTGCCGCCGACATATTGCACAGTTCGACGATAACACCATTCGCACCATGATTGACGACATAGATTTTGCAGAACGGACAGGCCAAAGCATGGGCGACGATGAAATTGACCGCCCAGACTGGTACAGATTCAGAAAATTTCTTGAAAGTGAAACGAAACGGAGGGGTGAACCATGCTGATAAACGACTATCCGCGCTGTGGAAGATGCAAATACTGGAAAGCACGATGCACCAATCAGGAAAGCCGGATGTATAATTTCCCGATGTTCCAGCGTGGGGACGGAATATGTGAACTCTGGGAATTGCCCGACGAAATTCCAGATGATGAAGATTATGACGAGTGCAAGGAGCGTGAGCCATGAACCGCTACACCCTGCCGCCCGGTATCGTCAAGGTCTGCGCAGGGCTGGTACAGGGGGCCAAAACGGAACCGTATCTTTCAGCCCTGTGTACTGCGGAACAGATGATCTTCGACAAATACCCGGCGGGCCAGCAGGACGAAGCGCACCGTCTGGCCGCTGCCATCAAGGTGAACGTCAAGCACCCGCGCAGACCCAGCGTCGCAACTCTGCTGCGGCAGTTCGACTTGAATATCAGCGAAAAGACTTTCCGCCGCTACAAGCGCGAATACTGCTACACACTAGCCCTTGAAGCTGGCCTTATTCCAGATGCAAGCCCTAAGCACTAAAGTTTACAGTTTGTTCATAATGTTGGCCAGATAAGCGATTTCAAGTGTGCTATAGTGGAATTGTCAGTTGGGAACACTGACGGCCTTTCTTCCTCCTATTCTATGGCGACACCCGGCCCGGCGGGCAATCCGGGATTATATGGTGTGCAAGGTATGGCGCACAGCGCGGCGGTTCGATTCCGCTACACATCACACAGCAGTAGCTATTCTATTACTACACAATCCCCGGCGGATTGCTTCGTGTTCTACTGGAACACCAACGGTGAACTATGGCACAGGCATTTGCGAAAGCGTTTTACAAATCAACAAAGTGGCGCAAGTGCCGCGCGGCGTTCGTCGCTTCCCGCGTCAACATTGACGGCGGCTTGTGTCAGATATGCAGAGATGCGCCCGGCTACATCGTCCATCACAAAGTATGGCTGACGCCGGAGAACATCACAGACCCGGACATTGCTTTGAATCCGGCGAACTTCCTGTATGTCTGCCACGATTGCCACAACAAAATTGAAAATGACGGTGGAAATCTTTACTACTTTGACGAAAACGGCCAGCCGCAGCCAGCGGACAAGGCCAACGCCAGCGGCGCTACTCCCCCCTAGGCAGGCCCTAGCCCGGTTTGCTATAGAACCGAGGGAGTGAGCCACAAAGAACACACGGGTTGTTTTCACATGACCGGGGGGTCTTGACAGATGAAACAGATTTGTTCCTGTTTTGCAGAAATCCGGGCGGAGGTGAACGGACGTTGCCGGACGATGTAATTGAAGCTGTGCGCGCCATACTGGAACATGGCAACACAGCCGAGATCAAGCGCCGAAAGAACGGTGAAATCATCGTTTTGGAAGTGCGGCGAAAAGTGAAAAAAAGCGCGGTGCAGTAAATGGTCTGCACTAAGGGCCGAGTGGGGCCGTAAACTGTCGATGGATGTCGGCGGTTTGCGGCCCTATATTTTTTTTGCAAGGGAGGGCGTGCAATGGCACGGAAGAAGAACCAGCCGATTCGGATTCTGACCGAAAAGGAATTGAAATCTACGATTGAATCTGTGCCGGAAGAACGCCGCGCGCTTGCAAGCAACGTCGTGTCGGAACTGATCTGGATGTCCGGTATGCTGGACACCTTGAAGAATAAGGCCGACGAAATCGGCCCACTGGATTTCTTCGTACAGGGTGAACAATCCATGCTGCGCGAAAATCCCGCACTGAAAAGCTACAATACCACCATCAAGAATTACGCGACACTGCTTTCCAAGCTGACCGACTTGCTGCCCAAGGCTACCGCACCGCCGCCCACCACTGACGCGGGCGATCAGTTTGACAGTTTCGTTGCGGGACGTGATGCGGATTGATTCGCTATCCACTGACCTACAACCCGATACTTGAATACAACGCTGCCATTGAAAACGGACAGGTTGTTGTCAGCAAAAAGGTTGCCACGGTATACCGCAAACTTGCGCAGGATGTCGTCAACGGCTGCGGCGATTATGCCTACAAAGCCAAGCGCGCCAACCATGCGATAGAGTTCATCGAAAACTACTGCCGCCATAGCAAAGGCAAAGCGGGCGGCAAGCCGTTCATCCTTGAACTGTGGCAAAAAGCGCTTGTCGCCGCCATGTTCGGATTCGTCCATGTCATTGACGGAACGCGAAAGTATCGGGAAGTCCTGCTTGTTGTTGCCCGTAAAAACGGCAAGTCTACATTGTCCGCCGCTATTGGTCTGTATCTGATGGTTGCAGACGGTGAACCCGGCGCGGAAATCTACACCGTCGCCACCAAAAAAGATCAGGCAAAGATCATCTGGCAGGAAGCCCGCCGCATGGTCTGCAAGTCGCCTGTGCTGCACTGGACGCGCAAAACACCGAACGGAAAAATCAAGCCGCTTGTCGCTGAAATGGTTTCCGACTTCAACGACAGCGTGTACAAGCCCCTAGGCCACGACAGCGACACACAGGATGGTTTGAATGTTCACGGTGGTCTGCTGGACGAAATTCACGCATGGGCACCGCCAATGCGCGCCCTGTATGACGTTATTGTTGACGGCGTGACCGCCCGCGAACAGCCTATGATCTTCGAGACTACCACGGCGGGTACGGTGCGCGAAGGTCTGTACGATGATCTGTACCAAGAAGCAGAAAATGTCATAAACGGTTTTTATGACGACAGCGGCTATAAAAACGAACACTTCCTGCCCGTCATCTACGAACTGGACAGCCGCAAGGAATGGACAGACGAAAGCTGCTGGGCCAAGGCAAACCCCGGCTTAGGTACGATCAAGTCTGTGGAGCAGTTGCGGGCCAAGGTGCAGAAAGCCATTGCAAACCCGAAACTTGTGAAGAACCTGCTTTGCAAGGATTTCAACATTCCCGAAACTATCGGCGAAGCATGGCTGACTTTTGAGCAGTTGAACAACACCGCCACATTCGACGTGCGCCAGCTTCGGCCACGGTATGGCATCGGCGGCGCGGACTTTTCCAGCACTACCGACCTTACCGCTGCCGTCGTCATATTCATGGTTCCGGGCGACCCGCACATCTATGTCCTGTGTATGTTCTGGTTGCCCGAAGAACTGCTTGAACGCCGCGTGCGGGAAGATCGTATTCCCTACGACCTATGGAAAGAACAAGGCTATCTGCGCACCTGTGAGGGCAACAAAGTCCGGCAGAAAGATGTCACGGAATGGTTCCTTGAAGTACAGAACGAACTTGACTGCTATATCTATTGTGGCGGCTATGACGCATGGTCTGCAAGCTACTGGGTAGACGAAATGCAGGACACCTTCGGAAAGGGCGTGTTCGTACCCGTGCAGCAGACCATGAAAACGCTGTCGCTACCCATGAAGCAGTTAGGTGCTGATTTTGATAGCAAACTTATCATTTACAACAATAACCCTGTCTTGAAATGGTGCCTTGCCAACACGGGCATTGTGGAAGATAAAAACGGCAACATCAAGCCGAACAAAACAAGCAAGGCGCGCAAGCGCATTGACGGTCTGGCCGCTCTGCTGGATGCTTTCGTAGTATTCCAAGACAGACAGGATGATTACAAAACTATGATTTAATCGGAGGATGCCCACATGGGAATTTTTCAACGGTTGCGCGCTGCTGTCGCCCGCAGTCCCACCGCAGCACAAGTCAAGATGGTAACGGAGACAGGCAACGGTCTGTATGTCTACGACGGGAACCTGTACAAAAGCGACATCGTGCGCGCCTGCATCCGCCCGAAAATCAAGGCCGTGGGCAAGGCCATACCGCGCCACATCCGAACGACCATCGGCCCGGACGGAAAAACCAACACGCAGACGAACCCAGACCCCTACATTCGCCTGCTGCTGGAAGAACCGAACCAGTACATGACATGGCAGATGTACGCGGAGAAAATGGAAACGCAGTTGATCTTGAACAACAATGCGTTTGCGCTTATCCAGCGCGATGACAACGGCTTACCCGTTGCGCTGTTTCCCATCGTCGCCAGCAGTGTGCAGGCCCTCTATAACAAAGCGGGCGAACTGCTGCTGCAATTCTGGTTGCCGAACGGCAGCACATGGACATTTGCCTATACCGACGTTATCCATCTGCGCAACGATTACAACGAAAATGACGTGTTCGGCACGCCGCCCGGCCCTGCGCTTCAAAGCGTCATGGAAGTCATCGGCACGACTGACCGCAGCATCATCAACGCTGTTCGCAACGGCGCGGTCATCCGATGGCTGCTGAAATTCACATCCAGCGGTATGCGCCCGGAGGACATCAAGAAGCAGACAAAGGACTTTGCCGATGCTTTCCTTGATAACAACAACAGCACGGGCGTTGCAGGTACGGACGTAAAGGCCGATGCCGTGCAGTTGGAACCGCACGACTATGTGCCCAACGCCTTGCAAAGTCAGAACAACATCACGCGGCTGTACAGCTTCTTCAACACGAACGAAAAAATCGTGAAATCCTCTTTTTCGGAAAATGAGTGGATAAGCTACTACGAAGCCCAAGTTGAACCCGATCTGCTGCAAATCGCTGCCGAGCACACACGCAAACTGTGGAACCGTCGGCAGCGCGCATTCGGGAACAAGCTGTATCTGGAAAGTTCAAATCTGCAATACGCCAGCATGAGCACGAAACTTTCCCTTGAATCCATGGTTGACCGTGGCGCTATGCTGCCCAACGAGTGGCGCGCTGTCTTTGGCCTTGCCCCTGTGGCAGGCGGTGACGAACCCATCCGCCGTCTTGACACCGCGCCCGTAAAACAAACGAAGTCGGGAGGTGAAACCGAATGAGAGTAAACGTAAAAGGCGTGATTATCCCGCAGGAATACAAGCGCGTCTACGACTGGTATGACATGGAATCCACCACGCCGAAAGACGTTGCGGATGCCCTTGCCGCCGCAAACGGACAGCCCATTGAAGTGTACATCAATTCCGGCGGCGGTTATGTTCATGCCGGGACGGACATTTACACAGCTTTGTGCGAGTATCCCGGCGAGGTCAATATCAAAATCATCTACGCCGCCAGCGCGGCAAGTGTCATTGCAATGGCCGGGCACAGCATGATTTCCCCCGTGGGTCAGATGATGATTCATAATGTGTACAGCAGTGCCGACGGAGACTACCGCGCACTGCACCGCGCAGGAGATCGGCTTGACATTGCCTGTGATGCCCTTGCCAACGCCTATATGCGCAAGACCGGGAAAACCCGCGATGAAATCCGCGCCATGATGGACGCGGAAACATGGGTTGATGCCAGCCGTGCCGTGGAACTTGGCCTTGTGGATGAAGTCATGGGCGGCGACCTTGTCGCCGCCGACGTACCCGGACTGCTGCCCGAAAGCGTCGTGCAAAAGACGCTTGCCATGTTCCGCGATCAGAACGCCGCTGCTTTGGCGCAGGCCAAAACCGATTATGAAAATCTTATCAAAAAAGGAGCTGTCTAACATGATGACGAAAGAACAGTACAATGCCCAACGCACCAAACTGCTGAACGATATGCGCACCGCCATCGACGCGGGCGACATCGAGACTTCCAACCGCTGCCGCGATGAGATCAACCAGCTTGACGCGAATTATGAAGCTGCCGCGCAGGCCCGCGCGAATCTGGCCGCGCTGGAAAACAGCAACCGCAGCTACAACCCGCCCGATGTGACCCCCGACCAGACCAAAGCTGCCACGCAGACAGTCACGATCAACAACTTCGGCGGGCAGACTGCCCACACCGACCCCAGCGAGACGAACGAGTATCGCACCGCGTTTATGAACTTCGTCTGCCGCGGCACCGAGATTCCCGCCGATCTGCGCGCCAGCGTGGCCCCGATGCTGAATGTGGCCGCTACCACGACCACCACCGACGCGAGCGCGGTCATTCCCACCACGATCACCCGCGAGATCATCAGCGAGATGAAGTCCTACGGCAACCTGTACGCCAAAATCCGCAAGCTGAATGTGCAGGGCGGTGTCGAGTTCCCGATTCTGACCTTGAAGCCTACCGCCAACTGGATTGGCGAGAGCAAGTCCAGCGACGATCAGAAGCTGACCGCCAACACGAAGGTTTCCTTCAGCTACTACGGTCTGGAATGTAAAATCGCACAGACCCTGCTTGCAGCTGTTGTCACCTTCGATGAGTTCCAGCAGATGTTTGTGCCGCTGGCTGTGGAAGCTATCGTTGCCGCAAAGGAAAAGGCCATCATTTCCGGTACCGGCAGCGGGCAGTTCCGTGGCATCACCAAGGACAGCCGCGTGCCCACCAAGAATGTTGTCATTCTTTCCCCTGATGAGATCGGCGACTATTCCGCATGGCACAAGAAGGTCATCGCCAAGATTCCCAAGGCGTACCGCAAGGGTGAGTTTGTCATGGCGCAGGGCACGTTTGACGGCTACATTGACGGCATGGTCGATAAGAACGGCCAGCCCATTGGCCGCGTGAACTACGGCATCGACGGCGGAGAGACGTACCGCTTCTGCGGCAAGCCTGTGGAGACTGTCGAGGATGACATCATCCCCAACTTCGATGCCGCCGCCAAGGATGATGTCATTGCCGTGTACTTCAACCCCAGCGACTACGCCGAGAACAGCAACGGTCAGTTTGCCGCCGTCAAGTGGATGGATCACGACGATAACACCGTCAAGACCAAGGTGCTGCACATCTGCGATGGCAAGCTGCTTGACCCGAACGGCGTCATCATCATCAAGAAGGGCGAAACCGCAAAGGTCGTCGGCTCTTAACCTGCGAGGTGTAAAACGTGCTTGACTTTGCAAAAAAGTGTCTGCGCATCCGCAGAGACAACACCGCGTTTGATGATGAAGTTGCAGATTTGATTGCTGCCTGCAAAGCTGATCTGCGCAAACATGGTGTCGTGAAGATCAGCGAAAGTGACCCGCTTATCAAACAGGCCGTCAAGCTGTATTGCAAGGGCAATTTCGGGTACGGTGGCGATGATGCTGAACGGTTTCAGAAAAGCTATGAAAGCCTTGCAAACAGTTTGAGCCTGTGCGGGGACTATTTGGAGGATTGACCCGTGTATTTCAGTGATGAGATTATTCTGATTACAACGGACGATTCCGGCACCGATGAAATCGGCAGGCAGACCGAAACCGAGACGGGCCGCGTGACGGTGTACGGCGACATTAAGAGCGTGAGCCGGGAAGAATCTTTTACCGCCGGTTCCCACGGGTACAGCAATGTACAGAAATTCGTGCTGCACCCGTGGGATTACAGCGGCGAGAAATACGCCATGGTGGACGGCAAAAGAAAGCTGATTTACCGCACCTATCAGGCTGACCCTGACACGCTGGAACTGTATGCAGCAACCAAAAGGGGCATCACATGAGCAGCACGATCAAGGTCAAGCCGGACGAACTGGCAGATGTCATTGCCAAGGAACTGCAAACCTACAAGCAGGAAGTGGCAGATGATATGAAAGCTGCCTGCCTTGAATGTGCCAAAACGGCTGCGGCGGATTTAAAAGTTACAAGTCCGTACAGACAGCACAAGAAAGGAACGAAGGGCGGTCACTATCGCACGGGCTGGGATGTTTCTGTGCTGTATGAAAGCAATTCGACAATCCGCGTTGCGATTCACAACAAAAAGAAACCCGGCCTTGTGCATCTGCTGGAACATGGGCACGCAAAGAAAAATGGCGGCAGAACCAAAGCCCTGCCGCATGTTGAACCAGAGGAACGAAAACTTGAAGGGATGATAACGCAAGAGGTCGTGCAACGCTTCAAGCGTTAAAAATGCGCACCGTATATTTCAACTTTTTCTTCGATAAAAGCGCGGAATAGCTGCGCAGTGTCTACACAGTCCCCCAACGCGCGGTGAGCATCCATTCTGTCAATGCCGAAATAATTACACAGTGTTTCCAACTTGTAATTCTCGACATCGTAGTTTTTGTCATAGTTGGGAGCGTATGCACCAATTTCCTTGTCATACTCCCACTTTGGCTTTTTGAGCGAGCGCCCAGCCATTACATAAGTATCAAAGAACTTTCGTTTTGGCTCTGTAACATTCAAACCCGCACGGCACAGGAATTTTAAATCAAATTCCAGATTGTGACCGAGAAGCGGCATATCCCCGATGAACTCTTGCAGTGACGGGATGATCTGGTACAGCATCGGCGCACCCTCTAACATTTCTGGTGTTATGCCATTGACAGACATTGCTTCACGCGCAGAATCCGTTGAAAGTTTCTGCGGGGGGGGGGTAATCATTGTATGGAATACCTCAACAAATTCGTAATTCTTTACTTTGATTGCCGCAACTTCCAGCACGGCATCCTTTGTGCAGGATAATCCCGTTGTTTCGGTGTCCAAAACGACAAAATCACCGAATTTTGCGGGGTCGCTCTTTGCCGTAACACGAGAATAAGTAAGTTCTTTCAAGAAAGAAACGGCCTGTGCCTTTTGCTTTTTCCCGTCTGCGCCTATCTGAACGCGCGGCACATCATCGAAGGCTGCGATGCCTGCGCGGCGCTGGTTCCATTCTTCTTTTCGTAATGCAGTGTGTTTCTGCCGTTCTGCTTCTTCCTCTGCGCGGCGCTTTTCTGCCATTTCCTGCATCTTTATTTTAAGCGCCTTTTCTTCTTCTTTTTTTTGACGCTCGACTTCTCTATTACACTTCATGCACAGGGAATCTTTCGTCATAAAGAAAAACAATCCTTTTCGCCCGCACCGTTTACATTGCCGCATAGTGAACACCCTTTCGCATTTATTTATTACCAGCATAGCAGAAATGCACGATATATGCAACAAAAAATTGAAACGGAGGTATTGCGGTTGACGCAGGCTGAATTAAAAACGGTACTGGACAGCAGCGGTATTCCGTTTGCATACCGCGCATGGAAAAACGGCCATGATCTGCCGTTCGGCGTGTTCTATTTTGAGCGCGACAATCCCTTTGCGGCAGATGGCATTGTGTACGCCAAAAAGACCCTCTATGCCCTTGAACTGTACACAGCCGAAAAAGACCCCGATACCGAAGCGGCGCTTGAAAAAGCGCTGACGGCGGCGGGCATCTTTTACAGCAAGTCCGATGAAATCTACATTGACGAAGAACAGATGTTCTATGTCATCTATGAAATTGAGGTGTAAAAATGTCTAAAGATAAAGTGCTTTTCAATCTCAAAAACGCGCACTACGCCAAGCACAAAGCGACTGGCGAAGATGGCACGATCACCTTCGACACCCCTGTTGCCATCCCCGGCAGCGTGTCGCTGTCTCTGGATGCCGAGGGCGAAGTTACGAAGTTCTACGCGGACGGCATTGTGTACTACGTCTGCCAGAGCAACAACGGCTATTCCGGCGATTTTGAAGTCGCTATGTTCCCCGAACAGATGATGCTTGACATCTGGGGCATGACGAAAAGCAAAAACGGCCTGATTGTCGAGAATGCCAACGTCCAGCCCGCCAGCTTCGCCCTGCTGTTTGAGGTGGACGGCGACACAACCGGGCGCAAGTATGTTTTGTACAACTGTTCCGCCACGCGCCCCGGTATCAACGCCAACACCAAGAGCGAAACCACCGACCCCGACACCCAGACTTCCACCATCACCGTGTCCCCGATGGCTGACGGTACGATCAAGGCCCACACGGCAGACGATGCCGCCCCCGCCACGCTGAACGGCTGGTACACAAGCGTTACCCTGCCCACTGATGCAACCTAAAGTGTTCCACCGGAACACCTTGTATACAGGAGATCATACACATGGAAAAAACCATCAACATCGACGGCAAAGAAGTCCGCCTGCGTGCCACTGCTGCCGTTCCGCGCCTGTACCGTATCAAATTTGGGCGTGACATCATGCAGGACTTGTCGAAGCTGTCCGACGCTTACGAGAAGGCTACCACCGAACAGGAACAGTTTGAAGCTACCGATCTTGGCCTGTTTGAGAATGTGGCCTACATCATGGCAAAGCACGCTGACAAAGATGCTGTGCCGTCCAGCGTAGAAGAATGGCTGGATTCCTTCGAGGTGTTCAGCATCTATCAAGTCCTGCCGGAAATTCTGACGCTGTGGAACCTGAACACGATGACGACGGCAAAGCCGAAAAAAAAACAAGGGTAAGCACCCGCGAAATGACAACGCCGCTGTTTTTACTGCGCTGCGTGCAGATGGGAATTGCCCTGCGCGATCTTGATTTGCTGACCGTCGGCATGGTAAACGACATGGCGATTGAGCGGGAAAACGATGACTACAAGTGGCCGCTGAAAGCGACGCAGGCAGACATCGACAAATTCTTTGGGTGAGGTGAATAGAGTGAAGCGTTTTAAGGCAGCTGCAAAAATGTTTTGGGAATTGTGCAAGATTCCCGGATTCTGGATTTATTTTTACAGTGCGGTCATCAATACTATTTTGCTCGTTCGGTTATTACTTCAATAATTGTAATGATTGCAGTAGAAATGGTTGCAATAGCCATCGCTAAGTTAAAGAAGAAATTTCGCGTGCTTTTTTCGTATGCTTCCGTTGCTTTCGTAGACAGCGTCACATCTGTGTCATCATCGTATTTGACATCGGAAAAGTCAAGCATATCTGCACCAACGGTTTCTTGCAGTTTGATGTAGTCGCCTACTTTTGTTACTTCCAAAACCTTACCCAGTTTCTTGTACTTCCGAACGGCGGTGAAAATTTTATACTGCTGTTTTGTCATGGCAAATGCCCCCTCTGCCTACAAGGATAGCACACATTATTTGCAGGGGCAATATTAACGGTGCAGTAAATGGCCTGCACTAAGGGCTGAATGGAGCCGCACGGAAAGGAGGCGGCTCTATTTGGCCGCAAAAGTAAAGGGCTTGACCCTTGAAATCGACGGTAATACAGTCGGTCTCGAAAAGGGACTTGCAAAACTGAACAAGCCCATAAACGCGATAAAAAACGAATTGAAAGATGTTACCCGTCTGCTGAAACTTGACCCCGGCAATACAGAACTTCTCGCGCAAAAGCAACAACTTTTAAGTAAGCAAATTGCCGAAAGCAAAGATAAATTAGTTGCGTTGCAGCAGGCAAAGCAACAGGCCGACGCGGACATGAAAAGCGGCACAGAGGTAAACCAAGAGGAATACCGCAAACTGTGCCGTGAAATCGAAGCGACAAAGCAGAATATCGACAGTCTGACCGATGCTTACAATAAATCGAACACAGCCGCCCAAAAACTGGCCGCTGTGGGCGATAAGATGCAGAAAGTGGGCAACGGTATATCTGCCGTTGGCAAGGCCGTTGCCCCTGTCTCTGCCGCCGTGGCAGGTGTTGGCGGTGTCGGCTTGAAGCTGGCCGCAGACTTTGAAGATGCTTTCGCCAAGGTCAGCACCCTGTTGGACACATCAACAACCGATTTTGAAGCGTACAAGGCGGACATCATGGCTGCCAGCGACGAAACGGGCGTTTCCGTCAACGATTTTTCCGAAGCTGTTTACAACGCCATTTCCGCCAGTGTGGACGCTGCCGACGCAGTTGATTTCACCACATCGGCAGTCAAGCTAGCGAAAGGCGGCTTTACCGATACCGCAAAGGCCGTTGATGTTATGACGACGGCCATCAATGGCTATCAGTTGAGCGCCGAGGATGCAACCAAAATCAGCGATATGTTGATTACCACGCAGAATTTGGGCAAAACCACCGTTGACGAACTTGCGTCCAGCATGGGCAAGGTCATTCCCGTGGCCGCTGCGGCCAACTACGACATGACCGAACTTTCGTCTGCCTACGCCCTGCTTACCAAGAACGGCATTGCCACCGCAGAATCCGGCACTTACTTAAAATCCATGCTGAACGAACTTACAAAGTCCGGCAGCATCACCGACACAACCCTGCGCGAACTGACGGGTAAGGGCTTTGCCGATCTGAAAGCCGAGGGCAATTCTACATCCGACATTCTGAATATGCTTTCTGATGCCGCCGCCAAGGATGGCAAGACGCTGAAAGACATGTTCGGCAGTGTTGAAGCCGGTTCTGCCGCAATGGTGCTTGCCCGCAACGGCGGCGCAGATTACAACGAAATCCTTACCCAGATGCAGGATTGCGGCAAGGCAACAGATGAAGCATTCCAGAAAGTCACCGACACCACCAACCAGAAATTTGCCAAGGCGCTGAACGAAGCCAAAAACGCCCTGGTCGACTTGATGGACAAGCTGCTGCCAAGCATCACGCAAATCATCAAAGGCGTGACGGGTGTCGTGGACAAATTCAGCGGTATGGATGAATCCACACAACAAATCATCCTGACCGTGGGTGGTCTGATTGCCGCGCTGGGGCCTGTGCTGATATTTATCGGCAATCTGACATCCAGCATCGGCGGCATACTGAAAGCCGCACCCGAAATTGTTTCCACCGTTGCCAAGGTCAAGGGCGCTGTTTCGGGGCTGTTTGGCCTGCTGGCCGCGCACCCGTTTGTGCTGGTCGTGGCGGGCATTGTGGCACTTGTTGCCGGGTTCGTCACCCTCTGGAACAAATCCGAAGCGTTCCGCAATTTCTGGATCAGCTTGTGGGATGCTATAAAATCCGCTGTTTCTACCGCAATCACAACCGTGCAGAATTTGTTTACTGTTTTGCAAACGGCGTTTTCTACTGCATGGAATGCGATTCAGACCGTTGTTTCCACCGTCGTGTCTGCCATCGCCAGCACATTGCAGGCTGCATGGACGGGAATCACTACCGCCGTGCAGACTGCCTTGACAACAATACAGACAATCTTTACCACGGCTTGGGACGGCATCAAAGCCATTGTTGAAACCGTCGTCACCGTCATTACAACAACGCTTCAAAATGCGTGGGACATCGTCAGCGACGGTGTGACAACGGCTTTTGAGGGCATCCAGCAGATTTTTACAAGCATCTGGGACGCCATCAAGACCGCTGTGCTGGGCGTTGTCCTTATCATCTGCGATTTAGTCACCGGCGATTTTGACGCACTGAAAAGTGATATTTCCAACATCCTGTCCGCGCTGTCGGAAGCAATTTCCGGCATCTGGAACGGCATCCAGACATTTATCAGCGGTGTCATGTCGGCCATTGTCAGCTTTTTACAGGCAGAATGGAACGGCCTGCTGACGATTATCAGCACCGTGTGCAATGCGATCAGCACCGCCGTACAGGCGATTTGGAACGCAATCAAGACGTTCTTGTCGTCCACCATGACCGCCATCGGCAACGCTGTCACCACCGCGTGGAATGGATTCCTTGCCACGATTTCCAGCCTGTGCCAGACAATCAGCACCACCGTACAGAACATCTGGAACGGCATTCTTGATTTCTTCCGCGCTCTGCCGTCCACGCTAGCAACGCTGGGGCGCACCATGTTCCAGCGCATGGCTGATGCAATTAAAGGCATGGCCGGCACAGTCTACAGTGCTGCTACAGGCTGCATCAACAAGGCTGTGGACTTCATCAAGGCGCTGCCCGAAAAGGCGCTTGGATGGGGCAAGGATTTCATCAACGGATTTGCAAAAGGCATTGCCAATGCGGCAAGCGCTGTTGTGGACAACGTGCGCGGCCTTGCCGATGACATCCGCAGTCTGCTGCATTTTTCCCGTCCCGATGAAGGGCCGCTGCGCGATTACGAAAAGTGGCCTGTGGACTTCATCCACGGTTACGCTGATGCAATGCGCAGCGCCATGCCGTACTTGCAAAAGACCCTTGACGGCATCACCGCAGGAATGGCGATCATGGTAAACGGCCCGCAGCTTGCAGGCGCAGGCGCTGCCCCGGTTCCCACCACGAAAACCATCAACTACAACCAGACCATCAATGTGACAAGCCCCGACCCGGTATCCCCCGCAGAGACGGCGCGGGCGACCCGCATTGCAACCCGCGATTTGATTTCCAAAATAAAGGGGTGATACAGTGCGAAACTTCCTGCTTGTCTGTGATAACGGCAGCGGCGAGAAAATCACAATCGGCTACCGCTGGCCGCTCTGGCTGGACGACGTGGACGGTCTGACAAGCTCTGATTTTGACGTTGATACCGAAAAAGGCAACGATCAGGACGGCGAGCATTACAAGTCCAGCACAGCCTCAAAGCGCAACATTGTAATTTACTGCTGGGTCAAGGATAACATTCAAGCTATGCGGGAAAAGTTATGCAGCTATTTCCCGCGCGGTGAGACCGGTACACTGTATGTGACAGATGAGGGCATCACGCGCAAAATTGACTACAAGCCCGAATTTGTCCATGTTGACCCAACAGGCCAGCAGCGCAAAGTTACAATCAGTTTGGTGTGCCCCGACCCGAAATTCAAGGCCGTGACGGATGACCGCGTTGAAATGGCCGTGTGGGATGGCCTGATTGAATTTCCCGATGATGTGCTTGAACTGCCTGCCGAAGAATTTGAAATGACAACAAAGCGTGCCAACTTGGCTGTTGCCGTTGAGAATGCAAGCAATGTTGCGCGCGGTTTGACAGTGCAATTCATTGCAACAGGAACCGTGACGAACCCCAGCTTGTTTGAAGTGCGCAGTCAAAAGGGATTCAAAATCCGCTGTCAGATGCACGCGGGCGATGTCCTGACCGTCACGACAGGATTCAAAAACAAACGAATCATGCTAAAATCGGACGGCGTGGAAAAAGGCGCAAATAACATGTGGGTATTCGGTTCAACATGGTTGCAGGTCGAACCCGGCAGCAATGTGTTCCGTTATGATGCGGAAAGCGGCGTTGACAATTTGGATGTTGTTATGTCCAGCACACCGGTATTCTGGGGGGTGTAGCCTATGGAACTGTATGCCTACCGCGAAAACGGCGAATTTATTGGAACCATTGACTTCTACACATCCCTGCGCTGGCGGCGGCAGTATTGGACTGCCGGAGAAGTTGAACTGCATCTGCCCGCTACCAAAGAAAACCTTGCCGCCATCCAAGCGGGCGTTATCCTGCGCAGGGTAGGTCGCACCGAATCCGCCCGCATTATGGGCATCAAAACCAAAGGTGGCGAGATCACCGCCAATGCGCGGATGCTTGAAATATATTTTTCGATGGCCTATGTCATCGGAACGAAATCCTTCACGGGCACGCCTGCCGAAATCCTTTGCCAACTGGCCGAAGATGCCCGCGAATCCGTGCCTGAACTGGTCGTTGACAAAACGTCCCTGCCCAGCGGCGAGAAAATCACGATTCAGCTGGACTTCAAAAACACGCTGAAAGCCATGACCGCCGTTGCCAAAGCCTACGGACTGGGCTTCCGCCTGTTATTTTCCGAAAACCAGCAGTTCACCTTCCAAGTGTACGAGGGCACAGACCGAAGTGCCGATCAGGCCGACAACAACATTGTGTATTTCACCGATGAATTTCAGAACTTCATCGACCCGGAATACAGTTTTGACGAATCCGACTACTGCAATGTAGCCTATGCGCGCGGCAGTGACGGCAAGGTTGCCTGTATTGACCGTTCCAACGGCGGGCGCAAGCGCGTCTGCTTTGTTGATGCGTCCAGCATCACGCCCGATGACAAAACCGAAGCGGCCTATCTGGACGAGCTGAAAACACAATGTGGTTGGGGCCTGTTCGACCACATCAAAACGAAATCTTTCACGGGCACTGCCGTGAACATTGAGAACTTCGCCTATATGCAGGATTGGGACTTGGGCGACATCGTTACAACAGGCGATTCCAGTATTGGCATCACCATGAACGAACGTGTTACCGAGGTTGAAGAAGTCTATGAAAAAGGCAGTGTCACGATCTACCCGGTGACGGGCAAAACAAAATCCGAAACTTTGAATTTGGAGGACATCTAAATGGGAGAATGGAGCGGCTTTTTCCCGTCGTCCGGCGGCGACAGGAAGTACAAAACAGCCCACATTGCCGCGATCACCGATGCGCTGTTCCACTCTGGCGTGTGCCAAAACGATGATCTGACGCTTGCCCCGGCAGGCGCTATGACCGCCGCACTGGGCGCGGGCCGCGCTCTGGTAAACGGATACCACTACCAGAACGACAGCCCCTTGAACCTCACGTTCGGCTATGCTGACGGCACGCTGACGCGCATTGACGCGGTCATGCTGCGGCGGGATGTCAATTCCCGCGACATCCACGCCGTTGTTGTACCCGGTACGCCTGCCATCAACCCGACTGCCCCTGCCTGCACCCGTGATGCCGACGCATACGATTTGTGCCTGTATCATGTGCGGATTCCCGCAGGCGCTACCGCCATTACGGCATCCATGATTACAGACCGCCGCGCCGACGCTGATCTGTGCGGGTATGTCTACTGCAAGTTTTCTGGCATCGGCACATCCGTTATGCAGGCGGCAGTCGATGAAATGATTGCCAGCGTCAGCGCAGAACTGAACCAGTTGAACGCGGGCACAGCAGTCATGACGAAAGCGCAGTACGACCCGAACGGCAGCGGTGTAGATGTCACGGCGCAGATTTACAAGTGTACCAAGAACGGCAAGGTTTATGCGTTGACTGGGCACGGCGGTTTTGGCCGTTTCAAAGTTCCTGCGGCATGGGCCAGCGGCGACACATGGACAGTCAACGGCAAGAGCGTTCCCGCCTACTGCGGCGCGGATGCCGTGGACGGCGACGCAATCGTTGCGGGCCGTTGGGTGTTGTTCTCTTACGACGGAACCCAGCTAAATTTTAGCGGCGGCGGTGGGTTATCCCTTGGAAAGCTGGCACAGGCCACCGCCAAGCCCGGTCAAGTGCTGGCGGGCGTTCCGTTCTATGCGGGCAACAAAACGCTGAAAAAAGGAACCATGCCTGACCGCGGGCAAAACCAGTACGGCGGGAGCGTGGGAGCCGGAACGGACTATATAGCAATCCGTGATCTGCCCGAAGGCTACTACCACGCTGACGATGCTAAAAATGCTCCCGAAGCCCGCGCCAAGATGACAGAGTTCGGCACGGCTGGCAAGGATGAATTGATGGCCGGGTACACCATGACCAGCAAAGAGGGCTTGCGCATTGGCGGTACGCTGATTCTGTCCGGCAACGCCGACACAAGCGATGTTCTTAGCGGGAAAGAGTTTTACACCAACGACCCCAAAACCAAAAAGAGGGGCACGCTTGCCCTGTCCGGCAGCGCCACCGCTGCTGATGTTCTGGCGGGAAAAACATTCTATAGCACCGATGCCAAAAGCAAGCAAGGGGGCCAGATGGCCGACAACGGCGATTGGAGCGCAACACTTACGCCGGGTGGTTCCGCAAATGTGCCCGCTGGAAAGCATAGTGGAAACGGAAGTGTAACTGCAAAAAGCATTAAAACTACCGAGGTGTGGAAACAGTGCAATCCGGGCCAAAATTCATTTCCGTTTGATGGCGGTACGCTTGTAGGCGTTCAGTATGCCGGTTCTCCTTATACTGGCGATAATATTTTGCAAGGTGCAGGAATAAGCGGAAATAGTTATTGGGCGCAATGCGCAAGTTCAGCAAGCGTTCGATTTATTCTTGCTTACTACTAAAGGGGGCTACTATGTGCAATACAACCACTGAAAATTTTATTATTGTCGATGTCACGACCCGTGCCATTTCGATACCTGAATCCGAAGTGAACTTTGGTGTCGCCGGTGACAAAAACGTTGAAACAAAGCACATCCGCATCAACGGCCATGTAACCGCCAGCGGCCTTGACCTGTCCCAAAATTTTGTTTGGCGCGTCGTTGGTAACAATGGCGGCGGCGGGCCGTTCTCCGACCCCATCGACATCACCACGCTTACATCTGATGGTTGCATTGAAATGGACTGGACACCCAGCCCCGCCGCAATGGCGCGCAAAGGCAAGCTGCATTTCAATGTGTGCGGTATCGAAGTTGATGACAGCGGCGTGTCACTGCATGAATGGCACAGCGAAATGGGCACGGGTATTGCCAAGGAAAACGCCGAAGCCCCCGTTGAGGACATCGGCGGCGCTGATCTTGTGGCGCATTTGCAGGCCATGGCCGTGCAGGTTGCAAACAACGCAAAGGTCACTGCCGATGCCACCGCCGATGTAAAGAATGCCGCCGAGCAGGTCGAGCAAGGCAAGAACACTGCCCTTGAAGCTGTGAAATCCATCATTGACAGTGCGAAGGAAGCGTCTGACGCTGCGGCAACCTCTGTTGCCGCCCGTGATGTTGCCAAGACGGCACAGAACGCCGCCACCCAGCAGGCCACACAGGCCGCCCATAGCAAGGACGCCGCGGACAAGTTGATGCAGCAGGCTAAGACCTACGCCGACGAAGCGGCGGGCTATGCTGGCGCGGCAAAATATTCTTTCGGCTATACCACTGACGGCAGATTTGCATTTTTCGTAAACGATGAAAGCGAGGTATAAAACATGACCCCTGTATGTTTCCCTTTTACCGATGACACAGGCAAAGAAATGCGTGATCTCATGTCGCAGCAGACGGAATTACTGGCCGCGATTGCGGCAGGCAGCGCAAGCGCCGAATTCATTGATGCGAGTTTTGGCGCACTGCTGGACGGCACGAACACTACAAAAGTGTTTTGGCTTTGGTGGCCGTTGAGCGCCATCGGTGGTGCGTCGAAGTATGACCGCCTGTGCCGCTTCTTTGCCATGATGGCAAAAGCTGGATATAAGCTTGCCTATACGCTGCGCTTTTATCTGGACACGGTATCTTCTGACTACACGGGTACGCCGCTGGACGATCTGGCAGATGGCCGCACCGCCGCACCGCTTGTGACCAATGCCGCCACCAACGTGACCGACTGGGCCGAAGAAGATCTGTTTACGTGGTACATCCGCGCCAACGCCTTGAGCCTTGCCGACGGCACCATGAACATTCTTGCACTTGAGGGTGAACGCGAGTTTGACATCACAGGCGAAACCGCCCCCGTCTACTGCTTCTCTTTGGCGCTGTGCCTTAAAGAGTGGGAAGATACCAGCTATATGTATAACAGTTGGCGCACCTATCCCGGCAACGGCTATGTGCCGATGGCTGGCGACGTGGCCCCCGATGGCACGATGCGCGTTATGACATGGCATCCCGCCTACTGCGGCGGTCTGAACGCGAAGGGCGGCATGACAAGCGGCATCGGCAAGCCGCCCATGGTCTGGGTCAGCGCCAACGCTGGCATCCCTCTGGCACGTAAAACTACCACATACGAAGGACTGTGGAACGACTGCGATCAGCAGTTTGCCTTGTCCGCATGGCGGCTGCGCCACTGGACAAAGAGCAACAGCGGCAAGTTGGAGGGCTGCACGTCCTACAATTACCAGTATACGCCAGCCGTGGCCGAAGCGAACGTCAAGCGCGTTGTGCTGACTACGGCGCAGGCCGCAAACATCCTGCCCGGTTCTGGCGTATGCCTGGGCGAGCGCAGCGGCGAAACCAGTCCCAACAGTGACCGCAACAGTTCCTACAACCACAATGTTCTGAACTGGGCAAAGGTCGTCAGCGTCACATCTGAAGTTATCGGCGGCGTGGAATACGGCGTTGTGAATCTGGATTTGACGGATGCAATCTCCCCGACCACTACCATGCTGCTGTCTACCATGCCGTGGCCGTCCGGCACGACGGAATGTCTGCCCGGTCATAGTGATGGCTGCATGGGCAACCTGACGAATGGTAAATACCCCTACCGTGTGGCAGGCATTGAAATGCAGATCGGCAACTATACCGAACAACTCGACCCGCTGTGGCAGGCAAGTCTTATTGACGATCACTGGCACTATGATGTCTATTCCTGCCGCGATTCCGAGAAACAGGCGGGCAGCATTACGGCGAACTACGAAAAGACCAGTTCGTTCGATCTGCCCAACGCCAACAAATGGAGTTGGAACTATATCCGCGCACTGAACAAACTTGCCGCTGAATCCATGAACCCTGTGAAATTTGGCGGCAGTGATTCCACCTATGTGCGGGCGGCTTTCTATTCCCCCGGTGGTGCGGGCCTGTACGCGCCTTGGCGTTCTGGCGGTCTCCTTGGCGCTGGCGCGTGCGGCGTCCCGTGCGCGGGTGGCTACTATTCGCCCGCGGTCTCGGTTTGGCACGGTTCGCCCCGCCTTGCAGGAAGCGGTAAAAAGCGGGGTGAATGGGTGAGCGCGTAAGCGCCACCCAGAGGGGCAGCAGGCCCCTAAATAATCCTGTAAGCAATATTCCTTATGGAGTGGTACAGCGGCGTTCGGCGGCTTTCAATTCCCCCGGTAGTGCGGGCCTGTACGCGCCTTGGCGTTCTGGCAATCTCAATGACAATGGCGCGTGCGGCATCCCGTGCGCGAATGGCAACAATTCGCCCGCGAACTCGAATTGGAACGGTTCGCCCCGCCATGCTGATGAAAATAAAGTCCGCACAATGCGGGCAAAAGCGTTGTACCGCGCCTGCGGCTTTGACCGCTAAGATCATGTGATACCGACACCATATAGCTGCGCCGATGCGAGAGATACGCGCGGGGTGGTGTGTATGGCCGCAGGCCGTGGGCCTGCGTGGCGGCTAGTAGTAGATACTGCGGCCCTGCTGTAAGGGCCGTTGCAACCGAACGTCGTTGAACATCAGCAAGAAAGAAAGGCTTTGAGGGCTTGAAAAAGAACAGATATATGCCGCTTACACATGAACTGTGTGAGCAAGCGGCCTTAGAAGCCTTTAACGATAAATGGTTCCGCCGTAATTATCTGGCTATGGCGGAAAAGTACGGAGGTGTTACCCGTGCAGAATTACAGACCGCCGCCCGCGTGGCGGATATGGGGCCACGCCTTGAAGTAGTTCACGGCGTTGCCCTTGAAATGGAACAGCGCATTGATGATCTGCTGGACGGCAGTGCAAACGATCTTGACCTTGACCCGGTGCATACTTTCCCGCGCATTGATGGTATCAGCATGAAACTGCGGCAGTTGTCCGACTGCTGCCCACTGCATCAATGTTTCGGGCATCTGGCCTATCTTGGCCTGCGGCCACTGCTGCGCGCAAGACTGTTGCCGTATCAGTTCGCCAGCATCCCGAAGAAAGGCCAGACGGCACTAAAGCGGCAAGTTGAACGATGGCTGCGCCGTAAAAGTCTGGGCATCCAGCACGCCTTAAAACTGGATGTCAAAGGCGCATACGAGCATACGAAACAGGAACTTGTGCTTGCGATTCTGCAATATGAAATTCCGCGCGCCGCTTGGCTGCTGGCCGTTGTGCGCTGTCTGCTGGCAATGTCACCGAACGGCGGCTTGCTGATTGGCGGCTATCTGGAAGCATGGATGTTCAATCTTGTCGCAAGTTATATTCTTGTCCGCATCCTTGGCTATGTCAAGACCCGGCGTGGTGTGTCCGTACCGCTTGTGGTGCGCAGTGGCAGCTATATGGACGATCTTGTGCTGATGGGCCGACGATGGGCCGACATCCAGAGCGCGGCCCGTAAGATTACAAAATGGGTCAAAGACACGCTGCACCTGATAATCAAGGACAGTTGGGTGCGCGTTGACTTCCTATCCCCGGCAGAGGAACACCGCCGCCGACACCTGAAAGGCGCGGCCAAAGGCTGCCCCGGTCTGGATATGGCAGGGTATGTCATGCACCGCACCTATACTACCGTTCGCCCGGGTATTTTTAAGCGAGCACGGCGGCAGTATATGCGCGCAGGGACAGACTTACAGCGCGGCCACTTCATTCCGCTTTACCGTTCATACCGCCTGATAAGCTACAACGGATATTTCAAAGGCACAAAATCCCGTGCTGCTGCCGAAGCGTTGAACCAGCAAAAACTATTCAAATCTGCAAAATGGGCGGTGCGTGCCGCCGCGATCAAAGAAAGGAGCCTTGCCGTATGATTATTACGGAATCCCTCGACAACAAACCTGCTGCCGTTACGCTGGAACCCTTGCCCGATGGCACGACATGGCTGTATTTGCGTAAAAACGCCAAACAGGTTGAAGCCGATACCGGTGATGAAACGCCTGATGCTAAACCGTGGCAGTGTGAAACCGCCATCGGCAAGTTGGGCGCAGACCGTTCCGGCGAAACCGCCGATACCATAAACGCCAAGTTTGACGATTGGTGGACGTATGCCGCCGCATGGGCAGAGGATGAACCCATGCCCACTGTGCAGGAACAGATCAACGCAATCTATGACACACTGGCCGTTATGATGGGGGTGTAACCTATGGCATTCTGGAAACTTATGTACAGGCTTGGCCGCGCCACTGCTGCACAGGTGTGGGAACAGGTAGACAACGGGAATCTTACAGAGTTGCAGGCAACGCAGATTTGCGGCCCGCGCCCTTGATTCCGGCAGACCTTGCCCGTGCAGCGCTCGATCTGGTCGATGATGCACTGACCGTTGCCGAAGCGGCAGGAGCCGACACAGCTTGCCAGCGTGCTGCACTGGCAGAACTTGAGTTTAACTATGCGCTGGGCATCTGCCCAGTCAGAAAGGAACAAACCGATGTCTAAAATCTACGGAATCGACGTCTCCCACCATCAAGGCGCAATCGACTGGGCAACCGTGGCGGCAGAACTGCGCCGTGTGAACGGCGGCACAAGTCCCGGCTTCGCCATCCTGCGCGCGGGCTATTCCGCCCGCCACGGCAAAGGCGGTCTGTACATGGACGGCCAACTGCTGCGCAATATCAAGGGCTGCGAACAGTACGGCGTGCCCATGGGCATTTACTTCTATTGTTACGATCAGAGCGCCGACGCGGCGGCAACCACGGCAGAGCAGGTCGTCAAGGCCATTTCCGGGCACAAGTTCGACTATCCCATCTATTACGATGTGGAATATGAACCGTTCAATAAAGCGTGCGGCAAGGCGACCAACACGACCATCATCAAATCTGCGCTGGGTGTGTTGGAACAGGCTGGGTATTATGCAGCCGTCTATTGTAGCCGCGACTTTTTCCTCAACTACACGAACCTGTCTGCGCTGAGTGGCTTTGACAAGTGGGAAGCGGCCTACACGGCTACGGACACCGCTGCCGTCAAAAACGGCCTGTGGCAGTATTCCAGCACAAACGCGCTTGGCATCAAGGGTTTCGGCGCAAAGCTGGACTGTGATGTGTCCTATGTGGACTATCCTGCTATTATGCACGCCAAGGGCCTGAACGGCTACCCGAAGCCCAGCACCGACACGAAGCCCGCAGAGAGCGCCACGCCGTTGCAGTGCCCCACCGTTGGCCCCATGAGCAAGGGGGACTTCGACACCATCCTTGCTGCCGCTGGCCACGTCCCGACGGCCTACACCGTCACATTCCCGCCCATGACCACCGCTGCGGCCAGCGTCTTGCAGCAGAAAGCACACGGCCTGTCTGTCGGCTATTCCAGCATGTGGGCGGAGGGTTGACCGATGGAACAAATTATTGCACAGATGCTGCCCGGTCTGCTGTCGTCGCTTGTGACGGCCTGCGCGGGCGCTCTGGCGGGCTATCTGGCAGGCCGCAGGAAAGAAGCCAAGGCAGAGGATAAGAACGTCAAAATCGCTGTAAAAGCCCTTCTGCGCGGCCAAGTCATGGATTTGGGCCTACACTACATAAGTAAGGGCTACATCCCGCCTTACGGGCTGGAAACCCTACGCAATTATTATGACCCCTATGTTGCTTTGGGAGATGGCGACCCGTCCATCAAGCACATTGTTGAAACGTGCGAAAGTCTCCCCGTACATAGCGGAGAAATGGAAGTGAACACATGAAGAAGAAGTATTTGCGTGCCCTTGCAAAGGCCGCTGCCGTTCGCGCGATCAAGACCGTTGCACAGACGGCCATTGCGACCATCGGCAGCGCCGCCGTTCTGGGGGCTGTTGACTGGCGTATCGTTGTCAGTGCATCCGCCCTTGCTGGCCTGCTGTCTCTGCTGACAAGCATTGCGGGATTGCCCGAAGTGCCCGACAGCGACGGTGACGGCATCCCTGACGACGTGGACGACGACTAAAACAAACACGGCAGACAACCCATGCGGGCGGTCTGCCGTGTTTCCGTTTATTGCTCTTTTTTGCGTGTTGTATCAATGCCGCTGTCTGCAAGAATCAGTGCGCGGATATAATCGCTATATCCGTCATAGCCTTTTTGCTTTGCATACTCTTTCAACGCTGCGACTGTTCCCTTGGCAACGGGAACATTAAGGCGATCATAGTTTTCACGCTGGAACTGGTTTCGGTAATCGTTATATTTTCCGGGCATGGCAATCACTCCTTTAAGGGTAGTTTACCACATTTGAATGTAATGCGCAATACAGAACATGTACAGATAATGCGCATTATCTTTGTGCAACATTACTATTGCAATTATGTTATGCGCATGATATAATTAAACCATAGCAAGGGGCGGTACAAACAGAAAGGAACCGCCAAATGAAAAGTAAAGAGTTTGAAAAGTTAAGCCCGAAATCAAAACAGCAATACTTCAACCTTTACATCGCATGGATGCAGTTAAAAAGCAAAAAGGCCAGATGGAGACCCCTTCAAAAGTAACCATCTAACCTTTAACCGCTAAGAGACTACAACCGCCCCTTGCTTATTTTTTATTATAATCGGTTTGGCGGGAAAAATCAAGGCCGTGGGAGGGCCTGTGCTATGAAAAATCCTATATTTCTTGATGGGTACACTGTAGCCGAATGGCTGGCGGATGCCTGCGCACATGAATGCGCACGCGGCTTTTGTGGCCGTCCTGCAATGTCAGCCCGCCAGCTTGAATTTTTGCTTGCCCTCGCACAAGGGGCCGAAAACTACTGATCTACTGCCCGGCGGGCATACATGGGAGGTCTGAACTATGGCGCGTGCATATAAGCATCTGACTTTTACTGACCGTATGCGGATTGAAAAATGGCTGAACGATGGCTACACCTACCGCCAGATTGCGGACAAACTGCGCGTGCATATCAGCACCATCTATCGTGAAGTAAAAAAGGGCGAGTATCAGCGCTTGGACTATAGGACATATGAATACAAGACCGCGTACAGCCCTGACATTGCCGAAAAGCACTATCAAGACAATCTGCGCGCCAAGGGTGCAGAACTGAAAATCGGCAAAGACCACGAACTTGCCGCTTACATTGAAAATACGATTTTAACGAAGAAATGTTCGCCCGCTGCCGCGCTGGCCTGCGCCGCGCTGGAAGGACGCACGTTTAAAACATCTGTATGCGCCGAAACGATTTACAGCTACATTGAAAAAGGCGTGTTTCTGAACCTGACAAATGAGGATTTGCCCGAAAAGGCCCGCCGTGGCAAAAAGCATCACAAGGTACGCAAGGCATCCCGCCCGCCTGTTGGCGAGATCATCGACAACCGCCCCGAAAGTATCGACGCCCGTGACGAGTTCGGACACTGGGAAATGGACACTGTCTATTCATCCAAGAACAGCACGCGCCGCTGCCTGCTTGTACTGACCGAGCGCAAGACACGCAAGGAAATTATAATCTTGATGCAGGACAGGACAGCAAAAAGCACCGTCCGGGCCTTGAATCGGCTTGAACGGCGCTTCGGTGCGGCTTTCCGCGAAATCTTTAAATCTATCACCGTAGACAACGGCGTTGAATTTTCCGACCTTGAGGGGATGCTGAAATCTATCATCTGCAAGGGCAACCGCACGCAGATTTACTATTGCCATCCGTACAGTAGTTGGGAGCGCGGATCGAATGAAAACCTTAACCGCATGATTCGCCGCCAGTTCCCGAAAGGGACGAACTTTGCCAAAGTGACATCCTACACCGTCCGACAAGTAGAATCATGGATGAACAGCTTCCCCCGCAAAATCCTAGGCTACAAAACCGCCGACATGGCTTTCAAAGAATGCCTTTCCGCTATGCAACAAAATTAAATTTCATCTTTTTTGCGTAAACCTATTGACTCCGCGCAAAAAAGCGCCTTGACGCTGTGTGGCATTCATGCTATAGTGGGGGTAACGGCCCGTTTTTCCGCGGGACTGTGCGGGCTTTTCCAGCAATCGGAGGGCCCGCTGCTTTTATATTTGCTTATCGTTTGCTTATCGGAGGGCGGCCATGCAGCAGCTACGCAGCGCCATACACAATGCCATTGCCAGATTTTTGAAAAATCAGCCCCCGGCGCGCATCATTGCCGTTGGCTTTGCGCTGCTGATTTTGCTGGGCGCGGCGCTGCTGATGCTGCCGTTTGCCGTACACCCCGGCGCACACGTCGGCCCGCTGGACGCGCTGTTTACCGCAACGAGCGCCGTCTGTGTGACCGGGCTGGTCGTGGTGGACACCGGCGACACGTTCAGCCTGTTCGGGCAGGCTGTCATTGCGATTTTGATACAGATCGGCGGTCTGGGCGTCGCGTCCATCGGCATGGGGCTGGCGCTGGTCGCCGGGCGGCGCATCAGCTTAAAGGGCCGCTCCCTCGTGCGGGAGGCACTGAACGTCGAGAGCCTGGAGGGCATGGTGCGCCTTGTGCGGGCCATCCTGCTGGTGACCCTGATCTGCGAGGTCGCCGGTGCGGTGCTCAGCTTTCCCTCGTTTGCCCGCGATCACATGCCGCTGCAGGCGGTGTGGCTGAGCATTTTCCACTCGATCGCCGCCTTCAACAACGCGGGCTTTGACGCACTGGGCGGCGGGCAGAGCCTGATCCCCTATCAAAACGATTTGCTGCTGAACCTCGTCACCGATGCGCTCGTCATTGTGGGCGGCATCGGCTTCATGGTCATTCTGGACGTGGGGCGCTGCCGCGGGCAGTTCCGCAGAATGACGTTCCACACCAAGGTCGTGCTCTCCACCACAGCGGTGCTGCTGGTGGGCGGCGCGGTGCTTTTGCAGCTGACCGACCACATGGGCTGGCTGGCAGCGCTTTTCCAGAGCATGACGGCCCGCACGGCGGGTTTTTCCAGCGTGGATTTAGGCAGCATGAGCAACGCGGGTCTGCTGGTCATCATGATCTTAATGTTCATCGGCGCATCGCCGGGCTCGACGGGCGGCGGCATCAAGACCACAACGTTTTTTGTGCTGATGCAGCAGGTGCGGTCCATCTTCTCCAAGCGGCGGCTCGGCGGGTTCCACCGGCGTCTGCCGGACGGCTCGCTGTCCAAGGCCGCGACCATCATGCTGATGGGGCTGATGGTCGTGGGCTGCGGCACCTTTGCGCTCTGCGTGCTGGAGCCGCAGCTCGATTTTGGCCGCCTGCTGTTTGAGCAGATCTCGGCCTACAGCACGGCGGGGCTCTCCACCGGCATCACGGCGGAGTTATGCCCTGCCAGCCGGGTGGTTCTGATCCTGACAATGTTCATTGGCCGCGTGGGCGCGGTGACGCTGCTCTCCCTCTGGGTGGAGCGCCCCGAGCCCACCGCCCGCTATACCGAAGAAGCCATTACGATTGGGTAAATGCGAAGCCGCAAGGCAACCACCGTAGGGGCGGATTCCATATCCGCCCGTGACAGCCTGCCACAGGCACGGCTCCGCGGGCGCATATAGAATGCGCCCCTACACACTCTGCCGCCCGGCGCGGCGCAGAAAGGGTACACGTATGTTTGACAAAAAGAAAAATGCCGCCGAGAGCTACGGCGTAATCGGGTTAGGCCGGTTCGGCACGGCGCTGGTCAAGACGCTGGCCGCCGCCGGCAAGGAGGTCATTGCCGTTGACAAGGACGAGGCAAAGGTCAAGGCCGTGCGCGGCTACACCGACTATGCGTTTGTCATCGACGAGCTGAACGAGACCTCTTTGAAGGAGACCGGCATGCAGAACTGCGGCACGGTCACGATCTGCATCGGTGAGCAGATCGACATCAGTATCCTGACGACGATGCTCGTCACAAAGCTGGGCGTGCCGCACGTCATCTCCAAGGCCGCCAGTGAGGTGCACGGCGAGGTGCTCAAGCGTCTCGGGGCCGAGGTCGTCTACCCGGAGGCCGACATGGCCGTGCGCATCGGCAAGCGGCTGATCTCGGGCAATCTGCTGGACTACATCGCCCTCGGCGACGGCGTCGAGGTGCGGCGCATCACGGTGGGCGGCAGGATGCTGGGCAAGAGTGTGCGGACGCTGGATCTGCGCAAGGCCTACGGCATCAACATCATCGCCGTCGAGCATGGCCAGCAGACGAACGTGGAGTTCTCCGCCGATTATACCTTTAAAGAGGGGGATACCGTCGCGGTCATCGGCAAGGTCGGGAAGATCGATAAGTTTGAGAAAGAAATGTAATTTCCGGCAGATGCCGGGTTCCGGGTGGCCCCTGCTTTAAATCACCGCCCTGTAGGGGCCGGGCATGCCCGTCCCGCGACTTTGCTATGCTGCCCGTCAACGGGCTGAACCCTTCCGAGCTTCGCCCGCGCAAAAAAAGGCCCCTTGTCAAAGGGTGACTCCCCACAGTGTGGGGAGATGTCGCGGAGCGACAGAGGGGCCCGGGCCCGAAGGGCTGGCCGCGTCAGCGGACTGGGGGATTCCGACGGGCCTTGCCTGATTGCCCGTTACACCCGCAGACGGCCAGAAATCCCTCCGCCTCGCTTGCGCTCGGCACCTCCCTTTGACAAGGGAGGCTTTCTTCGCGGGGCGTCGGGGACGCCGCCTACATTCCTCGTTAAAAAACTAACCGCACAAATTTTGCGCTTTTCAGCTTGCAAATCTGCCCCTTATGTCGTACAATATAAGCTAACGAAATACGGCAAAAACAGGAGGAATTCCAAATGGAACACAGCAATCCGATCCTGATGGGCAACGACAGCCCGCAGAAATTCATCACCATCGGCGAGGTGATGCTGCGTCTGACCCCGCCGAACTATGAGAAGATCCGCATGGCCTCCTCCTTTGAGGCCAGCTACGGCGGCAGCGAGGCCAACATCGCGCTGGCGCTGGCGAATCTCGGCGTGGATTCCACCTTCTTCAGCGTCGTGCCCAACAACTCTCTGGGCAAAAGCGCTGTGCGCTGGCTGCGCTGCAACGACGTACACTGCACGCCGATGATCCTCTCCACCAAAGAGGAGACCCCCAGCCACCGTTTGGGCACCTACTATCTGGAGACCGGCTACGGCATCCGCCCCAGCAAGGTCATTTATGACCGTATGCACAGCGCCCTGACCGAGTACGACCTGACGAAGGTCGATCTGGACGAGCTGTTCGACGGCTTTGACTGGCTGCACCTGTCCGGCATCACCCCGGCACTGAACAAAAATTGTGCGGATTTCATCCTGCGCTGCCTGCGCGCCGCCAAGGAGAAGGGCCTGACCGTCAGCTTTGACGGCAACTTCCGCTCCACGCTCTGGAGCTGGGAGGAGGCCCGCGACTACTGCACCCAGTGCCTGCCCTATGTCGATGTGCTGTTCGGCATTGAGCCGTACCACCTGTGGAAGGACGACGAGGATCATTCCAAAGGCGACTGGAAGGACGGCGTGCCCCTGCAGCCCAGCTATGAGCAGCAGGACGAGATCTTCCAGCATTTCATTGACCGCTACCCGAATTTGAAGTGCATTGCCCGCCATGTGCGCTACGTCCACTCCGGCAGCGAGAACAGCCTGAAGGCATTCATGTGGTACGAGGGGCACACCTTCGAGTCCAAGCTCTTCACCTTCAACATTCTGGACCGCGTCGGCGGCGGCGACGCTTTTGCCAGCGGCCTGATCTACGCGATGATGCACGACTACAAGCCGATGGACATGGTCAACTTTGCTGTGGCGTCCAGCGCCATCAAGCACACCATCCACGGCGACGCCAACATTACCGACGACGTCGAGAGCATCCGCAACCTGATGAACATGAATTACGATATTAAGCGATAATTTGCACTAAGTAAAATCTGCCGACCCGATGTTGGGTCGGCAGATTTTGTTTATGGATGCGGAGCCTTCCCCTTCGGGGGAAGGTGTCTGCGGCCCCGCCCGCAGACGGATGAGGGGCGCGTGTGCGGAGATTGCCTGTTTACGGCAGGCAGCGGAAAACTGCGGCGGGGTGAAGGCACCCCGCCCTACATCTGACGATACGGTGCGCTGTAGGGCGGCATGCCCTCATGCCGCCGCGGTCATTGCTCTGTTTTCCCGTTCACCTCCGCGTTCAATCCCGCGCCAAGAAACAGCAGATTGATGATCACATACAGCCACAAAATAATCAGAATGACCGCCGTCAGCGAGCCGTAGATATACGACAGACGCCAGAAATGCAGGATGTAAAACGAGAACACACGGGAGAAGACCAGCCACCCCGCCGTTGCAAAGATCGTGCCCGGCAGCTGGCTGCGCGGCGTGCGCCGCCCGCCGGGGACGTAGGTGTAAATCAGCAAAAGCAGCCCGAACAGCAGCGGGACCGAGACGATCCGGCCAATGCTGGCCACCCGCTGCAGCGGGGCCACAATGGCCGCGTAATGGCGAAAAAGCGGCAATGTATCGGCAAAGCGCGTAAACAGGGAGTGCATGCCCTGCAGCGCCAGCATGACCAAAAGCAGCAATTCAAACACGAAGGTGTAGCCAATCGCCAGCAGGCGGTTCAAAAACGTCCGGTGCGAGCCGGGCGTCAGCCTTTGCAGGCCGATCTGCAGTGCGTTCATACCGCCCGACGCCGAGACGATGGTCGTCAGCACAGCCAGCGACGCCACAAACTGTGCAGACTGGCCGCTTAAATTTTGCAAAAGGCCGAGGATGGCAGTCTGTATCTCGGGGATCTGCGGCAGGAAGTCCGCCAGCAGCTCGGCGACGCCTTCTACCGAGAAGCCGGGCACCAGGTTGACAAGCATCAGCACCCACATCAGCAGCGGGAAGGACGCCGTCAGCAGAAACAGCGTGGCGGATCCGGCGTAGACCGTCATGTCCAGCGCCAGGTAGCGGCGCAGTACGGCGGCGGTGATCTGTACCCAACGGGGCGGTTTTTGTTTCATGGCGGCTCCTTGTGGGGGATGTGTATGGCGGCGTGGTTGCGGGGCGAACAGTATTCATCCGCGGACGTGTGCGGCTGCGGCAAAGCTTCCGGGTCGATGACGAGCATCGACCCCTACATTATAGTATAAATGCCCCGCGTGCGCAACCTTTGCCCCGACGCAGAGCACCGCGCCCGGCGCAAAGCGGCCGTCACCTGGCGGGAGCTTGGCGGCCAATCAGGCCATACACAAAAAATTTACAGGCACAGCCGCCCAAAGCGGTTAAAAATATATCAAAAACACTTGCGCATTTTCGGTTTTATGCGTATAATAAGGATAAACCCCTTGGGGCGCGGTGCGCCCCGCCAAAAATGTGAAACATACCGAGAGGAGCTTTTACTATGGGTTTGGGTAAAAAGACCATTGACGATGAGAACTACGCCGGCAAGCGCGTACTGGTTCGCTGCGACTTCAACGTCCCGATGAAGGACGGCGTTATCACCAACGATAACCGCATCAACGCCGCACTGCCGACCATCAAGAAGCTGATTGCCGACGGCGCTAAGGTCATCCTGTGCAGCCATCTGGGCAAGCCGAAGAACGGCCCCGAGGCCAAGTTCAGCCTGGCCCCCGTTGCTGTCCGCCTGAGCGAGAAGCTGGGCCAGCCTGTTACCTTTGCGGACGATGACAATGTCGTCGGCGAGAACGCCAAGGCTGCTGTTGCCACCATGGGCAACGGCGAGGTCGTTCTGCTGCAGAACACCCGTTTCCGCAAGGAGGAGACCAAGAACGAGCCCGCTTTCAGCGAGGAGCTGGCCAGCCTGGCCGACGCTTACGTTGACGACGCCTTCGGCTCCTGCCACCGCGCTCACTGCTCCACCGCCGGTGTGACCGACTATGTCAAGGATACCGCTGTCGGCTACCTGATGGAGAAGGAGATCAAGTATCTCGGCAACGCCGTGAACGATCCCGAGCGTCCCTTCACCGCTATTCTGGGCGGCGCCAAGGTTGCGGACAAGCTGAACGTCATCTCCAACCTGCTGGAGAAGGTCGACACGCTGATCATCGGCGGCGGCATGGCCTACACCTTCCTGAAGGCCCAGGGCTACGAGATCGGCAAGAGCCTGTGCGACGACAGCAAGCTCGACTACTGCAAGGACATGATGGCCAAGGCCAAGGAGAAGGGCGTTAAGCTGCTGCTGCCCGTCGATGCCGCCTGCATCAAGGACTTCCCCGATCCCATCGACGCTCCCGTCGATACCGTGATCGTTCCCGTTACCGCGATCCCGGCTGACAAGGAGGGCTGCGACATCGGCCCCGAGTCCATGAAGCTGTTTGCTGACGCCGTCAAGGCCAGCAAGACCGTTGTCTGGAACGGCCCCATGGGCGTGTTTGAGAACCCGACCCTGGCTGCCGGCACCCTGGCTGTTGCCAAGGCTATGGCCGAGAGCGATGCTACCACCGTTATCGGCGGCGGCGACTCCGCTGCAGCTGTCCAGCAGATGGGCCTGGGCGACAAGATGACCCACATCTCCACCGGCGGCGGCGCTTCTCTCGAGTACCTCGAGGGCAAGGAGCTGCCCGGCATCGCCGTCATCCAGAAGGCATAATTTGTAAGGATACCCGCAGGAGCGCGGCGGCAGAGCCGCC
>ERZ772872.108-NODE-108-length-80622-cov-15.818325_pt1 | contig 80622 bp, 93 predicted proteins | sample MGYA00512132_ERZ772872 | MGnify/ENA primary metagenome ERZ772872 (study PRJEB29015, sample SAMEA2737724) | human gut metagenome | biome: human gut; feature: human-associated habitat; material: faeces | place: China | collected 2012 ...
CGGTCAAGAAGGCTACACTTAATGTAGGCTTGAACGACGTAGTACGCACCTATGGCGATACCAGCTTCACCGATGGCACGGGCTATGGCATCAAGGATCATGACGCACTTGTCAACGGTGATAAAGGTACTGTAAGCCTTAACAAAGATGCAATCACTGATGGTGGTCTTGTAGACAACAATAGCAAGACCAACAACAAAGGCGATTACAAGTGGAACGTAGGAGAAAACGGCATTGTTGCTGATGGTGTAACAAACTTCGCCAAGAACTACGATATCCAAGTAACCGCAGGCAATTCGAAGGTAAATGCGAAGAAGATTTACCTGAACAACATCAACGCCAGCACGACCTACGGCAGCAAGGATGGCCTGCAAGTAGACGGCAATGTAAGCCTGCAGGATAACAGCATCGTCTACGGCGATAAAGTAAGCCTGAAAGATGGTGCAAGCGTAAGCTACAAAGCTGACGGAGAGTATGCAGCCAACAAGGGCGACCGCGACACTGCGGATGCCGGAACCTATAAGGCGGACGTGGCTGTAACAGGAGCGGAGCTGGTAGGCAATGAGCTTGGCAACTACGAGCTGGTAGATAACGCTACAGGCGTTATCACGGTCAAGAAGGCTACACTTAATGTAGGCTTGAACGACGTAGTACGCACCTATGGTAATGCAACGATTACTAGCGGCGGTTACAGCGCAGGCAACATCACCGGTCTGGTAAACGGCGATAACTATGGTGCCAGTGACTTTAAGGTAACAGTTAATAGTGATGGCGCAATTGCTGGCGTAACAGGCGACAGGGTAACGAATGACCATGGCGAGTATACCTGGAACGGTACTATAGAAACTGCAAATGCAGGCTTGAATAAGAACTACGATTTGGTAGTGAATGCAAATGGTAAGTCGTATGTAGGCAAGGCAACATTGAACGTAAGCCTGAACGACGTAGTACGTACCTATGGTAATGCAACGATTACTAGCGGCGGTTACAGCGCAAGTAATATCACTGGTCTGGTAAACGGCGACAGCTATAATGCCGGCGATGTTAAGGTAACAGTTACTGGCGATGACGCAATTGCTGGCGTAAGCGGCAACAGGGTAACGAACGATGCAGGTAAGTATGAGTGGACAGGCAGCGCAAGCACTACAAATGAAGGATTGGGTAAGAACTATAATTTGGTAGTGAATGGCAATGGTAAGTCCACGGTTAAAAAGGCTAACCTCGTAGTAAATCTGAACGATATTACCCGCGTTTATGGTAATCTTGATGCTAAGAACTACAGCAACGCATATACCTTTGGTGCAAATGCAGGCTTAGTCAATGGCGATAAAGGTCTGGTAATCAATGCTGACAAAGATGGCGCGATTACGGAAGGCAGCGTAAGCGACGTTAAGAAGACTAACAACGTAGGTAACTACGAATGGAATGGTACTGCCAGCGGTGTAGAAAACCTGAACACAAACTACGATGTGCAGATTAACGCAGGCAAGTCCGACGTAACGAAGGCTAACCTCGTAGTAAATCTGAACGACATCACTCGCGTTTACGGTAACCTTGATGCTAAGGATTACAGCAAAGCATTTACCTTTGGTGCAAATGCAGGCTTAGTCAATGGCGATAAAGGTCTGGTAATCGACGCCAATGCTGATGGCGCAATTGCCGAAGGCAGCGTAAGCGACGTTAAGAAGACTAACAACGTAGGCAAATATGAGTGGAATGGTACTGCCAGCGGTGTAGATAACCTGAACACAAACTACGATGTAACAGTTAACGCAGGCAAGTCCGACGTAACACCTGCTAAGCTGACCTTTGTTGTAGATGACAAAACTATTACCCAAGGCGTACCGGCAGAATACACCGGCAAAGCCAACGGCTTGACCAATGGCGACACCCTGGCTGGTATCGGCGTAGGCGGTTATGAGCTGGACAGCTCGGTAAATCCGTTAATCGTCGGCGTTTACGAAGACAAAATAGGCGTCCTGATTAATGGCAGCTTGCATCTGACAGGTGGCTACGGCCTGCTCAAAAACTACAAAGTGGAAATTGACCCGGGTACCCTGACCGTTTTGGCAAGCTTTAACCCGGCAGACGATTACTGGTTCGGCACTGCTCCCTGGGATAAGGAACGTAACCTGCGTGAGCGCAAGGCTGAATTCCATTATGTAGCTTGCGGCATGAGCCTCTAAGCAAAATTGCATATTGACGGTTAAAGCACTTTTATGGATTGTACAATCCTGATAGAAGCGCAGCTAAAGCAAAGCCCCGGCATTTGCCACATCGTAAACGATGCAGCTGTGCCGGGGCTTTTGTCAGGACGCTTTGCTGCAGCATTACCTGAAGTAAAGTAAAGCTTAATGTAAGCACTCTTTTTTGCAAGTTAACCAGAAAAACACAGCTTTTTCGCTCAAAATGTGCTACAATATATTTACGAAAAACGAAAGGAGTGTTTCGTATGTCTGAAGTATCTCAAGAAACTATGATGTTCAAACGTGAGCCGGAAAAGCTGAACGTTGCCGAAACTATAAAAGAAGTATATGCTGCCCTGGAAAAGAAGGGCTATAACCCTGTGGACCAATTAGCAGGCTACCTGCTGAGCGGTGACCCTACCTATATCACCAGCTTTGAGGATGCGCGCACCAAGCTGCGCCGCCACGAGCGCTATGAGCTGATTGAAGAGCTGGTGAAAAATTACCTGCAGCAGATTAACAAGTAAAAGGAGAAATTGACTTAATGCGAAAAATGTCCCTTGATGTAGGAACAAGAACTATCGGTATTGCCGTAAGCGATTTGCTGGGCATGATTGCCAACGGCGTAGAAACTATTCATCGTACTACGGAAGAACGCGACTACGCCCGCATTGCCGAGCTGATTGCCGAGCATGAGGTAGATACATTGGTTGTAGGCTATCCCAAAAACATGAACGGTACTATCGGCGAACGCGCACAGGCCTGTGAAGCAATGGCCGAAAAGCTCCGCGCCATGTTCCCAAAGGTGCAGGTTGTGCTGTGGGATGAACGCCTGAGCACCGTAGCTGCCGAAAAGGTGCTGGTTGATGCGGATTTGCGCCGTAAAAAGCGTAAGAAGGTTATTGATATGATGGCGGCAGTTGTTATTCTGCAAAATTATCTGGACAGCAAGAGCTTTAAAATTTGACAGATTAGCGTCCCTATTATACAATATGTTTAGATTAAAATTGAGCTTTTTATTTATTGAGCTATGACGAAAGAGGTGCCTTTATGGAAAAAGACATTAGAGATGAAGAATTAGCAGCTATGCAAGCTGAAGGCGAAGAAGAAGTTATCTGCGTTGTTCTGACTGACGAGCAAGGCAACGAGCATGAATTCTATCAGGATATGGTTATCACTGTTGATGACAAACAATTCGCAGTACTGGTTCCGATGGAAGACTGCTGCTGCGAGGATGACGACTGCGATTGCCACGAGCATGACGAAGAAGAAGATACCTGTGTTATTGCACGCATGGACTTTGACGAAAACGGCGAAGCTGTTTACACCGCTCCGACTGACGAAGAATACGAAGCAGTTGCTGCTAAGTATGACGAAATGTTTGAGGACGAGGAGTAATTCACAGTCAATAATTTTACCGGACTTCGGTCCGGTATTTTTATGCGATGTGACGATGTTTTCTGATGGATATAGAAAAGCTGAAAAAGCTGGTACGCGACAATCCGGTGCAGGCTGCAGCAGGTGCTTTGGCGGTGCTGCTGGTTGCCGGCGTGGTAGCATTTACGATTTATCTTAACGGACAGGGCAATAATAAGGGCTTTGCCGTAGAAGGCTCACGCCTTATTGTTGTCAAGGACGGCATGACTACGGCGGATATCGCTGAGCTGCTGCATGAAAAAAAGCTGGTAAAAAATCCCGCTGCCTTTAAAATGGAGGCGCGCTGGAAGGGATTGGCTACTAAGCTGCAGGCAGGTGCCTACCAGATTGACGGTGGCATGAGCAATCAGCAGATTGTTGATGTTATGGTTAAGGGACGCATCAAGCAGGTGCGCTTTACCGTACCTGAAGGCTATAGCGTGGTGAAAACTGCGAAAAAGCTGGAGGCCGAGGGCCTTGGCAGTGCTGACAAATTCATGGCGGCGGCGAAGGATTATGCACCTTATCCGTATATGCAGACCGATAACAGCAATGTGCTGTTTAAGGCAGAGGGCTTTATCTACCCGGCAACCTATGATTTCCCGGTGGGAATCAGCGAGCAGGAGATGCTCAAAATGATGGTTGCACAGTTTGATAAGGAAATGCAGAGCAGCGGTATTGCCAAAACTGTGGCAGAACGTAATCTGCCACTGCGTGATGTAGTAAATATGGCTTCGATGGTGGAGCTGGAGGCAGTTTTTGCCGAGGAGCAGCCGAAAATCGCCGGCGTTTTCCTAAAGCGTGTGGCTATCGGCATGCCGATTCAGTCGGATACGACGATTCAGTATCTTTTGGGAACGCAGAAGGAAGTAGTTACCTTTGCTGACACCAAAATCCAGAGTCCGTATAACACTTACCAAAATCCCGGCTTGCCTCCGGGACCGATTGGCAGTCCGGGACTGACCGCAATTAAGGCGGTGCTGCAACCGGAACAGACAGATTATCTGTACTTTGTTGCGGAAAAGGACGGACACCATCGCTTTACCAAAACCTATGCCGAGCATCTGAAGGCGATTGAGGAAATAGGTTAACAACAGTTTATTACATATTTCTGCGCTGTCAGTGTGGCGGAGCAGAGAAGTGTTTTAAGGAGAATTAATGAGCAGAAACTTAGTTAAACCCGAATTACTGGCACCTGCCGGTAATATGGAAAAAGGAAAAATGGCCCTGCTTTACGGTGCTGATGCTATTTATCTGGGCGGTAAGCTGTTCGGTCTGCGTGCCTTTGCCAACAATTTTTCTTTAGAGGAAATTGCGGAGATGGCAGAGTATGCACACAGCCTCGGTAAAAAGGTTTATGTAACGGTAAATATTTTTGCGCATAACGAGGATATCGACAGACTGCCGGATTATCTGCGCGGTCTGCAGCAGGCTAAGGTTGACGCACTGCTGATCAGCGATTTGGGCGTATGGAGCACTGCCCGCCAGGTTGTGCCTGATATGCCGCTGCACGTGAGCACGCAGGCTAATACCACCAACTATGCCACGGTGCAGGCGTGGGAGCAGCTGGGCGCTGAACGCGTTGTGCTGGCACGCGAGCTGTCCTTGGCGGAAATAAGCGAAATCAGCGAAAAAACCTCGGTAGAGCTGGAAACCTTCGTGCATGGCGCGATGTGTATTTCCTACAGCGGACGCTGCCTTTTGAGCGCCTATCTGACTGGGCGCGACGGCAACCGCGGTGCCTGCACGCAGGCCTGCCGTTGGGAATATAATATGTATAAGCTGGGTGAGCAAAAGCGCCCTGGCGAATACTTTGACCTCGAAGAGGACGAGCGCGGTACCTATGTGATGAACTCCAAGGACCTGTGCCTGATTGAATATCTGCCGGAGCTGATGCGCGCCGGTGTGTGCAGCCTGAAGATTGAAGGCCGCATGAAGAGCGTGCATTATGTTGCAACGGTAGTCAGCGTTTACCGCAAGGCTATCGACCAATGCTGGGCAGACATGGAGCATTACAGCGTGCCGGAAGCGTGGATTACCGAGCTGAACAAGGTTTCCCACCGCCAGTACACTACAGGCTTTGCTGTGGCTAAGCCTGACAGAAATGCGCAGGTTTACACCAGCTCGAAGTATGAGCAGACACACGATTTTGTCGGTATCGTTACAGGCTACGATGCTGAGAAAAAGCGCGCTTATTTTGAGCAGCGCAATAATGTAAAGGCAGGCGAGCCGCTGGAGCTTTTGATGCCTGACGGCAGCACGATGCCCTTTGTTTTGACAGAAATGCTGGATGAAGCAGGTACGCCGATTGACTGCGCACCGCATGCCCAGCAGAAATTTTCCGCAGCCAGCGAAAAGCCGCTGCTGCAATTCAGCTTATTACGCAGAAAGGTTGTAAAAGAATGAGTGACAATGACCCCGGACCCCACAGTATGATCTATGCGCAGGTTGAGCCTGAGCGTATTGCAGATGTTAACTGGATTATGGAAGGCTATGAGCATCTGGCCATGGTGAGCACCGTAGACGGCACCAGCGGACTGATTAAGTTTTATGCTACGCCTGATACGTATTTTGATACACTGGATATTATTGAAAATATGCCGTTTAAGGTAGATGTAATCGATAATATGGAAAACGGAGTGTATCACAGACTTTGGCAGATTTAAACTGCAGGGAAAGGATTGCTGTAAACAGCTTTCGTTTTTTCTACAATCGCATATCGTAAATAGTACAAGGCTGGGAGCGTTGCTCTCAGCCTTTTTGTATGCTTCGCTGACTGATACGGCTTATCTTTTTTCATTTTACCTAAATTTTACAGGCATTTTTTCGGCTTTGCGTATATAATAATGCATAAGAGTATTGATTGGTGGTGTTTTGCATGATTTTCTGCGTGGAGGATGAACAAAATATTTGCGAGCTGGAGGTTTACACCCTGCAGTCCGTTGGCATGGAGGCACAGGGCTGCGGCAGCGGCCGAGAGCTTTTCGCCTTGCTGGAAAAGCAGGTGCCTGAGCTGATTGTTTTAGATATTATGCTGCCGGATGAGGATGGTGTAAGCATTCTCAGGCGTTTGCGTGCTGATAAACGTTATGCGAATATCCCTGTGATTATGGCTACGGCCAAGGGCTCGGAGTTTGATAAGGTCAAGGGCCTGGACAGCGGTGCCGACGATTATATTGCTAAGCCCTTCGGTATGCTGGAGATGGTGGCGCGCATCAAGGCTGTGCTGCGCCGCTGCGCAGCACCACGCCACAGTGAGGACGAGAAAGAAATCATCCGCATCGGTTGCCTGGAGGTCAACCAGCTGGAGCATAAGGTGAGCGTAGGCGGCAGTGAGGTTGTACTGACGCTGAAGGAATACGAGCTGCTGCGCAAGTTTTTGCAGCATCCAGGTATTGTCTTTTCGCGCGACAAGCTGCTGAACGATATCTGGGGCTATGAATTCAGCGGTGAAACACGTACCGTTGATGTACATATCCGTACTCTGCGCCAAAAGCTGGGCGATGCAGGCGAGCTGATTGAAACTATCCGTGGCGTTGGCTACAGAATGGCGGCCGTAAAATGAAGCAGAGGCTTTTTCGCAGCATACTGCTGCTGACAGGGGCAGCGGTAGGCCTTGTTTTGCTGCTCTTCTTCTGGGTTTCCTGCCAATATATTACGCAGGACAGCTTCGCCAGCCTCAAGCGTGAGGCTAATCTGCTGATTGTGGCGGACGGCGAGGGTAATGTGCCGGTGAGCGAGCTGCATCGCTTGCAGCTTGCCGACCGCGTAACGCTGATTGCACCTGATGGTCACGCTTTGTATGACAATTATGCGGATGCCGAATCTATGGAGAACCATCTGCAGCGCGAGGAGGTGCAGGAGGCGCTGAAAGGCGGTGAGGGGCGCAGCCGGCGTGCGTCCGAAACCTTGGGCAAAAATATTCTGTACTATGCCGTGCGCTTGCCGGACGGCAATGTGCTGCGCCTGTCGCGCACGAATGACGCTGTTTTTCAGCAGTATAAAATAATTCTTGGTTACTTTGTTCTGTTGGCGCTGGTAGTTTTGTGCGGTGCCTTTTGGGCAGCCAAAACAATTACAGCCAGAATACTGCGACCATTGGAAAACCTTAATCTGGAGCAGCCTGATTCGGAGGCGACAGTATACCCTGAGCTGAAGCCTATTGTGGAGTATTTTGAGCTGCAGCAGGAAAAGCTACATAAGGAAATGCGCCGCTACAAAAATAAAAAACAGGAGCTGAAGGCCGTAACCAATAATATGGATGAAGGCCTGCTGTTCCTCAATCCGGTTTGGGAAATCGAATCGATTAATAAAAGTGCCGTAAAATTCTTCGGCAAGGAAAAGCAGGAGCTTTTGGGAACGAGCTTTTTTATGCTTGATGACAGTGACGAAATCCGTCAGCTTTTGCAAAAGATTGAGCAGGAAGGCAAGGGGCGCCTAGTAATCAACCGCGGCAGCAGCTATTATCAGCTCAACGGCAGCAGAATTACCGATAAGGGCTTTGTGCTGCTGATTATGGATGTGACGGCGCGTACTGCTTCGGAGAAAATCCGCCGTGAGTTTTCGGCTAACGTTTCGCATGAGCTGAAGACACCGCTGCAGTCGGTGCTGGGCTATTCGGAAATTATGCTCAGCGGCCTGGTGAAGCCGGAGGATACCAAGCGCTTTCTGCAGAAAATCAACGACGAGGCGCACAATCTGCTGCGTCTGATTGATGACATCATGCAGCTGTCGAAGCTCGATGAGCTGACGCACGATATGATGGAGGAATTTACGCTGCAGGATGTGGCACAGAGTGCGCTGGCACGCCTGAAGGACAAGGCAGGCAGATTGCAGGTCAGCCTGCAGCTTGTTGACAGCACCGGCGGCGACAGCAAGCTGCTGGGAATTTCTTCGCTGATGGAGGAAATTTTCTTCAACCTGCTGGATAATGGTCTGAAGTATAATCATCCCGGCGGTGAAGTTACGCTGCGCCTGAGCGAAGGAGAAAATAAGTATACGGTGAGCGTTGCCGATACCGGTATGGGCATTCCCGGCAGTGAGCTGCCGCATATTTTCGAACGCTTTTACCGTGTCGATCGCAGCCGTCATAAGGCGATTGAGGGTACAGGCTTAGGTCTTTCCATCGTCAAGCACGGCGTCGGCTTTCATGGCGGCAGCATACGCGTGGTGAGCACTGTGGGGCAGGGGACGGAGTTCATCATGAAGTTCCTCAAGCCGAAGTATGAGGCGGAAAAATAAGCGCTTTATTTATGTATACAACACAGAGCTCCCAAGATGTGATACAATAGGAGCAGTACTATGAGTGCTGCTCTTAATTTATTTTGAAGGAGGACGCAGATATGCGAGTTGTTTTAACTATCGTAGGCAAGGATAAGGTAGGTATTACCGCTAAGGTGAGCAATGCTTTAGCAGAAATGAATATTAACATCATCAACATCAACCAAAACATTATGCAAGGTTTTTTCAATATGGTGCTGATTGCTGATATGGCAGAGGCTAATGTGCCCATTGCCGAAGCACGCGACAAAATGGCTGCTTTGGGCGAAGAAATCGGCGTAGAAATCCGTCTGCAGAGCGAAGAAATTTTCAGCGCAATGCATCGTATATAGGAGGCTGTCATGTTATTCAATACTGACGATATTTTAGAAACTACGCGCATGATTACCCAAAACAAGCTGGACGTGCGTACTATCACCATGGGCATCAGCCTGCGTGATTGCGGTCATCCGGATATCAAGGTAACAGCGCAGAAAATTTATGATAAGATTTGCCGTAAGGCAGAGCATCTGGTAAAAACCGGTGAGGATATCGAGGTTGAGTTGGGCGTGCCCATTATCAACAAGCGTATTTCCGTAACGCCGATTTCTATGGTGGGCGAAAGCTGTGACAGCAACGATTATGTACCGCTGGCACAGGCTTTGGATAACGCAGGCAAGCAGGTTGGCGTTAACTTCATCGGCGGCTTTTCCGCTCTCGTTGACAAGGGCTATACCAAGGGTGACCGCAATCTGATTGCGGCCATTCCGGAAGCATTGGCAGTTACCGATATTGTTTGCTCGTCCGTAAGCGTTGGCTCTACCAAATGCGGTATCAATATGGATGCTGTAAAACAAATGGGCGAGGTTGTAAAGGCTGCTGCCGAGCGTACTGCTGACCGCGATGCAATCGGCTGCGCTAAGCTGGTTGTATTCTGCAACGCTGTGCCCGATAACCCGTTCATGGCAGGCGCCTTCCACGGCGTAACCGAACCGGAAAGCGTTATCAATGTTGGTGTCAGCGGTCCTGGCGTTGTTAAATATGCACTGGAGCAGGTGCGTGACGGCGATATCGGTATGGTTGCCGAAACTATTAAGAAAACTGCTTTCAAGATTACCCGCGTCGGCCAGCTGGTAGCACAGGAGGCTGCACGCCGCCTGAATACCCAGTTCGGCATTATCGACCTGTCCTTGGCTCCAACTCCGGCAATCGGCGACAGTGTTGCGCATATTCTGGAGGAAATCGGTCTGGAAAGCTGCGGCGGCCCCGGCACTACCGCTACCCTGGCTATGCTGAACGACGCAGTTAAAAAGGGCGGCCTGATGGCTTCCAGCTATGTTGGCGGCCTGAGCGGTGCCTTCATTCCTGTAAGTGAGGATGCAGGCATGATTGCTGCGGTAGAACGCGGCGCTCTGTCCTTGGAAAAACTGGAGGCTATGACCTGCGTATGCTCCGTAGGTCTTGATATGATTGCTATTCCCGGCGATACCACGGCAGCTACTATTTCCGCAATTATTGCCGATGAGGCTGCTATCGGTATGATTAACAATAAAACTACTGCAGTACGTCTGATTCCTGTTCCGGGCAAGGACGTAGGCGACCGCGTTGAATTCGGCGGTCTGCTGGGTTATGCGCCGGTTATGGGCGTGAAGAAGTTCAGTGCTGAAAAATTCATCAACCGCGGCGGACGTATTCCTGCACCGGTAAGGAGCCTGACGAACTGATGCGCAAGGCTCAAAGAGAAGCTATTCTGGCCAAGCTGGAGGAAACCTACAAGGGCAGCAAGACGGCGCTGAATTATAATTCGCCGTTTGAGCTATTGGTAGCGGTAATTCTTTCGGCCCAATGTACGGATGAACGCGTAAATGTGATTACGGCGCGTATGTTTCCGCGTCTGAACACGCCGGAAAAAATGGGCGCCCTGACGCAGGAGGAAATGGAAGCGGAAATCCGCGACTGCGGCTTATATCATGCCAAGGCTAAAAACCTGCTGGGAATGTGTCATATGCTGACGGAGCGCTTCAACAGTGTGATTCCGGATGACATCAAAACGCTGATGGAATTGCCGGGCGTGGGGCAGAAAACGGCAAACGTTATCGCCAGCATTATCTATAATATTCCGGCGCTGGCAGTAGATACGCATGTTTTCCGTGTGTCGCACCGTTTGGGACTGGCAAAGGGCAAGGACCCGCTGGCTACCGAAAAGGAGCTGGAAAAAATCATTCCGCGTGCAAAGTGGAGTGACGCGCATCACTGGTTTATCTGGCACGGGCGCAAAATCTGCAAGGCTCGCAAGCCGCTGTGCCGTGGCTGCGTGGTTGTGGAGGAATGCCCGTTCAAAGAGAAAAACTTTGAGTAAGTATGCCTGGTGCTAAACGCGTAAGCGTTTACAGGCGGTGCTTGCGGTAGAAGTGCTGACATAAGTTATAAGTAAAAAGCGAAGCAAAAAATTGGCCTGCAACCCGTGAGGGTGGCAGGCCTTTTGCATGCGCAGATTTACTTTTTCAGTGTCCGCAGAAGATGGACTTATTCGAGCATTTTTGCGCTGTCTTTTTATGACGCACAAGGTTAGCAATGGCTTCACCTTGCTACAGGCTGAGTTCACATCTATGTCAAAAAAATGTCCTTTGTGACAAAAATCTTTCACATTCTCTTCTTTGTAATAATTATTAAAGTAGAAAATATATAAAAGAGAAAATTCTAACAACTCTGATTAATGCGTAAAAGTGACGAATGAAAAATTGTGTATGAATATTTTATTATTTGACGTCTTTATAAAAAATACAAAAGTTTGACGTACGGAGACAAAAAGAGTACAATGAAAGTAGGTAAAGGAGACGAACTGCTAAATTTTCAAGGCCTTGAATTTTAGTACCACCTTATCTGAGTTATATTTGATTAACGAAATGCTTTGTAACGAGGATTAAGCTTGCGTCACTGTGGCGCAGCGTGGAAAAGGGGGATTGAAAATGAAAAAGAATAGAAAGCAAACTGCTTTGGCAAAGTGCGTACTGGCGACAATCATGGCAATGGGCATGATGGGTTATACTACTGTTTGGGCTGACACTCCTACCCCATCTCCTGTTGACAAGACTGTTTCCAAAGACGCTGCAGGACAGATTTATGATGCTTCTCATAATTATCACCAGGGTTACTTCTGGACTGATTTAGGACATGCGCAGGTACAGATCGGCTCCGGCGAGCAGATTGAATTGTTTACACCTTTTATTTATCATACTCATAGTGAGGTATGGAATCCGAAGGACAGACGTTATGATCCTGTGCATACGGGCGACAATTCCGAAATGAAGTGCAAAGAGTCTATGAGCAGAATTACTGTAGGTGAATTTGACAGAATTATCAAATCTCTCTACACTAATGATATCACCATGGCAAAGACCATTTACGGTGAAGCAGGTCAGGCAGGCCTGAAGGATACAGTTATTAAAGCGGTTAGAACAACTCCCGGTCAGGGTAAGACAGTCAATACCTATGAGTTGGTAAGAGCTAATGATGAGGTGATTGCTGCAGCCATTGTTGATACCGATACCAAGATTACTGGCAATAAATTGACCTTTGCAGACGGCACGCTGACTTCCAAGGTTACTGATAATGCCGGCGGAGTTTACACCGACAGCGTAGACGGTATTGCTTCTCAAGGCTGGGTACACGAGCAGATGCAAGGTATTGTTGATACTAATACCACTAATACCGGTATGGAAGGAAGCCTTGATGAATATGGCAAGCTGACGGTAAAGGTTAAGGATTCCGACCAACGCAGCGTACAGGCTGAGGTAGAAGGCATTGCTTCCCGCAGCTGGGTAACTAATCAGCTGGAAGGCATTTCCGGAACCGATACTGTTACTACCGTAGAATCTAAAACCAATATGCTGAAAATCACCGATGAAGGCACTGATGGCAACCATGCGTATAAGGTTGATATCAACGGCGATCAGCTGGGTGACTTTGTACAGCAGTATGATACTAACACCGTTACTACCGCACAGGCTGACGGCAATGGTTATGTAAATGTTACCGAAATGGTTGATGATAACGGTAATTACAATTACACCGTAGGCATTAACGAAGATAAGCTCATCCAGACCATTCAGGAAAATGATACTAATACTATCACTACCGCAGAATCCGGTCATGCTATCATTACTGTAAATGACAGCGTGGGCGGTGGCGATTTGGATGATAAGAATTATGTAATCGGTATTGATGAAGATGCTCTGAAGGGCTTTATTCAGGAAAATACTCAGGACACTAATACCATTACTACCGTAGCGGATGATGGCAAGGGTTATGTAGGAGTGACCGACGCAATGGATGCGGACGGTAACCACAACTACACCGTAGCATTTGACGAAGGCAAGCTCATCAATACTATCAAAGAAAACGATACCAACACCGTTACTATGGTAGCAGATGATGGCAAGGGTTATGTAGGAGTGACCGACGCAATGGATGCGGACGGCAACCATAACTACACCGTAGCATTTGACGAAGGCAAGCTCATCAATACTATCAAGGAAAACGATACCAACACCATTACTACAGTAGCTGTTAATACCAATATCCTGACGATTGAAGATAAAGGTGCAGACGGCAATCATGCATATGAGCTTGGCATTAATAGCGAGCAGTTGGGCGATTTTGTTAAGCAGTATGATACCAACACCATTACTACAGTAGCAGATGATGGCAAGGGTTATGTAGGAGTGACCGATGCAATGGATGCGGACGGTAACCACAACTATACCGTAGCATTTGATGAGAACAAGCTGCACCAGACCATTGAAGCGAAGGATAAGTTCGTTAACGGCGGCAATATCGGTGCAGACGGCAAAATCACTCTTAAAGTAAGAAACGGCGAAGATGTTAAGCTGGAAGGCCAACTGAAGGATGCACAGCTGACTGAAATTGCGAGAGATACGGAAGCCGGCACTGCTACTTTGGTAGTAAAAGACGGTTACAACAATGAAGAAGTACGCAGACTGACGATTGACGATATCGCCAGCAAGGCACAAAATGATAGAGAGCATGCCGAATTTAGAGAGCATTTTAATGAACTCGATTATCGTGTTGACAACCTCGGCAGCCGCGTTGACAAGGTTGGTGCCGGTGCTGCCGCTCTCGCAGCGCTGCACCCGATGGATTTCGATCCTGATGACAAGCTGACCTTTGCAGCAGGCTACGGCAACTACAAGGGCAAAAACGCTGCTGCGGTAGGTGCGTTCTACCGTCCGGATGAAAAGGTTATGCTGAGTGTAGGCGGAACCTTCGGCAACGGCGAGAACATGGTGAATGCAGGCATCTCCTTCTCCCTGGACCGTACCGCACGCGTAAGCAATTCCCGTACAGCGATGGCTAAGGAAATCGTAGACCTGATAGCTAATGTAGCTAACCTCACCGCGCTTGTAGGTCAGCTGACCGCAGGCATGGGCGGCACGATTGAGATGGACAGAATGAAGCTCTTCCCGGATGTTCCCGAAAACCACTGGGCTTACGAATACATCGGCCGTCTGGCGGCAGCAGGCATCGTTGAGGGTTATCCTGACGGCATGTTCAACGGCAACCGCATGATGAGCCGCTACGAATTCGCAGCAATGCTGTACAGAGCGCTTGAAAAAGGCGTGAAGCTGGATCACAAGCTGGTTCGTGAATTTGAACCTGAAATGGGCCGCATCCATGTTGCCCGTATCTCCGGTGCGGATGGCGACAGAGGCAAGATTGAACGTGTACGCGTATACGGCGGCGACAATCGTGACCACTACGGCAGCAAGCTGAAATGAAAATGCAGACAGCTGCATACTCCAAACCTAAATAAACAAACACTCCCTTTTCTATACTAAAAAGAGGAGAACACCCAATCCCTTATAGGATTGCAGGTGTTCTCCTCTTACTTTTGTTTTACACAGTGTTTTGCTTAATCCCAGCGCTTGAGCATGTCCTCAATAATTTCCTTATTGGTTTTGCGGCGCTTCTTCTCGTAGTTACGGAAGTTGTTATCTCTGTGGTCGGTGGAGTAGTCGGCGTAGTCGAAGTCGTCGTCGCTGCGTTCGTAGCTGCGGTTGTAGTCGCCGTGGCCATCGTCCAGGGAGAGGGGGATTTGTTTTGTGTAGGTATAGGGTTGTGTGTACATGATTGACCTCATAGATTTTGGAAGAATTGGCGTCGCAATTAATATATCCTTACGCTTGCTTTTCGAGAGAGCCTCTCCTTGGGGAGAGGTGGCATCGCAAAGCGATGACGGAGAGGGGATTCCTCTAAAGCAACGTTGCTGGCTTTCCCCTCTCAGTCACCCTGTCGGGTGACAGCTCCCCCCTAGGGGAGCCTTCTCTTGTCCTATTGGTAATTCATCTTGCCTCTCTAATGAAGACATTGCAGTTTGCGAGTCATTTTCTTCTTCCCGTTTTCTATTACATATAATTATGCTCTTTTACATGGTCGGAGTGCAGAAGCTGCTCTGCTTTTTCACTCAGCGGTTTTTCCAGGAAGTCCTTATAGAGCTCCTGTACATCCGGATTGTTGTGGGACTGGCGCATAGGACGGTTGCTGTCGATGGCATAGAGCTTATTGCCGAGTACGTCGGCACGTTCTTCGCCGTCATGAATCGGCTGGCCGCCGCCGCCAACACAGCCGCCGGGGCAGGCCATAACTTCCACGAAGTCATAATGAACCTTGCCTGCTTTGAGCTCGTCGAGCAGCTTGCCTGCATTACCCAGGCCGCTTACCGTGCAGGTGCGCAGTGTTGCACCGCCCAAAGTAAATTCGCGAATCTTGCGGCCTTCCGTGCCGCGAACGTCGGTGAAGGCATCTTCGGGAGCTTCCTTGCCTTCGATTACATGGTAGGCGGTACGCAGTGCTGCTTCCATAACGCCGCCGCTGGCACCGAAGATAACTGCGGCGCCGGTGCTCTGGCCCAGCGGATTATCAAAGGGCAGTTCGCCAAGCATTGCCGGGTTGATGTGCTCAGCACGCAGCAGGCGGATAAGCTCGCGGGTGGTGAGTACGATATCTACATCATGGGTACCGCTGCTGCGCATAGAGAAGAGGGCAGCTTCGCGTTTTTTGGAAACGCAGGGCATGATGGAAATAGAGCAGATTTCCTTCGGCTTCAGGCCCTTCTTCTGTGCAAAATAAGATTTTGCCAGCGCACCGAAAATCTGTTGCGGAGATTTGGTGGTGGAAAGGTTAGGCACGAAGTACGGATGAGTTTTGTTGACATAGCTTACCCAGCCGGGGCAGCAGGAGGTGAACATCGGCCAACTGTGGTCCTGCGGCTTTTGCAGATGCTCTAATAGCTCGCTTGCTTCCTCCATGATGGTAACGTCGGCAGCGTAGCAGGTGTCGAAGACATAATCGAAGCCGATTTTCTTCAGTGCTGCTACCATGCGGCCTTCGGTTGCCAGCTCGGGCGGCAGGTTAAAGGCTTCGGCCCAGGCGGTGCGTACTGCAGGTGCAACCTGTACTACGGTTACCTTATTGGGATCGGCCAATACGTCATAAATTTTTGGAACATCGTTACGCTCCTTCAGCGCGCCAACGGGGCAGTGGGTGATACACTGACCGCAGAGGCTGCAGTCACTGTCCTCAATGGAAACATTGCCGGCAACGTCTACGGTAGTACGGGCACCGGTGTTCTGTACATCCCAAATATGCAGTTTTTGCACCTTGTCACAAATCTGGACGCAGCGCATGCATTTGATGCATTTTTTGGAATCGCGGATGAGCGGGAACTCCTGGTTCCAGGGAGTGTCGACAACATCACGCTCATAGGGAATATCGTAAATGCCCAGGTCATTGGCCAAAGTCTGCAGGCTGCAGTTGCCGCTGCGTACGCAGGTAGCGCACATGCAGTCATGCTGGGATAAAATCAGCTCCACGTTGGTGCGGCGGATGCTGCGGGCCTTGGGAGAGTTGGTATAAACTACCAGACCTTCCTGTACCGGAGTGGTGCAGGCGGTAACTACACGGTTCTGTCCCTGGATTTCAACTACGCAGACCTTGCAGGCACTGATTTCGTTGATGCCTTTAAGATAACACAGGCGGGGGATTTCGATGCCGACGGTGGCAGCAGCCTGCATGATTGTTGTCCCCTGGGGAACGGAAACTTTTTGTCCGTCGATTGTCAGGTTTACCATTTTAAGGTTCTGCCTCCTTTCAGTGTGCTGAAGCCGAATTTGTCGCAGCGCAGGCAGCGTCCTGCTTCCTGGCAGGCCTCCTGCTTGGTCATGCCGCATTCAATAGGCTCAAAGGTATGCTTGCGTTCGCCTGCTTCAGTTTCGTGCATCTGGATACGGCCGCAGGGACGTTTATCGTCAATAGACGGATCAGGGATAACTACATCACAGGAAATGGTGTGGTTATAGCCCAGATATTCATCAATATTAGCGGCAGCAACCTTACCGGCAGCAATAGCACGGATTACGGTTGCAGGACCGGTTACGCAGTCGCCGCCGGCGAAGACGCCTTCATTGTTTGCAAGCTCACTGCTGGAGAGTGCGGAAATAGTACCGCGTTTGATTTTGATGCCGGCTTCTTCGAACGGACGCAGCTCAATGCCCTGACCGATAGCAACAACGATAACGTCGCAGGGAATGCGCTCCAGCTCTACGTCGGCGTGAATAGGACGTGCACGTCCCCAGGCATCGATAGGACCGATGATTTGCGGCTCAGCCCAGAGAGCAGCCACATTACCTTCTGCATCTGCTTCGATGTGGTGCGGAGCCTTCAGGCCGTACAACTCAGCGCCCTCGGCAATAGCACCTTCGATTTCCTCGGGCAGCGCGGTCATGTCGTCCTGACGACGGCGATAGGCGATGATAACCTTTTTGGCACCGAGACGGATGGAGCTGCGGGTGCAGTCCATAGCAACGTTGCCGCCGCCAATAACGACAACGGTTTTATCCTTAAAGTCAGGCATTTTTTCTTCGCCGATGTTGCGCAGCATTTCTACCGCACTGATAACACCGTGGGAATTCTCGCCTTCAATACCGATTTTCTTGTCGGTGTGGGCACCGATGGCAATATAAACTGCGTCAAATTCCTCACGCAGCTTTTCGAAGGGGATATCCCCCTCCTCGTTGCCGATTCTGGTGTTGCGATGTACTTCTACGCCGGTGGACAAAATGGCGTCCAAATCCTTCTGCAGACGTTCACGCGGGAAGCGGTAGGCAGGAATGCCGTAGCGCAGCATGCCGCCGAGCTTGCTCTTTTCTTCAAACACAACAGCATGATGTCCCATCAGCTCCAGATAGTAGGCTGCGGACATACCGCTGGGGCCGCCGCCGATGATGGCGATACGTTTGTTGGTAGCAGGCTGCTTTTCGGGCAGCGGAACGGTGTTGCTGGGCGCATTGTCGACAGCCATACGCTTCAGACCGCGGATGTTGATGGGAGCATCAATCATGCTGCGGCGGCAGCGTGCTTCACAGGGGTGCTCGCAGATAAGACCGCAGGCAGTAGGGAAGGGGTTATCCTTGCGGATGAGCTTGACAGCGTCGGCATAACGGCCTGCGCCAACTAATGCAATGTAGCCGGGGATATCAACCTGTGCCGGGCACAAAGCAACGCAGGGGATAGAATGATGAACGTTGACAGAGCATTTGCCCTTCTTTATGTGGTTAATGTAATCTTCACGGAAGCCTTCCAGACCGGCCAAAACCATTTTGGCTGCTTCGAAGCCTATGGCGCAGTCAGCGCTGTTGGCAACGTTTTGCGCGGTGCTTTCGATTAAATCCAGAGTGTGCATGTCAGCCTTGCCGGCGAGCACGTCTTCCATAAGATTCTGCAGCTGCGCGAGACCTACACGGCAGGGTACGCATTTGCCACAGGTTTGTGCGTGGCAGACTTTGAGGAACGACAGCTGCAAATCAACAGGGCACAGTCCCGGAGGGCTGGCGATGATATGTCGTTCCAGGTCCTTGTACAAGCGCTCGACCGTAAGCTGGGCCTGGTCGGGTGTTTCGATTCTTAAACGGCTCATAATTTTCCTCCAAAAAGCATACACTAAATATATAAAGATATAAACTATATTATACAGAAAAAAGCTGTTTTTCGCAATAATAAAGAAGATAGTTTTTGTGTAACAATCTGAGCAGAACGAGCTCGCAAGCGCTTTTTCGTCTGCTGCCGCAGCAAAGCGTTCTTGCGGCGGCCATGCTTTTTTTGCCGTATTTTTTGTGTTATACTAATACTAAGCTTTTTAGCATTAATGCTGTCGGCAGAACACTGATATCCGGCAGCTTAAAATATTGGAGGAGGTGCATTATGCAGCTTACTGCTACACATTATATCAGCTTGGCTGTGACGCTTCTGGTGACGCTTTTGCCGGGAATTTGGGCAGCCCGGAGGGTGAAGTCTGCCGATGATTATAACGTAGGCGGCCGCAGCTCGGGCGCAGGGCTTGTCGCAGGCACGATTATCGGCACGATTATCGGTGGCGCAGCTACCGTCGGCACGGCGCAGCTTGGCTTCAAGCTGGGACTGACGGCTTGGTGGTTTACGCTTGGCAGCGGCATTGCGCTTTTGCTGATGGCGGCGTTTTACGCTGTGCCCTTGCGCCGCAGCTCACTGACCACAGTAGCGGAGTATCTCGTTACGGATTACGGCAAGCCTGCGGGGTGGCTGGCGACCTTCAGTGCCTGTGCCGGTATTTTTTTCAGCATTGTAGCGAGCACGCTGACGGCTTTGCATCTCATTGCCGGCTTGTTCGGCGTACCACTTTTGGCTGCAGCCGCTATTGTTATCGCTGTTACTTTGCTGTTAGTGTTTTTCGGCGGCCTCAGCAGCAGCGGTATGGCCGGTATTTTTAAGATTGTGCTGATTTTTGCCAGCATTTTCGTCGGCGGCTTTCTGGCCTACGCCGATATGGGCCGATGGCAGGGGCTGACGCAGAGCTTTGCGGCATATCCCTGGTTCAGCCTTTTCGGGCGCGGTATGGAGGACGGTCTTGTCAGCCTGGGTTCGATGATTGTGGGCGTTATTTCTACGCAGACCTACGTGCAGGCGCTGTTTTCGGCGCGCGATACCAAAACTGCAGCTGTCGGCTGCTGTGCTGCCGCGCTGATAGTAATTCCCGTGGGATTGCCGTCAGTAATGATCGGTATGTTCATGCATCTGCATCATCCGGAGATAAATTCTATTGACGCACTGCCGCTGTATCTCGTTACCTATCTGCCGCAATGGCTCGGAGGTATCGGTCTGGGCGCCGTGCTGCTTTCGGCCCTGGGCTCAATCGCAGGCCTGGCGCTGGGCGTAGGTACGATGATTTCACGTGATATCGTCAGCAAAATCTGGCTCAAGGCTACGGTTGCAGGCCAGCTGTGGGCAAGCCGCCTGAGCGTGCTGGCCGTTTCTGTCGCTGCGATGGTGTTTGTCTTTATGCACCTTGATTCGTCGGTGCTGGAGTGGAATTACCTCTCCATGGCGCTGCGAGGCAGCGGTATCTTTCTGCCGCTGACGTTCTGCATCTTCTTCCCTGGCAGGGTGCGCGCTTCCATGGGCGTGGCTGCTATGGGCGCAGGTATTTTTGCGGCACTTTTCTGGAAGCATATCAGTCCTTGGGAAATCAACAGCCTGTTGCCGGCGCTCGTGTATAATCTGTTCTTTTTACTTATCGGTCTGGCGTGGGGTAAAAAAGGGGAATAGAAAAGAAAAAGCTGCGTTTGCAGCAAGCGGTTTGCTTGCAAAAAGCAGCGTAATATGCTATATTATAGACAAAGGACAACCGCCCACGTCGGTGGGTTGCCAAAGCTTTTATTGCGGAAGAACCGCCCTGTCACCTGGCAAAGTTTAAGGGCGGTTTTCCTATGTCTGGGTTAGTAAGAAAAAAGCTGCTTTTACAGCAAGCGGTTTGCTTGCAAAAAGCAGCTTGATGTGCTATATTATAGACAAAGGACAACCGCCCACACGGTGAGTTGCCTTAGTGGAAAATTAGCTCAAGAAGCCACTCCGCCACCGGGCAATGTGTAGGAGTGGTTTTCTTATGTCTGGATTACTTGTTATATTGAAAAATAAATGTCAGTAATGCCAGGAGAAACATGCCGAAGGCCATCAGGTCCTTAAAGTCATAGTTCTTCATAAGCATCACCTCCATTCTACAAGAGAATGTCGGCAACACCACCCTGCAACACGGTTGTCAGTGTCTTGCCTTATTGTAACATATGTTAAGAGAACATACAACGAACGAATTGTAAATTCACGGTTGTATGTTTTTTCAGTTTTAGGCAGGAAATTTATCTGTAATGCTAGAATAGTTTTACATACATTTGCCGCGGATTTGCGCGGCAGCGGTCTTTTAATTTAAGGAGCAAGAGATGACAAAACGCTTTACTCATTTACATGTACATACGGAATACAGCCTGCTGGACGGCGCTTCGAAAATCTACGAGCTGGTGGCTTACGCCAAGGAGCTGGGCATGGACAGCCTGGCGATTACCGACCACGGCGCAATGTACGGCGCAGTGGAATTTTATCAGGAGTGTACCAAGGCAGGCATCAAGCCGATTATCGGCTGCGAGGTGTATCTTGCGAAGGGTTCGCATCTGGAAAAAAATAACCGCGGCATGTACCATCTGATTCTGCTGGCGGAGAACGATACAGGCTACCATAACCTGATGAAAATCGTCAGCATCGGTCAGCTGGAGGGCTTTTATTATAAACCACGCGTAGACAAGGACGTGCTGCGAACGTATCACGAGGGCGTTATCTGCCTCAGTGCCTGCGTTGCCGGCGAGGTGCCGCAGATGATTCTGCAGGACAACCTGGAGGGAGCACGTCGCTGCATTCAGGAATATATAGACATTTTCGGCAAGGAAAACTACTTTCTGGAAATTCAGGACCATGACCTTGATGAGGAGCACAAGGTAAGCGCGGAGCTGAAGCAGCTGGCGCAGGAGTTCGGTCTTGGCCTGGTAGCGACAAATGATTTGCATTATGTGCAGCAAAAGGATGCCGCAGCGCAGGATATTCTGCTGTGCATTCAGACGACCAGCACGGTTGATGAGCCGGACCGTATGCGCTTTAACAACGACAGCTATTATCTTAAAAGCTATGATGAGATGGAGGCGCTGTTCGGCGATTGTCCGGAGGCTTTGAGCAATACCAATAAAATTGCTGACCGCTGCAACGTGAAGATGGAGTTCGGCCATCTGCTGCTGCCGGAGTTTCCGGTGCCGGAGGGCTTTGACGCTGTGAGCTATCTGCGTCACCTGTGCGAGGAGGCTTTGCCTAAGCGCTATGAGGTTGTGGATGAGAAGGTACGCAAGCGTCTGGATTTTGAGCTGGACATTATCAACACTATGGGCTACGCCTGCTACTTCCTCATTGTCTGGGATTTCATCAACTACTGCCGCAGTCATGATATTCCGGTCGGGCCGGGGCGTGGCAGTGCCGCAGGCAGTATCGTGGCCTATCTGCTGCGTATAACGAATATTGAACCTTTGCGTTACCATCTGCTGTTCGAACGCTTTTTGAATCCTGAACGCGTCAGCATGCCTGATATTGATACCGACTTCTGCTATGTGAAGCGTAATCAGGTGCTGGATTATGTAGTGCGCCGTTACGGACAGGAGCGTGTGGCGCAGATTATTACCTTCGGCACACTGCAGGCGCGCGCGGCGGTGCGCGACGTAGGCAAGGCGTTGGGCATGAGCTATGGTGAGGTCGACGAAATCGCCAAGCTGATTCCGCGTGAGCTGGGCATTACGCTGGAGAAGGCGCTGAACGGCAGCAAGGACTTCCGTCAGGCGTACGATTCGCGCCCGGAGGTCAAGAAGTTGATTGATCTTGCGCAAAGCGTAGAGGGCCTGCCGCGTAACGCAGGCACGCATGCCGCCGGTGTAATTATCGCACCGCATAATATGAAAAATTACGTACCGCTGCAGCAGGGCAGTGAGGGTGGCGTCATCACCCAGTACGATAAAAATAAGGTAGAAGAGCTTGGCCTATTGAAGATGGACTTTTTGGGTCTGCGCACGCTGACTGTTATCGGTGACTGCATTCGCTTTATCCGCGAAACTACGGGTGAAGAAGTTGATATTGATAACATTCCGCTGGCAGATGAGGCGACCTGCGCAATGCTGCGCCGAGGTGAAACGTCCTGCGTTTTCCAGCTGGAGTCGGCAGGCATCACCAAGCTGGTTATGGATTTGGCTCCCGAAAGCTTTGAGGATCTGATTCCGTTGGTGGCTCTGTACCGTCCGGGTCCTTTGGGTACCGGTATGGCGGAGGACTTTATTGCCGGCCGTCACGGACAGCGCACGGCGAAGGTATTACATCCGCTGATGGAGCCTATTTTGAAGGATACCTACGGCGTTATTCTGTATCAGGAGCAGGTTATGCAGATAACCTCCGCACTGGCAGGCTTTACGCTCGGTCAGGCAGATATTCTGCGCCGTGCGATGGGCAAGAAGAAGGCCAAGGAGCTGGATTCTATGCGCCAGTCCTTTATCGACGGTGCCAAAAAGCTGCATGATATCCCCGAAGAGCTCAGCGACCAGATTTTCTCGCTCTTGCAGCACTTCGCCGGTTACGGCTTCAACAAATCCCACTCCGTAGCCTATGCGTTGGTAGCCTATGAAACCGCTTATCTGAAGGCGCACTGGCGTCCGCAATTCTATGCGGCCTTCCTCAACAGCATTATCGGTGATGCGGATAAGGTGAGCTGGTATATTAACGTCTGCCGTAATGATAATGTCAAAATCCTGCCGCCGGATGTCAACGAAAGCGGTCACAACTTTACGGTACATCAAAATGCATCCATCCGCTTCGGCCTGGCAGGCATCAAAAATACCGGTGATGCCGCAGTAGATGCCATTATCAGCGCCCGTAACGAGGGCGGTCCGTTCAAGAGTCTGACGGATTTCTGCTGCCGTGTGAATATGCGCGTAGTCAACAAGCGCGTTATCGAAAATATGATTAAATGCGGTGCGATGGATTCCTTCGGCGCCAGACGCTCGCAGATGCTGGCTATTATGGACCAGGCGATTGATTTGGGCGCTGCCTGCCAGAGGGACAAAGCCAACGGCCAGCTGGGACTGTTCGGAGATGACAGCTTCGGCGTGACGGAAATCAAGCTGCCGCCGCTGCCGGAAATCCCCAAGCAGCTTATTCTGCAGAACGAAAAGGAAATCATCGGCTTTTACGTTACCGACCATCCGCTGAGCGATTACAAGCAAATGCTGCAGCGCTTCATGCCGCTGCACCAGTTCGGCGGCGAAACGCAGGTGCAGGACGGACAGTTTGTGCGTGTGGCCGGTATTATTACGGATTGTGTGATAAAAAATACCAAGCGCGGCGATACGATGGCTCTTCTGACGCTGGAGGATTTCAGCGGACGCTTCCCGATTATCGTTTTCCCGCAGGCTTATCATACAAATGTCAAGGATATCTATGAAGACAGCATTGTGGCGATTGAAGGACGCTTCAGCGTTGATGAGCGCGAAAGCAAGATTATTGCCAACAGCGTGCGCGCCCTGCCGTCCAAGCCGCCTACAGAAATTCGTCTGCGTATCGAGGCGCATCTGGAAAACGCGTTGGTGCAGCGTGAGCTGATGCAGCTGTTCCAAAAATATAAGGGCGATGACTGCGTATACCTGCAGCTGATGGGCTCGCGCAAGCTGATCAAGACAACACCTAACTTCTGGGTAAACAGCGAAGCACCTGGCTTTGCCGAGGATGTGGTCAAAATACTTGGTGAAAACTGTGTGGTAAAGAAAGATTGATGTAATTATTTGAGCTGTTTTTCATAAACTTTCATGATATACTTGCAAGTTTAAGTACAAAAATGCTAAAATAAAGAGAAGAATGTAAAAAAGCCGGAGCAGCAGCTCCTGTAATAAGCTTAAGGAGGCAGCAAATGAATATTCTCGTTTGTTTAAAACAAGTGCCGGATACGGCAAAAGTAAAATTTAACCGCGAAACCAATACCTTAGACCGTACGGGTGTAGAAAATATTATGAACCCCTATGACCGTCAGGCATTGGAGGTAGCACTGTGCCTGAAGGACAAGGAAGGCGCTAAGGTAACTGTACTGACCATGGGCCTGCCCCAGGCAACCGATATTCTGAAGGAAGCAATCGCTATGGGCGCTGATGACGGCGTTCTGTTGAGCGACCGCGTTCTGGGCGGCAGTGATACTCTGGCAACCAGCCTGGCTCTGGCTGCTGCTGTAAAACATCTGGGCGAGTTCGACCTCGTACTCTGCGGCAAGCAGGCAGTAGACGGCGATACCGCACAGGTTGGACCGGAAATGGCAGAGCATCTGGGAATTCCTCAGATTACCGGCGCTCTAAGCCTGAGCTATGAAGACGGTAAATTTGTTGTTGTCCGTGAAAACGAAAACTACCAGCTGACTCTGGCTTGTGCTGCACCGCTGCTGGTTACCGTAACCAAATCCGAAAAAGAGCCGCGTTTTGCCAGCATTAAGGGCAAAATGAAAGCACGTAAGGCACAGATTCCTACTCTGACCGTTGCTGACCTGGATATTGATCCTGCAACCGTAGGCCTGAAGGGCTCTCCGACTAAGGTTAAAAAAGCCTTCACCCCGACCCCGCCTGAAATCAATGGCGAAATCATTACCGAAGAAGATGCTGATGCAGCAGTAGATATGCTGTTTGAAAAGCTGGTTAAGGCAGAGGTTATTACCCGCTGAGGCGAACCATGCTGATAAAAGTAAACAGGCAGCTCTGCTGTGGCTGTGAGGAATGTGTGGCGGTATGCCCGATGGGCGCTGCGACGCTGCGAGAGGGCAAGGCGCAGATTGATATGCAGCAGTGTGTTTGCTGCGGTGCCTGCATCCGCGAATGTTCCATGGAGGCTATAGCTATTGCCGAAACTGACGATACTGAAGATAACGAATAGGAGTGTGTAAATATGTGGGTTATTGCTGAACAGGAAAATGGTCAGCTGATGAATGTTACCTTTGAGCTGTTGAGCGCTGCCAAAGAGCTGTGTGCCAAGCTGGAGGAAAAATGCTGTGCGGTACTGGTGACCGCTGCTGCAGGCGAGCTGCCGCAGCAGCTGATTGCTGCCGGTGCTGATGTTGTTTATGTTATTGAGGATGCTAAATATGCAGATTACGATACCGAGTTATATACCGACGCTATCTGCCAGCTGTCCAAGAAATATGATCCGGCTTCTATTATGTTCGGTGCTACCGATGACGGCCGTGACCTGGCTCCGCGTGTTGCAGCACGTCTGCATACCGGCCTGTGCGCTGACTGTACTGCTCTGGATGTAACCGATGATAAGCTCGTTGCCTGGACTCGTCCCGCACTGGGCGGCAATATCTGCGCTACCATCATCTGCGACGTTAACCGTCCGCAAATGGGTACCGTTCGTCCTAAAGTATTCAAACCGGCTGAATTGGATAACACCCGCACCGGTGAGGTTATTGCCTTCACTCCGGAAGCAGGCGCTGTAAGCCGTGTTGAACTGGTTAAAAAAGAAGCTCTGAGCAGTGAAAACGCTGTTAAGATCGATGAAGCCGATATGATCGCAGCAGGCGGCCGTGGCTTCGGCAGCAAGGAGAAATTCGACGTGCTGGAACAGCTGGCTGCTCTCTTTGAAAATTCCGCAGTAGCAGGCACCCGTGCAGCTATTGATGAGGGCTGGCTGACTCATTCCCAACAGGTTGGCCAATCTGGTAAATCCGTTACTCCGCATATCTACTTTGCCTGCGGCATCAGCGGTGCAATCCAGCATCTGTCCGGCATGAAGGACAGCGATATCATCATCGCTATCAACAAGGATGCAGAGGCACCGATTTTCACCGTTGCTCATTATGGCATCGTAGGTGATGTAAACGTAATCCTGCCGAAGCTGATTGAAAAAATCAAAGCTTACAAGGCATAATTCAATTACCTGATTTACAGGAGGCATTCTAGAATGTGGAAAACAATTTATATTGCCCACACTGAGGAACAAGCCAAAAAAATAAAGCAAATACTGACGGAAAACGGCTTTTTGGTACAGCTGAAAAGCGCCGGCGGCAAGCATAACAAGGCTTATGAAATCTGTCTGCCGGTTTCGGAGGCAGAGGATGCCTATGAGGTTTTGTGTGAGAATAAGTTTCAGTACTGAGGAGGCGCAGTCCTGATGAAGAAAACAAAGATTATCTGTACAGTAGGTCCCAGCACGGACAATGTAGAGCTGCTGCGTAAGATGATGCTTGCAGGCATGGACTTGGCACGCTTCAACTTTTCGCACGGCAACCATGAGGATCATGGCAAAAGGCTGCAGCTGGTGCGTCAGGCAGCAGAAGAGGCCGGTAAGGTAATCGCTACGATTGCTGATACCAAGGGCCCGGAAATGCGCCTGGGCATGTTTGCAGAAAGTAAAATCGAGCTGAACGAGGGCGATGATTTTTGCCTGACTACTGAAGAATACCTGGGCGACCGCCATATGGCACACGTTAATTATGCAGGTCTGCCGCAGGAGGTAGAAATCGGCAGCAATATTCTGCTGGCCGACGGACTGCTTTCCCTAAAGGTTGTACGCATTGACGGCTGCAGAATTTATACCAAGGTGGTCAACGGCGGCGAGCTGAGCTCGCGCAAGCGTGTGGCCTGCCCCGGTATCGAGCTGAAGCTGCCGTTTTTGTCGGAGCAGGACAAGGCAGATATTCTTTTTGCTGTCGAGCATGATATGGATTACATTGCGGCATCCTTCGTGCAGAAGGCCGATGATGTTATCGCTATCCGTAAAGTGCTTGAGGAAGCAGGCTCTTCTATCGGGATTATCTCCAAAATCGAGAATGAGGCCGGTGTACAGCATATCGATGAGATTATCGGCGTATCCGACGGCATTATGGTTGCCAGAGGCGATCTGGGCGTAGAGATACCGACCGAGGATGTACCTTTGGTACAGAAGGATATTATCGCGCGCTGTAACAAGGCGGGCAAGCCTGTTATCACGGCTACGCAGATGCTGGAAAGCATGATTAACAGCTACCGTGCAACCCGTGCCGAGGCCAGTGACGTTGCCAACTCTATTTTTGACGGCAGCGACGTTATTATGCTGAGCGGTGAAACTGCCAGCGGCAAATATCCGCTGGAGGCGGTGCAGACGATGGCTAAGATTGCCGTTCGCACGGAAAATGCACTTGATTATGTGCATATTTTCCAGAAGAAGGGCATCAGCGAGCGCATCCATTCTACTGACGCAATCAGCCATGCTACCGTACAGATTTCTCAGGAAATAAAGGCAGATACTATTCTTACGATTACCGAATCAGGCTTTACGGCACGTATGATTGCCAAATATAAGCCTCAATGTACTGTTGTTGCTGTATCACGCTTGCCTGAGCGTGTGCGTGCGATGCAGCTTTATTGGGGTGTGCTGCCGCTTTTGGGGCCATACTCCACAAATACTGATGAAATGATTGAGCTGTCTTTGCAGTGTGCTCTGCATCACTCCGTAATTAAGGACGGCGCATCTGTTGTTATAACTGCCGGCGTGCCTATTGGTACTCCGGGCAGTACAAATCTGATTAAGGTGGTTACAGTGGGTACCAAGCTGCTCAGCGGTACCGGTATCGGCAGCAAGACTGTCACCGGCCGTATCTGCGTAGGCAGAAATGCGGCAGACTTCAAGGACAAGCTCCAAAAGGGCGATATCCTTGTAGTTGATGTGCTCAATGACGAGTTTGTACCGCAGGCTGCTGCCAAGGCAGCAGCGATTATCGCTGAAGAGGGCGGCCTGACATCCTCCACTGCTATTGTTGCCGTAACCTGCGGCCTGCCTGTTATCGTAGGCGCGGAGAAAGCAACCTCTAAGCTGGCCGACGGCCTGCTGGTAACGGTGGATCCTGTTTCCGGTGACGTCTACGAAGGCGATATTAACCTGTAGAAATATGGTAACAGAACTTATTTTAGAAACATGTATTGCTCTGCGTGACGGCAGAGAACAAAACGCCTGCACAGCTTTTTCGGGTATTATTGCTGAAGCAGCAGATAATGAAGCATTACAAGCAATCAGCTGCTGTCTGCTGGTGGCCTTACGCCACCGGCAACGGCAGCTTTTTGCGGCTTGGATGCAGGCAAGCAGGCCGCATCTGGAGCAGCTGCTGGTCAATCCGCAGTTGGCGCATCAGGGCGGCAGCGTTCTGCTGAGGCTGACGTTTGCCGTGTGCGACAGGCGTTTGGCTGAGGTGCGTCCTATGCTCGCACTGCTGGTGCGGCGCTGGCTGCGGACGCAAGCCGACAATACTGCAATGCTGCAGGAATTTATGGGCGAATGGCTCAGTTTGGCGGCGCGTATGGCACGCAGGCGGTGGCGCGAGGAGACGGCGTTTCTGCTGCGTGAGGCCGGGCGTTGGCTTTTAATGCAGCAGGACCTGCAACGGTTGGCGTGGAGCCTGCAGCAGCTGCAGCTGCATTTCGTCGTGTACGCACGCTGGGATGGCTTTGACAAGGCCTGCAGAATTTACAGAGAGCTGACGCTTTTGTATCGCCTGCTGCTGCGGCGTGTGCCGAAGGCACCGCCTACGTGGCAGACTGCGCTTTTGCAGCTGCTTTTGCGTCACCTGCGTGACGTTACAGCCAACGTATCGCGTTCGGCGATGCTGGATGATGCGGATATCTTCCGCCAATGGTACAGCTTTTTCTGGCAGCTGACTGCCGAGAACAAGCGTGCCAGAGAGGAGCTGCTGCGTCTGCTGCAGCTTGCCATCACCTATTGGCATCAGACCATGCCCAAAACCAGCCGTAAGCAGGCAGCATTTCTTAAGGATTTGCTGCAGCCGAATCTGATTGACGGGCAATACGCATTGTTATTACAAAAAATTATATAAATCCTGAAGACAGGAGGTAGAAAATATGTCAAAGATTGTCGTAGTAGGTAGCTGTAATATTGATATTACTGTTGAATGTGACCGCTGGGTGCATCCCGGAGAAACTATTTTCGGCAACCGCCTGACCGTTTCTCCCGGCGGCAAGGGTGCCAATCAGGCTGTTGCTGCAGCCCGCCTGGGAGCAGATGTTATGATGGTCGGCTGCATCGGTGATGATGTGTACGGCCAGCTTGTATTGAATGCTTTAAAGGAAAACAACGTTGATTCCACCTATGTGAAGGTGCTGCCGGGTGAAAACAGCGGTACCGCGCACATTACCGTAGCAGAGGACGATAACACGATTATTGTTATCAAGGCTGCCAATGACCTGGTATCCCCGGAGCTGATTGATGAAGCGTGGGAGGATATCAGCAAGGCAGACATGGTGCTCTTGCAGCACGAAATTCCTGCTGCTACCAATGCCTATGTCATTGAAAAATGCGCAGCGCACGGTGTACCTGTGCTGCTGAACCCCGCACCTGTTGCTCCGGTGCCGCAGGCTCTGCTGGATAAGATTACTTACCTGACTCCCAACGAGCACGAGGCAGCAACACTGTTTGCCGGTAAGGGCAAGGCGGATATCCTTGACCAGAACCAGGGCAAGGTAATTATGACGTTGGGCAGCAAGGGTGTTGCCTATGCAGAAAAGGGACAGGTTATTACTGTTCCCGGCTTTAAGGTAAAGCCGGTTGACACTACGGGTGCAGGCGACACCTTTAACGGTGCCTTTGCCGTTGCCCGTGCAAATGGCAAATCCATGCAGAAAAGCATCAGCTTTGCCAATGCTGCCGCAGCTCTTTCGGTACAAAAGCTGGGAGCACAGGGCGGTATGCCTTATTTACATGAAGTAGAGGAGATGCTTAAGTAATGCAAAAGGGTGGAATGTTAAACAGCTCTATTGCGAAGGTGTTGGCTGATTTGGGCCACACCGACACTATCGTTATCGGTGACTGCGGTCTGCCTGTGCCTGCAGGCGTGCAGAAAATCGACCTGGCTCTGAAGCCGGGAACTCCTTCCTTCCTGGAGGTTGTAGAGGAAGTAGCCAAGAATATGGTTATCGAAAAGGTAGAAATTGCAGCGGAAATGGAAGGCAGAAATCCTGCTGTCTACAATGCTATGAAGCAGCTCTTCACTGAAGAGCAGTGGATTATCGATGCAGACCACGAAGCCTTCAAGGAGGCAACCAAGCATGCAAAATGCATTATCCGCACCGGCGAAATTACTCCTTTTGCCAATGTGATTCTGCACAGCAATGTTTTCTTTTAAAAATTAGCGTAAGGTAGGAATAAGGAAAAGTATGGAGATTGAATTAAGAAATATCCATAAGGCCTTTGGTTCTAATGAGGTGCTCAAGGGTGTTGACCTGAAGCTTAAAAGCGGTGAGGTACACGCTCTGATGGGTGAAAACGGTGCCGGCAAATCAACACTGATGAATATCCTCACGGGTATTCACAAGCAGGATAAGGGACAGATTTTTGTCGACGGCAAGGAAATCAGCTTCAAAAATCCTCTGGAGGCAGAAGCTTACGGCATCGCCTTCATCCATCAGGAGCTGAATATCTGGCCGAACCTGAGCATTCTGGAAAACCTGTTTTTGATGCACAGCGTAACCAACGGCATGGGTATCCTGGATTTTAAGGCTATGCGTGCTATGGCAGAGCAGAAATGCCGTGAAATTGAAATTGAGCTGCCGTTGGATATGGAAGCCGGCGAATGCTCGGTAGGACAGCAGCAGATGACGGAAATCGTCCGTAACCTTCTGCTGGATGCCAAGGTTGTTATTATGGACGAGCCTACGGCGGCGCTGACCGAAAGAGAAACAGAAAAGCTCTTTGAGGTTATGCGCTCCCTGAAAAAACGCGGTGTAGCAATGGTTTATATTTCGCACCGTATGGAAGAGGTTACACAGAACTGCGACACGATTACCGTTATGCGTGACGGCGTATCCGTTGCAACCAAGCCTGTTAAGGAATACAGCATGGAGCAGATTGTCCGCGATATGGTTGGCCGCTCCATTACGGAATTTTATCCCGACCGCCGCAATAAGCCGGGCGAGGTGCTGCTGGAGGTTAAGCACTTTGAACAGCCGGGAGTTTTCCATGATATTAACTTTAATCTGCGCAAGGGCGAGATTTTGGGTTTTGCCGGCCTTATGGGCAGCGGCCGTACCGAAATCATGCGCGCCGTTTTCGGCGTTGATCCTCATGCAGGCGGCGAGCTGGTTTTCAAGGGCGAGCCTTTGAAGATTACCAAGCCTGAGGATGCTATTAAGGCAGGATTGGGCTTCGTAACCGAAAACCGCAAAACAGAGGGCCTTATTCTGGACTTCTCCATTTTGCGTAACATTGCTCTGCCGAGTGTTGACAGCTTTGCCAAAAGCGGTGTCATCAATTTTAATATTCTTAATGGTTTTGCCGATAAAATGGCAAAAAAGCTGGGCGTAAAGACCAGCAGCCTGGACCTTGAGGCCGGTGCATTGTCCGGCGGTAACCAGCAGAAGGTGGTTATTGCCAAATGGGTTGGCATGCACCCTGAGGTCATTATTATGGATGAGCCTACCCGTGGTATCGACGTAGGTGCAAAACGCGATATATATGAGCTGATGAACGAGCTTACTGCAAGTGGCGTTTCGATTATTATGGTTTCTTCGGAGCTGCCGGAGGTATTGGGCATGAGCGACCGCATCGTCGTTGTCCACGAAGGCCGCATTGCCGGCGAGCTGCTGCACGATGAAGCAGACCAGGAAAAAATCATGACACTTGCAACGGGAGGGCAATAAAAATAATGGATGTAAAAGCAATCTTAAAAAAATCCGGTTCCATAATCGGACTCATTGTGTTGTTTGTGGTTATTTCCTGCCTCAACAGCAGCTTTATCGACCCCAGCAACCTGAAAAACCTGCTGCGTCAGGTTTCTATCAATGCCTTAATTTCCTTTGGCATGACCTTTGTTATCTTAACCGGCGGTATTGATTTGTCCGTCGGCAGTATTCTGGCACTTTCCAGTGCGCTGATGGGCAGCTTTATCAAGGGCGGTATGGATCCTGTTTTCGGTATCGTGCTGGCCTGCCTCATCGGTGCTGCACTGGGCAGTGTCAACGGCCTGGTAATTACCTACGGCAAGGTGGCGCCCTTTATCGCAACTCTGGCTACTATGACCATTTTCCGTGGTCTGACACTGGTATATACCAACGGCAACCCTATCAGCAGCCTGTCCGAGGATGACCGCTTCCTTGAATTCGGCCAGGGCTATGTTGCCGGTCTGCCGGTTCCTGCCATTATGATGCTGATTATGTTTTTCATTTTGTGGTTCATCCTGCACAAAACTCCGCTGGGACGCAAAACTTATGCTGTCGGCGGTAATGAGAAGGTTTCCTTCATTGCAGGTATCAAAATCAACCGCATTAAAATATTTGCTTATACCGTAACAGGTTTCCTTTGCGGTATGGCAGGCGCTATTCTTACCAGCCGTCTGAACAGTGCTCAGCCTACTGCCGGTACCGGCTATGAGCTGGATGCTATCGCAGCTGTAGTATTGGGCGGCACCAGTCTTTCCGGCGGTAAGGGCCGCATCTTCGGTACCATTATCGGTGCGCTGATTATCGGCACTCTGAACAATGGTCTGAATATCTTAAACGTATCCAGCTTTTACCAACAAGTTGTCAAAGGTATTGTAATTTTGCTGGCTGTGCTGATGGACAGAAAGAAAAACTAAGCGTGATGCGGACGTAAAGCACCATCCAGTGCTTTTCAGCCGCAGCCTGCTTAATTCAAGTTTTTGTCCGCATAGTAATTTCTAATTCCGGGAGGTATTTTCTCACATGAAAAAAATTTTATTGGTATTAACCTGCATTGTAGCAATGGCTATGATGATTGTCGGCTGCGGCGGCAGCGACAAGAAGGATGCTGCAAAAGGCAACGACAAGAAAATCACCGTTGGCTTCTCCGTATCCACTCAAAACAATCCGTTCTTCGTTTCCCTGGCTAAAGGCGTAGAAGCTAAGGCTAAGGAGCTGGGCGTAACCGTAAAGGTTGTTGACGCTCAGAACGACCCTGCAAAGCAGGCTAATGATATTGCTGACCTGCTGCAGCAAAACATCAGCGTTCTGCTGGTTAACCCTGTTGACTCTGATGCAATTTCTACATCCGTAAAGGCTGCCAACAAGGCTAACATCCCTGTTATCTGCCTCGACCGCAGTGCTAACCAGGGTGATGTAGCATGCTTGGTTGCTTCCGATAACGTAAAGGGCGGCGAAATGGCTGCTGATTACATTATCAAAAAGCTGGGCGAAAAGGTTAAGGTTGCTGAGCTGGAGGGTATCCCCGGTGCCAGCGCTTCCCGTGAACGCGGTGAAGGCTTCCACAAGCTGGCTGACAGCAAGCTGACCGTTGTTGCTAAACAGACTGCTGAATTTGACCGCAGCAAGGGCCTGACTGTAGCAGAAAACATGCTGCAGGCTAACCCGGATATCAAAGCTATTTTCGCTCAGAACGACGAAATGGCTTTGGGTGCAATCGAAGCTGCTAAGAGTGCCGGCAAGCAAATCTTCATCGTTGGCTTTGACGGTACTGCTGACGGCGTAAAGGCTGTAGAAAGCGGCGCTATGAGCGCTACTATCGCTCAACAGCCGGAAATCATGGGCCAGCAAGGTCTGGAAGTAGCTGTTAAGGCTGCTAAAGGCGAAAAAGTAGAAGCTAAGATTTCTGCTCCGCTGAAGCTCATCGAAAAGAAATAATAGCCGCTGAATTTATATTAACCTGACAACTTGAAGCAATAATGCCTCTGCGCGTTCGCGTGGGGGCATTTTGTTATGGTGAAAGCTAATAGTAACGATACATTTTTGTGAGTGGTATTTACAAAATTATTTGCTGCACTTGACAAACAGCGCTGCATTTTATATACTAACAGTTAAGCTAAGAAGAAGAGTAGTAATCTGCAAACTCAGCGAGCCGTGACAGTGCAAGGCGGCAAAGGCGGATGAAGGCGCTTTGGAGCTGTAATAGTATATTGATTGAGGCGGGCTGCAGTTATTGCAGTCAAGCAGGGTGGAACCGCGGAGTTTGAGCTGTATGCACTCCGTCCCTGTAACATTTAAGTTACGGGGACGCGGGTGCTTTTTTGTTTTTTCGGACAAAGCTGCTGCCGTTGCCGTCTTTGTAACAAATATAGGAGGTAAAACATGGATTTTCAGACAATTATTTTGAAGCTGCAAAAATTCTGGGCAGGCCAAAACTGCATTATGGCACAGCCCTATGACATCGAAAAAGGCGCAGGCACAATGAACCCGTCTACCTTTTTACGCGTACTCGGACCTGAGCCCTGGCGTGTGGCTTACGTAGAGCCTTCCCGCCGCCCGGCAGACGGCCGTTACGGTGATAACCCGAACCGTCTGTTCCAGCATCATCAGTTCCAGGTTATCGTAAAGCCCTCTCCGGAAAACATTCAGGAGCTGTACCTGCAGAGCCTGGCTGAGCTCGGCATTCATCAGGAGGAGCATGATATCCGCTTTGTAGAGGATAACTGGGAATCCCCGACTCTGGGCGCTTGGGGCCTTGGCTGGGAGGTTTGGCTGGATGGTATGGAAATCACCCAGTTCACCTACTTCCAACAGGTAGGCAGCATTGACGTTAAGCCTGTAACCGTTGAAATCACGTACGGCCTGGAGCGTCTGGCTATGTATATCCAGGGCGTAGAAAACGTATTCGATATCCAATGGGTTGGCGACATCACCTACGGTGACGTTTTCCACACCAACGAGGTAGAGCAATCCTTCTACAACTTCCAGGTAGCAGACACCGCGCTGCTGTTTGAACTGTTCGACAAATATGAAGCAGAAGCTAAGCGCGTTATCGAGCTTGGTTATATCCGTCCTGCTTATGATTACGTTCTGAAATGCTCCCATGCCTTCAACCTGCTGGATTCCCGCGGAGCAATCAGCGTAAGTGAACGTACTGCCTACATCGGCCGTGTACGTGCGATGGCCCGCCTGTGTGCAAAGGCTTATGTAGCACAACGTGAAGAAATGGGCTTCCCGCTGCTCAAGAAAGGGGAGAATAAATAATGGAAAAATTACTTTTTGAAATCGGTACAGAAGAGATTCCTGCGAAATTTATGCCTGCCATTCTGGCACAATTAAAGGATTTGGCAGAAAAGAAAATGACTGAGCTGCGTATTCCCTTCGAAGCAGTTAAAACCTATGGCACTCCCCGTCGCATGACCTTCATTGCCAGCGGTGTTGCCGAGGCTCAGGAGGACAGCACTGTTGAGGCTAAAGGTCCTTCCGCAAAAATCTCTTTCGTAAGCGGCGCTCCTTCCAAAGCAGCTATCGGCTTTGCTCGCGGCCAAGGCGTTGACGTAAAAGAGCTCGTTGTTCGCGATGATTATGTATATGCTGTTAAGCATCTGGCAGGCCAACCGGTTAAAGATTTGCTGCCGGGCCTGCTGACTGATATCCTCACCAGCCTGAACTTCCCGAAAAACATGCGTTGGGCAGATCATGAATTCAAATTCGTCCGTCCTATCCGCTGGCTGGTTGCACTGTTCGGCGATGAAGTTATCCCTGTTGAAATTACCGGTGTAAAATCCGGCAAATTCAGCCGCGGTCACCGCTTCCTGCGTCCTTCCGCACTGGATAACGCTAAAGCTCATGAGTCCATCGGCGATGCTGCCAAGGCTTTGTTCGACACCGTAAAGAGTAAGGCTAAGAATGCAGTAGCTTCTGCTGCTATCGGCACCATCGGCGCTGTAGAAATCCCTGATGCTGATTCCTATGAAAAGGTTATGTATGACAACTATGTAATGGTTGACCAGGACGCTCGCCGTGAGCTGATTAGTCAACAGGTTACTGACCTGGCAGTTGCCGAAGGCGGTCATGCAGAAATCAATGAAGACCTGCTGGAGGAAGTAAACTATCTGGTAGAATGGCCGACTGCTCTGTGCGGCAAATTCGAAGAAAAATTCCTTGCTCTGCCGAAGGAATGCATCATCACCCCGATGCGTGAGCATCAGCGTTACTTCCCGGTACTGGCAGAGGACGGCTCCCTGCTGAACAAGTTCATCACCGTCCGCAACGGCGGCAAGGAGCATTTGGAAATTGTTGCTCACGGTAACGAGCGTGTACTGCGTGCACGTCTGAGCGACGCTGAATTCTTCTTCAACGAAGACAGAAAACAAACTTTGGCTGACCGTCTGGAAAAACTCAAAACTGTTTCCTTCCAGGAAGGCCTGGGTAATATGAACGATAAGAGCAAACGTCTGGTACAGGCTGTTGATATGCTGGCTATGGCTATCAATGCCAAGGTTGATAAAGAAAAACTGGAGCGCACCGCTCTGCTGTGCAAATGCGACCTGGTAACCGGCATGGTTATCGAATTCACCGAGCTGCAGGGCGTTATGGGCCGTGAATATGCTAAGCTCGACGGTGAAGCACCTGAGGTTGCACTGGGCATTTACGAGCATTATCTGCCGCGCTTTGCCGGTGACGAGCTTCCGACTACCGATATCGGCCGTCTGACCGGTATTGCCGACAAGCTGGACAACATCTGCGCTACCTTCAGCCGCGGTCTGGCTCCGACTGGCTCTCAGGATCCGTACGCACTTCGCCGTCAGGCTCTGGGCATCATCAACATTCTTCTGGACGGCAACTACCATGTATCTCTGTACAAGGTTATCGCCGGTGCTTTGTACCTGCTGAACATTCCGGCAGAGGACACCAAAAAGCTCGTACCGCAGATTGCTGAGTTCATGAAACAGCGCCTGCGCAATATGCTGATGGATCAGGGCATCCGTTATGACGTAGTTGACGCAGTTCTGGCTGACCAGATGAACGACGATTTCACCGATCTTGTTGCCCGTGCTAAGGCTCTGAACAGCTTTGTTGCTTCCGCAGAGGCTCCGGCACTGATTCAGGCTGCAACCCGTGTTGCTAACCTGTGCAAGAAGATTGAAGAAGAATCTGCTATCAACCCGCAGCTCTTTGCAGTTGAAGCTGAAGGCGCTCTGCACAATGCTGCTATGGCAGCCAGCAAGGAAGTGCTGGTTGCAGCAACCAAGTATGACTATGCTGCAGTTATGGCTGAAGCAGTTAAGCTGGTTGACCCGATCAACAAATTCTTCGAAGACGTTATGGTTATGGACGAGGACGTTCGCGTGAAGAACAACCGTCTGGCACTCTTGGCAGCAGTTAAGGATATTACCCATGCTGTAGGTGACCTGAGCGTTATCGTACAATAATAAAAACTAAGGAGATTAGTCTAATGGAACAATTTAATGCAGAAGCAAAAGCACTTGTAGAAATGCAGAACGAATACGTTTTGCTCACCGGCAAAAACCCCAGCGAAATGTGCCACGATGATTTCATCCGCGCAGAAGAGCTGAACGTACAGATCAAAGACGCAACCAAGGTTATGGCTGCGTTGGCAATCGAATTTGCCGGCTACAAAAAAGACGAAAAAGGCCTGTGGGTTGAAAAATAATTCTCTCGCTGTGCTTTTTAACAGCCTTTGGGGCTTAAGACCATAAGCCTCGCGTGATTGTTTTTGTAATTTAACCGGTCTCTGATATGCTATTACATATAGCTGTCGGAGGCCGGTTTTATTTTTTAGCTTTTTGAGTAATAAAAAAGTATCGGAGCCCCTGACCGTTATCGGTCGGGACTCCGACACCGAGAAAAGAAGTGTTTTATGAATGTAAGGCGACAGATGTTACAGCTTTGCCGTCCACAATCCGTGCAGATTGCAATAAGCATAAGCGGCGAGCGGAGCTGCACCCTCGGCAAGAGCGAAAACAGCCTCCGGCTTGTCACCAGGCTTTAAGATATAGCGCTGACCGCCATGAGTTGTCTGCAGATAAATCCATTGGATGTAGTGCTTTTCAATCATGGGATGCTCCACGCTGCCTACAGCTACACGAACTGTGCTGCCATCAACAGTAATAACCGGCACATGCTTTTCCTGCGCTGCGTCTTCGGTGTTGGCAACAAGCTCCTGCATGGGCTTGCCGCAGCAGACAAGCTCGCCGCCGCCGTCCTGAATCAGGCCGACGATATTACCGCAAATACTGCATTTCAAAAATTTTACTGTCATTGTGCATCGCTCCTTTCGCAAAATAAAACCTTTATAGACCCGGAAACTCAATGTCCCTAACTTAATTATAGCTTATGTTATATGCAAAGTATATAGCTTTACAGAAAATGTTGCACACTTCTCACAATTACAGGAAAGATGCAAAGTGATATTTTGGCGTTATGTAGGCTGCGGAATTGATGTAAAGCATTATCTTAGCGTGCTGCTGTTTCTTTGCAGGCTGTTTTTGTGATATAATTAGATATATATACAATAAAATCGAAAAGGTCAGGTGGAAATATATGAAGCAGATAATTCCTGTAAAACAGGGGGATAATATTACGTTAACTGTCAATGGTCTTGGCAGCAGCGGCGAGGGCGTTGGCAAGTATGAAGGCTTTACAGTCTTTGTCAAAGGCGCGCTGCCGGAGGAAGAGGTGCGCGTAACAATTACGCTGGTGAAGAAAAGCTATGCAGTTGGTGCACTGGAGGAGATTGTCAAAGCATCTGCCGAGCGTGTGGAGCCTGCGTGTCCGGTGTATAAGGAATGCGGCGGCTGTCAGCTGCAGCATTTGAGCTACAAGGGACAGCTGGAGTGCAAGCGTCAGCAGGTGCAGGATGCGCTTACCAGAATCGGACATCTTAATTTAGAGGTATTGCCGGTGTTGGGGGCGGCGGAGCCGTGGAGCTACCGCAATAAGATGCAGTTCCCCGCGGCAACGGACACCGAAGGCGTGCTGCATATAGGCTGTTATGCGACGGCAACGCACAGCGTCGTAGATACGGATGCCTGCATGATTTCTAAAGAGGCGAACAACGCGATTATGAAAACGGTGCGCACCTGGATGCAGCATTATAACATCAGCGCCTATGACGAAAAGACAGGCAAGGGACTCGTGCGCCATATTATGGGACGCGTGGGCGTGCACAGCGGCGAAGTGATGGCGGTTATTATTACCTCCGGCTATGACATTCCGCATCGCGGCGTGCTCATCGAATGGCTGAAGCGTCATGTTCCGGGACTTGTGAGCGTGGTGCAGAATATCAACAAAAAGCAGACGAACGTGGTTATGGGCAGTAAAACTCGTGTGCTGTACGGACCGGAATCGATTAAGGACAGCCTGGGAAGCCTGAGCTTTCATATTTCCGCACAGGCCTTCTTCCAGGTAAACAGCGAGCAGGCCGAAAAGCTGTATAACAAGGCGTTGGAGTTTGCGGCGCTGAGCGGTAAGGAAACCGTGGTGGACGTTTACTGTGGTACCGGTACAATCTCCCTGTATCTTGCGCGCCATGCCAAACAGGTTTATGGTATTGAGATTGTGGCTCCTGCGATTGAAAACGCCAAGAAAAATGCAGAAGAAAATAAATGCGCTAATGCGGAATTTATCTGCGGCGATGCGGCAGTGGAGCTGCCGAAGCTGCTGGCCGACGGCGTACGTCCGGACGTTGTGGTGGTGGATCCTCCGCGTGCGGGCTGCGAGCAGAAGGTGCTGGCTGCGATTGCTGAGGTGCAGCCTGAGCGCGTTGTCTATGTGTCCTGCAATCCTGCATCCTTGGCGCGTGATTTGGCGTTTATGGAACAGCATGGGTATAAGGCGATTGTGGCGCAGCCGGTGGATATGTTCCCAATGACGAGCCATGTGGAAACTGTGGTGCTGCTAAACCGCATGAATACGGCATTTTAAGGGTTTCGGAAGGGTGAAAAACTGTAATTTGTGGCCCTCGTGTGGCCGAAAATTTTAGATGGCCACAATTTAATATCAAAAAACAAAACGCTCAGACAACAATCATTTGCTGTCTGGGCGCCTTTTTTTGTTTATTTTTGAACCGCCTTTTCAAAGATTTCTACTGATTGATTTCTCAGGTAGTCGGTATTGTGGGTATATGTATTAAGCGTTGTTTCTATGTTGCAGTGTCCTAAACGCTCCTGCACGTCCTTTATATTGGCACCGTTCTCGATAAGCGTTGTAGCGTGTGTATGCCGCAGTGAATGGTAGTTGAAATTTATCTTCAGCTCATAGTGGATTGCACGGCTGCAGTACTTCATACTGTCCATACTCAGCAGCTGGCCGTTCTCCCTTACGTTTATCATATCCACGGACTCAAGAGGGCATGGCACTCCGGCTTCAATTTCTATGAGCCGGTAAATAGTATCGCCTTTTTCGTCCTGCTCCGGCTTTTTGTAGATTTTTGTGTAGTATTCGTCATAGAAGGCTTTGTTGGACATTTGCCGGTCATAAGCTTTTTTCAATGCAGCACAGAGTGTATCACCGATGTTGATGATGCGGTTGGACTTGAAAGTTTTTGTGCTGTTGAAATACCAGGCGCTTTTCTCTTCCTTCTTGCCCTTCTTCTTCAGGACCTCCCTTACATCTGTGCCACAGTTGCGCTTAAGCAAAGCCTTGCTGATGCTTATTGTCTGATTGTCAAAATCGACATCATCCCAAGTAAGGCCGAAGCATTCGGAAATTCTTACGCCTGTATAGTAGCCGATCATAAGCGGAATATAAAAATTAGAGCCTTCCGGAAAGCGCTCTATAATCTGTTTAAACTGCTCCGGCGTTATGATGTACCGGGTTTCCTTCTTGGGTGCCGTATCCTTGGGGATTCTTACGTTATTGCATGGATTATATTGGATGTACTTCAACGGCTCAACAGCATAATCCAGCGCTGCAGAGAGTGTGGAGAAGATACCGACGATGCTTGCCCTGCTGAGGCCACGCAGCTTCAGAGAATTTACGAATTCTTGAACGGCGGAAGGGGTGAGGGATTTTAACCGGTACATTCCTAGGCTGGGCTTCAGGTGATTTTCGATAGTATAAAGATAGCCAAGCTGGGTATTATATTTTAGGTTCATTTTGCAGTAAGTATCAATCCAACTGTCCAGATAATCCGCAACGGAAATGCTGGAAAGATTGAAAGTCTGACCGCTTTCGTTGTATTCTGCCAGCGCTCTGGTTCCGGCTTCCACGGCTTCCTTTTTCGTTTTAAAGCCGGATTTGGAAACACGCTTACGCTTGCCATCGACGGAAGCAGCTTCGAAACGGTACTGCCATTTATCGCCGCGTTTTGTTACGTTTAATGTTGACATAAAAAATCAGCTCCTTTCATTTTTCGGGCAGAGCTGATATAATAAAAAAGTAATCAGCTCTTGGTGGTTCGGGGGTTGATGACGTTGAGCGTGCTGGTAACACGTTCTTGCAGGTCCCTCGGTGTTGGTAGCACCGGGGGATTTTTCATTTGCTGGCGGTCTTTTAAAACTGACTATGTTGTTATAGCATAAAACATATGGTATGATATATCCAGAGGTGGTATCGTGGAAACAATCACTATAATCATTATCTTAATTGCTAATACTGTAATTAGTTTTTTTATAGCTGGATGGATATGCTCTTTACATGTAAGACAGATTATGGAATACTACTATAAAGATAAAAAGCAAAATGAAAAGCGGTTGCTTATAATGGAACGACTGATTAGAAGCAAGATGCTTTAAACGTTCTACTCTATCGTCAGCCTTGCGTTGGCGGTATTTTTATTGATGTGTCAAAATTTGCCAGAGTTCCTTATTTATAAAATACTTTTCCCTTCCTTTTGTCGTTTCTTCTAAAACGCCGATTTCACAGAGTTGTTTAAGATATTTGGAAGCTGTTTGATGCTTGGCGATATCTCTGTTGACAAGAAAATCAATCTTGCAATAAGGTTGCTCAAACAATAATTCAACAAGTTCTTTTGAATAGATTTTAGGAAGGTTAGCTTTAATAAATTTTCTGCTGGATTCTTGTGAATTGTGAATTTCTTTTATAAGGTTCAGCGTTGTGATGGCTGTAGTTTCGACAGCATCTAACATGTAAATGATCCAATTTTCCCATGCTCTTTTTTCAGTAACACCTTTAAGAGCTTTATAGTAGGCTGTTTTATTTTCGATTATATACTTAGATAAATAAAGAATAGGGAAATTCAGCAATTGCTTTTGAACCAAATACAAAACGTTGATAATTCTACCAACACGGCCGTTGCCGTCGGGGAAAGGATGTATGCACTCGAATTGATAATGAATTATAGCCAGCTTAATTAATAAGTCAATATCGTCGTCATCAACATTAATATATCCTTCTAAATTGGATAGAAGCCGGAGTATATCGCCTTCGTTATCGGGCGGTGTATATACTACTTCGTTAAAACTGTTTTTTAAACACGTGCCTGGAAGCTTTCTTATTCCGTCCGATCTTCTTTTTACAATGCGAAATAAGTCAATAAACATATTAATGGTAATAGGATAATCTTTTTTTATCAAAGAATAACCTTGCCACAGTGCTTCTTTGTAATGCATGACTTCTTTCGCTGATGCTGAAATGTTGGCTGTATCTGGCGCAGATAATGCCTGATATAACTCATCGTTCGTAGTTACTACATTTTCAATTTCACTAGATGCTTTGGCTTCTTGCAATGTAATTGATTGAAGCAAAAGAAATGGGTTAGCTTGAGTGAATGACCAACCTCTTAATTCTGCTAATGCTTTGTTTGCAGAAATAGCTTTTTTTAAAATAACCTTCGTTTCAACGTCTTCAACAGGTGGAAGTGTTGGTAAATCATTATATGGTTGACTGTAATTATACATTTTTATCTCTCCTTAATTACTGTTCGAAACGTTATTTATTTACACCTTTAAAAAAAGCGAAAATTTAAAGGTGTTTATATTATACCTTTACGAAATAAAGGTATCAAGAGAATACCTTTAAAAAAAGCGCAATTTTAAAGGTGTTTATATTATACCTTTACGAAATAAAGGTATCGGCTTTATTGTATTATCCTAAACTCTCCACGTCTTCTTCCGCCTTGCGCTGGAGCTTGGCCAGCTTAACATCAATCAAATCGTCAATTTCTTCCTTGCCGTCAGCATCCAGCTGGCGGTATTTTTTATTTGCCGGGAATTTGCCATCTGCAAAACTGGCTAAATTGTTGTAACACAAAGCACATGGTATAATATATCCAGATATAGTTTCATCAAATCAAGGCGCTCTCTTAGGAGGGCGCTTTTTTATTTTATTTACTTTGTGCAGCCATTTCCTGCGATTGTCTGTATTGTTCAGCCAGCATTGTTCTAGTGAACGGCGCTGTAGGTTCTATTTCAAGCACAAGATTTTCAAGTTCATCTATGGTGCAGTAGAAGAATTCTTTTCTGGTATTTATTTTATTAACACGTTGCTCGTTAAGGCGCTGATGCAGAGCGCTTTCAAGGGCTACAGCGTCTTCAGAGAAAATAAAGCTATGTACGTCAAACTTAAATGGAACGCTGGCATCACCCAATTCGTTGACACGGTCTTGCGGATCAATTCTTCTTGTCATACCAATTTTAAACATTTTGTCACCAAAGGAACCAAGGTTACTAATGATATAAACATATCCGGCTTTACCATTCTGCAGGTTGGTGATTTCTTCTTTTTTAGCTTCTACTGAACTCAGTTGTTGCTCTAATTCTGCAATGCGTTTTTTGAATAACTCTATTTGTTCATCATCTTGAGAAACATTCAGCTGCTCTTGAATGTTGTTGATTTCAGATTTGTATTTATTTTCTTCCTTAACAACCTGAGCACGTTGTTCTTCTAACGCTTTTCTTTCAGCGGCCTCTTGGCGCATTTGCTCCTTAAGTGCAGCTTGTTCTTCTCTTGCTTTTTCTCTCTTCACATAATACATATATTCTATTTCTACAGCTCTCATAAAGTGACCACGGATTTCAGTGATAAAAGCTAAAATGGTAGGGGCAATAGTTTTGTTGCCTTCAGTAGCAATAGACACATATTTATTTAGCATTTTTTCGACATCAGATTTGGCTTCTTCTAAATTACCGAATTTAAGATTGTACATGATATTTTGCAATTCAGCATTTAATGCCAGAACCATTAGCTTATATATGGCAGCATATGTCTTTAATGTATATCTGGCAACATAGTTATCAGTGATTTCTTTTATGAGCTTTTCGTTTTGACGGTATTCTTTTCTTAGGTCAGGATATTCCAACGCATGAAAATCTAAGGAAACATTAGGAAGGACCTGCTCTAAATCAGAAACTAAATCTTCTATTACTTCTATGTTGTTACGAGGCAAAGCATCTCTGAATTTAGAATCAATAGCTGCAAGGGCGTTTTTGCAAAGCAGATTGACTTCTTTGACTTTCTTTTTGCTCCTTTCAATTTTGGCCTCCAGCGCATTAGCTTGCTCGGTTAAATCCGGAATGCTATTTCTGACTTGCTCTCTTTCCTGTATTTGCTGTTGTAATATATATAGCGAATCATTAGCTTCATTCATTATTGCAGTTGACTGGTTATTTGCCTGTTCGATAATTGCTTTTGCTTGCTGTTCGGCTTGTTCGAGCTTGTTGCTGGAACGCTGAGCAGCGTTTTTGATAATACTTTCGGCAGTCTGATTAGCTTTAATATAAGCATCTAATTGAGATTGGGCTTTATCAGCAGTTTCCTTGTACTCATTAGATTTTTGGTTCATTTTGTAGAAGCCGAAAGCAACTAAAACTAAAATTAAAAATTCCATGACATTCTCTCCTTAAAATTTTTTATCTCCAGCCGTTTTGTAGGAATGCGTAACTATAAATAGGATCTATGCCGTAAGCATCCATCAGACACATAGCGAAATTGTCAGCCTCGTTCTCATGCCTGCTGGAAGCAAAATATGAACGGCCTTCGCTGCAGAAATGATGATAGTGAGGGTGGAGCAATATGTGTCCTAGTTCGTGGCTGATAACAGTCATCCGCTGCCATTCGTCCAGGCGTTCATTAACAAAGATAAACTTACGGCGGAGTATGCGTTTCCAAAAGCCGTTTATATTGTTGGGGGTATCAACGTAGCGGATATTGATACTTAGCATTTCGGCGATGACAGCAGGATTGCTAGAGCCAGCTTTTTCTACGAGGTGCTTTACACGTAGTTTGTAATTGTACGCCATTCATATCACCGCCTACTTCCGCTTATTCATTTCCTTAGCTTCATAAAAGGCAGCTTCAATGATACGCATCATTTTTTCTTTATCTTCGGCGGACATCATGCGTCCGTTTAAAGTAACTTCCTCGTCCTCAAGGATTTTTTTCAGGTCTTTGGGGACTTTTTTTGTTGGTTGAAGCGAGTTAATTGGGGCGGATTGGCTCTGCAAACCATTATCTTCAATAATATTGCTTTTTTGTATGCCGAAATGGTCAGCTATTTTTTGAATAGCTCCCATGCGTGGTTCCTTTATGCCTTGCTCCCATGTTGATACAGCTTTATCACTAACACCTGCAATTTGACCTAATTCTTTTTGCGATAATCCATATTGTTCGCGCAACAACTTAATATTTTCACTGATTCCCATGATGTTGCTCCCTTCTTATTTTTATATCACTATCATATACTAAAAGTAGAAAAAAATCAACATTTAAACGAAAATAATCTACTTTAAGTGGTTGACACTCTACCAAAAGTAGATTATAATAGACTTGTAAACCAAACAGAGGAGGTGTTCAAAATGGGCTTATCTTTGAAGCAGATACGCCTTGTGAGAGAAAAGACACAGGACGAAATGGCTGAAAAGCTGGGCGTTCATGTCCAAACTTATCGCAAATTAGAGGAAAATCCTGATGAGGTAACTATTAAGCAAGCTAAAATTATCTCTGAATTTCTTGGCGTATCTTACGATGATATTTTTTTTGCCCAGTAACTCTACTAAAAGTAGAACAAGAAAAAGAGGTGCAACATGAACAACTTACAGATTTTCAACAGTCCCGAGTTTGGGCAGGTTCGCATTGTTCAACAAAATGGTGAGCCGTGGTTTGTTGGTAAGGATATAGCTGATATTTTAGGCTATAGCAATTCTAGCAAAGCTATTCCTCAACATGTTGATGAGGAAGATAGGCAGAAACAAAATTTACCAACTGCCCCAAATGGGAAGTTGGTGGCAGCTTCGTGGCTCATCAACGAAAGCGGTCTTTACAGCTTAATCCTCTCCAGCAAGATGCCCAAAGCAAAGGAATTCAAGCGCTGGGTGACAAGCGAAGTCATTCCGGCAATCAGAAAGACTGGCGGTTACATCGCAGGCAGTGAGAAGATGACGGACGCAGAGATTATGGCAAAGGCTGTGCTGGTAGCGCAAAGCACTATCCGGCAGCGTGACCAGCGCATTAAGGAGCTGGAAAGCGATGTGGCAGCGGCGAAGCCGAAGGTGCTGTTTGCAGATGCGGTGAGCGCGTCGGACAGCACGATTCTGATTGGCGACCTTGCGAAGATTTTGAAGCAGAACGGTTACAACACCGGACAGAAGCGTTTGTTCCAATGGCTACGTGACAACGGTTATCTAATTAAACGTCAGGGTGCTGATTATAATAGCCCTACTCAGCGCTCAATGGAATTAGGTCTGTTTAGGGTAAAAGAAACACCAATTATCCATGCTGATGGTCACGTAACTGTCAACAAAACGGTTAAGGTAACTCCTAAAGCACAAATTTACTTTGCAAATAAGTTCTTAGGGGGCAAATGCAGTGAAGGATTTGAGTAATCAACGCTTCGGGCGACTGGTGGCTATTAAGCCATGTGGTAAAAATAAATACCGTAATGTTTTATGGTTATGCCGCTGTGTTCTTTAGCGGAAGAAGGGAGGGTGAGTTATGGAAGATAAAAAAATAACCGTGTGTCCGTTTTGCGGACGCACGGCGATAAGCGGACCCATTGACCTGGAACAAGCATTTAAAAAGCTTTGGGTGTATTGCCTGAGCATAAATGTATTAAGCATTATAGCTGTCATGGTTTCTTGGGCTTTAATTGGAGTACAAGAAGCTTCCATAGTGGCTGCTGCCAATATGATGATGATTTCTGCAAGCTATTTCTGGTTTCGTTGGTTGCTGAAACGTAATGCTTGAAGAAATCAGAATTAAAGTCAGTTGAAAATAGCTTTGCATCAAGATTGTTCCATTTGTTATAAAGTTCTGCTTCATCTGGAAGCTCTTCATAGTAAAGCAGTTTGTTGTTTTCCCACCACGGATTAACTTTAACCGGTAAACAAAAAGAATCGTCTTTTAGCATATCCTTGGTCTGAAAAACTCCGTCATTAAATTCGTTGAACAGCATTTTCAACATGGCGGATTTTCGCTTTTGGGATTTTTTGACATCGTTGATGTAGGTTGTGGCTTGAGCTAAAAGCCAGCCTAAAATTACACAAAATATTTCCATGAATACACCTCCTGTCTGTAGCTTAATTATAGCATGGATGCGGAGAAGTGAGGAAAGAAGGGAGGAAAGAAGGGAGGGTGAGATTATGGCAAGTATAGAGCTTTTGACTGTTGCGGAAGTAAGCAAGCTTCTGAAATGCAATGTTGATTACGTTTACAAGCTCAAAAAATCCGGTCTGCTGAGATTCATGAAGCTTGGCAACCTTAAATGTCGTCGCGAATCTTTGGAAGAGTTCCTCAGCACATATGACGGCAAGGATGTGACTGATCCGTTTAACGTGAAGGAGTTGTAGATATGAAAAAAGTATTGTTCATTCTGCTGGCAGCCTGCTGTATTTGGGCTGCATGGGATGCAACACGTCCGGTTGATAATTATGTTGTCAAGGCTACGGCCGGCGAAGGGGATACCCTTTGGCACTTGGTGGGTGACACCATGCAGCGCGAAGGAGACCGCAGAGATATTCGCGAGGTCATCTTTTATACAAAGAAAATCAGCAACTTGAAGGGTGACCTTCAGCCGGGGGACATCGTGCTGATTCCCATTGAGGTGCGCAGATGAACGAAAGAGATTATGACGGCCTGACAATGGACTACTTCCAAAATCAGCTGCTTGCAAAAGGCATTACCAAAGAAATGTTTAACATGGACCAGTTTGCCGGTCTTACCACCCGGGAGCTGCAGAACATCGTAAACAACGTAAGTTTAAAGGAGGCATAGCATGAAACTGTTTGATATAGACGAAAAGCTGGCGGCCTGCGTCAAATTGGACGAAAGCCGCGTTGTAGATACCGAAAGCGGCGAAATCATCGACCTTGAAGCAATCGCAGCTCTGGAAATGGAGCGCGACAAGAAGATTGAGAACCTGGGCTGCTGGTATAAAAACCTGTTAGCGGACGCAGAAGCATTGAAAGCGCAGAAGAACGCTTTTGCAGAACGTGAAAAGGCAGCCAAGGCCAAGGCGGAAAGCCTTAAAGGCTTTTTGAGCCGCTATCTGAACGGCAAAAAGTTTGAGACTGCGAAGGTGGCCATGAGCTTCCGCAAAAGCGAAGCGGTAGAGTTTGACGCAAAGTGCATCGGCGATGTTCCGGAAGAATTCCTGAAATTCAAAAATCCGGAGCTGGACAAGGTTGCAGTCAAAAAGGCTATCAAGGCCGGTGAAACTGTACCGGGCTGCGAACTGGTACAGCGCCAGAATCTGCAGATTAAATAAGGCGGTCAATCATGGATAACATGCAAATCTATAATCAGCTTACTACGCCGCCTGCCGAAGCCATTAAACCCATACAGGGTGGCAACTTAAAAGGCAAAAGCGACATTAATCCGCAATGGAAGCTTGAAGCCATGACTTCGGTTTTCGGTCCGTGCGGTATTGGCTGGAAGTTTAACATCGCCGATGAAAAGACGTTCCAGTGCGGTGATGGACAGATTTTATTGTTCCTGATTGTTGCGCTTATGTATCACGATGGAGAAGGCTGGAGTGAACCGGTTTACGGCTGCGGCGGTGACTTCATCGTAGAGAAAAACAAAAACGGGCTTGTTCCTAATGACGAAGCCTATAAAATGTGCCTTACTGACGCGCTGGGCAACGCCATGAAGTGCATCGGCGTTGCTGCTGATGTGTATCGTGGCTTGTGGGACAGCAAGTATGGGGAAAGCCACAGAACCGAGGCACAGGCACCCCGCCAAACGAAGGCTGTAGCAAAGCATACCGACAAGGTGAGCAGCTATCAGCTGGCGCAGCTGCAGACGATGGCAAAGCAGAAGGGCGTTGATGTGGCAGGCATCGCGCAAAGCCTGCAGCTCAATAACTTGCAGGATATAACGGCAGCACAATGGGCGCAATGTATGAACAGCCTAAGAAAGCGGGCGGACGCATGAGAAAAAGTATATTGCAGGACAGAAAAGAATGCTTCTGCTGCGGTACTACGTTGAACCTGGAACGCCACCATGTAATTCATGGTACGGCGGGGCGCAAGATAGCAGACCGCTTAGGGCTTACTATCTGGCTGTGCACTGAGCATCATCGGGGGGCGTACAGCCCCCACCAGCGCCGTGACGTAGACCTTTGGTACAAGCGGTTCGCACAATCGTGCTATATGGACCGGTACGGCACCAAAAGCGGTTATGCTTTGTGGATGGCGGAAGTCGGCAAGAACTATTTGTAAGGGGGTGAAGATTTGAAAAGTCAAGATTATTCTAAAATCAGAACCTATTACCACGGAGCTTTGAGCTTTACTTACCGTTGCTCTTACTGCATGCACAGCAACGACGGCACGCCGGGAAAAATTTGCAAAGGATGCGGCAGAATTTTACTTGAAAAGAGCAACAAAGATGAAAGCACAGATTAAACATATAGCTGACGTGGCCTGTATGGGCTCTACAATAGAGTTTACGGTGGTGCTTGATAGTTTGTATAGGCAGGATGTTTTTGAAGTCCTGAACGCGATGCAGGGCGACAAGAAGCCATATACGATATCCATTGAACGGCAGAAACGCAAGCGCAGCCTGAACGCCAATAACTACATGTGGCAGCTGTGCCAGAAGATAGGCGAAAAGATAGGTGCTACCAAGGAAACGGTATACCGCAAAAATATCCGCGAGGTAGGCAGCTTTGAAACAGTGGAGCTTATCAGCGCGGGTGCGGCACGGTTTATCCGCAGCTGGGAAGCTAACGGCCTTGGCTGGGTAGCGGAGCCGATAAGTGAACGCGGCGGTTATATGACTGTGATTGCATACTATGGCAGCAGCTCGTACGATACCGCCGAAATGTCCAGGCTGGTTGAAGCTGTGGTTGAGGAAGCCAAGGCCTTGGGCGTTGAAACTATGACACCTTTAGAACTTGACCGCCTGAAAGCGGCATGGAAAGGGAGCTGATAAAGTGGCGGACGTGAAATGGATAAAGATTGCTGTTGATATGTTCGACAACCGCAAGATCAAACAGATTGGCAGCATGCCGGAGGGTGACAGCCTTCTGCTGATGTGGGTGCAGCTGCTCTGCCTTGCCGGTAATGTCAATGATGGCGGTTTTATCTATCTGACAAAGGAAATCCCATATACGGACGAAATGCTGGCCACGCAGTTTAACAAGCCCATATCGACTGTAAGGCTTGCGCTGAAGACCTTTGAACAGTTTGGGATGATAGAGATTATCAACAACATGATTTTTCTGTCAAGCTGGGAGAAGTACCAAAGCACAGACAGGCTGGCGACGATAAGAGAAAAAGATAGAGAACGCAAACGGAGAAAAAGGAAAGAGGAAAAGCTTTTGCCCCAAAATTCCACGGAATTTCCGCGGACATCCATGGACGTTCCACGCATAGATATAGATATAGAAGGAGATATAGATATAGATAAAGATAAGAATAAGAGTATATCTAAAAAATCTCCCCGTCATAAACATGGCGAATATCAAAACGTGCTGCTGTCTGATGATGACCTTGAGAAGCTGAAGGCTGAATTCCCTGCTGATTGGGACCAGCGTATACAGCGCCTGTCTGAATATATGGCATCAAGCGGTAAAAGCTACAAAAATCACCTTGCTACTATCCGTAATTGGGCAAGGCGCGATAAGCCGGCTGCCAAGACTGCAGGCGGTGAAGATATGACTGATTTGGACAAATACTTTTAGGAAGGTGATAACATGGATGGTTTACTTGAAATTTTGGCGACGGTAGAGCAAAAGACCGCCGCCAACTTGCCAAGAAGTTCAGCCGACTATATGGAAAACGGCCTGCTGTACTGCGGCAAATGTCATACGCCGAAAGAGTTCCGCGGCAGCTTCCTTGGCATGGTCAAGGTGGTGCCGTGCCTCTGCCGGTGCAGATCCGAAAAATTGGCGGCAGAAGAACAGCAGCGCAAAGCTGAAAAGCGGCAGGCGCGCATCAGGCAGCATCGCCGTGCCAGCTTTCTTGAAAGCGATATGCAGCATTGGAACTTTGCAGCTGATGACGGTGCGGACCCGCGCATAATGAGAGCTGCTAAAAACTACGTTGGCAACTTTACGCAGTTCCGGGAGCAGGGGAAAGGCCTGCTGCTGTATGGTGGTGTGGGAACCGGCAAAACCTTTGCTGCTGCCTGCATCGCCAATTCTCTGATTGACTCCGGCAGAACTTGCCTGATGACCAACTTTGCGCGGGTGCTGAATACATTGTGGAGCATCGAGGAAAAGCAAGCCTATATCGACAGCTTCAATCAGTTTGACCTGCTGGTTCTGGATGATTTGGGTGCGGAACGCCGTAGCGAATACGCTCAGGAGCAAGTGTTCAACGTGATTGATGCGCGGTATAGAGCAAAGCTGCCGATGATCATCACAACCAACCTGAGCATCGACGAAATCAAAAAGCCCGACAGCATCGGCAACAGCCGTATCTATGACAGAGTGCTGGAGATGTGCCATCCGGTAGAAGTAACCGGCAAGAGCCGTCGCCGCCAGAAGGTGGCAGCTGATTTCAGAAGCATGAATGAGCTGCTTGGGCTTTAGGGAGGCAGAAGATGAGTGCAAAAGTAGATTTAACAGGGCAACGTTTTGGGCGGCTGATAGTTATCAAAGAATTGCCCCGCAAGACAGCACTAAAGAAAACCCCTCTATGGCTGTGCCAATGTGACTGTGGTAACACCTGCGAAGCTTATAGTGATAGTTTGCGTGGTGGTAAAAAGAGTTGTGGTTGCATTTTGAAGGAGCGCCGCAGGGCAGCAGAAGCTAAAAGGGCTGCGGGTGAAACGATTAGAGCAAAAAATAAAGCACTGCTGGCGTTGAAGTGTCCTTTTCCTGCTAATTGTTGTTATAAAAGCAGGCATGGGATGTGCTGTTTAGATTGCTATGAGCGTGAAACTTGTGAAGATAGGTGCTTGAACACGCCAACGAAATGCGGCTATAGCAGATTGAGGGAGATATCATGGAGTGGAATGAAGAATTAGAGAAAAAACTGAAACGCCGTGGCGAAATCTGGCATGCGGAAAAACTTGCATCACGTCTTATATTCGACGGCCGTCGCGCGCTTGAACACTATACTGCTGATGAAATGCGTGCGAAATTTGAGCCTATAGCAAAGCAGTACAGAGAAAGCGGACGCTTTATCAACTGCCTGGACTCTGATGCCTTGATTATGTACTGCAAGGAGCAGGGATATAAATGGGAATGGTACCCACCTAGTCCATTGGGAGAGTATTGGTTCGTGCTGCCGAAAGAGGATTTATTTTAGGAGGTGAGCAGATGAAACGTAAATGCCAAGTGTGCGGGCAGGAGAACGGCAGCTGCAACCGCTATTACTTTAATCCTGCTGAAATTATCACCATATGCCCTGCATGCCTTGCCTTCAGCTGCGATGACAAAGCAAAGATTGCACGGCGGGCGCATAAAGCCGGCAGACTGGTAAAGGAAGAGGGGGGCAAGAAAAGATGGTAGGCAAATCACCCTGTAGAGGATGCGAAGTAAGAAGAATAGGCTGCCATGCTATCTGCAATGCATTTAGCGAATGGAAAACCGAGCAATACAAATTGCTGGAAGCGAAACGGCAGGCCAACTTGAAAAATTTAGCGACAGCCGGAACTGCCGCAAGACATGAGAAATGGATAAGGGGGCATAAATAATGACAGACAATGTAAACCATCCCGAGCACTACACCCAAGGCGGTGTTGAGTGCATCGACGCACTGGTGGCGGCTACGATTAATCTGAAAGGCCTTGATGCTGTTTGTACCGCTAATGCCATCAAATATCTGTGGCGCTGGGGCCAGAAGAATGGTGTTGAGGACCTGAAAAAAGCCCGCTGGTATATCGACAAACTGGTTAAAGAAAATGAAGTCGTTGAGGATAAAACCCAAGCGGAGGAAAAACAGTTCTTTATGACGGCGGTGCATTACAATCTGAATATGTGGCGTGATAGCGGTGATGTTGATTATCTGTATAAGGCCATCGCCTATATCAAAGCTCAAATCGGTGTAGAAGAAAAGGAGGCTTAGCCGGAGCTGATGATGGATATACCGTTTACTGAGTTAATCTACAATGCAGCAGGAAGCATCTGCCTGGCGCTGGTCATTGTACTGGCGCTGCGTTTGGTGCTGAAAGGAGAGAATGAGAATGAATAGAATTATGCTGTTAGGCCGTTTGACCAAAGATCCCGAAATCAGATATACCCCTAGCGGTGCCTGCGTAGCACAGTTTACGCTGGCTGTTGACCGCCCCTACACTAAAGACGGCAGCCGTGAAGCGGACTTTATCCCTTGCGTAACGTGGGGAAAGACGTCAGAAACAATCGGCAACTACGTACATAAGGGACAACGTCTGTTGGTGGAAGGTCGCCTGCAAATCCGCAGCTACGATGCCAAAGACGGAAGCAAGCGCTGGGTGACTGAAGTAATTGTCAACCATGCCGAATTCATTGAGCGCAAGGAACAGGCATCACAGCAGCCGGCGCCGCAGAGCATGGAAAGTTTCGGCCAGCAGGTGCCTTTTGATGAGGAAATTCCGTTTTAGGGGGTGTGCAGCATGGAAACTAGCGCAGGTGAAATTTGTGTATGGTGCGATAAAGAAAAGGCTGTGCCGAGCATTTTCGATAACGGCCGACCCGTTTACTGTGAAAAATGCCAGCGTGAGCTGTTAAAAGAATTTGGCACGCCGGACGCGTTGGCGGATTGGGAAAGGGCGCGCAAGCAGGAATGAAATACCATAACAAAAAAGTTGAATGTGATGGCATCATCTTTGACAGCATCAAAGAGAAAAATTACTACTGCGAACTGAAAGTGTTGCGCATGGCGGGCGAGGTTATAGAATTTGAACGTCAGGTAACGTTCGAGTTGCAGCCTAAATTCAAACATGCCGGCAAAACCGAAAGAGCAATAAAGTACATTGCTGATTTTGTCGTCAAATATAAAGATGGGCGCACAGTAGTGGTTGACACTAAGGGCTTTAGAACAAAGGACTATCTGCTGAAGCGGAAAATGCTGCTGTATAAGTATCCAGATATGATTTTCGAAGAAGTCTGAGGAGGGGCAAAAACTTGATAACAAAATATGATCTGCGTAAATGTAAGCTTCTGAAAATGGAGATAATGGATTTGCAGGACCAGGTGAACGAGCTTACCAAAATGATGACATCGCCAAGGATTTCGCAATTAACAGGGATGCCCGGTGGCGGCAATAGCAGGCGTGACAATGTAACCAATGCCATTGCCAAAGCTGATAAACTGCGCAGTCTGTATTACGAAAAGTTTGGCGCGCTGGTAGGTTTGCAGATGGATATTGAAAAGGCCATTGAACAGCTGCCTGCTGAAGACCAGATGATGCTGAGAATGTATTATTTCAGCAACTACACGTGGGAAGAAGTGGCTGTACGCATGGGAATCAATTGGCGCAGCGTGCACCGCCGTCATGCAGCCATCTTGGAAAGGCTGGCGCATGATGAAGAAGAAAAGAAAGAATCTGAACCTGAAAATCAATGACTGCTGCGGCATGCAGCCAAGGTGTGCATTTAATAAGCAAGGTGTTTTAGGGATTTACTGCCCATGCTGTAAAAGATTTGAGCTGGCGAGAGACGGGGAATTTTTCCTTGAAATAGCTCAAAGATGGAATAAAAAATCGTAAAAATATATGTTGTGACATTGTTTGACAGTATCCGATGATGATATAATTATAATAAGCGGAGAAGAAAACAAGAGACGCAAGGGAGTGAAGCCCTGCTGCTGTAATGGCGGTGGGGCTTTTACTATGCCTTGGTAAGGGAGGCGGCACATTGATAACGAAAAACGAAATAGTTTTAACAATAGCTGCTGTGCTTGCCTTTGCCTGTGGTTTCGCTCTGCGCGGCGTTCTGCATACCTGCCCGGTGGCTGATACAAAAGTAGTTACCCAGGTCGAATACCGGGACAAGGTGAAAACGGAAATCGCTTATGTGCCTAAAGAAACTGTTATCTACAAGTCTGCTGACGGCAGCACTAAAAGCGAACCGGAAAAAACGGATATTGACGTGAAGATCAATAAGCCGGTGCTGAATGTTAAGGTGAATGATAAGGCCTTCACTGTGGCCAAAGCAGAGAATGAACAGTACCTGTTTGACAAGAATAAACTGACGCTGACGCAGACCAGCAGCACGGATCTTAATATAAAGATACCGGTAGTGGATAAAACGCGGCGCTGGGGCATTGGTGCTGGCATCTCTAAAGATGGCGCGGTAGGCGTTATTAACTTCCCGCTGAAATTCAATGCTGGTGGTTGGGTAGCCGGCAGAGCAGATAACGTCATGGGTGGCGTTATGGTAAGATTTTAAAGATACCCGGGTGCAGGGGCAAGGTTCCCGAATGGGAGTAGATGCAAGTTGCGAATAGGACACATTGCAAATATTCGTAGCGCAGCTGTGCAGCTGGCGTCAAGAATTCCTTCACCCCCTGCTTTTATATGCGTAGGTGAGCCGAGTAGCGAAGGCAGCGGACTGTAAATCCGTGACGTAAGATACAACGCTGGTGCAATTCCAGCCCTACGCACCACATAAAGAACAACGAAAAGCCTGCGGGCGAAGTAGTGAGGGGCAGAAACTGCGGTGACTGCCTTTATATATTTTCTGCCTTTGCCGGGCGTGGGTTTTTGTAATTTTTTACCACGCCGGAATAGAACACCTTCTTTCCGGACGCAAGGACACCGCACTGCAATGCGGCGCGTCCGGCAAGGGTAGAAGAATTCGAGGTATATCATGGAGCACAGTAAAAAGTATAGACTGATGGCTAATAAGCTGATACGCACTTTACCGGAGTTTGCGGATATAAAGGCTGCTAAAGTAAAAATAGCCTACTTATCCAGCCTGGAAGAGAAGAAGCGCAATAAGCGGACCGTATTTGCTGACTGCAACTTAGTGAGCGACCGCTACAGCTGGTGCTGTCCCTATGATTTTTTTATTGTGGTTTATGAACCGAATGTAGTTGGCTTTAGCGAAAAGCAGCTAGAAACATTATTAAGGCATGAGCTGCATCATGTTGGTATTGATTTTGAGAAGGACGAAACAGGCTTCTACGTTAAACCGCATGATGTGGAAGAATTTTGGGATATTATTGATGATGTGGGATTAAGGTGGTGTGAGATGGATGCCTACAAAGAAACAACTGGATAATTTGAAGAATGGAAAAGCCACAAGGTTTCGAAGCGGCGAGGAAGCGGCGAGAAATGGCAAAAAAGGCGGGCAGGCATCCGGTGAAGCACGCCGCCGCTTGAAGTCGTTCCGCGAGCTGGACGCTGACTTTACAACGGACGATGAGCGCAAGGAGATGCTGGACGCGCTGAAGCTGAAGGCTAAGCGTGGCAACATCAAAGCTTTTGAAATTTATCGCGATACTGTAGGCCTGAAGCCTAAAGAAAACGTGGAAATCTCCGGTGAGCTCGCTAATCCGTTCGCAGGGCTGACGGATGCAGAACTGAAAAAGCTGGCTGGTATGGATGGATAAGCAGCTTATAACATTGGGAGCAAAGATAGAACTTGCAAGACGCAGGTTCTTTTTTTACGCCCAACTGAAGAACCCGGACTTCTACCGGAGCGACCGCAAGTACCTGCAGGAGCTGTGCGATACCTTGCAATGGTTCCTGACTTCAGACAAGAAAATACTTGTACTGAACATGCCTCCGCGTCATGGCAAAAGCTACACTGCCAGCAACTTCGTGGAATGGGCGCTGGGCAGGGATAACACCTTGCAGGTTATGATTGGCTCTTATAATGAAACACTGTCAACGCGCTTCAGTAAGAACGTGCGTGACAGCATCAGCGAGGCTAAGGCGGATATTTATAAGCCGGTCTATAGTGATGTGTTCCCTGCCACCAAAATTAAGCGTGGTGACGGCGCTATGAACCTGTGGAGCCTTGAAGGGCAGCAGACAAGTTACCTTGCTACATCGCCAACCGGTACGGCAACAGGCTTCGGCTGCAGACTGATGATCATAGACGATTTAATCAAAAATGCGGAAGAAGCCTATAACGAAAATGTCAAGGAAAAGCATTGGGACTGGTTCACCAATACCATGCTGTCACGTGGCGAGGGCAATTATAAAATCATCGTCATTATGACGCGTTGGGCTAGTGATGATTTGGCAGGCAAGGTGCTGGAATATTATCCGGCAGAAAAAATCGTGCATATCAACATGAAGGCAGTGCAGGATGACGGCAGCATGCTGTGTGATGGCGTGCTGGATGCTGAAAGCTGCATGGAGAAGAAGCAGCTCATGGGGCTTGATATTTGGAGTGCCAACTACCAGCAGGAGCCGATAGACATCAAGGGCAGGCTGTACAGTAGCTTCAAGACCTATGACGGTGCGCTGCCTGCCTTCAAGCAGATTCGTGCTTACACGGATACCGCTGATACCGGCGCCGATTACCTTTGCTGCATTATCTATGGGCGAACATTTGCGGATGAAGCATATGTGCTTGACGTTTTATACACGAAAGAGCCTATGGAGGTAACTGAACCGGCAACGGCGAGGGCTCTGGAACGCAACAGCACGAATGTGGCACGCTTTGAAAGCAACAACGGCGGGCGTGGATTTGCCAGGAACGTGAAGAAGCTGCTGCATAGCAACCATACAACCATTGAAACCTTTACGCAGCACAAGAACAAGGCTGCAAGAATCTTGTCTAATGCTACGTGGTGTATGGAGCATATTTATTTCCCAAGCGATTGGAAGAACCGCTGGCCGGAGTTTTATGCAGCGCTGAGTAAATACCAGAAGGAAGGCAAAAACGCGCACGATGATGCACCGGATGCTTTGACAGGCGTATGTGAGGATATTGTGGAGGTGGCAAGGCCTAAACCGATGCGCGTCAACTATTAAGAGAGGTGAGAAAATGCGTAATGATAAACATGGACTATACAAAATGCTGGAAGATGGCTATGAAGGCTGCGGAGGATTTCTTGACGGTAGCTATTTAACCCAGCACCCGCGTGAGGATGCAGGAAAGTACGGCATGAGGCGCGAGCTGGCGTACTACCTTAACTATCTCGCGCCCTGCGTTAATGCTCATGTAGCGCCAATCTTCAAAACGTTGGCTGTGCGTGACTGGAGCGGCGCAGGCTCGGAGCTGTGGGAAACCTTCAGCAAGGATGTTGACTTCTTGGGCACCAGCATCCAGAACCTTATGAAGCAGGCTGCCTGCAGTGCGAAGCTGCAGGGCGTCTCTTATATCGTTATGGATAAGGCTCAGGGCGATACTGAGGATATGCGCGTGGCAGACCTGGAAGCGGACCGCAATAACCTGCCTTATGCTTTTGTAGTTAATCTTAATGCAGTCAAAGAAATCTGTCAGGATAAGCTGGGACGTATCACAAAGTTTGTTTTCGTAGAGCCTGATGCATACCAAGAACAGACGATGGCGACACGAACGCTGACGGCAGAAGGCTGGGAGCTTATCGACAGCAAAGGCAAGCATAGCGGAACCTGGAATCTTGGGCGCGTACCGGTTGTTCCTCTAGTTAGCAAAGTGAGGAATAGTCACAATCCTTTCCCGCCTAGTGAATTCCTTAGCATAGCAAAAACAAATCTTGCTATCTACAATATGTGCAGCTGGTTGGCTGACATCTTAGTCAATCAGACCTTCAGCGTTTTGTGTTACCCTTCGAGCGACCCGGACAGTATCAACATCGGCACCAATAATGCCTTGGGATATCCTCCGGAGAGCAGCCACGCACCTGCGTTTATTGCCCCGCCAGACGGTCCTGCAACGGTGTTGGCGGCGCAGATTGCTACACTGCAGCAGGAGATTTACCGCATGGCCGTTGTGGTCAACGTAACAGGCTCCAGCAAGCAGCAGAGCGGGCAGGCGAAAGCGTGGGATTATGAGGCAACCAATCAGATCTTATCCGATTTTGCAGACCTCGTGGAAGCAGCGGAAGAGAATCTGGCAAGGCTGTTCAGTATCTGGACCGGTGTGCCGCTGGAATACAGTGTGAACTACCCGAATGACTTCAAAATCAGTGAGGTTGAGCAGGAGCTTGCTAATGCTGAAATTGCTAAAGGCTTGAACTTTGGCGATGAATTTAACATGGAAGTATTCAAGCGCGTTCTTACCAGCTATCTGCCGGAGCTTAAGGCTGATGACTTTGACGCACTGGTGAAGACCTACGAAGAGCACTTGGAGCAGGAAAAGCTGGATTATAGCCATGCTTTTGGTGATAATGGCGGTGGCGATGATGGCGACGACGGACAGGCTGGCGCAGCTGATTAACAAACTGAATAAAAGCTGGCGTAAGGATGCTAAAAAAGCGGTTAAGTATCTGATGAGGCTTTTGGCTGAGGGCGTAAAAACAGAAGCTGCCATCGCTAAAGTACAGCAGCGCTATCCTAACCTGTCTACGCTTCCTGAGCTTCAACCGGCACTTGTAGAGGCTGCAGGCTATGCCTACGGCATTGTTCCAAGCGCATTAACTACGGCGCAGATCAAGCTGATGGGCGAGCAGCTGGCTGGCAAATGGGATGAAAGCGGCATGACGCTGTCTGAAAAACTGCATGGCGTAGGCGTGAAAATGCGCGGTGCCATTGTAAGCACCCTGCAGGAGCAGATGCGCCGGAACAAGACCTGGACTGAGGCTGCAAGGGCGTTGTATGACGGATATGGCGAAGATGGTCAGAACGTACATAACGGCGGCAAGGATATTATCAGCAGGCAGGAGCTGCCGAAATACCTGCAGAAGGTAAGGGAGGCTACAGGCAACGACCTGCAGGCATTGGCTGAGCAAAGGCAGGCCATTGACAACATCAATCGTCTGGCTAAAAATGGCGCTCCTAATAAGGCGCTGCAGGCAGCCTATAATGAATTGATGGAAGCCGTGCAAAAAGGCAATGAAAAGGCTATTGAAAAGGCCGTGGAAGTCGCTGTCAACGAAAAATCCCGCTATGTAGCCGAACGTATCACCCGAACCGAGATGGCGAGGGCATGGGCTGACGGCTTCCTGGCTAAGATAAAAGATGATGCTGATATTGTGGCTTTGAAATTCAAACTAAGCAGCCGTCACCCTGTTTTCGACATCTGTGACATGTACGCCAAAGCTGATATGTATGGCTTAGGTGCAGGCATATATCCCAAGGATAAGCTGCCGCCTTTGCCGGTACATCCGCATTGCTTATGCCGGTATGTGGAAGTTATTGAAGGTGAAGTTGATATGCAGCAGCAGCGCGACCAGGTGCGGGAGGCAGGCGACAAATGGCTGAATAGCTTGCCAGAATCACGCAGGGCGCAGGTGTTGGGGCGTAAAGGCTTGAAGGCGTGGAACGCTGGTGAAGACTGGCAGGGGTATATGCGTGGTTATGCTGGACTGCGGGAAGTAAAAAGTAGGCTGAGTGGTATTAAGCTTCAGCTTCATGCCGGCACGAAATCCAACGAAGAACTTATGGCAGAAAACCTAGTGCCGCCTACAGATGAATTTATAGAATCTATTGCGAAAAAGTACGGTATGAAGTATACTAAGGGTAAGAAAGGCGAAGATAGATTCTATTCTGATGATGACGTTCCTATTTATCCGCCTAATGATGGCTTTGTTGGAGAACCCAAGATAATCACATTAAAAGCAGGAGAGATGTTGGTGGATAGATATGGCCCAGTGTACGGCGGTTATGTAAGTCCTAAAAACGTTAGTTTTGAAGAAAGGGCATTGCCTAGAACTACTTCTAAAACTCTATATAATGTTTTTGTCATAAAAAAAGATATAGCAGATGTTCAGAGCGGATTAGCAGCTGCTTGGTTTGGGGAAGTTGGCGGCGGAATCCAATATAAATTACCTATGAACACTAAGCAATTATTGGAAGATGGATATATGGAGTTGGTGGAAAATGACATTTAACGAAGTAAATAAAATATTGGAGACCATGAATTTCAATATGAATTGTTGCAGCATCTTGGATAAGCCTTTTGTTAAAGCTGGTGATGGTGTTGTTGCAGTATTAGACAAAGGCGCATATAAGGTTTATTATGTTGAAAGGAATGAACCTTATGATATTAAAGAGTTTTTTAACGAAAATGACGCTAGCAATGATTTTTTGAGAAGATTAAGAGAATCCTTTGGGAACCATTATTGCTTCCCAAAGAATGCTGAATAATTTAATGTTTTTATGATATTAAAGCACTTACGTTTTGTGAGTGCTTTTTTATTGGAGGTGTAGCATGTTAAAAACAACTTTAGGTATAGTTCAGGCGGGGTTAATTCTGGGCAAACTGTTTGGTTTGTTGGATTTACCGTGGGTTTGGGTATTCACCCCGTTATATATCGTAATATTCCTTGTAGCTGCCGTTTTGGGATTAGCTTATTTAGCAGACAGGCAGCGATATCGTAAAATATTAAAATAACATCGTTAATCAAGCACGTGTAACAGCGTGCTTTTTTATTGCCCAGGAGAGGGCACAATACAGGGCGGAGACCCATGATATGGAGGTATCAGAACAATGGAAATGAAACAGGTTTACGAAGCACTGGAAAAAGTTGAGAACGGTGCTGACCTCATCGCTGCTATCAAGGCCGAAATCAACACGCTCAACAACGAGGCTAAGAAGCACCGCACGGCAGGAGAGCAGAGTGCGACAAAGCTGAAAAGCATCTTGGAGGCTGTTGGTTTGGACGATGGTGACGATGTGGTAGACAAAGCCAAGGGACTTAAGACTACATTAGACCAATTTGCCCAGGGCGGCAAAAAGCCTGATGAGGTCGCAAAGCAGATTACTGACTTAACCGCGCAGGTTGGCAAGGTCACTAAGCAGCTGGCTGAGATGACCGAGACTGCAAAAGCCGAAAAGACCAAGCGTCTTGACGGCATGAAGATGGCTAAGGCTGTAGAGCTGCTGACCAAGGGCAACGCTGCAAGCCCGCAGAACATGGCTAAGCTGCTGGAAGGCAGTATCGTTGTAAAAGACGATGAAAGTCTTGCTTATACCGGCACTGATGGTAAAGAAATCAGCCTGGAAGACGGCGTTAACGGCTGGCTGAAGGAGAACAGCTGGGCAGTTAAGGCCAACGGTGCAGGCGGTGGCGGCAGCAATGGCGGTGGCAGCGGTTCTGATGATCCGTTCCTCAGTGGCTTTAATTCTTAATGACGAAAGAGAGGATTTTTTATTATGGCTATTAACTATGCAGACAAATACAGCGCAAAGATTGACGAGCGCTTCAAGACTGGCGCGTTGACTGCTCCGGCAATCAACAACGATTATGATTTCACCGGTGTGCAGACTGTAAAGGTTTACTCTATCCCTACCGCCGGCATGAATGACTACACTTCTACCGGTGCAAACCGTTATGGTACCCCGGCAGAGCTGGAGGATTCCGTACAGGAGCTGACCTTGACTAAGGACCGTTCCTTCACCTTCACCATCGACAAGAGCAACTATCAGGATACCGGCATGCTGAAAGAAGCTGGTGCAGCATTACAGCGTCAGATTGATGAGGTAATCATTCCGGAGCTGGATATTTATCGTCTGGCACAAATCGCTGCAGGCGCTAAGAACAGCGCAACCGCTGCAGTCACCAAGGCCAACGCTTACAGCGCCTTCCTCGACGGCACCGAGAAGCTGACCGACGAGAAAGCGCCTTTAGGCAATCGTATTGCTTATGTGGCTGCGTCTTACTTCAAGCTGCTTAAACAGGACGAATCCTTCATCAAGGCTTCTGACCTGGCACAAGATATGCTGGTAAAAGGTCAGGTTGGCATGGTAGACGGCATTCCTATTATCGTGGTACCTGCATCCTACATGCCGGCTAAAACTGCATTCATCATTACTAACCCTATCGCCTGCTGTGCTCCGGTTAAGCTTGCAGATTATAAGATTCATGATAACCCGCCCGGTATCAACGGCTGGCTGGTTGAAGGCCGTGTACGCTATGATGCATTCGTTCTGGAGAACAAGAAAGGTGCTATCTACGTACATAAGACCGCGGCAGAATAATGAAAAGCGTAGAGATTACGCGCGAATTTGATAAGCTGGTGCGTGCTTTCGAGGCCGCACCGGTCCAAACGCGCGACATGGTACGCAGACAGGTGAAGATGGCTGTCAGAGACGTCAGGGAATATGCGCGCGATCATCATCGGTTCGTTACCAGAAGCGGTATGACTGAAAAAAGCATTATGAGCCTAGTTAAAGATAACCAAGGCACTGTTATGCTTACAAACAACATAGCGCGATGGCAGCATGAAGGCACGAAGGCGCATTTGATTGTGCCACGCAGTAAAAAGGTGCTGCGCTTTGCCGTAAACAAGGAATTTGTCTTCAGCAAGCGCGTGCGTCACCCTGGCATAAAGGCGGACCCTTTTCTTTACAAGGCAGCTGATGTTATGCAGCCTGTTATTGTCAGCAGATTTGCCAAGGCTTTAGACAGTCTGCTGGGAGGTTTATAATGGATTACATTGATTTTGGAGATATACAGGACGCGGTATTGAATTGTACCTATGATGATATTGCTTATGGCAATGAAATCATAAACAGTTTGGCAAGCAGGCTGAAGGTAACCGATATTCCTGAGCCTGTACCCTACATAGTCAAGCGTTTGGGTGTTGTGGCTGCCTGCTATAACAGATGCCTGCTGCAGACCGGCACAGACCCTACGACTGTATTTAACGGCGCTGGCGGTGTAGAAAATAGCGACATATACGCACAGAAGCTGAAGCTGTACAAGGCTGAGATGGAACGCCTTATGGCAAGTATTACAGCTGCTGATTTTGGCGTTACCGGAGGGCAGGGGAGAGCAAGTATTCCTCTGTATCGTTCATGAGCAGACGTACCGAAATCACAGATGTTATCATGGGACTTTTGCAGGACCAGATACCGGAAGTGCATTGGAGCAGCCTTGTTACCGGCGCCAGCCGTGGCAATAAGCTGGAAGGCACTGTGAGCTGTGACCGTATCACCTATGTGGAGATGACTAAGAGCGGGCGCAAGGGCGTACTGACATACAGCATCTACCTGTTGGATACGGCAAGCATTGAAGGCGTTGATGCCTTAGCTGATAAGCTGGATGCCTTGCTGACGCATTATCACGATTTAGGTGGCTGGTGTATTGACAGCCAAGTGAAAGAAATCGTTTTTGGCGTGGCGCAGGGCAAGGCTGATGCAGGCATGGCGCTGATTACCTATGAAGTTTATTTTGATTGTTAGGAGGAACAGATATGGCTGAATATACTTTCCCAACCCGCACCGATGCGACCAGCACTGCGACTGCGGGCAAAGATTATTTGATTTACCTGAATACCGGCACTACCGAAGCAGCTCCGACCTGGACTCTTCTGGGTGGCCAACGCAGCGGTGATTTGAACCGTGAAGCTGACGAGATTGATGCTTCCCATAAGACTTCCGGAGGCTGGAAATCTACCCTGCCCGGTTTACGCAGCTGGTCTATTGACCTTGAAACCGTTTATCTTGCGGGTGACACCGGTGCCAAGTTCTTGGAGGCTGCTTTTTTGGCAGGCAAGCAGGTGCATGTTAAATTTGAATATCCGGATAAGAGCTTTGTTACCGGTTGGGGTTCTATTACTGAATGCTCTCTGAGCACTCCGCATGATGATGTTGCTACTCTTAAAGGCACCATCAGCGGCGACGGTCCCCTCAGCGAACAGAGCAAGGGCTGATTCTTAAAATAAGGCTGGCACTTAGCTGGCCTTTTTCTTATATGGAGGATAACGAATGAAAAAGATTGACATTAAGGCTTTTGGTGAAGGTCAGCAGATTTGGTTTAATATCGGCCGCCTGCGCCGTGTAGAGGACATGTTGAAATGTCCGATTGGCGAGGTGCTGCAGGACGCTGACAAGCTGAGTCTGAAGAATCTGCTGGTACTGCTGAGCGTAGGCATGAGCCAGAACGGCAATAAGACTGAACAGTATTATGCTGAAAAGATTGATGAGGCCATGGAAAACGGTTACAGCATTGCTGATATCCAGCTGCCTGTTGTGAAGGCTGTGGCTGCCAGCGGTATTTTAGGCGTGGGAGCTTATTATCAGCTGTTCCCGGACGAACTGACCGATGAGCAGAAGGCTGATATTGAATACGAAAAAAACTAATTAGCGAGGGTGGTGGCTGCGTATCTATGCGGACATGGTACAATGCAGCTAAAACCCTTGCTTTTGGTGAATTAAGGCTTAAACCTTGGGAGCTGGATAAGCTTTCGGTGTTTGAATTTAACGATATGGTTGATGCATGCAATGAAATAAGAATGGCAAAGCGGTGGGAAACGGCCTACTGGGTAGCCAATATCATTTCCCCGCATCTCCGCAAGCCTGCCAAAGCAGGTACACTGATGCGACCGTTCTTGAAGCAGAAGACCAAAGAAGAGCAGGCAAGGGAGCGGGAACGCTTCTATGCTGATTTTGAGCGTCAGAGGAAGGAGGCAGGCAATGGCAAATAAAGAAATATCCGTCAAAATTACTGCGGATAGCAAACAGGCTGAGCAAGGCTTCAGCAGAACTGCAGCAGCAGTAGATGCAGCCGGTGAAGCAGCCGGCAGAATGTCCGCAAAAATGAGCAAATCGACAGCTATTCTTACCGATATTGCCAAAATGTTTCAGCAGCTGAATTCCGACGTGAAAGCAATGCGCAAGAGTCTGGACAGTATCGACAGCAAGAATGTCCGGCGTGTAGCTGATGATCTGGAAACTGTCAGCAAGCAGTCCAAAAAGGCAACCAGCGGAATAAAAGGCTTTGCTGATAAATGCAACAAGATGACTGGAGCGCTTAGCGCTATTGCTGCAGTGCAGTTAGGCAGTGTCTTCACCGGCATGGCAGGCGGTATCCTTAATATGGGCATAGCGTCTGTACAGGCTGCAGCACAGATGCGTCAGTATGAGATTGCCTTCCAGACCATGCTGAAATCTGCCGAAGCAGGTACGCAGATGCTGAGGGATTTACAGCAGTTTGCTGCAGAAACACCCTTCGACGTGCCTGGTGTAGTAAGCGCAGGTCAGCAGCTGATGGCGTTCGGCTTTAAAGCTGAAGAGATTATTCCTATGCTTACGAATTTAGGCGATGCAGCCAGCGGTTTAGGCTTAGGAACGGAAGGCGTTAGCCGTCTCGCATACGCTTTAGGCCAGATGCAGACCAGCGGCAAGCTCAATGCTCAGGACATGATGCAGCTTACCAGCGCTGGTATTTCGGCATGGGATATGCTGGCGCAGGCTGCAGGTAAAACAGTAGCTGAGATGAAGGACCTTTGCTCTAAAGGCGCTATTGACTCTAAAGCGGCCGTGCAGACCATTGTCGCAGGCATGAACGATCAGTTCGGCGGCATGATGGCCAAGACTTCGGACGAAGTTGCCGGTCTTCTGGCAAACATTGAAGAAACTGCCGGCAACACTTCCGCTGCTGTAGGTAAGTATCTGACGGAAGCCTTTAACATCAAGGGCATCTTAAAGGATGTGTCTGACAGGTTGGGAGAGTTTCAGCAGAAGATGCAGACGGCTACAGAGCAGGGCAAGAGCTTGCGGGACGTTATAAAAGAGTGCGTGCCTGCTCCTGTTATCGCCGCAATCGGTGCATTTGCTGCGGCGCTTGTTGTTGTATCGGTTGCAGCCGTAGCGACGTTAGGCGCGGTGCTGGGACTTTCTGCCGGTATTGTGGCTGCTGGTGCTGCAATCGGCGCTGCTATTGCGCTGATAATCACCTATTGGGATGATTTGGCTAATGCGGTAAAGGCAGCTGTGCAGGGTATCCTTGATACTGTTGTTATCATCGGTACTGCTGTTACAGAAGTTATTCTGGGCGTTGTACGGTGGATTCTTGATACGATAGGCGATATGTGGGCAGATATTACAGGTGACCATAATAATTGGTTTAACGATTTTGCCGATATGCTTGGTGATGCCATGGATGCAGTGGAAGATTTCGCCAGAAAGGCTATAGAATGGTTTAATAAGGTTTTTGCAGCAAAGCAAAGAGCAACAGCTACAGAAAGTTCGGCTGATGATGGTCATGGTGGTGCCGGTGGCAGCTATGGTGATGATTCTTCTGCTGAAAAGCCTGAAAAACGACCTGCGATACCAAAAAGGCCGCTTATAATCCCAAGCAGAGATACCAATGTAGCTAGAACAGGTGGCAATGGCCGAAATGAGAATGTTGCACTGAAAGATCTGCAGGACGAAAACAGGATAGCTCAGGAGCGGAAGAAAATCAAAAACGACTATGTCCGGCTTGTTTTGAAAAAAGAAAAAGACATGTGGGAAGCTCAGAACGCTATTGCAAAGAAATACGGCACCGACGCTCAAAAATACCAAATTCAGCTCAAAGAAATTGAGTTCAACAAAAAGCAGGAACTGCAGGAAGAGGAACTGGCCTACACGGAACAGATGCTTGCTGCTGAAAATACGCTTAAGGAAGCGCAGCTGCGTGGCGCGTCTCAAAAAGAGCTGGAGATGCTCAGGGAGAAGCTGGCGTTGCTCAATAAAACGCACCAATATACGATTGATAATATCAATCAGACTGCTACGGCTAAGGCCAATAGTGCTCAAACTGACTACGATAACAAGGAGGCAGAATGGCAAGCGCGACACGATACATCCTCTACTGTTGATAAATGGAGCATGGACGCTGAACGTGACTTTGAGGCGGGCAAGGCAAAAGCGGATAAAGCTACAACCTATGAAGAAAAGGTTCGTTTAATGAATGAAGCCTTACAGAAATATGATGAGGAACAGCAAAAAATAAATACCATCAGTAAGATTCAGCAGACCAGCAATCAGCTGGCAAAGGATTTTTCCGGTGCTATAACTGACTGGATTACCGGTGCGCAGAGTTTTGGCGATGCTATGAAAAGTATCTTGAAACAGCTTATTGCACAGCTTATCCAGGCTGCTATTTACGCAACTATCGTAGCTGCCTGCACTGGCGGCGGTGGTGGCTTTGCTGCGCGTTGGAAGGGTGCTTTCGGCAAATGCCTTGCAACAGGTGGTTCGGTTGATGGCCCCGGTACCGGTACGAGTGATAGCATACCTGCAATGCTCTCTAATGGAGAATATGTCCTGAATGCTCAGGCAGTAGACCGCTTGGGCGTGCCGTTCCTTAATGGCCTGAATACGGGACGTTTGAGAGGCTTTGCCAGCGGCGGACTTGTCGGTTCCGGCGGTGCTTATAATCGTCCTGTCAGCGTTGCTTCCTCCAGCAGCTCTACGAGCAACAGCATCACTCTTAACGTATCAGCGTTGGATGCATCCAGCTTTGCTGACTTTTTGGCGCGTGGAGGCATGCAGGTGCTTAAACAGGCAACTTTGGACGACAATCGCAATTTTAATACGGCGTTTGATACTTTTTAAGGGGGATGCATATGGCTGAAAGAATATTTCCGCTTGACAGCGGTGAAACAGCATGGAGCAGTACACTGCAGCAGGCGTGGGAGGTCACACAGACAGAAACAGCCAGCGGCAGACGCAGGGCGATTTGCGGTCAGCTGTATCCTAAACTATCGTTTAATGTGAGCTTTACTGCTTTAGACGATAAGAATCTGTCGCTATTAATGGGCTTTTATGCAAAATGCAAGGGTACTCTTTTACCTTTCTTTTACAAGGATTATGGCGCGCGCGTCGAATTACAGGATCTTAGCAGAGATGACAACGGTAAATATCAGCTGTTTATTAAAAATGGCGGCTATGTCCTGCCTTGCGAAAAGGCCGACAATGTACGGGTTTATATTGATGATAACGAGACTGTAGATTTTACATTGGATGGGGACGTACTGACAGTGCCAGATGCGACGGCAAAAAGCGTTGTCAAAGCAAGCTTTGACTATTATTGGCGTGTACGCTTCTCAGATACGCTTTCTGTCACTCAGAATTTTGAGAATGTAAACAACGTTAACTTGAAATTGGTTACAGTGAGGTGATGAATATGAAAAGCTGCACGTTAGACCTTGCTCAACACCTGAACACAGATAATGAATTTGTCTGCTGTGATTTGTTTACGCTTAAGCTGAGCAGCGGGAGTGTATATCACATTGCTGATTTTGACAGCGATGTCAGCTTTAATGGCAAAACATACAGACATGATATGTTTATCATCAGCCGTAACCAGACCAAGACAGCGGGACAGCCGTCCGTAGAAACGCTGTCTGTCACAATCAGCGCCGACCGCCAACATAACGATAACGTGGATAACATGTTTTTGCTAAAGGCTGTGCATGAGGGCAAATTTGACGATTGTCAATTAACTCTCAGCCGTGCATTTTTGGACGCTGAAAATGGCGCTGTGCTGGGGGTGTTGTCGCTGTTTAATGGACGCTGCGAGGTGTCATCCTGCGGCGGCATCAGCGTCAAATTATCTGTAAAGAGTGAAACTATCGGTTTAAATGCATCTGTACCGCTGAGGACGTTCGCACCTCAGAATGTATATCAAGAGCAGTCAGGCGTAGTCAGCACGGCAAGCAAAGATGCCTACACCTGTATGATTCCGCTAAAACCTAGCAAAAATGTGTTGGTGAAATTATGATGAATAACAAATTATACGAAACAGCGCTGAGCTATGTGGGTACGCCGCATATCAACGGCGCTAACGTCAAGGGTGCAGGACTTGATTGCTGTACGCTCATTACCAATATTTACAAAGAAATGGGATGGGCTGACATCCCTATGGAATTTGGTTACAGCGGCGATTGGTATTGTCAAAAAAATTGTAAAGAGCTTGTGCTTGCATATCTTACAAAATATTGTTATGAGGTCGATGAGCTTCAGCCCGGCGATGTTATCTCATATCGCTGGGGACGCAGCAATTATGCACATCTTGCAATGTATTTAGGTAATGGCTGCATCATCCATTGCTCAGCCGATAACGGCACATGCATCACAGATTTGGATGAGCCGTTGCTGTTGGATGCAAAAGGCAGGAGCAGGGCAACGGGATTTTGGAGGTTGAAAGATGGGACTTTTTAAAGGTGCGAAATTTACGAGCCGCTCGCAAAAAATAGACGCTTTTCAAAGCACCGTCTGTGAGTTTGGTACACCTGTGCCGCTATTATACGGCACATGTAAGGTGTCGCCAAATCTTATGTGCTATCAGGATTTTGAAACAAAAGAAAAACGCACTACGCAGAAAAGCGGCAAATCAAAAAGTACTACCATAACATATCTGTATTATGTATATGCTGAGCTTGCGTTGGGTGAGGGTGTGATAAGCGGCATTAATAAAGTGTGGGTAGGTGACACAGCCTACGCAGGTTTAGGCGCATTGAACGCCAACACCAGTAACGAGGGTGCAGGACTGGCGCTCAACAAGGGCGACAATAATCAGCCGACAACCTACATGAGCACAAATCATGCTGACATTGCAACAGGCTATGATAATTTAGCGTATCTGTATGGCAGGATTTTTTTAGGCGAGGATAATGCCTCAATGCCGTCATACAGTTTTGAGGTCCGCGGTTCACTGATTGCCGATAACACCGATGCAAATCCCGCTTATGTCATTCAGGATATATTGAGCAAAATCGGCTTAGGCTCATACATCGACGAGGCGAGTTTTGCTGATTACGCCAAATATTGCGCTAACGCTGATTTGCTTATCAGCACACCAAATGATGCATTCAGCAGGCAAGATAAGGCACAAACGATTATTGCTAATCTGTTGGAAATTACTAATACTTACATGTATTGGAGCGTTGACCGCTTTAAATTCGCTGTGCGTGACGATGTGCAGCGTGCTGAGTGGCAGCCGAACAAGCAGATCATGTATGATTTGACGGCTGATGATTTCATCCCGCAGAGCGGTGCGCCGGTAACAGTCAAGCGCAAAGACAGTACCGAGATATACAATTACATCACTGTCAGTTTTTTGAACCGCGCCAATAACTACGAGGAAGAATCCGTTAGCTATCAGGATATAGAAAGCATCAAAAAATACGGCGTGCGTAGCGTCACCCATGATGCAAAATGGTATCATACGAAAGAACGAGCGCTGAAATACGCACAAATGAAAACGCGCATAGCACAGACGGAATGTAATCAATATACGTTTAGGCTGCCGTGGAAATATTGCAGGTTAGAGCCGGGCGATTTGTTGCGTATCACCGATGAGGCGATTGGCATTGCCGGACAGGTGGTAATGGTCAGTGAGATTACCGAGGCGAAAACCGGTATTCTCACTGTAACCGCTGTACAGAGAGCGCCCGGAGCGTACAGCGAAGCAAAATACACTGTTGTCAATGATTACCAATACCAAGATTTTAACGTTGAGCCGGGCAACACGGCGCGTCCGCTGTTTATCATTCCGCCGTCCGATTTGGTTACGAGCGCCAGCGGCTGCGAATTGTGGATTGCTTTGCAGGGCGCTGCCAAAACGTGGGGCGGATGTAACGTGTTTGCGTCGACTAAGGACGGCGATTACAGCCATATCGGCACGCAAGGCATCAACAGCATCTACGGCACAACCGCCGGAACAATGACGGCTGATGCGACGAGCGCATATATCCGACTGAACAATCAACGTCCTGTTGAGCTGCTGACAGGCAGCGCACAGGATGCAGCCAACGGAAATACGCTGATTTGGATAAACGGCGAATGTATGAGCTATACACGTGCAACGCTTTTAAACAGCAATCTGTATCAGCTCACAGGGCTGATACGTGGTCAGTACGGCACAACTGCTAAAGCGCATAACTACGGCGAGGATGTTGCCGTTTTGGATGGCGGAATATACGTTGTCCCGCTTACCAAACAGCACATCGGCAGAACGCTGTATTTTAAATTCCCTGCATTTAATGAATTTAAGGCAAACGGGCAGAACCTGGCTGATATTGATTGTTACAGCTGCGTCGCTGCCGCGTCCGACCTGCCGAATTGCACAGATGTTGTTGCTTATAATAAATATCGTGATATCGGCGGCAAGGTTGTCTATCATGATATTATCGTGGAGTGGGAGCCTGCCGATTTTGAGAATTATCAGCAAGCGCAGGTGTGGTACAGGCAATACGGCGAGGCGTGGCGGTATGGCGGCAGCGGCTATAAATCGGCTACATTGCCGCAGGTCGATATTGGCAAAAGGTATCAAATCGCCGTATGCACGCAGGACGTTTTTGGCAACGTAGAAACGCCTGATGCGTCGGCACAGACAAACATTTTAGTCGCAATCAGCACCGAAACGCCGAATACACCAACAAATTTAAGCGTTACGCTCAAAGACGCCGTTGTAATTAAGTGGGACGAGGTGCACAATGCTGATATTAAGTATTATGAGATACGTTTGGATGCAAACGTCGGTGTGGACAGTGCAAGTTTTATCGCACGGACAAGCGACAGCAGCTATACAACAAACGCTATCACAGCACGTTACGGCACGATTTATGTTTTCGCTGTGTCAGCTTACGGCAAGGTCAGCGCCCCAGCAACAGCAGCATACAACTTTGCAACGCCGTCAGCGCCGAAAATCAGCGTTAAGGCAAAAATGCAAGGCATCGAATGCCGCGTGCTTGAAGCTGTGCCGAATAACTGCATGGGCGTGCACTGGTATTTTGACGGAGCGACGGCAGGCAGTGACGATAAAACGGCAAATCTGAGCTATTTTAAATCGCTGGATGCTGGCGTTTATGAGGTTAAGGCGTGCTACTACAATTATTTTGGCGATGGTGCATTTAGTGGCAGCCAAACGGTGACAGTAAAGGCGACGATTGACGGCAGCTTGATTGAGGCAGGCAGCGTTGCCGCCGAAAAGTTGGACGCAACTATTAAAAACAACATCGCCAATGCCACGGCTAACGCTAACGCAGCGCTTAACAACAGCAAAATCACTGCTGACAAATTGGCTAAAGACTACAGCACGACCACACAGACGGAACAGCTCATTGCTACACGTGTCGCAAACAGCATGGGAAATTACAGTACCACAGAGCAGACCGCCACCATGATTAGCAACAGCATTGCTAATTTTAAAAATGACACGCTCAGCCAATACAGCACAACAAAGCAGACGGCTGATATGATTAGCTCGCAGGTAGCAAGCTATACCGACGGCAAGCTGAGCGGCTACAGCACGATTGAGCAGACCAATACAGCTATCAGCAATATTGTTGTTAAAATGGACGCTGCGACAAACAAAAAATTAGAATCATACAGCACCATACAGCAGACGCAGGACGCTATTAGCCTTGCGGTAAAAAATATCGACCTTGACGGCAACGATATTATCACGAAAATCAACATAGCTGACGGCACAATCCTGCTTGACGGCAAATACGTGCACATTACAGGTGATACGCAGTTTGACGGCAACATTATTACAAAAAATATGCTGCAGGCGGGGAGTGTGGATGCAAGCAAGATAAATGTTGAGAGTCTGTCGGCTATCACGGCTAGGATTGGCGTACTGAAAACGGCTGACACAGGGGCAAGGACTGTAATTAAAGATAACCTCATTGAGGTTTATGACAGCAATAATGTACTTCGGGTAAAAATGGGGGTATGGTCATGATGTATATAGGCGTGTTAATAGCGATTGCTATTGTTGTGTATCTCTATAAAAAATCAAAAAAACAAAACAAAAACATCGAGCCAACAAAACCGACGGAATCGCCAAAACCAATAGAACCGCCAAGCGTAAAAATTATAGAGCCGCCCAAATTAAAAAATGGCGAAACGGTTACCGTTGTGAAAGACGGTATGGAAATTAAAGGAAAGGTGAAAATAATGTCGGCTGGATTGCAGGTTTATGATGAATACGGAAATTTGAAATTAGACCTTACAAAGCGTTTGCCAAAGGTATGCGGAACGATGGAATTAAAAAACACAGGAGAATTTCACATTCCGATCAGGTATATCAATAATAAATTATGGTATTACATTATATCTGCGCCTAAAAGCAAAGACCCGCAACATTTAAGCCTTATCCGTATTTCGGATGATGGTAAATCAATCATTTGGAGAGACATATCAAACAAGGCAACTGTTTTATGGGGGGTATATTGAAATGGCGAAGTATTTCGAGGCGGTTAATAATGATGGGAGTATTTGCGTTGATGATACATATCAAAACCTTGAATTGCTGGAAGTTGTGGAACTGAAAAACGCTAAAAAAACATTAATAAGCGACACTCCGAATGGTAAAAATTGGCAATATACTTACACATGCAGTGATGTCGCATCAAAAAACGGTTTATTGAGGGGTGTAGGCTTATCAGAGCTAGCAGGAAAATCGTTTTGCATGTCGATTGTTGGAAACAATATATATTTCCGTGACCCAAAAGCAGGTAAAAAAAATTGTGTCGAACGTGATGATGTGATGGAGAAAGCGAGATTGTATATCTTTGGCTATAATAATCGACAACCAGCACAGCATCTTGCCGGGTTAGAAATTTATAACGCTGATGGCGGTGTGGTATACAGCAGTGACGCGCAATATCTTGACGTATTGGCATGCGGAAATGAAGAAACAGCGACTGTTGCCTTTGATAAAAATGATGAAGTTTGTATTTTAGAATTAGGCTCAGACACGTTTTTACATCTGTATATCGTGGCGCATCAAGGAGAGGACGGCATTGATTCGGAAGCTCATCCGTATTTTGAAATCAGTGACGGCGCTGTGACCATAAAAAAAATGACGTTTAACGATGTGTATGTTGGGGATGTAGATATGCATCACCCCATGATGTATGAAGTTTTTAAGGCATGGTATACCTACGGTTGGCTTATGGGCAGGGTTTTAAAATAAAAAGGAGGTGACCACTAATGTTTACTGTCCAAAACAACAATATCACCCTAATCAGAGGTGACAGCGGAGCTTTTGGCATCAGCATCACCGACACCAACGGCAACCCTGTTGAGCTGACCGATGGTGACGTGCTGACGTTTACGCTCAGACGCACACCACGGAGTCCGACCATCGTCCTGCAAAAAATCATTGCTGGCGGCGAGCTGGATATCAAGCCAGCAGATACTGAGGGGCTGACGTTTGGAGCATACGTCTATGATATCGAACTCAAACGTGCTGACGGCTATGTCGATACAGTTATCCCGCCGCATGAGTTTTTGCTCATGGAGGAGGTGACCTACTGATGAGGTTACATGGCATGCTGTCACCCGGCAGAGCTAACCTGCATGGCACGTTGTCGGCAAGGACGGTTATCGGTGCTGAGCTGTACGAGGGAGCCTATACGGTACACTCTGCAGTGCATGAGGCGCAGGAGCTGCCAACAGCAAATAAACATCTGGTAAAAAACATCACTGTTGAAAAAATACCATACTTCGAAACATCTAACACGGCGGATGGTATTACAATCTACATCGGCGACGAAAGGGAGGTCGAAATTTATGGCTGAAAAAACTATTAGTAAAGTTGTGTACGGCGGTAAAACGCTGATTGATTTAACGAGTGACACGGTTACTGCTGACAAGCTGCTGAGCGGCGTTATCGCTCATGACAAAAGTGGCGCAGCTATTACCGGTGCCTGCACCTATGACGCTGACACCAGCGACGCGACTGCTGCCAGCGCCGAAATTTTGAGTGGAAAAACTGCATACGTAAATAAAGTTAAAATCACAGGTGAAATGAAGAACAACGGTGCTGTTACCGGCAGCATCAGTCAAAAAGCTGAAGCCTACAGCATCCCCATCGGCTATCATGACGGCAGCGGCAAGGTGACCATCTCCCGCACAGAGCAGGCCAAAATCATTGCAACGAACATCCGCGCCGGTGTATCCATCTTGGGCGTTGAGGGTACCATGAGCGGCACCGAGGGCGCAAATGCGCAGGCCAAGACCGCTACACCTAAGACAACGGCGCAGACCATTCTGCCGGACAGTGCTCAGGGATTTAATTATCTTACTCAGGTAACCGTCAACGCTATCCCATACAATGAGAGCGATAATGCTCAGGGCGGAAAAACCGTTACCATAGGCTAAGGAGCGTAAAAAATGGCAGTGAATAAGATTATTTATGGCGGTAACACCTTGGTAGACCTTACCGGTGATACCGTCACCGCTGCCGATTTGGCAGAGGGAGTAAAGGCAACAGGCGCAGATGGTAACCCTATTGTAGGCCTGATGCAAAAGGTAACCATTGACGCTGAGCTGTCGACCACGAGCACCAATCCGGTCCAAAACAAAGTTGTTACCGAGGCTATAGCCAACATGGGCGGCGGTGGTTCGGACAATTATCTGCCGTTGACGGGTGGCACCGTAACCGGTGGCATCACAGCGACTAATTTCCAGACAGGTGCAGGTGCAAACAACTATTTCCAGTGCCGCAAATTTAGGGGCGAGGGCGATGCTAACACCTACTATCATGCTATAGATTTTGGCTATTCTGGACATGATAGTGTCGATTTTTACGAATATGACCCGAACTGGAGGTTCTACAAGTGCACATCTGGGCAAAAGTCTGGATCTGTTTTAATTGGCAACATCAACGGCGACGGATGGAATGGTGGCGCACGGCTGACAGGCGCACCGACCGCACCTACTGCGGCTGTTGGAACGAACACCACGCAGATAGCAACAACGGCTTTTGTACATTCAGCTATCCCTACAAACGTATCATCATTTACTAATGACGCAGGTTATCTGACGCAACATCAATCACTTGTTGGGTATGTTAAAAGCGTAAACAACACTAAACCCGATTCAAATGGTAATGTAACCATTACTGTTAGCGGTGGTGGTGGAGTAAGCACGTCTACGCAGAATGTGTGGACTGCTCAGCAGTCATTTAATTTAGCCTTGTTGGATGTAGAAAAATATAAAACTACTTACGCTAATGGAAATTCTGTAAAACCTTCTAGCGTTACGGCTGTTTACAATGCAACAGGTAGCTTTACTTTAGATTTAACAAACTTCTCACATCTATTAAGCAGAGGACAATCATTAGTCTTTACTGCATACATTAAAGCTAATGCTGATTATCCTCTAACTATAACTAATGGTGGCACACTAAAATACACTGGTAACTCATCTGATTTAGCGATTACGAGTGCAGGTTTATTACTTAATATCTTTATAACATTAGATAATAGCGGTAACAAAACAAGCATCGTACAAGCATCTAAGTTATCATAGAGGTGATGTAATATGGGACTTAATCGTCTATTTATGGTAAAACATGTTGAAAGTGGTGCAGTTGATGAGAATGTATTCATCATGACTATGGGAACTAAAAGTGGTCAATATGGATATAACACCAACAGTGGTTACTATGGTGAAGTTACAGGCAATGTTACACATGACGGTAGAGCCGTTACTCTTGTTATGCTGAATTATTATGCTGGATGGTTAGATGTTGCTTTTAAGGAAGAGGGTATAACAAGTGGAAGCCGTAACATCAGTCTTAATATCACTCCACTTGAAACAGGTGTAACTGCTAATTTGACAGTAGGCAAAATTTCGTATCAAAGTGCTGCAACAGGCTTCTACACCTATGTGCAACGTGTGCCATCAAATATATCAAGTATGTTCAGCGCTGCAAACGTAGGCAAAAACTTTAAGGTCGAAATCATCTTTAACTAAGCGAGGAGCAAATAATGAAAACGTATACATACAAGGCTAAAAGCTACGATAACTTGTACGATTTGGCAGAGGCGCTGGCGCATGACGGCACATTTATCCCACGCACAATATCTGATACTGACTTAGAGCAGCTGGGCGTTGTCGTGGCGGAAGCGGAAGAGCCGATTGGAAATATCCGCGCCCGCAAAATCATGGAGCTGAAGCGCCAACGTGATGCTGCGGAGGTTGAGCCGATTGCGTATGGCGGGCACCTCTACGATTACGACAGCAAGGCGCGCGACCGCATCGCCGCTGCAATTATTGCGCTCGATGTGCAGGGCGATGGCGCTAAAATTAGCTGGACCACGGCAGACAATGAGGATGCGGAGGTAACAGCGCAGGACCTACGTATGATTATAGCTTCCGTGGCCGCACGCAGCAATAAACTGCATACGGCGTACAGGGCTGCTAAGGCACAGGTGGAAGCTGCAGTTACTGCGGATGAAGTAAGAGCTGTTTGCATGGAATTATAGGAGGTTTCAAAATGGATTTTTTAGCTTTGCGCTACGCCGTATATAACGCGGCACACACTTTAACTCATGGTTTTACTTATAAATCAGTTATTGGCGCGATTTTGGCCGTCCTGCTGCACAAGCACGCGGTGTTGTTTATGGTTTTTACCGCGTTGGTATTTTTGGACTGCTTCACTCGCTGGATGTCTTTGAGCTACAAGCGCCTGCAGGGCATGGGGCAAACTCCGTCTGTGATGCAGATTATTGGCGGTATTGAGGCGGCGCGCGCCGAAGGGTTGATCTCCTCGGAGGTGATGAAGCATCGTTTTGTCGGGAAGGTCATCGTGTACATTCTCTGCGTGCTTGCCGCAGTATTGGTGGACTTGGCCATGATTACGCTGTATCAGCCTGTGTGGGCTGTTCCGCTGGTTGCGGGTTATCTTGTAATCACTGAGCTGCTGTCGATTTGCGAAAACCTTAGTGATGCTGGCATTGAGGCCGTCGGTGAGCTGGCGGCTATCATCAAAAAAAGAAAGGGCTGATTACTATGTTAACTGAACATTTTGCTGAGTCTGAATTTGCATGCCGTTGCTGCGGACAGTTACCGGTTACCGGCATCAGCATGGCATTGTTGTTAGGTTTGGAACGTCTGCGCCTGCGCATCGGCAGACCGATTAACATCAGCAGCGGCTATCGTTGTCCGGATCATAATCGCGCTGTTGGTGGCGTGTGGAACAGCCAGCATGTCAAAGGCACAGCTGCAGATATCTACGTTGACGGCATGGGAGTGCGTGAGCTGGCCAATATCTGTAAGCAGATTTTCGATGGCGTGGGCACCTACGTTGATGGCGGTTTTGTGCATGTGGATATGCGCGAGGGTGGTTCCGTTCCAGGTTACTTTACTTGGGAGGGATAAGATGTGCTTAAAACAATTTTGCGCAATTACTGCAGCTACATTATTATTGTTGTTGCCTGCCTCTGCATCGGAGGCATCATCGGCTACAGCCTACACAACCTACACGATGACGGCGGCGGAAATGTCAGCACTCGACAGCAGGTTGAATCTGCTAATGCAGCAAACAAAGAGCACCAAGCAAGCGCTGGCCGAATCACAAGCAGCGCTGAGCGAGTCGAAAGCAGAATTGAGCAAGCTCAAAACGGAGTCAATAAAGCTGCAGATAGAGCTGCAAGCTCAGAGCAGCTTATTGGAGAGTGCCAACAAATCCTTGCAGGCATCCGCGCGCGAGGAGAAGCGCGTTAAAAGACAGCGGCTGCTTTGGCAGATTATTGCCGGCAGTGTGGCTGTAGTTTTGGTCAAGGAAAAGCTGTAAAAAAAGACGTGGCAGGAAAAAGCAAGAGAACGTCGAATTTATTATTAACAACTTATGCAATAATCTTCGCCTTAAATAGCTTGAATAATGGGTACATTGTGGCCGTTTTGTGTCCGCTGACAAAATGTACACCAAAGCAATTTAATTACAATAGATGTAGCTTAGTTGCTTCAAACCCTTATTTAAGGCAGTTTTCAACTAATATAAATGAAATCTTATGGCTGTAAAATACCTATGATGAAGCTAGTTCTATTGACGAGCCATGTGGAAACTGTTGTTCTTTTGTCCCAACAAAAACCAGATGACACGATAGAGATCGACTTAGACCTGGACGAGCTGGATGCCACCAGTGCCGAGTTGAAAGCAACCTATCAGGAAATCAAAGATTATGTGCTGAAAGAATTTGGCTTGAAGGTTTCAA